>Ga0126381_100003570_pt1 | contig 16877 bp, 20 predicted proteins | sample PanSoiMetPlot_28_FD_96465 | JGI IMG/M metagenome (GOLD analysis project Ga0126381, IMG submission 96465) | Tropical forest soil microbial communities from Panama - MetaG Plot_28 | ecosystem: Environmental > Terrestrial > Soil > Tropical forest > Bulk soil | place: Panama | collected 2016-02-17 | reverse complement strand
CTCTCGGCCTCGCGACTCCGACCGCCATCCTGGTCGGGACCGGCCGCGCCGCGGAGCTCGGCATTCTGATCCGGGGCGGGCAGGCGATCGAGAATCTGTCGCGGATCAAGGCGATCCTCCTGGACAAGACGGGGACGATCACGGAAGGACACCCCGCGGTCACCCATATCCTCACGGCCAAGCGCAGTGACGGTGCGTCGGTCTCGCCGGCGGATGTGCTGAAGTGGGCGGCGTCGGTCGAGCAGCGCTCGGAGCACCCCCTGGCCCTCGCGATTCTCGATGCCGCGAAGGCCAAGGGTGTGACCATGCTGGCGGTCGACAAGTTCGCGGCGATGGAAGGGCGCGGCGTTCGCGGGACGGTCGATCGCCGGATCGTCGAGGTGATTTCTCTACGCCACGCGCGCGAGCGGTCCCTCGATCTGGGTGGCCTGGCGAATGACGCCGACCGGCTGGCCGGAGAGGGGCGGTCGCCGGTCATCGTCGTCGTGAATAACACCGTCTATGCCATCATCGCCATCGCCGATCCCATCAAGTCGGGCGCGAGGGACGCGGTGACGGCGCTCCTCGCGCGTGGGCTCGAAGTGACGATGGTGTCGGGTGATTCGAAGCGCGCCGCCGAGGCGGTGGCGAAGGAAGTCGGGATCGATGATGTCGTGGCGGAGGTGCTGCCGTCACAGAAGGCCGACCTGGTGAGGAAGTTCCAGCGGAAGGGCCGGAAGGTGGCGATGGTCGGGGACGGGATCAACGATGCGCCGGCGCTCGCCCGCGCGGACGTGGGAATCGCCATCGGGACCGGCACGGACGTCGCGCTCGAGGCGTCGGACGTCACACTGATTCGCGGTGATTTGCGGGCGGTGGATACCGCGGTGGGCCTGTCCCGGCGGACCCTGTCGACCATCCGGCGCAACCTGTTCTGGGCCTTCATCTATAATGTGATCGGGATTCCGGTCGCCGCCGGTATTCTGTATCCTGTAACCGGCCTTCTCCTGTCCCCCGTGATCGCCAGTGCGGCGATGGCGTGGTCGAGCTTGTCGGTGGTCTTGAGCAGTCTCACCCTGCGCCGGTATGAGCCGGCGATCTGAGCGGGAGCCCTCGCGATGCGGTATTTCCACCGGACGCACCTGTCGCCTGACGAAGTCCTCGCCGCGGCGCAGTCCTACTTCGGCGGGAAGCTGGCTCCGTCCGAGGAGACGAACCGGCGCCGGTCATTCGCCGGCGCGATGGGAAAGGTCTCCGTTGCGGTGAACGCCGAAGGCGGGCACTACACTTTCGTCGATGTGACGACCGATCAGGTGGGTGAGGCGGAGCTCGACAAGGTGGCGAAGCGTTTTCTGTCCCTCGTGCACCAGAAGGCCGATCCCTCGCACCAGGTGCGGGGCGCCTACTAGGCGGCGACCGCCGACCGGTACCCCGCGCGCTGTACGGCGTCGATCAGGGTATCGGGGCGTACCTCGTCGCTCGTCTCCACCTGGGCCGTCCCCGACGTGAGATCCACCTCGGCGCCATACACTCCCGGCACACCCTTGAGCGCCCGTTCGACTTTATCCCGGCAATGTCCGCAGGTCATGCCGGACACATTGAGCGTCGTGCTTGACACATCTGCCTCCGCTTGATTTGAGCCTCTGACGTCCCCAACTTTCACGCCCACCACAATTTACGACACGTGCCCGGGTCTACGTCCGCATCCAAGGCGCCCCCGATACCGGCGGGCTTGAACCGAGATCAGCTACTCGAGATCTATCGGTTTCTGCGTCTTACCCGGACACTCGAGGAGCGGCTCACCGCCCTCTATAAACAAAGCAAAGTCATCGGCGGTTTGTTCCGATCCCTGGGGCAGGAGGGAGAGTCGGTCGCCTCCGCCTATGCCCTGGAGCGGGGCCGCCACCGCGACTTCCTGTCCCCCCTGATCCGCAATCTCGGCTCGCTCCTGGTCATGGGCGGGAAGCCCGTGCAGATCCTGCGCCAGTACATGGCCAAGGACCAGAGCCCCACGCGGGGACGCGAGCTCAACGTCCATTTCGGCGATCTGGAAATGGGCTTCCTGGGTCAGATCTCGCATCTGGGCGACATGGTGCCGGTGATGGCGGGCATCACGCTGACATTCAAGATGCGACGAGAGCCCCGCGTGGGGCTCGTGTACATCGGAGATGGTGCGACGTCGACGGGTGCGTTTCATGAAGGCCTCAACTTTGCGGCCGTGCAACGGTGCCCGCTGGTCGTGATCGGTGAATACAACGGCTACGCGTACTCGACCACGCCGGAGCGGCAGTTCGCCGTGAAAAACCTCGCCGACAAGGCCAAGGGGTACGGCATCCCGGCGGTAACGGTCGATGGGAACGATGTGCTCGCCATGGATGAAGCCACGAAGTACGCGGTCGACCGTGCCCGGATGGGGAAGGGCGTTCACTTCGTCGAGGTGAAGACGTTCCGCATGAAGGGGCACGCCGAGCACGACGACCAGCACTACGTGGCCCAGGCGGACATCGAACGGTGGGCCAAGAGCGACCCCATCGAGCGTTACTGGAATCAGCTGCTCACCAACGGATGGGCCGAGGAGCAAGATCTGAAAGACATCGACAGTGACGTGCGGGACGAGATCGATCAAGCGACCGACGCCTGCGTCAACGAGCCTCTGCCGCCCGCCGAGTCGGCATTGAAGGACGTGTACGCCGATCCGCCGGCCGCCGAGCGGCTCTGGTTCCGGGGGATGAATGGCTGAGGTCACGTTCCTCGAGGGACTGCGGCAAGGTCTTCGCGAAGAAATGGAGCGCGACGAGCGCGTCTTCATTCTGGGCGAAGACGTCGGCGCGTATGGCGGGGCATTCAAGGTGACCGAGGGATTCCAGAAACAGTTCGGCGAATCCCGGGTGATCGACACGCCGATTTCCGAGGCGGCCATCGTCGGCGCCGCGGCTGGAGCGGCGCACCTGGGGATGCGGCCCGTCGCGGAGATGCAGTTCATCGACTTCATCTCGTGCGCCTACGACATGCTGACGAATTACGTCGCGACCGCGCGCTACCGGGCCGGCCTGCCCACGCCGATGGTCGTTCGGGGCCCCTGCGGCGGGTACGTGCGCGGCGGCCCGTTCCACTCCCAGAACCCCGAAGCGGCGTTCTTCCACACGCCCGGCCTCAAGATCGTGTACCCGTCGACGGTCCGGGATGCGAAGGGCCTCATCAAGTCGGCGATCCGGGACGACGATCCGGTCCTCTATCTCGAGCACAAGTGGCTTTACCGTCGCATCAAGGACCAGCTCCCCGAGGGCGAAGAAATCATCACGCCCATCGGGTCGGCCCGGATCGCGCGTGAAGGGAAGGGCCTCTCGATCATCACGTACGGCGCCACGGTGTGGAAGTCCCTCGAGGCGGCCGAGACGCTCGAGAAGGACGGCGTGTCGGTCGAGGTTCTCGACTTGCGCACGCTGCTGCCCCTCGACGATGATGCGATCATCAAGACCGTGAAGAAGACGAACAAAGTGTTGATCGTGCACGAGGATACCCGGACTGGCGGGCTGGCCGGCGAGATCACGGCGCGGATCAACGAGAAGGCCTTCGAATGGCTGGATGGACCGATCATGCGGGTGACGGCGCACGATGTGCCGATCCCGTACGCACCGACGTTGGAAGACTTCGTGCTGCCGCAGACGGACGATATCGTCACCGCGGCGCGCTGGCTCGCTGATTACTAGGAGAGTTGAGTATGGCTCGCGTTGACGTCCTCATGCCCCAGATGGGCGAATCCATCGCCGAGGGCACGCTGTCGAAGTGGCTCAAGAAGGTCGGCGATGGAGTGAAGCGGGACGAGCCGCTCTTCGAAATCTCGACTGACAAAGTCGATGCCGAGATTCCGGCGCCCACCGCCGGTGTGCTGGCGGAGATCAAGGTGCAGCAGGGGCAGACGGTGCCCGTGCAGACCCTGGTGGCGGTGATCGAAACGGAGAAGGGCGCGGCAGGCTCGGCGCCCGCTGCGGCCCCGGCAGCTCCGGCCCCCGCCGCCAAGGCCGCTCCGGCCCCGGCGCCTGCTCCCGCGCCGAGGCCCGCGCCGGCTCCGGCCGCCACGGCTCCGTCTGCGCCTCCTCCGAAGGCCCCCGCGCCGGTTCCGGCGAATGGGGACGAGACGCCCGAGGATCGGCTGCGCCGCCGGTCGACGCCCCTGGTCCGGAAGATCGCGGCTGAGCACCAGGTCGACATCTCAGGGATTTCCGGGACCGGATACGCCGGTCGTGTGACCAAGCAGGACATACTCGGCTACATCGAGCGCGGGGTGCCCGCGGGGGCGCCCGCCGCGCCGCGCATTCCGGCTGCTGCTCCATCGGGGCCGATCGAGCATCCGGCCGTCGACCCCTGGCCCGGCGACCGTGTCGAGCCGTGGTCGAAGATCCGCAAGATCACCGCCGACCACATGATCCTGTCGAAGCGCGTGTCGGCGCACGTCGCGTCGTTCTTCGAGGTCGACTTCACCCGGGTGGCGCAGCTGCGGGCCAAGGCCAAGGCGTCGTACCAGGAGCGGGGCGTCAACCTCACGTTCCTGGCGTTCATCGCCAAGGCGGTCGCCGAAAACCTGCGCAAGCATCCGATCGTCAACGCCGCCGTGTCCGGCGAGAACACCATCTACCGGCGCGACATCAATCTCGGTATCGCCGTCGCGCTCGATTGGGGTCTGATCGTGCCGGTGGTCAGGCACGCGGACGAGCTGTCCCTGATGGGCGTCGCGCGGGCGCTCAACGATCTCGGTGAGCGGGCCCGGACCAAGAAGCTCTCGCCCGACGACATTCAGCGCGGCACGTTCACGATCACGAACCCGGGCGTCTTCGGGGACCTGATCGGCATTCCGATCATCAATCAGCCCCAGGTCGCCATCCTCGGCGTCGGGGCGATCGAGAAGAAGCCCAAAGTCATCACGCAGCCCGACGGCACGGACACCATCGCGATCCGCACCATGGGCATGCTGAGCATGTCCTACGATCACCGCGTGGTGGATGGCGCCGACGGCGACAAATTCCTGGCCGATGTGAAGAAGATGCTCCAGGAGTTCCCGGAAGGAGCGATCTGACGATGGCGAAAGTGCTGACCGCGGCGCGCGTGCGCGTGCCTGCGCCCAACGAGCGGGACTACCTCGCCACCCTGCGCGATCTCTGCCAGTTCGCGGAAGCCCGGGGTCAGCGGATTTGGGTGTTCCGGAACGCCAAGGACCCCCAGCTCTTCATCGAGTTCTCGGAGAGCCCGACGGAGATGAGTCACCGGGCGCAGGCGTCCCGGCTCCCGGAAGAGATCAAGCTGGAGAAGAAGCTGCAGAATCTGGTGACCTACGCACCCGACGCGTGGGAGCTGTGGTCCGAAGTCCCCCTCACCGCCGGCGCGGAGGCGTGATGGCACAGGCCCGACGCACGCTGACGGTCGACGGCGAAATGTGGGAGTACGCGCCGTCCGGGTACGACACCGTCTACAACAAGGACCAGTTCGGGGTGGTATTCCAGTGCGGCACGGGGGCCGCGCGCCGCCGCCGGTTTACCCGGTTCACACCCATGGGCAGCCGGAATCCCGAGGCGGCCCTGAGCGAGCTCTCGGATCGCCAGCTGCTCGATCTGTTCCGCCAGTCGCAGCCCGCGTGGACCGCCCCGGAGAGCGCCTACGGCGCACGTTGATCTGCATTGTCACTCCACCGCGTCGGACGGGGAGTGTCCTCCAGCCGAAGTCGCAGCGCGGGCCCACGAGGCAAACCTCGTGGCCATCGCCCTCACCGATCATGACACACTCGACGGCGTAAGCGCCGCCACCGCCGCCGCGGATCCCCTCGGCGTGCGGATCATTCCCGGATGTGAGTTCAGCGTGAAGGCGCCCTGGGGGGAAATGCATCTCCTCGGCTACTTCCTTGCGCCCGGGCATCAGGCGCTCGAGGCGTTTCTCGCCGAGACTCGGGAAGCACGGAAGCGGCGTGGGCACGAGATGGTCGCCCGTCTCCAGCGCGCCGGCGTTCCGATCGATCTCGCCGACGTCGAATCGGAAGTGAAGGACGGGGCCCTGGGCCGACCCCACGTCGCGCGCGCGCTGATCCACCGCGGCGCGGCGGATGACTTCAGCGATGCGTTCGCCCGCTTTCTGGGGCGCGGCAAGCCCGGCTACGTGCCGAAGCCCCTTCCCACGTTGGACACCGTGGCGACACTGATTCACCAGGTTGGCGGCGTCGCTGTCGCTGCACACCTCGGAGAGCACGGCACCGAGCCGCAGCTGCGGCAATTCCAAGGCGCCGGGCTCGACGGTGTGGAGATCCGCCATCCCCGGCATTCGCCCGCGGCCGAGGCACGCCTCGGGCGACTCGCGGAGAAGCTTGGCCTCGCCGTGTCCGGTGGGTCGGATTGGCACGGTGACGGGGACGAAGGCTCTTCTCACGCACCGCTCGGCGGGATGGACGTCCCGCTCGAGTGGCTCGAGAACCTGGAGCGCCGCCGTGCCCACGTTCGATAAGAAGGTCGTCCTCGTCACTGGGGTAGGCCGTCCCGGTCAGATCGGTCACGCAGTGGCCGGGGCATTCGGTCGGGCGGGTGCGAGTCTCGTGATCGCAGATCGCGAGCCGCAGCTCGTGAACGACCGGGCGGCGGAGCTCGAACAGGGCGGGGTGCCGGTGGTCGGCGTGACGGGTGACCTCACGACGGCGTCGGCCGCGCAGGGGGCGGTCGAGGCGGCGGAGCAGGAGTTCAACGGACTGGATGCGGTGGTCAATGTCGCGGGTGGATTCCTCGCCGCCGGTCCGCTGGCCGGGATCACCGCCGAGCAGCTCGACCGGACCTTCGCCATCAATTTCCGCACGGCCTTCAATCTCTGTCAGGCTGCGGCGCCCGTGCTCGCGCGCCGCGGGGGCGGTGCGATCGTCAACTTCGCTTCCGTGGCCGTATTGCATCCCGCCGGCGGGATGAGCGGCTACTCGGCCGCGAAGGCCGCAGTCGCGGGCCTTACGCGGTCGCTGGCCGTCGAGCTCGCCCCCTCCAAGATCTGGGTGAACGCCGTCGCTCCCGAATCGGTCCGCACACCGGAAAACGTCTCCTCGATGGGGGCCGACGTCCCCTACGTGGAAATGGACGACCTGCTGCGCGTCGTGCTGTTCCTCGCGAGCGACGAGGCCCGGTCCATCAGCGGTGAGGTCGTCCCTCTGTCCAGCAGTCGCCGGTGACGCTCGAGGGCCGGGCCGCGCTCGTGACCGGAGCGGGCCGCCGGGTGGGGCAGGCGATCGCGGTGGGGTTGGCGCGTGCGGGATGCGATGTCGCGGTGCACGTCCACGGCACTGCGGACGGCGGCTCCGAAACCGTGAAGCAGATCCGGGCGCTGGGGCGAAAAGCCGAGCCGCTCGCGGCGGACCTCCGTGACGCGCATGCTGCCCGCGACCTCGCGGGACGGGCCGCCGCGCTCCTCGGCGGACGACTCGACATCCTGGTGAACTCGGCGGCGATCATGGTGAAGCAGGCCGTGCCGGATGTGACCCCCGAATCGTGGGACCGGACCATCGACCTGAACCTGCGCGCTCCTTTTTTCGTGACGCAGGGCGCGGTCCCCTTCTTGAAGAGATCCCGCGGGCGGGTGGTGAACCTGGCCGACGTCGCCGGGTTCGAACCGTGGCCGGCGTACGTGCCCCACAATGTGAGCAAGGCAGGCGTGGTGATGCTCACGAAGGGCCTGGCGCGCGCTCTCGCGCCCGACATCACCGTGAATGCGGTCGCGCCCGGGGCGGTGCTCCTGCCCGACGAGTGGGACGAGAAGGCGCGCACCCATTTTGCCGAGACCACACCGCTGGGCCGGTTGGGAACGCCGGAGGACGTCGTGCAGGCCGTGCTGTATCTCCTCACCGCGGATTACGTGACGGGGACGGTGCTGATCGTCGACGGCGGGCGGGTGATTCGATGACGGCACCGGTGGAAATGCGGGACGTGATCATCGTCGGGGGCGGCTGCTACGGATCGTTTTACGCCGGCCAGCTCACGCGAGCCAAGGAAAAGGGAAAGGCATCGTACCGCAGGGTCCTGATCGTGGATCGCAGTGCAGACTGCAAGGCGCGGAAAGAATTCGAGCCCGCTCCGGATCGCACCTTCGTGACGGCCGACTGGACGGGGTTCTTCGACGATTACCTGGGTTCGGCCGAAGCCACAGCCGATGGCCAGCCGGGCGACTACATCGTTCCGTCGCCGCACATGCCGCACCTGATGTTCGAATGGGTGCTGCGAAGGGCCCGGGCTCGCTGGCCTGGACGGTCGGTGACGGTCGAGGCGGTGCCGGGAGAGCTCGACACGCCGTACGACCGCACCGCGAATGACCGGACACGCTATGTCTCGTATGCCGACTGGATCTGCCCGACCCATTGTGTCGAGCCGGTGACGTGCCCGGCCATCGGGGCCGCGCGCACCTGGGAGATGCCGGACTCGATCCATGCGCTGACGGCCCGGTTGGGGGAGGGGGAGCGCCCCGTGTTCGGCCCGGCGCTCTTCGTCTGCAAGCACCACGTGTTCGGCGTGGGCACGTTTGCGGTGAATCAGGTGTTGGCGGGGGATGCGGTGGTGTCGCGCGCCGGCGAGACCGGGGCACCGGCCGCGGTCCTCGTGGGTACCGTGTCGAGCTGCCATGGAGCGCTCAACCTCCTGGCCGTGGGACGCGCCTGACCCCGGAAGCGCGGGCCGCGCAGCTCAAGACCGCCCGAGACCTTTTCAACCAGGGCGAGTACTGGCTTGCCCATGAGGCCCTGGAAACCGTCTGGCGTTCTATAGGTAGAGACCGGGCCGAGGAACGGGTGGTCTGGCAGGGATTCATTCAGGCCTGTGCGGCGCTGTTGCACCGCTCTCGGGGCAACCGGCATGGAGTGGTGAAGGTCGGGGCCGCGGCAGTGGAGAAGCTCGCGGGGCCGCAGCATCCCGACATAGAGTTTGAAATGGTGGCGTTCCGTGGGCAGCTGACACGGGCCCTGGCGGGGGAGGGAGATCCCCCACGACTGGAATGGCGGATGAGATGACCGACGTGGAGATCAAGGACTACGATCTGATCATCGTGGGTGCGGGCCCGGCCGGGCTCTGCGCGGCGATGTATGCGGGACGCGGCATGCTGAACGCGGTGACCCTCGAGCGGGGTGCACCGGGCGGCGAGCTCTTGAACACCGACCTGATCGAGGACTATCCCGGCTTCGCCAGCGTGAAGGGATGGGAGCTCGCCCAGCAGATGGCCGATCACGCGACGAAGTTCGGCGCCCGCATCGACACCGCCACCGTGGATCAGATCGCGCGGACCGGAGACGACAGATTCAACGTGACGACCATCGGCGGTCCGACCTACCGGGCTCCCGCGGTCATTCTCACGGCCGGCGGTACTCCCGTGAAGCTTGGCGTCCCGGGTGAGAAGGAATACGCGGGGAAGGGCGTGTCGTATTGCGCGGTCTGTGACGGCGCGTTCTTCAAGAACGAGGTTCTGGCGGTGGTCGGCGGCGGAGACGCTGCCGTCGAGGAGGCAGACTACCTGACCCGCTACGCGTCGAAGGTCTACATCGTGCACCGCCGGGATCAGTTCCGCGCGTCGAAAATCGTCCAGGAGCGTGCACTCGGAAATCCGAAGATCGAGGTCATCTGGAACAAGACCGTGCCGGAGATCGTCGGTGGTGAGAAGGGCGTGCAGCACCTCGTGATGGAGGACGTGAACACCCACGAGCGCTCGACGCTCCCGGTGGGTGGCGTGTTCATCTTCATCGGCTTCAAGCCGAACACCAGTCTCGTGGCGGAGCACGTGAAGCACGACGCCGGGGGCTACCTCCTGACCGACGAGCGGATGATGACGTCGGTGCCCGGCCTCTTCGCCGCGGGCGATGTGCGGGCGCAGGTGACTCGCCAGGTGACGACGGCGGTCGGAGATGCGACCACGGCGGCGATCGCGGTCGAGAAGTTCCTCGCGTCCTGGCGTGAGTCCCACGCCAAGGTTCCGGTGTGAAGGTCGTCCAGATCCCGGGTGGCCAGTTCGTCGAGAACTGCTACCTCGTGATCGACGAGGCCGCGAACCAGTGTGCGATCATCGATCCGGGTGAGCAGTCGGGTCTGATCCTGCACAAGCTCCGCGCCGCGGCGGCCAAGCCGGTAGGGATTTGGCTGACCCACGCTCACATCGACCACGTGTTGGGAGTTCCGGAAGTCGCGACCGAGACGGGCGCGCCCGTGTACCTGCATCCGGCTGACCGTGAGTTGTACGACGCCGTGCCCGAGCAGGCGTCCTGGTTCGGCCTGACGGCGGACCCTCCGCGTCCTCCGGATCGCGCGCTCGCAGCGGGAGAACGGCTCACCGTCGGGTCGCTGTCGTTTACCGTTCGCCACGCGCCGGGGCACTCCCCGGGGCATGTCGTCTTCGTCGGGGAAGGGGCGGTATTCGGCGGTGACGTCCTGTTCCAGGGGTCCATCGGCCGGACCGACTTGCCGGGCGGAGACTTCGACACGCTCATCGACAGCATCGAACGGGAGTTGCTTGTGCTCCCTGATTCCACCATCGTGTACACGGGACATGGACCCGCAACCACAATTGGCGCCGAGCGCCGGACCAACCCCTTCCTCCGCGGAGTCGCCTAAGCCCCGGCCGCGGTGTCTCCGCTGCGGGATGGAGGTGCGTCCCAAGGCGCGCGGCTGCAAGAACCCCTGCTGGAACTGCGGCTTCGTCTATCCGCTCGGCGACTGCTCTGACTAGCTGGCACATCGTCGCTCCACATCTCCTCGCACTCCTGCTGCTGGGGCTGGACGTGTTCGTGCGCGCGTGGCGTATTCAGCTCTCGGTGTGGTGTGCGGGAGGGCGGTTGACGCTGTGGCAGGCCATCCGGCTCAACCTGTACGGCGAGGTGGCGTCGGCGGTCACCCCCAACCGTCTGGGGGGAGAGCCGGCCCGCTTCGTCGGGATGACGGAGTCGGGCCTCCGGGTGGTGACCGCGCTGGTGGGGCTCGGCGTCGAGGTCGCCGCGGAGTGGCCCGTCTTTCTCGTGATGGCCGCCGGGCTCGCGATCTACTACATCCCGGATTTCGAGGTGCAGGCGGCGCGCTGGTTGCGGCATCACCTGGCCGCGGACCTCGTGGTCATCGAACTGGCTGTGCTCCTCGTGCTGCTCGCCATTTATCTGATCCAGAAAGTCGTGCGTGGAGGCACCATCCGGCACCGGGTCCGGCGCCAATGGCGCGTGGCGTGGGCACACGTCCGTCGCGCGCCTTGGTGGGTCATGGCCGCGAATGCCGCGCTCACCGCGGTGTCTCTCGCCGCCCGGGCCGCGATCCTGCCGGCGCTCGCCTACGGCATGCCCGATGCGCCCGAGTTCAGTGAGATGTTCTTCGGCGCGCTCGCGCTTCTCGCCGCTCCGCTGGTGGTGCCCCTTCCGTCGGGAGGTGGGGGGATCGAGGCCGCGTTCTACTCAGGCTTCGCCGGCGATTTCGGCGACCAGCAGGTGGAGATGCTGCTGCTGTTCCGCGTGTACTCGATCGTGATCCTCGCCGTGGCTGGTGGCTACGTGATGATCCGGGATCTCGGCCTCAAGGCGGCCAAGGAGCTCTTCAGTATCGGGTACGGAAAGCGCGCCAGGCCCTAGCCCGGTCTATATTCCCGCCATGGACACGAGAAACGAAAAAGATCCCCTGGGCGAATTGCCGGTTCCTGCCTCCGCGCTCTACGGCATTCAAACCGAGCGCGCCCGGATCAACTTCCCGGTCTCCGGCCTCGCCCCGCTTCCCGCATTCGTCACCGCGGTCGTCTGGATCAAGAAAGCGGCGGCGCTGACGCACAAGGAGACGGGCCGCCTCGACGCGAAGCTCGCGGACGCGATCGTCACCGCGGCGGACGAGGTGCTGGCCGGAAAGCATCGCGATCAGTTCGTCGTCGATCCCTACCAGGCGGGGGCCGGCACGTCGCACAACATGAACGCGAACGAAGTCCTCGCCAATCGCGCCAACGAGCTGCTCGGCGAGAAGCGGGGCACGTATACGCCGGTCCATCCCAATGATCACGTCAACATGGCGCAGTCCACGAACGACGTGATTCCCACGGCCATCCGTCTGGGCGCTCTCGCTCAGCTCCCGGCGCTCCTCAGCGCGCTCGACGGACTCGCGAAGTCCTTCCTCGAGAAGGGCAAAGCGTTCGATCAGGTTCTCAAGTCCGGGCGCACGCACCTCCAGGACGCGACCCCGGTCCGGCTGGGGCAGGAGTTTACCGCGTACGGGCACACGATCGAGCGCAACCGGCGCCGCGTCGCGCAGGCCGCCGAGGATCTCCGGGAGCTTGGCATCGGCGGTTCAGCGGTCGGGACGGGACTGAACGTCGAGCCCGCGTACTTCGAGGCGATGGTTCGTCACCTCAAGAAGATTTCGGGGCTCGAGCTCCGCGCCGGCACCGACCGGTTCCAGCTGATGCAGTCCATGGGGGACGCCTCTGCGCTCTCGGGCGCGCTCCGCACCCTCGCCGTCGATCTCGGCAAGATCGCGAATGACATCCGGCTGCTCGTGTCGGGGCCCCGGACGGGGCTCGCCGAGATCACGTTGCCGGCGGTGCAGCCCGGCTCGAGCATCATGCCGGGGAAGGTCAACCCGTCCATCGCCGAGATGGTGAACATGGTCTGCTTCCAGATCATCGGGAACGACGCGACGGTCGCGGCGGCCGCGGAAGCGGGGCAGCTCGAGCTCAACGTGATGATGCCGGTGATCGCGCACAACCTGTTCTTCACGATGCACATTCTCACCAGCGCGGTGACCATCTTCACCGGACGCTGTGTGGCCGGCATCGAGGCCGATGCGGAGATGTGCGCCCACTGGCTGGACCGGTCTCCCGCGCTGGTGACCGCGCTCGCGCCCAAGATCGGATACGCGGCGTCGGCCAAGCTGGCGAAGGAGGCGCTCGCCAAGAACGAAACCGTGCGTCAGCTGGTGACGGAGAAGGGCGTCTTGAAGGGTGCCGAGCTCGATACGGTGCTGGATCTCCGCGCCATGACCGAGCCCGGAGTGCCGGGAGAGCGCAAGAAGTCCTGATCGTCGGACCGTTCACTCAAAGGAGCTGCCGATGAGCTGGATCGTAGCCGGGCTGATTGGGGGCGTCGTCGCGTGGATTGCCGATTTCGTGCTGTGGAGCAAGGTATTCACGAAGGGGATGGAAAATCTCGCGCTGGATCTCTCGCCTGAGGAAATGAAGAAGTTCATGGGACCCGCGATGGCGAAGTCCGCCATCCTCGCCTTCGCCTTCGGAATCCTGTTCGCCTATCTGTATCAGCAGTTCCGCGGGGCCCTCTGGGTCACGGGTGGCGGGATCCTGGCCGGCATGGAGTTCGCCACCGTGCTCTGGCTTCCCACGATCGCCCTCCAGACCCTCGGGTCGGGGGTGTGGTATGTGAAGGCGCGCGGTCTGCTCAACGCGACCTTCTGGGCCTGGCTCATTCGGATGAACGTGGTGGGATTGGTGGTCGCGCTGCTCCTCAAGTAGCACTGTTTTCAGCCTGCGACAGGTTTCGACACGGCGGCCCGGTGACAGCTATCACGGCTCTCACCGGGCCGTTTTTCGGAAGTTTCCCCGCATGAATACGAGACTCGTGGTGCTCGCCCTGGCGGGGCTGGGGATCGCGGTGCCTCTGGCGGCCCAGCGCCCGCTCCGGATCGGACCCATCTACTCGTCCCTGTCGCTCGACGATGCGAACGGGACGAGCCATCACTTCACGGCGTACGGCGGCACGATCGCCCTCCTGACCGCGGACGACGATGAGACCGGACTTTCGATCGTGCGGTACAACGATCTCGCCACGTCCAGCTGTCCCCGGAACCTGACGTTCTACGGTCTCGACGATGACTATTTCCCCGTGGGGGCGTCGGGCATCGCGCCCTTCGCGTCCACCGAGGTCGGGATCGCGCGCGTCCTCGATACGGACAAGGGGCTTCTGGGCCTCTCGTGCTCCGCGTCGCAGACGACGACCGAGATCGGGTTCGGCTTCGGGATGGGTCTGCGCGTCACGGCAGGAAAGGACGCCAGCGGTCAGATCGAGGGACGGTTCTTCCAGGTGCCCAACAGCGCGATTCAAGCGCTCGAGCTGCGGGCGAACGTGTCGCTGCTCATCGGCTCGCCACGGGTGACGCAGATGACGAGCGGCACCCTCGGACCGTCAGTGGCCTTTCTGATCCCGATCTCCGGTCCCCTGGAGGGGCGGGGTCCGCTGCTGGGCGTCCGGTTCCGTCGCGATACCAAGAAGGCTTCCAGCGTCCTCGGCCTCGAAGTGGATTGGGCGCCGCTCAAGATGACGGGCACCTGCAGCGGGACCGGTTGCAGCGAAGACGCCATCCTCTTCCAGCCGGGATACGAGGCGTCGTATCGGCCGGCCTGGGGGCGGATCTACGGGGAGCTGGGTCCGGTGCTCGCGGGATTTTTCTCGCAGGGTCCCGACCGGGGCGTCGCCCAGGGCGCCCAGGGCGGATTCGGAGTCGACATGGAAAAGAACGGCCTGCTGTACAACCTCTCGAGCCGGCTCCTGTGGTTCCAGCCTGGCTCCGGCGGGAACGTGTTCGCGGTTCAGGTGGGCGTCAGCGTGGGGCCGGCGATACGGCACTAGCCGTGCATGAGTTGATATCACCCCGGCCCCCGTTCATATTCCGCCTATGCGGGTGACCACGTGGGCGGAGTACGGACTGATCGTTTCCCTGAGCCTGGCGCGCCGGGTGGGGAATGGTCCGGTCGCCGCCCGCGAGCTGGCCGAGGGTGAGCGCCTGCCCCACGACTATGTCGAGCAGATCCTGCTTCGCCTGCGCCGGGCCGGGCTGGTGGAGTCGGTGCGCGGGGCCAAGGGCGGATACCTCCTCGCCCGCGACCCGCATGACGTCTCCGTGAAGGACGTGATGGAAGCGTCCGAGCACGTGACTTTCGAAGTGAATTGCGATCATCATCAGGTGGACGCCCACCGCTGCTCCCCCGACGCCGCCTGCAGCATCCGTCCGGTGTGGCGCATGCTGGAGCGCCGCATCAACGACTTTCTGTCGGGCGTGACGCTGGCTGATCTGACGCACGATGAGTCGCGTCTGTACCAGATCACGGGTATCTCCGCCGCCAGCTGAGTACGCCAGCTCCCATGACAACCCACACCTCCACCGGCCTCTCCCATGAAGAGGTCCTCCGGTATTCCCGGCACCTCATCCTTCCCGAGGTCGGGGTCGCCGGGCAGGCCAGGCTGAAGGACGCCCGCGTCCTCCTGGTCGGGGCGGGGGGGCTGGGGTCTCCCGCCGCGCTCTATCTCGCCGCGGCGGGCGTGGGCACGCTGGGCGTCGTCGATGCGGACCGCGTCGACGCGAGCAATCTCCAGCGCCAGGTCCTGCACGGCACCTCGGATGTGGGGCGGCCGAAGACCGAATCGGCCGCGGACCGCCTGCGGGAAATCAATCCGCATGTCGAAGTCGAGGGCTTTTCGGAGCGCCTGACCAGCGCGAACGCGCTGGACCTGCTGCGCTCCTTCGACGTAATCGTGGACGGGTCCGACAACTTCCCCACGCGCTACCTGGTCAACGACGCCTGCGTGCTGCTGGGGAAGCCCGATATCTACGGCGCCATTTTCCGGTTCGACGGCCAGGCATCCGTGTTCGGGAGCAACGGTGGCCCCTGCTACCGGTGCCTTTTCGCGGATCCACCGCCACCCGATCTCGTCCCGTCCTGTGCCGAAGCGGGTGTGCTGGGCGTGCTGCCGGGGATCATCGGATCCATTCAGGCGACGGAAGCCATCAAGCTCATCTTAGGAATCGGCGAATCGCTGTCAGGGCGACTGCTTCTGTTCGACGCGCTGAAGCTCGAGTTCCGTGAACTGGCCCTCGCCCGGGATCCCGAGTGCCCGGTGTGCGGCACCCACCCAACGGTGCAGGCGCTGATCGACTACGAAGCGTTCTGTGGGATGCCGGGTGCGGGTAACGACGCGGTGGAGGTCTCGGCGCGCGCGTTCGCGACGGAGCGCGAGTCGGGCCGGACGTCCCTGGTGGTGGACGTCCGGGAGCCGCACGAGGTGGCGATCGCGGCCTTCCCCGGGGCCGTGCACATCCCGCTGCGCCAGCTCCCAGCGCGGTTGAGCGAGCTCGATCCCCACATGCCTATTGTGACGCTGTGCCACATGGGACAACGATCCCTGCGCGCGCGCGAAATCCTGGTGGCGGCAGGCTTCGGAAACGTGAGGAGCTTGGCGGGCGGAATTACTGCGTGGAGCCGGGAGGTCGATACCGAGGTGCCGCAGTACTGACGTCTGATGCCTGTCTCTCATGCCGAAGGGGGGACTCGAACCCCCACGGGCTTGCGCCCACTGCGCCCTGAACGCAGCGCGTCTACCAATTCCACCACTTCGGCGTGATTCGGGAACGGCAAATCTAGACGGAGGTATAACCTCAAGTCAACGCTTGGCTTGACCCTCATTCACCACGTACCTATTTTGCGCCGACCGCCTTGGACAAAGTTGCCATCGCCCGCAATCCGAGGGCGCGCCATGACTTCCACCTCCTCGAGACCTGGGAGGCCGGTCTGGTACTTACCGGAACCGAGGTGAAGTCGCTCCGGGACGGAAAGGCCAGCCTTTCCGAAGGCTACGCCCATGTGAAGGGCGGAGAAGTCTGGCTCGAAGGTCTCAGCATCTCGCCCTACGCCGCTGGTTCCTACAACAACCCGCCATCCCTGCGCTCCCGCAAGCTGCTGCTCCACAAGCGCGAGATCGAAAGGCTCGTCGGCGGCACCACGCGCAAGGGTCTGACGGTCGTTCCGCTCGAGCTCTACTTCGAACATCGCAACTACTTGCCGTCGCTGCTGATGTTCTGGCCGTTGGCGCTCTGGTTGTGCAACGACCCGCGAACGCGATCGCCGCCTGCGAATCCATCGCATGCCTCGCAAGAGAACGG
>Ga0126381_100003569_pt1 | contig 16880 bp, 21 predicted proteins | sample PanSoiMetPlot_28_FD_96465 | JGI IMG/M metagenome (GOLD analysis project Ga0126381, IMG submission 96465) | Tropical forest soil microbial communities from Panama - MetaG Plot_28 | ecosystem: Environmental > Terrestrial > Soil > Tropical forest > Bulk soil | place: Panama | collected 2016-02-17 | reverse complement strand
GCGATCGTTCAGGGCCTCGAGCCCATGCTCCCTGTAACGGTCAAAAATCTTGTAGCCGGTCTTCCGGGATATCCCGAAATCCCGACAAACGTCCGTCATCGCCTCACCGTCCAGCACGCGGGCCACGAAACGCAGGCGTTCCTCCATGACCGAACTCGCTTTCCACGGCATCAACACCTCCCGCTAAAAGGCGAAAAGTGTTACCCATGTGTCCGGTACAGAATGTCACCTATGTCTCAGGCCGCTCACCAGAAACAACAGCGCCTTACACCGGCAAACCGAAAAGGTCGATCGGCGCGCCCCATGCGTGCCCCGACTCGCCAGTTCCTCCCCATAATGTCTTCCCCTCAGTTGCCAGAAGCGTCGTCGCAATAACGTCGACGACAACCGTTGGAGCAATTACGCTGGGCGTGTGGTCGACGGGATGCGCCAGCCTGGATTCTGACCGGCAAGTTTCTATTCAAGGATGTCGTCTTGTATCGGTATGCACCGTCCCGTTCCTCGCCACTTTAACGCAGTCTGTTGTCCGGAACCGCCTTGACGCTGCATACCCCTTCGTCGCGCTTGTCGCGCGATGAGCAGACAAAATCACCACCACCGAGCCGGCCAAGTATCGTCTGCATCGGCGGCTCGCATGACAAGATTGTGCCAAGCAAAAGCAAATGTTGCGAGCAGCAGGCTGCCCGCGCCAACTGGCACGACCAGAAAGCTCCAGGACATGTCATTCACGACGACAACCAGCGGATCAATGCCGGCCGGCGGGTGAAATGTATCAGTCAGATGCATTGTGACCATTGCCAAACCAACAGCGACGGCGGCCGCCCACGGCGCTGGACCGCATAATTTCACGACCAGCACTCCAACGAGCGTCGAGACAAGATGACCGCCAACAAGGGCGCGAGGTTGCGCCGGCTCCGCCTTTGGCGAGCCAAAAACTGTTACGATTGACGTTGCGAATGGAATCGCAAAGAGCGGAAGCGACCTCCAATTGGAGAACACCTCCATGCTCGCGATCGCAATTGCCCCGCCCGCCGCTCCGACGAGGGTGACAAGTGCTTCCGAACTGGGTGAACGCCAGATAGTTGGCCGCCAAGAGCCGAATTTGATGTAGGCCATTTTGCGTTGCAATCCAATCTCATGGTCCTCGCCTTTAGCGCAGCGGCGAGAACCATGGTCAGTGATCTCAACTCGTAGCCAAATGGCGCCACCGCGGTTGCGCGGACGTTCCTTTTAGGATGCGCGCCTTCGGAGGAGCCGGGAATCGGGACCGCGCTCTAACTTCGAGATCCAGTCGGTGATGCCCCGCCCGATCTCGTCCGGTGAATCTTCCTGGACGAAATGGATCCCCTTGACCTTCATCTCGGTTAGTGCTCGCCACCCGCGTATGAATCTGACCAACTCGTCGCTGGCGAGAATCCCACCGGGCTCCGACTTCAGCCACAGCTTGGGCACATCGCTTGTCGCCAGCCAGTCCACGTAGGCAGCCGCGATCGCAGTCACATCGGCGGGCTCGCCATCGATCGGGATCTCCCGAGGGAACGTCAGCGTCGGCCGTCGCCCCTCACCGGGCTCGGCGAACGGCCGGCGGTACTGCTCCATCTCCTCGGGGGAAAGGGTGCGCAAGATGGCCTTCGGCAGGATCTTCTCGACGAAGAAATTGTCTCGCAGGACCATCTGCTCGCCGGCCTCGGAACGCAGCGCCTTTAAAGCATCACGCATACCGAACTTGTCCCAGTGGTCCCAGTGCTGCGGCCCCACGATCGCCTCCATGAACGCGATACCCTTTATGGCGTCGCGATGGCGGTTGGCCCAGTCGAAACCGAGGGCCGAACCCCAGTCATGGATGACGAGGGTGACCCCCTCGTGCACATCCACGGCATCGAGGAGGGCGTCGAGGTAGCGGCGGTGCTCGACGAAGCGATATGAGCCGGGCCCACTGTCAGGCAGCTTGTCGGAATCGCCCATGCCGATCAGGTCGGGGGCGATGCAGCGCCCACGTGATTGCAGGTGCGGCATCACGTTGCGCCAGAGATATGACGAGGTGGGATTGCCGTGAAGGAATACGATGGGATCGCCTTCTCCCACCTCCACGTACGCCATCTCGCTACCAAGGACTTGGCGCCGCTTCTTTTGATACGGAAATGCCGCGGAGATCATGTAAGCTTCTCCTACATTCGTTGTGAAAGCCGAGTATCGTCGGCACGACGCGCTCGCCGTCCACTTGAGGCGTGCTCCTCCCGCGTCGGGAAGGACACGCCCGGGCTTTGATCCGGGGGAAGGGACCGCTGGCGGGTTCGGTGCAACTGGACACGGGGCCTAGCGGCCCGCACCACGGTTGGAGAACGCGACCGAGCAGCTCCTCGGCTCATCATCTCCTTCGACGTTCGTCGGTGCGAACGGAAACCGCGTTTATGGCAAACTAATTCAATCGCCCCGACTCTGTTCCCTCGCGCGGAAAAGCAAAGTGCGACCGCGACATTAGGTAGCGGCGAACCCGCAAGATTCGACAAACGGTCGCCGTCGGTCGCCATATATCAACCCTACTATCGGCTCGATCCGCCGGACCCCTAGTTTGGGAAGACTGATGAGCAGTTCGCGGAGACTGATGGGCCGCCTCGAGCAAGGACATCATGATCAAAAACTTTAATGTCTCCGAAAGAGGTCATGGCTCGTACTGGCTGCTCGGTATTCTCCGATGGGTGATGGTTGTGATCTTTATTTCGTTCGGCATACAGAAATTTACGCCCGAGTCCGCACACGGCATTGCACTATACATTTCCAACAGTCCGTTTGTTTCGTGGTTGTCTATCTTCGGCATTAGAGGCGAGGCTTATTTTCTCGGCATCATAGAACTGACAATAGGCGCTCTTCTCGTTGCCGGCGCATTTATCCCGATTCTATCGGCACTCGGCTCATTGATGGGAATTGGTACGTTTGCGATTACGTGGTCGTTTTTCTTCTCAACACCCGGTGTCGCTAAATGGAGCATATCCACAGACCCAATAGCGTGGAACCTCGCCGGGGAATTCTTGTTCAAGGATGTCGTTCTTCTTTGTGTTTGTATCGTGTTGTTTTTGGCATCCCTGCCAAAGAACGTCGTCCCGCTTAGGTTGAATTGAGGCCACTCGTGCCTTCGGGGATATCGCAGTCCCGCGAAGCCAAGCTCACAGAAGCGAGCTGGGCTTATGTCGCTTTCTGGCCCATCGCATCACGAGCATCGGTCCGCAGTTCCGCTACATCATGCCGCTCAACAAAAACTGGCAGAGCTATTTCAACATCAAGGGAGCGCACCGATCGAAGCTCAGCTCCGCGCGAACGGCCGCATCCGCATCTGGTCCTCGGCCTTTCCGGACGGAACCCCGCTGGTGGAGGACGGCGTCCTGACCACGGCCACCGGCCGCGAAACCCGCTGGATGGCGCGCTGTTCGTGCCCAGAGATAACACCTAAGGTAACAATCATCGGGACATATGAAAGTGCTCGCGGCGTTGCTGGAGCAATGACCACGCTGACTCTGCGACGCGATCCCTGCCAGGAGGGACCCTGGATCGCACCTGCGAATAAGAAGGGCCCCAAGCCCGCGCGCTTGGAGCCCCTCACTGGGAGTGCGCGCGGCGTTGAGGGGGTCAACGTTCGCGTGCGATCGAGAGCATTCCTCGCAAGTCTGCGATCGACAAGTGGGCTGTGGTGCAGTGGTGTAGAAAGTCACAGAACATCCACCATGAAAAAAGCCCCGCCCCGTCGGATGCGGCCCCGCGTGACGGACGAGCTCGTTGATGCGTACCCAGTATTAGTTGATGCCGCGTCGCAACGCAGGCGGCGGAGGCGCTGAGACCCCGCGAAGGATGGCCTGCTGCGCGGCGATGTCACCCGAAATTTGCTGAACCTTGGCGGTAAGTTGGTCCACGCTTTGTTGCGCTTGATCCACGCTTTGCCGCAAGGCGGCGAGTTTCTGATCGGTGGAAAGCGTTGCGTAGGAATGCCACGCCAAGGTGACGGCGACACCGACGCAGAATGGGGGCAGGTAGCTGGCCGTGATCAGGTAAGGGATCAGGGCGCCCAAGCTTCCCTTACCGAAGGACGGACATTTGATCCAACGTTTGCTTGAGAGCCAACGCTTTTGCCTGAGAGCCAACGCCGCTTGAGAGCCGGTCATATTTTTTTGGTCAACACCGAGTGGGAGGGGCTCGCCGTTAGCCAACCGGCGCAGAAGGAGGTCAAGTTCGCGTAGAAGCGCAAAGGTCATCGGCTACCCCCTTTCTTGCAGCCGTTTAGATGCAGCGGGCCATCGTGGTGTGGCTGGAGACGAAGCCGAGCACCAGTTGGGCCTCTCAATGTGGGGGTCGCCCAGCGGCGGGATCGTGGGGCGTTAGCTATGCCGCCGAGCGACTGGTTTTGCCTTAAGCTGAGTCGAAATCAGGCTGGCGGTAATTTGCGCTCCAATTTTCCCACAGGGCGGCCATAGCCGCTAACGCATCGCGACCTGCCTCGTGTCTCGGCGCCGCTAACGAGTGCCCGCCAGCATCCCGATCTGGCTGATCCCAATGGCAAAGAGAATCCCGAGCGCCGATAAAGCCAGGATGGTCAGCACGGTCACCAGTGTCCGCTGCCACTCCGGCGTAACGCACCTCATATGAGGGCGCGCCCACTTTCAACCATGATCTGACTACTATCACCCTCGCCAACTCGATTTGTGTCTTGACGACGAATAAGTCGAGGAATTTGCACGTGCCGCGTCAGGAAATGGACGATAAAAGACGGCGAGCATAAATGGGGTTTGTAAACTTACAAACAGCGCTTTCCCAACGAGGCCCGGCGCGTCATAGCTCGACATTTGTTCGACCTTATCGTGGCCGAAATCGAGACACACTTTCCCCATATAGGGCGATCCTTAAGCGCCAGTGTGTCAAGACAACGCAGGCATCCTGCCCTGCACCATATTCAAATACTTCGTAGTGCGTTTGATCTAGACCACCAACCCGATTGTTCCGATTTGCAAGCTCGTGCGATCTTCTTGGGGCCGGCGCCTGTCCTACCCCGCTTCATCAGGGCGCTGGCTCTTCCCCCTCCGGCCCCGCCAGCCTCGCAAGCAGGCGGGGCCCTCTCGGGTGGAGCTGGCCCCGGCCTTGGGGAGGCTGATGGCCGATTTTATCTGATTAGCGCCTGCCGGCCCACATCTGTGATCTTGAACCGCCGCACCTCCACCAACTTGCCGCCGGCAATCATGCGCTCGGTGTCGGTGCTCGCGGGCCCGTTAAGGACCACTTGGCGAGCAAGGTTCGCGTGATGCCGCGCGCCAGCAGCAGGGAATCGGTCATGCCCGCCGCCGACCGACCCGCGATGGAAAGGTTCATGAGCGAATATGGCCTCCCGCTCGACGCGGTCGTGAAAGTGTGTCGCGATCCAAAGGGCGAATGGCTGTCTACAGCGCCACGCTTGCAATCCGCGCCACAAAAAGACGGCCCGGACAGCCAGGCCGTTGTCAAGTCGCAGACCATGGGAACTGTGTGAAGCAAATCCCCTGGAACCAACGGGATCAACCAGACTATTGTACTCTGTGGGCTGTAGTTAACGGTGCAACGTTAGCGCTGATGTATCGCCACCTGGCCAGTTCGGATTGGTACTGCGATAGGGCCTGCTTTACCCACTGATTTTCATTTTCCATAAATTCGCGATGATTAGGGTCATGAACCATCCACGGTGGCCGAGATGGATAACCGCCGAGCTCCTCGCCTGCGTACTTTTAAAGGCGGCTCGATTTCATTCGGGTCCGCGTGGGATGTCGACTGCATCATCCGCAACCTGTCCAAGACAGGAGCGTGCCTGGAAGTGCAAGCGCCTGTGCCGGACAATTTTTCGCTGCTTATCAAGCCCGAACTGCTGAAGAGAACCTGCGAGGTCGCTTGGCGATCTGCGGGTCGTATCGGCGTGCGCTTTAAGTAATGTCCCAGCCCGGCACCCTCGGCTCTCTGGTCGGCAAGCTCCATGTCCAGCGGATCGAGCGCCAGGAATGCGATCGGTCCGGCCACCATCCCATCGCGAAGCTTATCGAGCGACTGGGCCCCGATTACCGGCTGACCGATTGGCTGCATGAGCTGACGCGGGATTGCTCGCGCAAAAATCAAGCCGGGGTCACGCGCGCTTGTGGCGCGGTCATGCCCGATCTGGCAAAGCTGCGCTGATGGCTAGGGGACCGCCCGCGGGATACGTTTCGAGTGCAGAGGCGGCACGGCGAAGCGGCTACACCGTTGACCAGATCCGGGCCTTAGCCAAACCGGTCGGCTTCCAGCCCACCACACACGGGGGCTTTTTTTCACAGAGATGGCCCCGCTCCGACGCTGGGACACGCGGCGCGGGGCCTGAGCACCACCAGGGGCGCCATAGGCGACACTCCGAACGGGGGTAAGGGAGGGAATGGGGGAACCCCGTTCGGAAGGGACAACCGCCATCAACGGGCTGCGTTCCTGTGTTCGATTTGTTGCTTTGGGAAAACGCCATGGCGAATGAAGCATTGACCAGACTCGCCAATTCGGGGGCGGCTACCCTGAGGGCTGTCCGCCCTGCCGACGCGGTAGTGAGAGGTCGCCCTGTTTGCAAAAAGGTGCATTCTCACCGAGGTCTCAGGTTTCCATGTTTTATTTGTTACTTTGGAACCTACAAAAACAAATGTTTCGTGCGGAAAGAGTCGGCTACCGAATAGACAGGGTGCGATTCAAAGATGATGGTTCCCCGGTCGGCCCCCGGAGCAGCCTGGTTTTACAGGGGGGGCCTGAAAGGGCCGGTCAGGAACGCGACGCCTTCCATTCCTGACCCGCCTTCTTGCCCCCCGCGTTTGGCGGGGGGCCTTTTCATACTTGTGTGGTTGCACGGGCGGCTTCCCCAACGCTTTATGCAGCCAAATTGTTGTTTAGGGATGTCACTGGCATTGCATGCGCTGCGCCGCCCTAACCATTGTTTCACGATCGCTGGGCATTTGACGTCAGCCAAATCTTGGCGCTCCTCGAAGCCATCTTACCAAACATTAACTCGCTCGACGGGACACGGTAAGAATCGATCACCACGTCGCCCGGACAAGAGTGCATCCAGCGCAGACGCTCTTTGCTTTCGAAGCAGGTGGGGCTACTGGGACGTGAGAAGAATGATCCGCAAATGTGAGCGATGTGGCCATCCGATGGATTTGTTTGCCTGCAAGCCGCACCTTGGGACATTGCCGGAGCTTCGTAGCTATCGCTGTCCCGCTTGCCGGCATGTCGAAACCGATGCCGGCACTGTAGGTCCTCTGCAGCGAGGGGACATTCAGGGCGCCCGTGCGGAACGCTTAGCCTGAGCGGGACCCGCAGGGGTAGCTATGGCTATTCCCGGTATGGCTATGAACGCCGGTAGTGACGGGTGGCCAATGAACTTTTAACTCGCGACCGTATGGGCGGTTTTCGTTACCGCTCGATCCCCCCTTGGCCGTGTCCTACCTTGCTGCGACGATCCTCCGTTGGTAAGCCCGTCCGGGCTATTCGATAACCTCGTCCGCGCGGCCGAGCCGCGTGATCGGCACGGTGAGGCCGAGTGAGCGCGCCGTCATCAGGTTGATAACGAGTTCGACTTTGGTGGCCTGTTGCGCCGGCAGATTGGCTGGCTTGTTGCCCTTGAGGATGCGGCCGGTATAGACGCCAGCTTGCCGGTATACTTGGCGAGGCCCATCGCGACCATCCAGGTTGCTGCGCCACGGCGCGGGTCGAGCCGCCGGCATCACCCGGGTCATGACGAGCGGGTCAAGGGCGTACCACCGCCATAGCGGTCATGTTGGTCGCGACCGGTTCTGTCCGTGCCAATAGCGAACTCAGGCAGCGAAGCTGAACGTTGCAGGCGCCTGGCGCTTCACCAGGGGAATAAAGCCGCCCGATCCATGATCTCAACTTCGACCGCGTAGAGTTGAGTGCGGATGCACAGCGGAAGCTCACGCCCGCGATCGCGCCTCGTACCCCCTCTGTGCGGCCGTCTCGCTCGCGCAACAAAGTAACCAAAGGGTCGACGATGTTTGCGTTGCACGGATCAGTATCAAGACTGCATGATGGCACCTACGCACCCGCCATCATCATAACCGACGTGAAAACCGGCAAACGGCGCAGGATCAACTTGGCCGGAAATTTCGCGGAAAAGGAAAAGGCGCGCAACGAAGCCCGCGGGCGTGCGGCGGTCCAGCGCGCCCTTTGCCGAATATTCCTGCCTACTTTCGCCTACTAGGTCGGGAATGTGCCATGTGCGGCAAGCTCAAAATTCGCCTGTCCCGCCTCCCCGGCCATGGGTGGGAAATGTCCATCCCGGACGTGGATTATTGGTACGCGGCGCTTCCCCTTCCGCACGACGCGGATCGAGATGCGGCGCTTGCCAATGTGCGGCGCCGGTTTCCCGACGCTTTGATCGAGATACCGGGCATGTTTCCCCCGTGACCGCGGGTATCTGGTAGCTCCGAGGGCATATTATCCAAAATCACGGCTCGCGCGCATCGCGCGGCTTTATGCGAATTCGTACAATCGAGACAAATGCTACGGGAGCTCATCACCCCATAGCGACCGTGCCCGCAGGTTGCGGGGGACGGGCAAACGGGTGGGAGGGGAGGAGCCGCGAGGCTCCCCCCAGTCCCGATCACCGGCAAACAGATCAGCGCGCAATACCTCACTCGCAGATCATGGTGCAACGAAGCTCGGCGCCGCCGTTCGGGGTCGAGTACTTGCGCATGGCGAGGTAGCACGCGTTGGGCAGGAAGCGGTCGCAGGCCGGGCCCGATACAGGGGTGTAGGAGACGGGAGCGGTTTGGACCGCGACGGTGCCGCTCGCTGTTGCGGTCACGGGATCGCCCACCAGGGCACCGACTAAGCCCACGCTAATCGTCGTGCCACCGTCTCCGCCGGCCGCCGGCGGATAGGCAGGCGGGTTCGGGTTCGCCGGGTACGTCGGCAGGTTCGGATTGCCGGCGGGGGGCGGCGGGGGCGACTGCACGGGCGGCAGCCGAGGCCCCGTCGCTTGCCCAGGCGGCAGCGCGGGCACGGTCGCTTGCCCAGGCGGCAGCCGAGGCACCGTAGCTTGACCGGGCGGCAGCCGGGGCACAATGGCTTGACCAGGCGGCAGCCGGGGGACGGTGGGTTGGACCACGGGCGTCGCCCCGGGCGGTGTCGCAGGCGTGGTGCGGGGGACCCGTGCCAGCTGCGGGCCGGCCCCCGACGGAACACGTATGCCGCCTACAGGTGCGTGGATGGCGGTCGGGAGGCTGGCTTGGCGGACGCCGCCGAGCTGCGCGCCGCTGCCAAGGCCGCGGTTGATGCCACCGAAGCTGCGGCCGCCGCCAAACGCGCCACCGACGAAGCCGCCGGCTGACGCGTCCGTCACAAAAACACTGTTGAGCGTGGCGACCGCCACGAGGGCGAGGATGGACCGGCGAGGAGTTTGGGAGAACTTCATCATGGCACTCTCCTGTCTGGTGTTGCCGACCACCATCGGGCGGCTTCCATGCCGACAACCTTTCACAGGCGAGCGGGTCCGCGCTGTTCCCCGGGTGACAAGGCGGCCTTCTGCCCGTCGCGTGGCGCAGGCAACGCGGGATAGGCGGCAGGACCGCAAGCTTGCCGCATATGCGCGCAGCGGCGCGAGCTGCTGTGGTCGGGCTGATGAGTACCCGTGCGCGTCCGCTGCAGCGCCCGGGCGTCGCGCCACCGTGCGCGAGCTTGCCGCCGGCCCCCGGTCCACGGACGCATTGTCCGATGCTGTCTCGGTGCCATCCTTTGCGGCACACTGGCGCGCCCGTGACGCTTGGTGACACAGATAGCAGCTCACCGAGAGCGAGCGCACGCCTTGCGCCAGCATATTGGCGCCGCACATGGTCTGCAGCGGCTGCGGCATCATCGGCGCTGACTGAGCATCAAGCCGGGGTCACACGAGCTTGCGGCGCGGTCATGCCCGACTTTGTCAGGCTGCGCTGAAATTCAAGGCGCCAACCTGAAAACGGCAAGGGCCGGGCGACCAACTGCGGCTGGTCGGCATGGCGCCGATTGTATATGCGGGGCACTTTGGACAGTCAGCAGCCCGGGTAGGCGCAGCCCGGATCAGCAACAACCAACCCGGTCTACTTGTCACCCGCGCCGGGGCTGAGGCGGCGCGCAATAACCGAATCACATTCTATCAAAATCCCTCTCGCGCTGAGCGGTAGCGAAGGCCGCCCGTTTGCAAAAAGGTTAACGACGGGAGCGGCCGCTGCCCGGCGCACATCCTACCTACAAGGTAATCTCGCAGTCTCATCCAATCGAGGGATTGATTGGACTTGTCCGGAGTCAGCACAAGAAAAATTTGCCGAATTTCGATGTGTGAAGCTTTCTGTGTACAGCAAGTCGCGAACACTCGAATACTCCTGGCCGTCGAACTCCTCGGGTATCCCTAGTCTTCGGACGGCGCCCTGACGGTCAACTGGGCGCTGTGCTTGGCCCCGCTGAAAGGCCCCCCTTGCAGCGGGGCTTTTTTGCCGCATGACAGGGGCCCCCTATGTCGGAGTGGCGGCGGACACTGATAGGCGTCATCGTTGTCCTAGCTTTGACAGCCTTCGGAATTCTCTTGGCCATTGGCATCAGCTGGATCGGGCGGCAGTCTTCGCCAGGGTGGCGGCTTCGAGGTCCTCTCGTTCACAGCGGCGGGAGCGGCGGGAACTCAATGCGAACGCACGCGGGCATCCTTGGGTGGCCGTGCTTCCCCGCAACACACCCAAGTACCCCGACGTGACATAGATCAAGAACGCTTGTCACAGGATCGGGGAGGATGCGGTGCGCGCGGAAGTAAAAGGGGGAAACGACGATGAATTTTGAACTCGGGACCGCATGGGCGGTTTTCGTTGCCGCCGCGATCCTCCCCTTGGTCGTGTCCTACCTCGCGACACACTAGGCAGGTCGCCGTGCGTTCGCGGCTATCCTTGCGGGCTGGCCGCCCTGCTGTTTCCACTGTGACCCATGTCACAGGCGCCCGCCGCGCAAAGCGATGCGCGGATTGCCCCCCCTCTCCCCTCCTCAAAGCGTTCGCGCAAGGGGACACGTCGGCAGCCTTGGCAAAAGTAAAAACGCGCGCGGGGCGGCTGTACTGCTTCCAGGCAAGACCAGCAGGAATACACAAGCGGCCAAACCTCGCCGTCGCAGCAAATAAATCTGATTCCAAATCGGCGGGCTGCCATCTGGCGGTCGCCATGGCGGACGCGGGGCAGCGTGGCGTTGCGCTGCACAACTCCGCAAGTAGTAAACCCTTTGAGCAGTCGGGCCGGAATGAGCCTTAGCCTACGATGATGGGTGCTGGCGCCTCATTCCCCCCGAATCCCCGGCGTCAGTGTGGCCCCGCTCCGCGTGCACAGCTTTAGAGCGGGGCCACTTTGAAAACGGCAGGACGGGCCGGAAGGATAAGAAAAGAGCCCCCGTGTGGCGGGGGCCGAGTAGCTGTGTTGCGTCAAACGTGCGCACGCTACACCGATCCTGTGATGGGCATTTTTGATCTATGTCAAGCGCAGGGCGGCCGAGCCCGCAGGATAGCCGCCGGAACCGCGGAGCATGGGCGTCGTTGTTGACACCGGAGGATGGAGCCTAAGCCTAAGTAAGGAGACTTACAGATGCTGAGCAATTGGTATTTTCCGATGGCACTCGCTGTCACGTTTGCTCTCCTCAACTCCAATCCGGTCCATGCCCTTCCGGTCAACGCGGACGTCATCGGGATGGCCGCTCCCGCGTCCGATCTTCACTTGATCTTAGCCGTGCGCGGCCCCCGTGGTGGAGTAGCGGCGCGCGGACCCCGCGGCGGAGTAGGGGTACGCGGACCCCGCGGTGGAGTGGCGGTACGTGGACCCCGCGGTCGAGTAGCTGCACGAGGACCCCGCGGCAGAGTAGCGATAGGCCCCCGAGGAGTTGCGATCGGGCGGCGCGCTTACGGCGGCGTCTGGTACGGGACGGGGCGTCGTTTCTGGGGTGGCCGATGGTGGCCCTATGGCGTTGGCTCATGCTGGAGGCCAAGCCCTATCGGCTACGTCTGGGTCTGTGGGTAGGAAGGTCGACCAAAAATAGTCCACGCTCTCCGGCTGGACCACCTTCGGCAGCACGGACGGGATAAATCGCCGTATCGATTCTTATCGATTCTGATGTGACCACTCCGGCGCGGCGAAAACCGCAAGTTCCCGTGCTGTCGTCCGGGCCATGCAACGCAGCCGCTACACGGGCTCGGCCATGACACTCGTCCTCGCCCTGCCGGTCAAAATCCCGTCTCCAAGCCGCCCATTGCCGCGCTGTCCGGGTTCTTGACCTTCTGCCAAGTCTTGCTGTGCCAGGGTTGGTACGCCGCGTCGCGCCGCTTTGACACGATGCCCTCCAAGCCGAGCTTGCAGGCGTGTTCGAACATTCGCGCGCCATCGGCCGCAAGGTCTGGGAAAACCTGATTCCGTCCGGCCGGGCCAGGGCCTCCGGCTTTTAGCCTTTTGTGGGTTGTGGGGACAGAGTCCGAACTCGAATATTCTTGGTAAGTTAGATTACCGACTTTTTCCAAAGGCTATGCCCTGATTGTGATCAGGGAGTCAGCCAAATGCCGCCTCAGTCAGAATTGTTTGCTCGCGCTGCGGAGTGCTCGCATCGTATTACCTCAACCTCCGACCCAGCGAGGAAGAAGACGCTTAAGCAGCTGCGCGACATGTGGATCGCCCTGGCGAACGAAAGCGCCAACATGTCGAGGCGAGAGTTGGACAGGGAAGTCGAATGCATTGAGGCCATACAGGCCGCCATCGATCCAAGGCACCAGTTCGGGCAATACGCGAGCGGGGGTGGCTGATCTCACAGAGGGAGCCGGTGGATTCGAAATCGGCTGCGCTGAGTTCTGATGGCGGATCCGCAGCCGTCGGTGATGCACCGATGGGCAATCAGGGCGCATTGCAGCAATGGTCGAGCGCCCGGGTATTGAGGCGATTTCCCGAGCGCTCGTGGGTACTCTGAAGCGGATATTGACCGTCAGCGGGTGATCGAATGGGGCCTCAATCATTCTTTCACGCGCCGCAGTGGAGACAGCATACTGGATTTTCCCGTCGCCGCATCAATAACGTTAGGTTTTGGTTAAGATCGATTCTGAAAATCGGACAGGCATTCTTACCTAGCACTGCGGCCCGCCGCGCGACCGTGGGCCTTGCCAAGGCTCTCGGCGCGTCCGCATGCCCGCCGGGGACCCCCACATGGCGACGCTCGCAAGCGTCATTCTCGCCGCGATGCGTTGACTCGGCGGGCGCAGAATCTGCGTGAAATCCATCGCGCGCCCCTCATCCGAGAGGCTCGCCGCGCTTGCGGATCGCCTGAAGCGCCCGGCTGGTCGGCTTGGTCGTCAGCGCGCCGCGTTTGCTCTTTCCGCATCAAGAGGCGAGCGCACGCGCGGTGGCGCGGGGCATCGCTGCTGATGGGCAAGCCAGCGGCCAGGAACGGTCGCATCCCGCATTTTTGTGCTCGCCGGCACATCGGCCGGAGCGGGCGCTTCGTACGCTCCTGACCATCGAAGGGCATCCCGCCCTTCCTGGACAAACAGGAGACGACCATGACGACCAACACCAAGCTGTCCGCGCTCGCGCACCGCTCAGCGGGCTTCTACAAGCTGCTCGCTCTTGCGGTTGTCGCCGCACCTGTCGCGGCCGCATTCGCGACGTCGGCACTCGCGGAGGCGAACTGTCCCCAATGGTCAACCCCGGTGTGCCGGCACTGGAATCTCGGGCCTCCGCCATCGTGCACCGAGTGGGCGTGCGCGGCCGACAAACGAAGCGATCCACCCCAAAAGGTCGCCTTGGCCACGACCAAACCCGTCCGGTACCCGATCGCAAGACCGCCGATTGTCAGGCCCGGCCCGGTCAGTTTGGCTCACGGTCGCCGCTGACTGATCTGGGACGCTCGTTAATTCTCTCGACGTGCTCCGGTCCGGCCTTCTGCCGGACCGGAGCAGGCGACCTTTTTTTGCTGCAAACGACAAGCGTCAGACAGCCGTCGCCCGAATTCCGCATTTTTGTGCCTGCCAGCACATCGCTTTGCGTGGCCCGGCCCTACGCTCCTGACGATCGGAACGGCATTCCGCCCTTCCATCGACAAACAGGAGACCAGCGATGACCACCAAGACCGCATTGACCGCCCTCGCGCTGGCGGCATCGACCCTCACTGCTTCCGTCCTTTCGGTCCAAGCCGCCGGGTTCAGGTTGCCGCCGCAGCTGCGCTATGTGGGCGGCGTCGGTCACGCACCAACGGCACTGCCCAAGCCGCCGCGCTGCGACAAGCCCAAGCTGCCGCTGCCCGGCTGCAGGACGCCCCTTGCATGATTTGGCTTCGGCTTTGCGATCCGGCCCGACATCAGGGTTCGACAATGCTCGCAACCTGCGCCCTGCAGGTCGCAAAAAAAGCCCCGCTGCAAGGGAGGTCCCTCGAAAGCGGGGCATTCCAATTCCACATTTCAATTCCAGGGAACGTGCAATTAAGGCAGCCGCACCGAACGCCAGGGTTGATCTAGATCAATTCCGTGCCCGCTCCGTGTGATTTTCTGGCGCGCGGCGGCGCTCGTGACCAACCCCATGCCCCCCACGAGCGTCGTCTCTGGCCCCGATGAGCGTCCTCATGGAATGGTCCATCCTTCTCATCGGGGCCAGTCCCTGTTTGATCTGACGAGCAGGTAAGCTTGCTGCGGTTCAGGCATCGGCAGGCGCGGCTGCAGCCGGGCGCGATTTCCGCTTCACAGCAGTCCGCTCAGGGCGCATGCCCAGCGCGGCGACCACCGTGCGTCCGAGCGCCATGAAATCGGATCTGCGCGGCGAGCTCGGCCGCCAGGCGAGACCGATCACGCGCTTGGGCGTCGGCTTGGCGAACCGCAGGAGCTTGACGCGTTCGTCCCGCGCCTCGACCTCGAGGGCGACCTGCGGCAGCAGGGTGACGCCGTAGCCGTTGGCCACCATCTGCAGCACCGTGGCGAGACTTGTGGCCCCGAGGCCGAAGGAATTGTCGCGCCGATCGCCGGCGCAGAATGCGAGCGCCTGGTCGCGCAGGCAATGCCCCTCCTCCAGCAGGATGAGACGCGCGCGGTCGATGTCGTCAGCGCGCACGGTGGCGCCCTCCGCCCGCGGATCGTCGCGCGGCACCGCCAGGAGGAACGGATCGTCGAACAGCGCCATGCTCGCGGTCTCGACCTCCTGCAGCGGCAGGGCGAGCAGCAGCACGTCGAGGTCGCCGCGCATCAGCTCCTCGACCAGGATCTTGGTCTGGGTCTCGCGCAGCTCGACCCTGAGCGCGGGATATTCCCGCTGCAGCGCCGGCAGGAGCTTGGGCAGGACGTAGGGCGCCAAAGTCGGAATGATGCCGATCGCAAGCGCGCCGGCGAGCGGGGCTTTGCGCAGGCGGGCAAAATCGACGAGGTCGTGCGCGCCGGCAAGCACGCCCTCGCCGCGCCGCGCCAACTCCCGCCCGGTGTCGGTCAAGGTGATCTCGCCATGGCGGCGCTCCACCAGGGGCACGCCCAGGTCCCGCTCGAGGGCTCGGATCTGCATCGAGAGCGCCGGCTGGCTGATTGCGCAGGCATCGGCTGCGCGCCCGAAGTGCCGGTGCTCCGCCAGAGCCGCCAAATAGCGCAGCTGTTTCAAGGTGATCATAAGCCACACTTATCGTGGCCGTCAGAAAATGCAATTGGCCTTATCCGCCGCTGCGCGCTATAGGGCGCCCGTACAGTCGGGCCCCTGCCCGGCGGTCGCGGCATTGGAATTCATTCTTGAGAGTCTGGCGATGGCGCGAGTGAGTGGCCATGAAGCCGGCTCACTTTTCCAGGATTGAAGACATTCATCTACGATACGGGAAAAACCACAACAGATCGGAGAGAAACATGGACGCAAAGACCGAGGACAAATGCCCGTTCACGGGCGGCCGCGGACCCGCCAACCGCGACTGGTGGCCGAACGCGGTGAACATCGACATGCTCCATCGGAACTCATCGCTGTCCGATCCGATGGGCAAGGAGTTCGACTACGCCAAGGAGTTCAAGAGCCTCGACCTCAACGCGGTGATCAAGGACCTGCATGCCTTGATGACGAATTCGCAGGAATGGTGGCCGGCCGACTTCGGCCACTACGGCGGGCTCATGATCCGCATGGCCTGGCACGCAGCCGGCACCTACCGCATCGCCGACGGCCGCGGCGGCGCCGGCGCGGGTCAGCAGCGCTTCGCGCCGCTGAACTCCTGGCCGGACAACGCCAACCTCGACAAAGCGCGCCGGCTGTTGTGGCCGATCAAGCAGAAGTACGGCCGCAAAATCTCCTGGGCCGACCTGATGGTCCTCGCCGGCAATGTCGCGCTCGACTCGATGGGCTTCAAGACGTTCGGCTTCGGGGGCGGCCGTGCCGACGTGTGGGAGCCCGAAGAGCTTTACTGGGGTCCCGAAGGAACATGGCTCGGCGACGAGCGCTACAGCGGCGAGCGCCAGCTTCAGAATCCGCTAGGCGCCGTGCAGATGGGCCTGATCTACGTCAATCCGGCGGGACCCAACGGCAAGCCGGACCCGATCGCGGCCGCCAAGGACATCCGCGAGACGTTCTTCCGCATGGCCATGAATGACGAGGAGACTGTTGCGCTGATTGCCGGCGGCCACACCTTCGGCAAGACCCACGGCGCCGGCGATCCATCCCTGGTTGGTCCGGAGCCTGAGGCCGGCCCCCTCGAAGAACAGGGCCTCGGCTGGAAGAGCAAGTATGGCACGGGCATCGCCGGCGACGCCATCACCGGCGGCCCGGAAGTCACCTGGTCGCAGACGCCCACGAAGTGGAGCAACAACTTCTTCAAGAACCTGTTCGAAAACGAATGGGAGCTGACCAAGAGCCCGG
>Ga0126381_100003568_pt1 | contig 16881 bp, 15 predicted proteins | sample PanSoiMetPlot_28_FD_96465 | JGI IMG/M metagenome (GOLD analysis project Ga0126381, IMG submission 96465) | Tropical forest soil microbial communities from Panama - MetaG Plot_28 | ecosystem: Environmental > Terrestrial > Soil > Tropical forest > Bulk soil | place: Panama | collected 2016-02-17 | reverse complement strand
CACTTTTTACCGGAGTTTGATCGTTGGTTTGACACAGAGCTTGCTGCCGAATGGGGCAGGCAGCATGACACAGAAGTAGTCGTAGACCGCATTCCCGTAGAGCGCGTGAACGCGGTCGCGGCAGCCGAGGTTGCGGCCCGCAGCGGCCACGACCTGTTTATGTTTCCCTGGCCGCCGGCCCCCTACCGGCGGCACGTCATTGACCATGGGGAAGTGTATCAGGCCGTGGCCTCTCGCTTCGGTAACCTCGATCGTTTTGCCCACTATTCGACATTCGATCCGAAGACCAAGAAGTACTTTGCATTTTGCGATTCATGGATGCCGGCGCCCTTTCAGTTCTTCCAGGATTGCTGGGCGGCCGTCAATATGCCGGCCGGCCCCGTGCACTACGACAGCCTCCGCAGCGGGGGGCAGCGGATTCGAGCCAAACTGGGGATTCCCTGCGGTCTGGCGTTCGCTCCCAGCCTGGAAAGCAACATCACCCTGCACACCCTGCTGTACGCCTTCCGGAGCCGTGTGTTGGATGCCGAAGGCAATGTAACCATCTATAACGGCAGGACCGTTGAGGCACTGAAGTTCGCTCAAGCGTTGTACCAGGAAGCCGGCACTCCCGACCAACTTGCTTGGGGTTCGTCCGGTAACGTGCGGGCTCTGCTCAGGCGCAAGGTGTCTTGCACAACCAACGCCATCAGCGCATTGCGCACGGCGGAAAAGCAGGAGCCCGCGCTCGCGAACAAGATCATGCTGCAACCCCCGCTGCTTGGCAGCGGTGGCGTAATTGCTGTGCCTCACGTTACTAACTGCTCGGCAATCTGGAGTTTCGCTCAGAACCAGGAAGGTGCCAAACAATTTCTGGCTGACCTGATCAGTCATTCTCAGGCGGCCTATGAGAAATCCGGCGGCTGCAATTTCCCCATTTATCAGAAGACCGTGCCGGATCTGGCAGTGCGGCTCGCGAAGGATCCGAAGGCGGAACCTCCCTGGAAGTATCAGGCCCTGAAGGATGCGCTGTACTGGACGCGGAATCTGGGCTTTCCCGGATACGCCACTCCAGCATCGATGGACATTTTCAACCGCTGCGTGATCCCCAGAATGTTCTTGAGCGTGATCAAAGGCGAGGTCAGTCCAGGGGATGCTGCCCAATCGGCGGCAACGGAAGTGAAGGCCATCGTGGAGAAGTGGAAAACAGCCTGACCATCGGAGTAACCGGAAAACATGATCGCGCGAAAACTCGTACCGTTAGCGCATCTGATCGCGGCCGGAGGATTGCAGTTGGCAGCGAGCGGAATCGTCCCGCGGCCGTCCCCCGAGTTCATGGTTCAAGGCCCGGCAGCGAGCGAGATCCGCCTGTCGAATTACAAAGGAAAGGTGGTTCTGGTCGAGTTTCTGATAACCAACTGCCCACACTGCTGGCGTGTGGCTGAGACGATCGAAAAGCTTGGGAAGGACTTGGGGCCGCACGGTTTTCAGCCTATCGGAGTGGCGCTCGATAGCCAGATCGCTGAGCCGGCCGTTACGGACTTCGTTCGCCGCTTCCGACTCACCTATCCTGTAGGCTACACCTCGTCTGGCACTGTTGACGGCTATCTGGGCCGCACGGAGGCTGAGCGGCTGCAAGTCCCGCAGATCGTCGTAATCGATCGCGAGGGCATCATTCGCGCGCAGAGCCGCCCGGTCGGAGAAGCCAAACTGGAAAGCGAGGCTTACCTGCGCAACTTCGTTCAGGCTTTACTCGAAAAGAGGGGCCAGCCGGTAATGACGGACCTGCCTTCGCACATGCGAGCGAGTCCGGCCCTTGTACCCATTGCGGTATTGATAGTCGCCGGTGGTCTCCTGGCATGGAGAAATCAGAAGAAACACAAGGTACGGTGAACTTTATGCGATCCTTAATCAAGTTTGACAACAGCCTCAGAATACTGGCTGCGGCACTCTTTAGTTTTGTCTTACTCGCAGGCTCGATCTCCGCGCAGAGCGATTCCAAAAAGGCATACACTTTTCACGGCAGAGTGGAAAAGGTGGATCGTAAATCGGGTACACTGACCGTGAATGGTGAAGAAGTGGAGGGTTGGATGCCGGCGATGACCATGCAGTACCGGGTCGACAACCCGACGGTGTTGACTGGGATCAAGACTGGCGTTCAGATCGAAGCCACGGTTTACGAGAGGGATCTGACGCTCCACGATGTTAAGGTAATCGCACAGGGCCGGAGCAAATAGCTCGCCACTGCTCTGCCGCTTTTTCATGCTCTATCCGCACAGTTTCCGCATCGTTAGTCTCTCGCATAACGACATAGCCGCAGGCCAGGACAGACAGGAAAATAGTCAACACTTCGCTATCGCCTAGATTGTATTCGAAGATGCCCTCGGCCATCGCGCCAATCACCACGGCTACCGCGCCATGTAAGACGAATCGCCCTTGCTTACTCAGTGCCGGGTTGCTTAGTGTTTTCAAGAAATCGATTACGACGGTTCCGATAAGCCAAAGAAATCCAAGTAATCCCAATAGCCCTCGCTCGGCAGCATACTGCAAGTAGATATTGTGCAGATGCCCGTACCAGCCTGACGGCAAGGGCCGGGTGACATTTGCCGGGATATAGCGATTGAACTGCGGCCCAACCTGCTCGGGGCCCAGGCCGAGCCACGGATGTGCCTTCACCATTTCCCAGCCGACCGCGCGGCAGATGGCCCGGTGCGCGTTCGAATCGATATCACTGTGAGGCTTCACTACGGAAACAATCCGCTCTCTCACGGCAGCCGGTCCGAGAGCAATTCCGATCGCGCCTCCGGCAAAAAAGGTGACGAGAAGAAGTGGCTTGCGCCGCCAAGCCAGGTAGGCAATTCCAAGCGGCAGGCCAAGTAGGAAAACACACCGAGTCATTCCGAGCGCGATGGCAAACCACAAGAGTACTGCGGCCGGCCAGAGATATCGTTTCCAGCTCGGCTGGTCGGAGAACAGGAGAAGCGAAAACAGCATCAGCAGAACGATCATCTCTTCTCCGCCAAAGGTCATCCAGTGGCCCGAAAAGCCGGTAATCCTGCCGTCCACATAAAAGCCATAGTAGTCGGCGTTCTGCAGCAAAGCCTCGTGGCGGCGATAAAGGAACTGTGTCACGCCGACCATCGCCGAGCCTGCTGCCGCGGCCGTCCAGGCAATGATGAGATTCCGAACCTGGTGAATGGTTCGAAAAACGGAAGGAATCACCAATAGGATGGTGAAAATGAAGAACTTCCTGAGCTGCGGAGTGCCTCGTTGCGGGTCGCCAGAGGCAACCACGGCGGCTAAAGTCACCAGGAAGAAAAATGCGAGTGGCAGCCGGATTGGCGGAAATTCCAGTTTCTGACCCGAAAGGAGCAGCATCGCCAACGCCAGCGCCAGCAGAATCTGGGAAATCGCAATGGAGAACAGGATAGAGACGGCCGAGCCAAAGGCAAGGTAATAGGTCGCACGTTGCAACAGGCACCGCCAGGAAGATATCCGACTCGGCCGTGCGGCCGCTGTCAGCCGGCTCATCTACAAGTGTATGCCAGGATGAGCCTGGGAAGCCGATACAACCCGTTAAATGAGTATTCCCATGGGCGTTCCTGTACTTGGGGCGCCCGATAGCGTTTACAAGTGTTGCTCGGTATCGCCGAGTTAAGACGGCTAGGGCTGATGGTAGCGTAACGGACATCCTCTGGTCCGTCTTGGGCTTTCACAACCAGCAAGAGCAGTTAAAGAGACACTTGTTTCGAGGCGCCGGCCGCAGCCTTCCGGCGGCTGGTCAAGCGCACCGTTTCTTGGGCCGCCTGGGACGAAGAGCTCCTGAGCCTCGAGTGGCAGGACTGGAACAAAGCGGATTTCGACCTGAGCCTGACTGGCTTCGATCCTGGCGAAATCGATGGGCTATGGGCGAACCTCGACGAGGAGCGTGGCAAATGCGCTCTGCCAGTTCCCGAGAGCCATTCGGCCCGAGGCGCAGAATAGCTGCCGATCAGAGAATGACGCTTCGGTATGCGCGACGCTTCTTCACGATTCAATAGACCCTCGGCCTTTTTCCCCGTATCACCAGATCTGCAAATTCCTTCAGGAGACGCAGATGTGCGGCTTTCAATTTTGGGTTGGGTTCCCGGTTGTATCGTCGCCGGATTGCATCGAGCTTAGCGTGACAGCGGTCTTCCAAGTGTTGCGATTCACTGGCGTTCCAGAGGACGGGCATCACCAGGTAGAAGAGTGGACGGTTGCTATGTGCCCATTGAAACATATAGGAAATGCGGCATCAATTGAGGGTCGGAAAAATCTGAGGGACGGAGCGCGAAGCATGGATGTCGTGACAAAGGCGGTACCCTGCTCAGACGGCGCCGACGATGATACGATATTCCTCTTCGTTGAATGCGCGGAGCGTTTCGGTGTGGACGTAGCCGGCCGATGCCAAGGAGAGATTTACCCGGGCCATGACGCCATCGTCAGGTGCTTCGCTGATCACGACGAAGTCGTACTGACCTGTCACCATGTAGAAGTCTTTCATCTTTACGCCGGCCGCCTGGTATGCCTTCTGGGCAACGTTGAGCCGCGAGGGGCTTTCTTTGATGCTCTGCAGTCCTTGAGGTGTCCAGCGGAGCAGAGTGATGTAAGTTGGCATAGCTGCCTCCGCATAGGATTATAAGCCCTCGCCGGACGCTCCAGAAGACGCCGCCGCTGGCGCGAAGAAAACTCTTCTGTTCGTCGATGTCGTTTCCGTTCTGGCGAGCACTCCGCGAGGTCTTCGTGGCGCAACGCCGGCAAGCACGCGCGGAGTGGTAACGGCGACGAAACGGAGAAGCCGCTCCGATCATTGCTGCAAGGGAATACGAAGCGCCCAAAAACCGTCGCCGCGAACGATCCACTCGCTAAAGTTGAGGCTCGACTATCTCGGTTTTCTGCTTCTACGCACCGGCCGGGCTTGGGCCCGGCCGATCGCCACAAGCCCCGTCGCTTTCACAATGTTTACGGCACCCCGTGTCTCTGGGAAGGGTGAAAGCATTCCACATGGCGTGAATGCAAGTTCCGGCCCCTCCCACCTACCAAGGGCGGGCGTCCACCTGTGGGCCTCCGCTTCTCCACAGACGCACTTTGGGGTCACTAAGGAGAACCGAGAGCCGAATCGTGAAAGAGTGATTCGCCGATATTCTTAACGCCCCTGGTTTGCGTAATGGGATTGGGGGCCACTCTCACCGGTTCTGGGGTATCCAGAGTTCGGAATTGGTGGGCAGCTGAAACGTCATTGGCAGTATTCCAACGAGAGTGCATTGTTGTCCATTGATACGTAAAGTTCTGCCGATCACCGCGGGGTCCCCGCCGAATCGCCGCTGCCAGAAGGAAGCCGCGATCACAACGACCCCCGCGTCTGCGCTTTGATATTCCTTGTCTAGAAACAATCGACCGAGCATCGGCAGGACCTTCGCCTCCCGAAAGAAGGCACTCGTCACCAGGGAGCCGTTCACTTTCTCTGCAGCTTCCCCGATGCGAACTTCGAAGACCTCAGCGCGGAAGCTATCCACCGAGGGAGTAGAAGCTGCCGATTCTACGGGACGGTCACAAGCGGCCAGCGCGAAGCACACTGCCGCTACTGCGGGCCAAGCATGACGTGTCATCATTACAGCCTCCTACTGTTTGCCGATCTCTCGCCACCGGCTTCGACTACGCTAATTCTATCGCTGCAGTGATTTCAAGTCCGGTCGACATGAGCGAAAAATCGCAATCTTGCTGGAGGAACCGAGCCAGCACACTGCTGGCCGACGGAGCAGTCCGGGATGGATGGGCTTGGTTTCCGGTATGAGGCGTTTCCCTCCTGCACCTTGCAGCAAATGAGTGGCCGATTCCCCGCCGGAGCGAAGCGAAGATGATAAAATTCTTGGAATTGCGAGAAGGTGATCGGGACCCGAGCATCAGACGGCGCAGTCAAGAGGACCCGGCCTTTGTGCCCGTTCCCGGAAGTGGCCAAATATAGGGGTACCGGCAGCATCGACGTTGCCGAGAACTTCACCTGCCAGACGCCAGATCAAGCGCCCTAACAGCCGAACGGAACCGTATGAAGTACGCGCGCGAATACCGCTTCACGCGTGGCGCGTTGCTGACATGTGCCCGGTTGAGGCTGCATCTCCCCTGACGGCGTAGTGGCGACTCGCGTTACGCGGAGATCAGTCGGCGCTTGGCGACTAGTCGCGAGCTAACGTCACAACTCCCAAGTCGTCCAATTACCGTGGTGTGCCGTCGCCTCGAGTGTCGACTGCTGTTCCAAAGCGTGCTCCTCCTCGCCGTTGCATGCGCGGACGGCCAGCCAACACAGTCTGACGCGCCAATCGATGACGGTGTTCGAGCCGCCGTCATCGGCAGCCTCGTTTCAAAGATCGAGGCGGGCTATGTTGTGCCAGTGGGCGCACAGAGCGCGGTTCGTCGTTTGCGTTCTGCTGCTCAGGCAGGCGACTACCGTACGCTTGTGAGCGCCAGGCAGTTCGCCGAGAGGATCACTTCGGATCTACGTTTGGTCACGCACGACAAACATATCGCCTTGTATTTCGATCCGGAAGCCAAACAGGCCAGCGCGCCGGGCGGATCAACCGTTGCCCCTCACGAGCACTACAACTATGGTTTCAATAAACTCGAACGCCTCCCGGGCAACGTGGGTTATCTCGAACTGCGGTCGTTTGCGAATCTTCAAGAAGCCAAAGAAACGGCTTCAACATTCATGAGCGCTTTGGCCAACTTCGACTCGATCATAATCGACTTACGTCAGAACGGTGGAGGCAACACCCCGATGATCGCTTACGTCGCCAGCTATTTTCTGGGCCCGAAGCCGGTCCATCTGACGAGCATGTATTGGCGGGATGAGAACCGGACGATTGAGGTTCTGACTTCGGAGTCTGTGGCCGGCCGCCGATCTCTTGATCACGATGTTTTCCTTTTAGTCGGGCCCTCGACTTTTTCAGCCGCCGAGGACTTCTGTTATGCGCTTCAGCAGCTGAAGCGGGCGACGCTTGTCGGCGAGAGGACAGGGGGCGGTGCTCACATGGGACGCGGTCTGCAACGTCTCTCGCCGCTGTTCACCGCCTTCATTCCTACCGGGGAATCGATTAATCCGATTACCAAAACGAACTGGGAGAATGTTGGGGTTGAGCCTGACATCAAGGTTCCGTTCGAAAAGGCCCTGCCGGAAGCGCACCTGGCCGCTCTTCGAAAGCTTCTTGAGCGTGAGCGCGATCCCAGTTGGCAAGAGAACCTCCGCCGGAGTATCACCGAGTTGGCCAACCGAAAGTAGCTCCTCGCTGACGGCGCAGTCTTTGCCGAGAATTCGCGGATTTTCGGCTTTACCGCAACCAGAGATTGGAGCATTGACGGTTCGGCGGCGCGCGTCACGCGGGCGGGGCCTCCGCGCTTCGCGCCCCTGGGCCTTCGCGCCGGCGATCGCGAGCGGGATCGGCGCGGGCGAGAGCCGGCGTACGGCGACGTCACTCGAAGACCTGCGACGCCGTGCTGGCGAACTTCGCCGTGTGATCGACGCGCGTCGGGGAGAGAAGTGCGGTACGCGCACCGAAGTCCTTGCGCTCGGGGCATCAACTCATATAGAATGTCTATACGAAGATGCCAAATGCGACCGCCGCCCTCCTGCAGGGCACGCTGGATGTCCTGATCTTGAAGGTCCTCGCCCTGGAACCGATGCACGGTCTCGGGATCTCGCGTAGGATCGCGCAGATTACGAACGGGACATTCCAGGTGAAGCCGGGTTCCTTTTTTCCCGCGCTGCACCGGATGGAGCAGGCAGGGTGGCTGAGCGCCGCGTGGGGCGAGAGCGAGAATCATAGACGCGCCAAGTTTTATCGGCTCACCGCCGCGGGCCGCCGCCAGCTCAAGGAAGAGACCAACCAATGGGCGCGAATCTCGGCGGCAATGGCGATCGCGCTCGAAACTCCGTAGTCCCAATGAAGGAGCGACTATGCTGGTGTGGCACCAGTTGAAGACACTGTGGCGTAACTTCGCGCGGAAGCAAGGAGTGGAAGCCGATCTCGACGCGGAACTCCGTTCTTACCAAGAGATGCTGGAGGACGAAAAGGCACGCGAAGGCGCCCCGCCGGGCGCGGCCCGGCGCGGAGCTCTCCTCGAACTCGGTGGCATAGAGCAGATCAAGGAGGAGGTGCGGGATGTTCGCCTCGGAGCCGGATGGGAAGGAATCTGGACCGAATTACGTCAGTCGCTCCGAGGCCTTCGGCGCAATCCCGGCCTAAGCACGGTGGTAGTCGCCGTGCTCGCCCTCGGCATGGGCGCCAGCACGGTGGTGTTCAGCATCTTTCAATCGGCGCTGAAGCCCTTGCCCTTTCGCGACGCTGACCGCGCGGTCGAGCTCATGGAGACCCGCCTGGACCGCGGAATGGATCAGGTTGCTTTCAGCCAAGCCAATTTCTGGGATGTCCGGAGTCAGAATCATTCGTTTCAGGAAGTCGCAGCTTATCACTTCGACGAAGCCAATCTGACTGGCGACGGCCCCGCCGAAAAGGTGCGTTTTATCCAGGTCACTGCCGGATTCTTCCGCACCCTCGGCGCCTCGCCCGTCCTCGGCCGCGATTTCTCCTATCAGGACGATCAGGCCGGGTGGGACAATCACGTTGCGATCCTCGGCAACCGGTTTTGGAGGAAACGCTTCGGCGCCGACACCAGCATTCTGGGCAGAACGCTGCGTCTGAACGCGAAGACATACACAGTAGTCGGCGTCCTACCACCCGGAGAACCGTGGATCGACGAACAGGTCTATGTGCCATTCGGCTACCGGTCCGACGCCGACCGCGGCAGTTGGGAATACTTCGTGATTGGACGGCTTAAACCTGGTGTTTCACCAGCGGCCGCGCGAACGGACTTGGAGCGCATCGCCGGCATTCTCTCGCGCGACTATCCGAAGGAAGACAAAGGCATCGGATTCCGGATCGAGCCCTCCACCACCTGGATCGCCAGCAACACCACACGCCGTGCGCTCTGGGTCTTACTGGGCGCGGTCACTTTTCTTTTGCTCATCGCCTGTCTGAACATCGCCAATCTGCTCCTGGCGCGGGGCATGTCGCGCCAGCGCGAGATCGCGATGCGAACAGCGCTCGGCGCGGGGCGCGCGCGACTCGTTCGTTTCGTCATCATGGAGTCTCTGTTCCTCAGCGGATTCGGCGCTGCGCTTGGCCTAACCCTTGCCTACGTGGCTATTCGCACCATCCAAACCATGGAGATCCGCGGCATTCCGCGATTGCCCGAGGCCGGCATCAATTCATGGGTGCTTGGATTCTCGGCATCGATCGCCGTGCTGACCGGCCTGTTGTCGGGGCTCGCACCCGCCCTGCAAACCCCCGCGCGTGGAATCGCCGCCGCGCTCCGCGAAGGCGACCGGCAAACCGGAAGCCGCGGACAAGGGCGATTGCGCGCCGCCCTGGTTGCGGGCGAGGTGGCGCTTTCCTTTGTCTTGCTCGTGGGCGCCGGCCTCTTGATCCGCAGTTTTTCTCAGTTGATGACGGTGAATTACGGATTCCAAACCGAGAACCGGCTGTTCTTTTCGGTGAGCATGCCAGGTTCGTATTGGGTGAACGGTATCGGCAAGCAGTTCCTCGATCGCCTTTTCGAGCGGCTCTCCGCCGAACCTGACGTGATCGCGGCCGGCGCGGTCAGCAATCGGCCGACGGAGAGCGCTGATCCGGGAATGGGCATCGATTCCAGTTCGCGGCGTTCGGACCCGCGTCCGCCCTGGGCCGGGTGGCGCATCGTTTCGCCCGGCTACTTCCGGGCAGTAGGACTGCCGCTCCTTCGCGGCCGAATTTTCGACGAAGGCGACAAGCCTGTATGGCAAGTGCGTGGCCAGCCAGTTCCCGATCGGCGAGTCATCCTGAGCGACCGCCTGGCTAAACGCATTTTCCCGAATGAGGATCCCATTGGCAAGCACGTGCTGCTCTGGAAAGGCCAGGGAGACGCGGATGCCGAGATCGTCGGTGTCGTGGGCGACAGCCGCGAGCGTGGACCGGCGTCCGGCCCCGCGGCTACGGTCTACCTGCCGTATGGCGCCAACGCGCTGGCGGGTGAGTTCGTGCTGCACACTCGTTCTTATCCGCTGGCATTAGCGCCGAGGGTGCGATCGATCGTGGCAAGCCTGGATCCTAACCTGCCCGTCTCCGACGTGCGCTCGTTCGAAGAGGTGATGCAGCGTTCCGTCGCGCCACAGCGTTTCAACGCAATTCTGTTAGGAGTATTCAGCGGACTTGCGCTTTTGCTTGCGACGATCGGCATTTATGGCGTGGTCTCCTATTCAATGAGCCGCCGCACCTCGGAAATCGGTCTGCGTATGGCGCTCGGCGCAAGCCGCGGCAACATTTTGCGGATGACGCTCGGCCAGGGGCTGCGGCCCGCATTGCTGGGGATCATGCTGGGCGCGATCGGAGCATGGTGGCTGTCGCGCTATATGACCACGCTGCTGTTCGCTGTCAAACCGTTCGACGCTTTGACGTATGTAGCTGTAGTGGTGCTGATCATAATGACGGCAGCGGTGGCTTGTTACTTGCCATGCCGTCACGCAATGCGCACTGACCCAGCGATAGCTCTGCGAATTGAGTAGAAAGGCCGGCAAACGTACTCGTGAGTTGCCCGCGATTCACGGCGTACCGTTTATCAATGTCTCGATACGAATACGGCTACGCCGGCCCATGCTTCGTGCAAAGCTTGCAAACCAACGCCTGCGCAGGCCACGACAGCCGAATCCAGGGTCTCATTGCTCGCCGGTCTTGCGACTTCTCCGCGTCGCAACCTACTCAACGTGTCGATCCCCGAGATGCTTCGTCTCTATTGAACGCTCGGTTTTTTAGACGTATTTAGTGAAAGTGAACTGGATGCATGCCAATCGGATGACCCTAAACTCATCGTCTCGATTCACCCATGGGAAAGCTGCCGGTAGTCGGCAAAGAGGTTATCCCGAAGCTGCGTTTTGGAGACGGCCGCTGTCACTCCGCCCGAATCGTCGGCGATCCGTACAGAGGTCAGTTGCGGCTCTTAGGTAATCCACGTTCTCCGAGTCGCGCGTATTACGGCCACGATCGCGATCCCGGCTGAGCCGCTCCCACTACTCGTCTGTCCCGCGCTCTAGAGTGGCACGTTAGAATCTATGTCATGAACCGACGTGACTTCCTGAAGGCTAGCGCGGGCAGCGCTCTTCTGACGAAAGGATCGATGCGCTCTTGGGGTGCTCCCGACATGGAAGCTGAGATACAGGAATACAAGAAACCTGTTTTCAACCTGCCCCGCTTTTTCAGCGCACCTGTCAAGATTGCGTCCATCGAACTGCTACAGGCGTATGGCCAGTTCTTCCTGAGGACACGGTCCGCTGACGGCGCGGAAGGGATCGTTCAGACAAAAGACATCGCGGACTACGTTCAGATCCTGGCGCACCGGGTGATGCCGCACTTTCTGGGCAAAGATGCTCGCGATCTGGAACATCTGGTCGACGAGGTCTATGCGGTGGACTCTAACTACAAACTGGCAGGGCAGGAGTTTTGGTGTCCGGTGGCATATATCGAGCAGAGTCTGTTCGATCTGATGGGTAAAGCACTGAAGAAACCCGCGGGCGAGCTAATGGGCGGAGTGCTTCGGAAGGAGATTCCGGTTTATCTTTCCGGCTCGGGCCGTGACACGACAGCGGACGAAGAGGTGGACGTGTACATGCGTGAGGTTGCCAGAACCGGAGCAAAGGCAGTGAAATTCAAGATCGGCGGCCGTATGAGCGATAACCGCGATGCCTATCCCGAGCGTACGGATAAGATCCTGGAACTGGCTCAGAAGAAGCTTGCGGATAAAGTGACTCTAATGGCGGATGCGAACGGTTCGTACGACGCGAAGCACGCCATCGAGATCGGAAAGCGGCTTCAGGAGATGAATTACTTGTGGTTTGAGGAGCCATGTCCCTGGGAGGAGTTGAGCGAAACGAAAAAAGTGGCCGACGCCCTGGAGATGAAGGTAGCGTTCGGTGAGCAAGATTCCAGCCTGTGGCTGTTCCAGTGGATGATTGATAACAAGGTAATGGACGTCGTGCAGCCGGATCTGAACTACAACGGCGGTTTCATTCGCGCAGCCAAGGTGGCGCGGATGGCACGCAAGGCCGGTATGTGGATTTGCCCTCACGACACGCAAACAGGTGCGGCGGCGGTGAATATTCTGCAATTTGCCGCGACCACTCCTAATATTGGGCCATGGATGGAATATGTCTCACGGAAGCCGCCAAAGAAGGAATCTTGGTATGTGCCCAATTTTGACATCAAAGACGGAGTCATTACGGTTCCAACAGGGCCCGGCATGGGTCTGGAATTCGATCCGGATTTCCTGAAAAATGCCAGGCCGGTAAAGCTCGCATAAAAAGGCGGCGAGCTCCATCGACTCGGCGATTGGATGTGTGAGCCCGCCAGTCGCGCCACTCGACATGCATCCGAAGGTCGTGCCCGTCCGAGCGAGTAGTCGCCCATTCGGAGATTGATTCGAAATGCGTTCGATGAAGTCTGGCTGGATTACTCCCTATAAGTCGGCATGGATCCGGTAATTGGAGGCTCGTAGTCAGCCTCCTCCTCTTCGGCAGGCAGTACTCATCCGACGATTCGGAGAGCGATGTAAGGCACCAGGTTGAAGAGGAGAATACCCAGCTTGTAGAAGGCGATACCGCCGAAGTTGATCGCGTCAAATTGCTCGGCCGTCAAAGGGAACCACTTGCCCCAGAGGCGATAGAGCCATTGGTGGGGAAACACCAGCAAAAGGAACCAGACCACCAGCAGCAAGTAGTTGATCACCGCACAACACAGGAAGAAGTTACGCACTACGTAGATACTCATCAGAGATCTCCCTCATTCGTCACCAGGCCGCCGACTGTACTCTGGCAGAGCGGGATATCTCACCGTACTCCCCCTCAACTATAGAATCAAGGACACAGGACATCACCGGAGTTGGCCCACGTGACTTGGCGATCAAGACCCCGGAGCTATTTGCGCGCCGCGAAGCACATGAAGCACATAAGGTTGAGAGTCGTCGATGTCGCCGATCCTGGTCAACGGCTCTTATTCATCGCCCTGCCCTTCGGGTTCTTGGCCGCCCAGTGCCGCGGCATATGCATGTCCTCGGGCAGCTTGGTGAAGCTGTCGCCCTTGGTCTCGAGAAGTTGCTCTTCAGTCAAATCCTCCGCCGTCGAAAGGTCCGCACCGCAGATATTGGCGTGCGCCAGATCGACTCCCATCAGCCGCGCGCCAACCAGATTGGCACCGCTCAGATCGGCATGCCGCAGGTCCGCGCCCCGCAGATTCGCCAGCACCAGGTCGGCTTCACGCAATTGCGCCCCAGCGAGGTTAGCCAGAGGCAAATTCGCACCTCGCAAGACTGAATATGCGAGATCCGGCTTCACTTTGGGATTATCCGCGCGCCACCTATTCCACGCATCCACATCGCGCATTAGCATTTCAAAATGCTGGTTGTCCGCCATGCTTGGCTATTGTAGCGTTTCTTGGAGACTGGATGCGGCTAGCGTTCACGGGCCGCTATTCGGAAGTTGGCGCGAAGAACTGGGTATGGGGGTGGGCGCATCTCGATCAGATGGTGGCGGCCCTCGCATTCTGAGCGGCGCGGCTTTGCGATCTTCGACCCGATGGCGATCTGATTCCAGCTTGAAGCGTCGCGGCGCAAACATGACTACACTGCCAGCCATGCGCGGATTGCTCTCGGGTTGGCCGGGCCATGGCGCCGTTGATTCCGGATTTTTCCGGCTATTTCCGCAGGCCGCCTCGCGTGCGTCTCAATGTCGTGTTTCGCTGCGCTGCGGTTTGCGCGATGGCCCAGGGACGCGACTAAAGCCCATCGCTGAAGCACCTCAACCCTCCACCCGGCCCCTCCGCAGGAACCATCGCCCGGCGGAACCGAAGCCACTTTCGCGGCTATAAGATATACACCTGTCGTATACAATCGGAGCACCTGCATTTCGATCTGAGGGGCACCGCTAGCAGGCCCGGATACGGAGTCGGCAGCAATTCCCTCGGAACGCTGCGCCTATTCGGGACCCTCCACAACAGCTTTCCCCGTTTGCCGGCCGTCAAGATTGAAAACCGAATTCCAGTATCGTAATCTAGCCAAATGCCTGAAGCACAGTTGTTGCACTGTCGCCCGCAAACAGTCCCAATGATTACGCATCGCACAGGTAATTATGACTGCCTATATTTGATTCTTGAATTCCTGTTCCTGGGCTTCTGCTTCAACTCCGCTTCGTGGGCTCGGAGCAGCTCTGGATCTCCACCTATTCGTTGGCAGGCGCAGTACACACAAATTTACTCGGACGATATCGAAACTATCGCCGCGACACTGACTCCGGCGTTTTCACTCGGTAGCGCGGCTCGATCACTTCAAACTCAACCGAAGTCATCGCCGGTACGCCTCGATCAAAGGCTCCTATTTCGGCTCGGCCTCCAACACGTTGTTCCTCTCGACGAATCCATCCGTCCTCCCGCTGGCGCCCAATCATTCGTACACGCTGACGTTCCAATACAAGATCCTCACAGCTCCCGGCAACTATTTCTCGGTCCAGTTTTATTCACAGACAGCGGGGGCACAAAGCAATTTTCTGCCCGGTGCGACGGTTCCGGGCGGCGCCGGCGCAACCGGAACGGTGACGCTCACCAGCACCCTTGGAAACTACTCGGATTATCAGGTTTTCTGGCTCATCGGCAGCACGGGCGCGGTCTGCATTGATAACATCCAGATCACGGACGGTGCGACGGGCAAGGTCGTCGTATCCGAGAACGCGGAAGCAATCGCGCCAACGCTGAAATCCGGAATTCAACTGCAAGGCGGAGCGGTGGTCACTACCGATCCTTCCCTGGTGATCGCGGGCAAAGGGTCGCTTCTGCTCAATAATCGTGGAGGTTTCGTCACCGATCCATCCGCGATACCTCTTGGCGCGAACGCCGTCTACACGATCAAGTTCGATTATCGGATCGTTTCGCCGACCACGGTTGACGACGTCTTGTATGCTGTACCTTGGCGCGAAGCGGCGTTGTGAAGCTTCGGCGCATTCTCGATCACATTGTGGCGTTCCTTGTATTGTGAGTGGTGCGACGCCAGCTAAGGTCTTCGGCCCGATGGCGATTTGATGCCAGCTGGAAGCGTACCGTTATAGCAACAACCTGTGGATGAAGCCGGGTAGCTTTGTTTGCAATATCAAATCGCACACTCCAACGGACCCCTTTATGAAACACTCCAGAGAAGCGCGGCAGTTGCAGTTACACGCTAACGCGGGCGTTCGGCTCGGTCGAGGGTGATTTGATTTTTGATTTTGGGCCGATGGAGCGGTGTTGGGTCCGCAGGCCGGAATTTACACCCGGTGTGGCCTCCGAACCGCTTGGCACCATCCGTACCCAGCATGTGTATTTTACCCTGCGATGCACCAAGCCACATCCAGGGTTGGGCGTGATACGGCCAAGTGCGGCTAAGGCTTCCAGAACTTTCTGGTCACCTGGATCTCGAGAATGCACCGTTACCATTCAGAAGGCGGCTTGACGCCGCCGTGCGGGCGAACCGTATCAAGTGCGCCTTCCGAGCTGTTGTGCGATCCTTTCGACTATGGCCATCCCGTTTCTGAAACGAGTGGTTCGTGGAATCGCTCTGATCTTACCCTCAGTCTTGGCCCTGCCGTTAAGCGCGCAAACACCCGTCGTCCCCGACTGGGCGCAACCGGGCTCCGCTACGCACGTTCAGGTGGCTCCGCCGGCGGACTTCCACCGCCCCAGCAAGAACTTCGACACACCAATCGGCATCTTCGACGGCCAGTCGGACATCGGCAGCGCTCTAGTAGGGGGCAGCGCGACTTATGATCCCGTTTCAAGAGCGTACAGCATCAAGTCCGCCGGCTACAACATCTGGTACACGCGCGACGAGTTCCGCTATCTCTGGAAGAAAATGTCCGGCGATTTGTCACTGAGCGCCGACATCGCGTATCCGGACCCGAGTGGCTACGGCGACCGAAAAGCCGTCCTGGTCATCCGCCAGGACCTCGACGACGATTCCAAGGAAGCTATCGTCGCCCTTCACGGCGCGGGCATGATCCACCTGGCGCACCGTCCCGAGAAAAGTGCCCGCGTCAAGGACATCGAGTATCGGATCGGCGGGCGCGGGCGGCCCGGGGGCGCCAGTCCGGACAGCCTGGTGACCGTAATCGCCAAGCGCATCGGCATCGAAAAACACGGCGATTCCTTTGCCCTTTTCGTCAGTCTCGACGGCGAACCGATGCACCAGTTCGGCCCTCCGATCCCACTGCACATCGACAGTCCTTTCTACGCTGGGATCGGCTTCTGTTCTCACCTGCCGGACAAATCCGATACGGCTGTCCTATCTAACCTGATTTTCGATAATGCTCCCGGGAAAGTACGTTGACGGTTAACTGCCGCCAGACCCCCGCCTGTTGGGGTCCACCAGCCAACCGATGGCCGGCGTGCACCCAATTCGATAACGTTCGTGGATTGAGGCGGATGTTCCCACGATCAGAACGACCGCCTGGCGGGTACGGTGCTCTCGGTGAAGTACGAATCGTCCTCGCCGTTTGCGTACCGCAGAGCGTCGTCCAGCTCGGCGGGGGTTTTGTCACGGTTTTGCCACGGTCCTGCTGATTTTTGAGCCGATTTGGGCTGCCGAGCGCTGTCGGAATTTCTGGAAGTGGTTTAAAATCAAAGAAGCATCAGATGTCGGGGCGTAGCGCAGCCTGGTAGCGCACCTGCCTTGGGCGCAGGGGGTCGGGCGTTCAAATCGCCCCGCCCCGACCAAACTCCTGCTGATTCCAAAAGAGTTATCTGACCAAGGCTCTTTTGTCTTCGCTATTTCTTTGCCCCTACTGTG
>Ga0126381_100003567_pt1 | contig 16882 bp, 14 predicted proteins | sample PanSoiMetPlot_28_FD_96465 | JGI IMG/M metagenome (GOLD analysis project Ga0126381, IMG submission 96465) | Tropical forest soil microbial communities from Panama - MetaG Plot_28 | ecosystem: Environmental > Terrestrial > Soil > Tropical forest > Bulk soil | place: Panama | collected 2016-02-17 | reverse complement strand
GTCCTCATTTCGCGCAACGCTGACCCGAACCTTGCTGACGGCAATGGCGCGACTCCTCTGGAGAACGCCGCGCTCAAGGGTTTCGCCGACGTTGCCCAAAGCCTCATAACGCACGGCGCGGAACTCAATCATTTGAATGACGACTCAGGCGGCACGGCCCTTTACGCCGCCGCATCCTTCGGAAGGCTTCCCGTCGTGAAATTGCTGCTCGAAAAAGGAGCCGATCCGACGCGCTGCGGCCCACGCGTCAGAAGCCCATATCAGGCTGCGAACGAGAACGGATACGCCGATATAGCCAACGAATTCCGTAGCCGTGGGGCCATCGCCTGCAGAAAGCCGTAGCAACGTTGTGCGTTGTACCTCGCCTCGCCTTCCTATAGAATGTCTGTACTAAGATGCCGAACGCCTCAACCGCGCTCCTCCAGGGCACGCTCGACGTCCTGATCCTGAAAGTTCTCGCCCTCGAACCGATGCACGGTCTCGGGATCTCACGAAGAATCGCGCAGGTCACCGACGGTACCTTCCAGGTAAAACCGGGTTCACTGTTTCCGGCGCTGCGACGGATGGAGGACGCCGGGTGGCTCTCGGCGGCCTGGGGCGAGTCAGTGAATCATCGGCGAGCCCGGTTCTATAAGCTCACGGCTGTGGGTCGCCGCCAACTCAGAGAAGAGACCGATCAATGGGCGCGCATTGCGGCAGCGATGGCAACTGCGCTCTCAACTTCTTAAGTACCGTTCGAAGGAGTACTCATGCCGATCTGGCGCCGTTTGCGGGCTGTGTGGAATAACCTTAGGCGGAAGCAACGTGTCGAGAGCGAACTCGATGCGGAAATCCGTTCCTACCGGGAAATGTTGGAGGACGAAAGGGCGCACGACGGCGCTCCGCCGGAAGTAGCTCGGCGTGAAGCTCTCCTCGAACTCGGAGGCGCGGAACAGATCAAAGAAGAAGTACGCGATGTTCGTGCTGGAGCCAGCCTCGAGTCGATCGGAATCGAATTGCGCCAGTCGCTCCGTGGGCTTCGCCGCAATCCGGGCATGAGCTTAGTCGTTATCGGAGTACTCGCGCTGGGGATGGGCGCGAGCACAGTGGTGTTCAGCATCTTCCAATCAGTGCTGCTCAAGCCATTGCCATTTCGCGACTCCGACCGCCTGGCCGCGCTCTCGGAAACGCGTTTGGCCCGGGGAATCGATCAGGCATCTTTCAGTGAGGCCAATTTCTGGGACGTTCGCAGTCAGAACCGCTCTTTTGAGGAAATCGCGGCCTACCACTCCGATGACGTCAATCTGACCGGTTACGGTCCCGCCGAAAAGGTCACAGCCATTGCCATCAGCGCTGGGTTTTTCCGAGCGCTTGGAGTGTCGCCGATACTGGGTCGCGACTTTTCCTACGATGAGGATCGCGGTCCTTCCACTCAGACTGGTTGGATCGGGAAGCGCGTCGTGATCCTGGGAAACCGTTTCTGGCGAACTCACTTTAGCGCGGATCCCTCGGCTCTTGGCAAAGTCCTCAGGCTGAATGACGAAAGCTACACGGTCGTGGGCGTGCTTCCGCCGGGCGAGCCGTGGATCAACGAACAAATTTACCGGCCCTTCGGCTACCGGCCCAATGCGAATCGCGGTAGTTGGGAGTTCTCGGTTATTGGACGTCTCAGGCCAGGCGCGTCGCTGGAATCAGCGCGGAGCGATCTGCAGCGCATTGCCGACGTTCTCGCCCGTGACTATCCAAAAGAGGACAAGGGCATCGGATTCAGACTCGCTCCGTCCACCACCTGGATCGCCACCGAGTCCACGAGGCGAGCGCTTTGGGTCCTTCTGGGAGCGGTTGTTTTTCTCTTGCTGATCGCATGCCTGAACATCGCCAATCTGTTGTTGGCGCGCGGCATGGCCCGGCAACGGGAAATTGCGGTGCGAACAGCGCTCGGCGCAGGGCGGGGAAGGCTGGTTCGCTTCGTCATGCTGGAATCGCTCCTGCTCAGCGCATTTGGCGCAGTGTTCGCGATGGCCCTCGCTTATGGCGTATTGCGCGTGATTCGTGCGCTGGAGATTCGCGGCATTCCGCGGCTATCCGATGCCGACCTTAATCCATGGGTGCTGGGATTCGCTGCCGCGATTGCGTTGCTCACCGGTGTCCTGTCGGGGATTCTTCCCGCATTGCAGGCTCCTGTGCGAGGGATCGCCGCCTCCCTTCGCGAAGGCGACCGGCAAACCGGGAGCCGCGGACAAGGCCGCTTGCGAGCGATCCTGGTAACAGCGGAAGTCGCCCTCTCATTCTTCCTGCTTGTCGGCGCAGGGCTCCTGATTCGTAGCTTCACTCGACTGACGAATGTGGATCGCGGCTTCCAGACCGAAAATCGACTGGTATTTTCCGTCAGCATGCCGGGCTCCTACTGGGAAAACGGCGTGGGTAAGGAGTTCCTCGATCGCTTCTTCGCTCGCTTGTCCGCTGAGCCAGACGTAATCGGGGTGGGGGCGGTGAGTTCCCGGCCGGTGGAGGGATGGGATCCGGGGATGGGCATCGATTCCGTTTCAAGTCCTGCGAACCAGCAAGCGCCCTGGGCCGGATGGCGCATCGTTTCGCCGAGTTACTTTCACGCGGTTGGGCTGCCATTGCTCCGCGGACGCGTTTTCGATGAAAACGACAAACCCGTTTGGAGAGAACGCGGCCAGCCCGAGCCAGTACGGCGCGTGGTGATCAGCGACCGTCTCGCGAAGCGGATTTTCCACAATGACGATCCGATTGGTAAGCGCGTCGTCCTTTGGAAAGGGCAGAGCAGCGGGACTGCCGAGGTCGTAGGCGTAGTCGGTGATAGCCGCGAGCGTGGTCCAGCCGCCGGCCCGACGCTCACGGTTTACATTCCATACGGCGTCAACGCGCTAACCAGTGAATTCGTGATTCACACGCGCTCTCATCCGCTCACCCTCGCCCCGGTAGTGCGGACAATCGTCGCAAGTCTCGATCCGAACCTGCCGGTGGCGGACGTGCGCTCGTTCGAAGAGATCATGCAGCGTTCGGTCGCGCCGCAGCGCTTCAACGTGATTCTTCTCGGAGTCTTCAGCGGACTCGCGCTCCTGCTCGCCACCATCGGCATCTACGGAGTACTGTCCTATTCGATGAGCCGCCGCGCATCGGAAATCGGGCTTCGTATGGCGCTTGGCGCAAGCCACCGCAGCATTCTGCGCCTGACTCTCGATCAGGGATTAAGGCCCGCGCTGGTAGGAATCGTAATTGGCGTCATCGGGGCGTGGTGGCTATCCCGCTATATCGCCACCCTCCTGTTCGACGTCAAGCCATTTGACGCACTGACGTATGCCGCAGTGATGCTCCTGGTCGTCGCCACTGCGATGGCTGCGTGTTATCTACCCTGTCGTCGGGCGATGCGCACGGACCCGGCGAGCGCCCTTCGCCTTGAATAGCGCAGCTCGCGCTCGCCTCTATAGGGCTAGCGTTCCGCCATCTGACGATCGCATCGTCTCAGGAAAAATATCTGCTAACCCCAGGGTTACCGTCCAAGTCGGCATGCCACCTGCCACGAGCGTAGCAGTACTCACTGATACCGAAGCGCCACAGCAGCGAACGCAAAGCCCGGATCCCATGGATGCGAAGTCCTACGACGAGATGAAACAACCATTAGTACTGAATTTCTGCAGTTATTGTGATGCAGAAAACCACAAGCTGCTATAATCCTGCGGTGCCTTATAAGCTTGCCCCGCCCAGCGAAAAGATATCGCGTGCGGTCGATGGCACCCTGCTTTCGGTGATTAGTCTTGTCATTATCTGTATTACCGTTGTGGCGGGCTTAATTTTTTTCTACTTGCTGGTTCGATTTACCGGACTCAGTTGAGCGCTCCGACAGTAACTCTTAACGCCATCAAAACCGCAGTCTCGCCACAAAGCTGGATATTTCCGAAGGAGCCGTCAGAGCCTCCTTCCGTCTTCTCTTGGAAAAGGTCAGGGTCTGTTCGCGCACTCAGCTAGTCAAGGTCGCGCTCAACACAATCAGAACGAACTGTGATGGCATCACGCGTTCTCTCTCCGCGGCACCAATCTGGCGAAGCCCAAATTGCAAACAATCTCGACAATGCTCCAATTGAGATTCCGAAACAGCCGCTTCTTCAACCCCACATATGACTGCGAACCCTCAAACAGATCCTGCATCACCTCGCGGAACTTCGGACTGAGTCGCGTAAACTGCACCATCCGGCTCGTCACCGCGCCCCACAGAAACCGTCCATGAAACACGCGGTTCGCCAGCCGTGATCCAAACTCCAGTTCTCCAGTGAAGTCGCGCCGCAGCAGCTTACGATAAGCCGCCGCAGCCATTTCCGCGCCTTCGCCCACGATCGCCTGCGCCGCCAGATGCCCCGACCGCAGCGCATAGTAAATTCCCTCGCCCGTAATCGGATCCACCAGCCCCGCTGCATCCCCCACCGCCATCCAGCGATCGCCCGCTACGCGATTCCGTTTCCACGCCGGCGTATCCAGACAAGGGAGCAAATGGCTATAAAATGTCGCGCCCTCTTTTGACAACCCCTGCTCGGCCATATAACGATCCAGCCGCGCTCGCAGCGTCGACGCCGGTTCGCCCTTTCCGCAGATCCCTACGGACAGATGCCCGCACCGCGGAAACACCCAGATGTAGCCCTCGAAATTCGGCAGAAACTGAATGTCGATCCGTTCGCGCGCCGCAGGCACGTAATATCCCAGCGCGCTCATCGTATCAGCCGGCGTGAGTTCCGTGCCGAAACTGCGCAGCGGATTCCGCGCCCCTGTCGCCAGCACGCAATAATCCGCCTCGAAAGCGCCCGATTTGGTTTTCAGCCGCCATCCGGCGCCGGCGCGCTCAGCGCCCAGCACGCGCGTCTGCTCCATCTGCGCTCCTGCCTGCTGCGCGCGCCCGAGCAGCATTGAGTTCAGGTCGTATCGGGAAAAAATCAGCAGCGGATGATCGAGCGCCAGCGTCGCAGGCGCGCTCCTGGGAGCCGCCAGCACTGTTTCGGTCACGATCTTCTTCGGTGTGGAACTCTCGAACAGGAACGGATACTGAGAATACGCCTTCCACGTGATGCCGCCGCCGCATGGCTTCTCCCACGCGAGCCTTTCGTCGAACACAGTGACGCGCGCGCCGGCCGCTGCCAGTTGCTCCGCCGCAAAAGCGCCGGAGGGGCCGCCGCCCAGCACCGCCACTTTCATTGCTTCACGCTGCCGCTGTTCAAAGGAGGATGGCCCGGAGGAAGCTGTTGCCCACCGCTTGCGCCTGCGCTTCCGCCACTCAGCGGAGGATGCCCCGGGGGCAGCTGCCCCTGCGCCGCGCCCGGAGCCGGCTGTATCGAACCCGCGCCCCCATCGGCGGGAGTCTGCTGCGCCTGCGCTGCATGCTTTTGCAACTCCGATTGCGCGCGGGACTTAATATGCCATTCGTTACCCTGCCGCTCCAGCGTGTAGTTCATAGTCAGCCCCTGGGCCGCCGTGCCGCCCTTCGGCGCGAACGACACAACTGCGTCGGCTTCCTTGTCGCGGAACGAGACGGAAACAACATTCACGTCCATCGCCGCCACATTTACGCTCTTCGAGATATCGCGGATCACGCCCTGTTTCACCGCGTCAAGCGTATCGATGTTGTGGCGGGAACATCCCGCAAGAAGCGCCAACGCAAGCGCGCCCGTGGTAACCAATTTCACGTTCAAATTATAGCCGCCCGCAAAATGGCTTCTACAAGGCCCGCAGACGTGTACTCCGACGCCTCTGCCGCTACGGCGATGTCATGCTTCCGTAGAGCTGCGCTCGTGATCGGTCCGATGCTCGCCGCCTTCACGCCGCGCAATGCCTCCGCGCCTGCTGCCGCCACAAGATTCTCGACGGTCGACGTACTCGTGAACGTGATCCAGTCCGGCTTACGCGCGAGCACTCCTGCCGCGCGCTCCGCCAAACATTCTGGCGCTTCCGTCCGGTAGGCCTCCACTACATCCACACTCGCGCCGCGTCGGCGCAATGCCGCGGGCAACGTATCCCGCGCCACGGCCGCCCGAGCGATCAGCGCACGCGCGCCCGAAAGCGAAGCGCCTTCGAGGGCCTTCAACAGCCCCTCGGCCACATACTCTTCCGCCATCACATCTACCTTCAGATGCGCCGCCGTAAGCGCTTCCGCAGTCGCCGGTCCGATCGCGCAGATTTTTCCGCGAATCGCTCTCGTGTCATGCGCGCTCGCTCGCAGCCGCTCGAGAAAGACCCGCGCTCCGTTCGCGCTCGTGAATATGAGCCAGTCGTATTCGCCGACTCGCGCGACCGCCGCATCCAGCGCCGCGCCGTCCCGTGCCGGACGAATCTCGATCGCCGGGAGTTCCACCACCTCTGCCCCTGCGCGCCGCAGCGGATTTGAAAGCGACGCGGCCTGATCCCGCCCGCGGGTTACAACCACCGTCTGCCCGAACAGCGGCAGCCTCTCGAACCAGTCCAGCTTCGCGCGCAATTGAACCACGTCCCCCACGATCACAGTGGCGGGCGGCCGCAAGCCCGTCTCGTGAATGAGTCGCGGAAGCGTCTCCAATGTCCCTTCCACTACTTCCTGGCTCGGACGCGTTCCCCACCGCACTGCGATCGCCGGCGTCTCCGCGGAGCGCCCTCCCGCAATGACCCGCCGCGCGATCTCCTCGAACTGTGACAGGCCCATCAGCACAACCAGCGTCTCCGACGTCCCAACCTTTGCCCAGTCAATCTTCTCGACATCATGGCCAGTCACAAACGTCACTGCCGATGTGTGATCCCGATGCGTCAGCGGCACGCCCGTATACGCCGCAATCCCCAGCGGCGACGTGATGCCGGGCACGACTTCAAATGGAATCCCGGCATCGGCCAGCGCTTCCGCCTCCTCGCCGCCGCGTCCAAAGATAAACGGATCGCCGCCCTTAAGCCGCACCACATTGAGCCCGCGCCGCCCGCGCTCCACGAGCAATTCGCAGATCTCCTCCTGCGACATCGCGTGGTCCGCTTTCTTCTTGCCGACGTAAACCCGCTCGGCCGACGCTGGCGCCAGATCCAGCAGTTCCAGGCTCGCCAGATGATCGTAGAGAACTGAGTCCGCCTGTTCCAGCAGCCGTTTCGCTTTGAGAGTAATGAGTTCCGGATCGCCAGGCCCCGCCCCTACGAGATAGACCTTGCTCATATCCCGCCGTCGGATCGCGGCAGGATTTCCGATGGCTGACCGTAAACTTCTTCGAGAATCGCGCCTGCGCCTCTCTTCAGGAGCACGCTCGCTACGTTGCGGCCAAGTTCCGCGGGCTTCATGAAATCGCCCGTTGCGGTGTAGCGGACCATCGCGCTCCCATCCGGCGTGAATACCGCGCCGGTCAGAAACAGCTCGGTGTTCTCCAGGGTGCCGTAAGCGCCGATCGGCACCTGGCACCCGCCGCCCAGTTCTGCAAGCATCGCCCGCTCCGCTGTCACCGGCAGCCGCGACCACGGATCGTCCAGCGGCGCGCACGCCTCATGCGCGGGACTATTCTCCAACGTCTCAATCGCCAGCGCTCCCTGTCCTACCGCCGGGCACATAATGTCCGCGCGAAAAACCTCGCTGATAATGTCACCCCAACCGAGCCGCCTCAGTCCTGCCGCTGCCAGCACGATTGCGTCGTAGTCTCCGCGCTCCACCTTATTGATGCGCGTGTCGACGTTTCCACGGATCGACTGGACCTCGAGATCCGGCCGAATACGCTTGAGCTGAGCGATCCTGCGCAGCGAACTCGTCCCAACGCGCGCTCCGAATTTCAGATCTCGCAGCTTGCCGCCCACAATCGCGTCAAGCGGATCCGCCCGCCTCGGAATCGCTGCTACAGTGAGCCCCTTCGGAAGCTCGGTCGGCAGATCTTTCATGCTGTGAACAGCAAGATCGATGCGCCCATCCAGCAGCGCGTCTTCTATCTCCTTCGTGAAAAGCCCTTTTCCGCCTACCTTGGCGAGAGGCGCGTGGGTGATCTTGTCGCCCTTGGTGTGAATGATTTCAATGCGGCACGACTCCCCGCGCCCCTCGAGTCGCTCGCGTATATGATTCGCCTGCCAAAGCGCAAGCTGCGAGCCCCGTGACCCGATCACCAACATACTTGCAGTGTACAGGCCCCTCAGCGCGGGCTCATACCCACCAGGCCGCCGCAGCCTTTTCTTTGATCACCAGTGAATCGAGGAAACGGATCGCCTTGGTCAGTCCCTCTTCCGGCGAAAGAATGCTGTCCTCATGCTCGATCGAGAGCACGTAATCGTATCCGTACATCCGCAGCGTCGAAATGAACTCGCTCCACCACTCCGAGCCGTGTCCGTATCCCACAGTGCGGAAGATCCACGCGCGGTTGCGTTCATCGGTGTACTTCTTGGTGTCCAGCACCCCGGTCGTCGGGAGATTGCGCTCGTAAATCTGGGTGTCTTTCGCGTGCACGTGGAAGATCGCGTCACCGAGCACTCGTATCGCGGCAATCGGATCGATCCCCTGCCAGAACATGTGGCTCGGATCGTAGTTGCATCCCACAGACGGCCCGGCGATTGAACGCAGCCGCAGCATTGTCTCCGGGCTGTACGCGACAAACCCTGGATGCATCTCCACCGCGATCTTCACCCCATGATCCGCCGCGAACTTGCCTCGCTCGGTCCAATAAGGCGTGACTTTCTTGTCCCACTGCCACTCGAGCAGGTCGAGATAGTCCGGCGGCCACGGGCACGTGACCCAGTTCGGATATTTCGCGTCATCGCTGTCGCCGGGGCACCCCGAAAAGTCGATCACCACCGGCACTCCCAGCTTTTCCGCCAGCAGGATCGTCTTCCGCGTTACTTCCTGGTTCGCCTTCGCAAACTCCGCGTTCGGATGCAGCGGGTTTCCGTGGCAGCTCAGCGCGCTGATCGAAACGCCGTTATCGGAAGCCTTTTTTTTGAAGTCGATCAATTGTGAAGTGTTGTCCAGCATCGCCAGCTTGCAGTGCGGATCTCCCGGATAATTCCCCGTCCCGAGTTCAACGGTGGTCACGCCAAGCGAGGTGAGCTTCTTCAGAACATCGTCGAGCGAAAGCTGCGATAGAAGTGCTGTAAACACGCCGATTTTCATAACCGAAACAGCATATCAGGGCTTCCACGTTTCATCTGCGCCAAACGTCAGCTTCTTGCATGAAACGAATCGCGCTCTTCTCGGTCCTGTCGTTTTTTGGCGCCGCCACGCTCTTTCTGGTCCTCGGACAGCAGCGGTCCGCCGCGCCGGCCAATGCATATGAAGTGACGTCTGTCTTCCCGCACGAGTATTCGCCGGGCCAGTATCGGCAGGTGGAACAAAGAGAACTCGAAACTCTCGCGGAACAGGGATGGGAACTCGTGAGCGTAACGCCGTTTGTATACCGGAACGAGGAACATCCGGTTCCGAACAGTCAGGGCATCAAGCCCGTCGTCACCCAGACCTATCCGGCGTATTTCTTTAAAAGGGTGCGACTCAACCGGTATTAATCGCGCACGCCGATGTAGATGTCGACCCGGCTGTTTGCCGGGTCCGCCGACTCGGTCCCATAACGCTCGAAGTCGGTGCGATAGTTCCTGCTGTATTCCGCCGTTCGAGGTTCCACCCAGATACGCTGCCACGCCTCGATCACGACTTTCGGAACCGCCCCCCGCGCAGACGAAAAAATTGCGTATCGCCCTGTAGGAACATTCCTCACGCTCATTCCCTCCGGCGTCTCCGCCACCGCAGTCACTTTGGCGCCGAGAAGGTACGTATAGTCGCCGTGTTCATCACTCGCGTAGTCCGTATAAACCGCAATGATGTTCGAATCGGCGCGATTCGGAATCTTTTCGGCCAGATTCTGGCGCCGGAACCGCTCCCAAATCTTCCCGATTGATCCCTCTGACGTCATCTCCCGGGCATTCGAAGTCCGCGCCTCGATCCCGACAACCGCAAAATGCTCCAGTCTCACAAACTCCACCGAACCTTTATACCCGACTTGAAACAATATGGTATGGCCGCTCCCGGGCTTTGCGATACGTGCATTCACCGAAAGGAAATCCGCAACGACCGGGGCAGCGTCTTCGTCATGTGCCTCCGCGGCCTGACAGACCATAATTTCCCCAAATACCCCCGCCTTCCGGTCCTTCAATGCTCGGGCTATGATCGCAAGCCCGCTGCTGCGGATTCATCGCCCCAATGTTTGTGACCGATTTGTCGAAGCGCGTGAGCCATTGTGAGAAGATAAACAAGGTCCCCGATGCGGTGAGGTGCGAGAGCGGTTGAATCGGGCGGTCTCGAAAACCGTTGAACCTTCACGGGTTCCGTGGGTTCGAATCCCACCCTCACCGCCAGAATAAGTTATTGAAAACAGATAGCTTATCCGGCAGGGCACCGCGACTGTACATGATTTTGTGTAGTTAGGCGACGGCGGGCAACATCTCGGCGAACTGCACAGCGCTGTTTCAACACGAAACAGAGATCGGCGTTAAACGCATCGATAAAGTCTGCGATCCCGGCGTGATCGCCCTCGCTGTCGAGACCCTTTCCCACATTCAATCAACCCAGGGGATTCGGGCGTGAGCGTCGAAATTTACGCCGACACGCAGCGGACTGCAAACACGCATGCGATCGTGTTTCGAAGGAATGCCAGTGTGCCCTTTGGCTCGCCGGTGCCCTCTTTGGCAAGTCATACCAAAAGTCCGCAAAGACACTCTGAATCTCGTCAGCATTCGGTGGTAGCCTCCGCTGGAAATGTCAGCAGCTACTTTAGAGTCCGTTATCTGCAAAGATCCAGCGTTGAACAAGAGTAACGCAAAAATCGTGTCTTCACTGACGTCTCCGTATTCACTGATGTCTCCTTAGTTGATGGGTGTGACTGTGACGATTCCCTCGTTGATTGCCCACACCGTAATCATCTCCCGCCACCAGTTGATCTTGCTCGATCCGGTTGTTCAGATTTCAGGTAAGGAGAGGGCCGACGTGGGAAAACTCCTGACTGAACAAGCCCGGACTCAATGCAAGTTGCAGGAACCCTCTTGGAGCAACGCGAACAACGACATCCCGATTAGGCGAGAGCAGAAACCAGATCGTATTTCCGCCCGAAACGAACGCCCGCACAAATACGTCCGGCGGCGGTCGAGACGGACCTCGGTTTCGTCAATGCGCCACGACCGGTTTGGCCCTGCGCATCTTTTCACGAATCAGCTCATTCGATATGGGCGATAGTGGACGACCATCGGGGTCATGGTGGATGATCGAGACCTACCCACGCTCGGACATCATCTCTTCGAGATCGCAGTGGATGAGGCAATAGCGCAGATACCACCGGACAAGGAACAGAACGATTAATTCAGGAAATGCCGTCTGCGAAACCGTGCGCCCGTCTGTTCTGCACAGACCCTCTGTAGGCTTGCACACCGCGCCCAGCGTGGATAGAATTTGCGGAGTTGCCGATAGAATTCGCGGAGTTGAGGTATGGCTGTGAACTATATTTCTGTCCGGGTCGCACGAGTCCTTTGCGGAATGACTGTGCTGGCGGGCGCCGCGGTGGGGCAAGCGCCTTATAAGACCTGGAGCACCTTCGGCGGAACCGCGGAAGACAACAACTATTCGGCTTTGACCCAGATCAATCGCTCCAACGTCACGAAGCTGCAGGGCGTGTGGACTTACGACACCGCAGACGAGATCGGCTACACGTTTGCACCGATCGTCGTGGACCGGACTCTGTACGGCGCGGCGAAGAACGGTAGCCTGGTGGCCATTGACGCCGCCACGGGCAAGGAGATCTGGATACACCGCTTCGATCCTCCGCGTGCGGACGCGGGCGGCCTTTCCGGCGTCACCGGCCTTACCGCCTACCGCGGCCTGAACTACTGGGAAAGCAAGGACCGCTCCGACCGGCGGCTGTTCGTTCAGGTGGACGGCTTTATTCAGGCTATCGACGCCCGCACCGGCAAACTCGTCCCGACCTTCGGCGACAAAGGACTCGTGGACATGAAGACGGGTATGTCGCGCCCCATGTCGCCCGCCTGGGGTACCCGCAGTCCCGGCCAGGTCTTCGAAAACTTCCTCATTCTCGGTTCGGCTACGGGCGAAGCCTACGGCACTCCGCCCGCCGACATCAGAGCTTTCGACACCGTGACGGGAACGCTGGCGTGGGTGTTCCATACGATCCCGCACCCCGGTGAATACGGTTACGAGACATGGCCGAAGGACGCCTGGACCTACACAGGCGGCGCGGCCAACTGGGGCGAGATGAGCGTCGATACCAAGCGCGGCATCGTCTATATTCCGACGGGCACTCCCAAATATGAGTTCTGGGGCGGCGATCGTCCCGGCGATACGCTGTTCGCGAACTGCATTCTGGCGCTCGATGCGCGCACGGGTAAGCGCATTTGGCACTATCAGACCGTGCACCACGATGTATGGGAGTATGAGCTGGTCCCGGCTCCGATCCTGGTCACCATACAACAGAACGGGAAATCTGTCGATGTGCTGGCCCAGGCCAGCAAGAGCGGCTTCCTCTATGTGTTGAACCGCGAAACCGGCCAGCCGATCTGGCCGATTGAAGAACGCAAGGTGCCGACTGATGGCATGCCCGGCGAGAAACTCTCGCCCACGCAGCCGTTCCCGACAAAACCACCACCTTATGAACGCATGACTTACGGGCTCAAGGATGTCGACCAGATCATCCTGACTCCGGAAGAGCGCAAGCGGTGGATCGATATTCTGTCGAAGGCGCGCAACGACGGAATCTTCACACCCTTCAGCACCGAATACTTCTCCATTCAGATGCCCGGTCATTCCGGCGGCGCCAACCTGTTCGGGACCTCCGGAGATCCGGAGACCGGCGTGGCCTACATCATTTCGTACACGCAGCCGGCGCTGGAGAGATATTACAGCTCTCCCGCGGAAGCGGCCAAATACATCGGCCACAGCCTGTACGGTCCGGGTATCGCGAGTGGCGACCCGATTGACGGAAAACAGATCGTCCGGCGATCTGCGGAAGGTGGCGGACGTGGTGGGCGCGGCGGGCAGGCAGCAATGGATCCGGCTGCGCGGCAGGGCCGTACGCTGTACGTTCAGGCGTGCCAGAGTTGCCACGGAACAGATCTTGGCGGACAGGCAGGCGGGGCGCCCTCGCTGACAGGTATTGTGGGCCGACGGGGAGAGGCCGGCGTTCGCAAGACCGTCAAAGAAGGCACGGGCATGATGCCTTCCTTCGCCGACATGTCCGACGCCGACCTGAAATCGCTGCTCGCATTCCTGGGGAATCCGGGCGCCGGCGCCCGCGGTGGTGGGCGGGGTAGCGAACCGCCTACGTACCCGGAAGGTCTCGACATCCCGCCGCGCCAGTACACGGCATACGGCATGATGCCGGCGCACGTGACGCCGCCGTATTCGAGCATTACGGCGTACGATCTCAACACCGGCACCATCAAGTGGCAGATTCCGGATGGAGAAGCCGTGGGCGTCGATCCGCCGGGCAACAACTTTGGAATCCTCAAGGGTCATGGACCAAAGGCTCGTCTGGCCATCACGGCCGGTGGCCTCGCGTTCCAGGCGACCATCGAACGCAAGATTCGCGCGTACGACAAAGATACCGGCCAAGTGTTGTGGACGCAGACGCTGCCGGATGGCGCCGAAGGATCGCCCGCGGTCTATCAAGTGGATGGCCGCGAGTATGTCGCCATTCAGATCCGGGGCAAATACGTGGCGTTCGCGCTTCCACAGGGCACGAATTAGCTCTGGTGTGAAGGGAGATATGGGCAAGTTGACAAGGCGAGACTTTCTGACGAGTTCGGCAGCGACCGCGACTGGCGCGGCCACGGCGTGGGGTCAGGCCTGGAAAAGTTATGACAAAGAAAAGCTGGCTCGCATCTCGGTTCTTTCACTGAACTTTGACAGCATCATGAAGACCTCGGCCCATCCGGACGATCCCAAAAGGACGCTGGACTTCCTGGACTTCTCCCAAATGGTCGCGGAACGCTTCGGAGTTCACTGGGTGGAGCCGTATCACACGCATTTCCCGTCCACCGAGACCGCGTATTTCAATGAATTCAAGGACCGTCTGAAGAAGGCAAACTCCCGGATCAATCAGATCAGCGTAGGCGGACTCGGTGCTCTGAATATGTCCTCGACCGATGCTGTGATGCGACTCGAGGCCGTCGACCTGACCAAACGCTGGATCGATCATTGCGCCGAGCTGGGAAGCCCGCGCATTCAGGTCAACCAGGGCACGCTCGCGCCGGAAGTCCGCGAGGATGCGATCAGAGCCCTGAAAGCGATGACTGACTACGGGAAGTCGAAAAAACCGGTGGTTCACGTCTGTCTCGAAACCCGAGGCGATCCGCCAAGTTGGCGAACGCTCGTGGATGTGATCAAGGCGGCGGGAGCATGGACGAATCCTGATTGCGGCAACTTTCCGAACGAAGAAGAACGCCACGCCGGGCTCCGCGTGATGTATCCGATGTCGTCGGGCAGCGGCCACGTTCATTACGCGCCGGAGCGCTGGAGCCTGCCCGACGCGATAGCGATCTCGAAAGGAGTCGGCTACAAGGGGCTCTATGCGATCGAGGCAAGCGCCCGTAATGGAGCGGATCGAGACGAGAGGACGCAGACGATCCTGGACGCGCTCATAAAGCTCATTTGAAAAAGGAGAACGAAAAGACGTGATTTCGCGAAGAGAGTTTCTGAACCGGACAGCCGGAAACATCGCAGCGGCCGGCAGCATCGCTTCATTGGCGAGAGAAGCGAACGGAAAGCCCTTGGGGATGCCCATCGGCAGCCAAGTGTATCCGCACAGCGCGAGGATTAAGGCGGGCGATTTCGCCGGGCTTCTGAAAGACATGAAGGACATCGGGATCGAGCAGATCGAACTGGACTCGCCCGACTATCCCAACTGCGTCAGTCTCGCCGACGGCAAGGACACGAAAAAGATCATGGACGATCACGGGATCAGGTGCCCGAGCGTTCACTTCACCATGAAGGAGCTCCGGACGCAGATGCCGCACGTGATCGAATGGGCCCATGAGGTCGGCGCCGTGCACGTGAGTACAGCGACGCTGGCCGGCAAGTCCGAGGCTGGCAAAACAACCCAGGACGAGGTGAAGCGGGCGGCCGACGAGTTCAACCAGATTGGCGTGGCCGTCGCGAAGGGCGGAATGAAGACCACCCTGCACGACGAGATCTTCGAGATGGCTAAAGTCGAAGACGGCAGCCTGGTCTACACGCACCTGATCGATCTGCTGGATCCGAAGACCGTGTTCTTCCAGTTCCAGATGTCATCCATGCGAGTGGTGGGAGACCCGATCATGTACTTCAACAAGTATCCAGGCCGCTTTATTTCGATGCACCTGCAGGGTGTGGACGTCAACGCTCCGCCGCCTCCGCCGCCAGTTGCGGGGGCCGGCGGACGCGCCGTCGGCGGACGCGGACGCGGCGGCCCCCAGCTTGCGGTGGGTCACGACACGCTGGACTGGAAAGCGATCTTCACTGCCGCGAAGAAGGGCGGACTGGAGAACTACTTTGTCGAGCAGTCTTGGGATCTGACGGTTCAAAGCGTCGCCTACCTGAAGACGCTGAACGTTTAGCCGCTTCTTCGACGACCCTTCGGGAGCACCCGAACGGCGGCAAAACGCGAAAATGAGTTTCCCCGGCTGCCTGGGCCCCATGGGCTTACGCCGGGCCCGAAGAGATCGCGTCCAGATCATAACGCGGATAGAATTCTTGTGGAATAGAGCGTCAGCCGGTCCGTGTTTTAAAGGAACACTTATGATGAATGCACGAATATATTGCCCCGTCCTGGCTGCCATCGCCCTGTGCGGATGCAGTTCCGATCGCGCTTCAAACAGGCAAAGTGATGCGAGGAAGACAATGTCGTTTTCTGTCCAGCATTTCGACTCCGTAAAAGAGATTAAATACCCTTGGGGCTGGATTCGATGGATGATGAATGCGGAACTCGATCCGGCTGCCGCTCAGACCCTCGGCATCGTCGAAATCGCTCCGGGGCAGCGCAATCCGCTGCACAAACATCCTAACTGCGAAGAGATTCTTTACCTGCTTAGCGGAGCTCTGGATCACGTGGTTGGGGACAAACACGTCATCTTGCACGCGGGTGACGTCATTCGAGTGCCACGGGATACCCCGCATCAGGGAATCAACATTGGAACCGAGCCTGCCCGAGCGGTCATTTCCTACGATTCCGGGACGCGTCAGATGGTTGCGCTCGGCACGACTTCGGAGTGAGTACGTGAAGCGGCGAAAACCGGATCTATGTCGAAACGGGTCATAGTCGCGGGAACGCTTGACACGAAAGGCGAAGAGCTCGCTTTTCTTCGGGATTCGCTGGCGGCGGCCGGTATATCAACCGAAGTTGTCGACACGAGTATTATCGGAGAACCGTTCTTCGAGGCGGACGTATCGCGTGATGTGATCGCGGAATTCGCCGGAGAATCGATTGACGCCCTGCGGAATGCGGGAGATCGCGGGCATGCGGTCGCGGCCATACAGGGCGGATTTGCGGCGTGGATCAGGCAACGTCACGCCGCCGATCCCATCGGGGGCATCATCTCAATCGGAGGATCCGCCGGTACCACTATCGCGACTGCCGCGATGCGCGAACTCCCTGTCGGCGTCCCGAAACTGATGGTCTCGACAATGGGTTCGGGCGATACGCGGCCCTACGTCGGTATCCGCGACATTTGCATGATGTATTCGGTGGCCGACTTTTCGGGACTCAACCGTCTGACTCGCGCCATTCTGGGCAGCGCCGCCGCCGCGATGGCCGGGATGGCGGGCGCTTCCAGGCTTGAGACGGCCGCTGAGGACAACCGTCCGCTTGCAGCCGCGACAATGTTCGGCAACACGACGCCTTGTGTGAACCGGGTCAAGCAGCTTCTCGAAAAAGCTGGTTTC
>Ga0126381_100003566_pt1 | contig 16886 bp, 20 predicted proteins | sample PanSoiMetPlot_28_FD_96465 | JGI IMG/M metagenome (GOLD analysis project Ga0126381, IMG submission 96465) | Tropical forest soil microbial communities from Panama - MetaG Plot_28 | ecosystem: Environmental > Terrestrial > Soil > Tropical forest > Bulk soil | place: Panama | collected 2016-02-17 | reverse complement strand
CCGGTCGCCGGGGCCGATGCCCGCCGCGATCAGGCCCTTGGCCAGGGCGTGCACCTCGTCCCTGAACTGGCTGGTGGTGACGTCCTGCCAGCTGCCGTCGGCGCCCTTGCGGCGCAGCGCGACGGCGTGCGGCTGCTCTGCCGCACGGCGGCTGACCATATCGGCCAGGTTGGCCGTGGCCGGGATGTCAGCAAGGGCTGGAATGCTGTACTCGCGCACGACCTCTCCTTTTGCCATCCCCCGTTGGATGCCGAAACCAAGCCTAACCAACGCACCAGTCTATGTTGATCTCATGCGAGTCCACGTGGTGAGCGACGTGCACGGTTCCGCCGACGCGCTGGCGCTGGCCGGCGACGGCGCGGACATGCTGATCTGCCTGGGCGACATGCTGCTGTTCCTCGACTACGCGGACCACACGCAGGGGATCTTCGCCGAGCTGTACGGTGCGGAGAACGCCAGGGAGTACATCGACCTGCGCACCGCGCGCCGGTTCGACGAGGCCAGACAGCTGACCGCGGGCATCGCCGCCCGGCTGACCGCGGACCGCGGCGCTGACCTGCGCACCCTCACCGAACAGGCGATCAGGCGGCAGTACGCCGCGCTGTTCGGCGCCCTGGCCGAGCCCGCATACCTGACGTACGGCAACGTTGACGTGCCGCGCATGTGGAACGGCTATCTCAAGCCCGGGCACCATGTCCTCGACGGCGACCGCGCGCAGGTCGGCGGCTTCAGCTTCGGTCTCGTCGGCGCCGGCCTGATCTCCCCGTACCGCACCCCGAACGAGATCCCCGAGACCGCGTTCGCCGCCAAGCTGGACGCCGTCGGCGCGGTGGACGTGCTGTGCACCCACATCCCGCCGGCCATCCCCGAACTGCTCTACGACACCGAAGCACGCCGCCTCGAGACCGGCAGCGCGGCGCTCCTTGAGGTGATCAGGCGTACCCAGCCCAGGTACGCCCTGTTCGGCCACGTGCACAATCCGCTGGTCCGCCGGGTCCGGATCGGCCGCACGGAGTGCGTCAACGTCGGCCACTTCCGTGCCACGCGTGTGCCCTATGTGGTGGAGCTGTAGGGGTACCGTTACGACTATGAGCGAGCGAGGCAGCGACCCCATCGGTGATTTGCAGCGGTGGCTGATGAAGGCCGGGGCGCGCAGCCTGGGCCGCGAGGTCGCGGACAAGGTCAGGTCGACGGTGGGCGGCGGTAAGGGCAAGCCCGCGAGCGTGTGGGAGACCGCGACCACCGAGCCGCCGGGGGACGAGCCGCCGGAGTGCCGGTGGTGCCCGATCTGCCGGGCGGCGCGCAGGTACCGTGACTCGGGTGAGACGGGCTCCGGGCTCAGCTCGCAGCTAGCGGGCGTGGGTGACACGCTGGCGGGGTTCACCAGGGACGCGTTCAGCATCGTGGAGGCCGCGATGCGCGCCGGGCAGCGCCAGGCAGCCGCCGGGGCAGGCGCCAGCAAGCCGGCTGAGGAGGGCGCGTGGGCTGACGTCGCGGACGACGCCTCCGACAACGGCGCCTCAGACCACGGCACCGTCGTCGGGCCCGGAGTCGCGTGGCCCACCGCTGTCCATGCGCAGGACGAGCACAGCGAACCCGCCGACGAACGCGGCGACGGCGAGGAAGGCCGCGAGCCCGGAGACCTGCCATCCGACGGCCGTGGCGATGAGCAGGTAGAAGGGCCCACCGAATAGCGCCACCCAGGCCCCCTTCGTGACCGGGTCGAGCTTGGGCAGCGGCGGAGGCGGCGGCGGGACGTAGTGCTCCTCCGCGGGATCTTCTGGTGCCCGCGTGTCCCTGGGGCCCAGCCCGCTGCCGAGCCTGGGCCACGGCTGATCGGGCATCGCAGGCAGAGCGGAGGCGCCGGAGGGGGCGGAGGGGGCTGAAGGGGCTGAAGGGTTCGTCGGCGGTTCGCGGGGCAGCCCGTCAGGCAGGGTGGGTGGCTGCGTCGGCGTGACGCGCACCGGGCCCGCCAGGCCTTCCCGTTCCGGCCACGGCGCGTCCCCGTCGCTAAGCGCGGGCGTGTCGAAGCGTGCGATCAGGTCAAGCCACGCAGCCTCTTCGCCGTCGCCGCCTGTCGCGTTCCCGCCTGCGCCGTTGCCTGGCGCGTCCCCGTCAGCCACTGCAGTCCTTATACCCTCTTCTCCGCGGGCTTGTCGGCCGGGTTCTGCACCGGTGTGCTGTGTTGCCGTATGAACGCCAGCGACCCGTCGAAGATTTCCTGCGCGTCGTTGTCCAGCGTCGCGACATGGTAGCTCTCGCGCAGCGGCCGGATTTCCGCTGACGGCAGCGCGGCACGCAGGACCTTCATGCTCGCGGGCCCTACGACGTGGTCGACAGCGGACCGGTACACCAGGACTGGCTGGGTCACCTCGCTCAGGTGCTGTGCGGTGAGTTTCCACAGCGCGGGGAGCGTCGCCGCCGCGCGGACAGGCACCCGCTTGTAGCCGCCCTCGTCGCCGCCAGGCTTCTTGATGTCGCCCGCGATGCCAGGCAGCGACGGCACGACGTGCTTGACCACGGGGGCGAGCAGGAATAGCCGGGTGTCCGGGGCGAGCGAGGGGTTCACGACCACCAGGCCGGACACCCCGCTGCCCTTGGTCTGCGCCAGCCGGAACGCCAGGCAGGCGCCCATCGACAGGCCAGTGACGAAGACTTGCTCGCATCTGCCGCTCAGCTCGTCGAAGGCGCCTTCCACCGCGCCGTACCAGTCCTGCCAGCCGGTCCGGTTGAGGTCCCGCCAGGTGGTGCCGTGGCCGGGCAGTCGCGGGGCGCGTACCGTCAGCCCGGCGGCGGCCAGGTATTCGGCCCACGGCCGGATGGTGCGCGGGCTGCCGGTGAAGCCGTGACAGACGAGCACGCCGACAGGACCCCCGTCAGCGGAGAACGGCTCGGCTCCTGGCTGCACGGTGACGGAGAGGCCGCCGTGGTGGGCGGACGATGCAGGGGACATGTCTCGCATCGTCGCACGCCGCCCTTGGGTGGCGCAGCACTAGGTCGGGAATATGGAGGGCCGCACTACCCTCCGTGGCGGCGCCACATCTGTCGTCAGCGCATCGACGTGACCCGCGGACGTGCGACGATGTGTACGTGTTCTACTGGGTAGCCAAATACACGCTGGGCATGACGTTGAAGGTCTTGTTCCGGCCCTGGTCGCGCGGCCGACGGAACGTGCCGCGGCGCGGTCCGGTGATTCTGGCGAGTAACCACCTGTCCTTCGCCGACCATTTCTTCGGCCCGCTGCCGCTGCCCCGCAAGGTTGTTTTCCTCGCCAAGGCTGAATATTTCACCGGCAGGGGCATCAAGGGCCTGCTCACGAAGGCGTTCTTCAGCGGAGTCGGCCAGATCCCAATCGACCGCGGCGGCGGCGAGGCAAGCGAGCGGGCGCTGCGGTCTGGGCTGCGGGTGCTCGCGGACGGGAAAGTGCTCGGCATCTACCCAGAGGGAACGAGGTCGCCGGACGGGCGGCTGTACAAGGGCAGGACTGGGGTAGCCCGGCTGGCCCTCGAATCGCGTGCCCCCGTGGTGCCGTGCGCGATGATGCACACGTTCGAATTCCTGCCTCCCGGCTCGTTCCGCCCGAACTGGCGGATCCGGCCAGGCGTTATCTTCGGCGAGCCGCTCGACTTCTCCCGGTATTACGGACAGGAGTCGGACCGCACCGTCCTGCGCGCGGTGACCGACGAGATCATCAGGGAGATCGGGAAGCTGTCCGGACAGGAATACGTCGACCTCTACGCCAAGCAGGCGAAAGACCAGCTCCAGGCGCCGTCCGCGGAGACGGACTTAACGTCGATTCGGGTAGTTACCTCGTGTTATTCCGGCAGCCATCACAACATCGGGCGCGGCGGATAGGCTTTCCCTCATGCGAGTGGGAGTCCTTACCGGAGGCGGCGACTGCCCCGGGCTGAACGCTGTCATCCGAGCCGTCGTACGCAGGGGAATCCAGGAGTACGGCCTGGAGTTCGTCGGGTTCCGCGACGGCTGGCGCGGCCCTCTTGAGGCGGACACCGTGCCGCTCGACGTGCACGCGGTACGCGGCATCCTGCCGCGCGGCGGCACGATCCTCGGCTCGTCGCGGACGAACCCCTTCAAGCAGAGCGGCCCCGGCCGCAACGGCGTGGAGCGGATCAAGGACAACATGGCAGGCCTGGGCGTGGACGCGCTCATCGCGATCGGCGGCGAGGACACCCTGGGTGCGGCGGCCCGCCTGCACCAGGAGGGCATCAACGTCGTCGGCGTACCGAAGACGATCGACAACGACCTCGGCGCCACCGACTACACCTTCGGTTTCGATACCGCCGTGAACATCGCGATGGAGGCCATCGACCGGCTGCACACCACGGCCGAGAGCCACCACCGGGTGCTGATCGTCGAGGTGATGGGCCGTCACGCGGGATGGATCGCGCTGCACGCCGGCCTGGCCGGCGGCGCGAACGTCATCCTCATCCCCGAGCGCCCGTTCGACATCGACAAGGTCTGCGCCTGGGTAGAGCACCGCTTCCAGACCAGGTACGCGCCGATCGTGGTGGTCGCCGAGGGCGCGCACCCGGCGAACGAGGACCTGTCCGTCTCGACCGGCCAGCTCGACTCGTTCGGCCACGTCCGCCTCGGCGGAGTCGGCCAGCAGCTCGCCGAAGAGATCGAGAAGCGGAGCGGCAAAGAGGCCCGATGCACTGTGCTCGGCCACATCCAGCGGGGCGGCACGCCAACCGCCTTCGACAGGGTGCTCGCGACCCGGTTCGGCCTGCACGCCGTCGGAGCGGTACACGACGAGGCGTTCGGGACGATGGTGGCGCTGCGCGGCACCGAGATCGTCCGCGTCCCGCTCTCCGAGGCCACCCGCGAGCTCAAGCTCGTCCCGGTAGAGCGCTACGCCGAAGCCGAAGTCTTCTTCGGCTAACCCGCGGCCGGGCAAGGCGCGGCCCCACACTCACTTCGCATCAGGAACGTACGATTTTGTGACCGCTTTGTCCCACTATGGGCACTCCAGAGCGTACCGAACTGATGCAAAGTGCCTCTGCAGCGGACGGTCCCGATACCCCCTTGCGTTCTACGCCCGTCGGCGTATACTCGTACGCGAGTACTTCACCGCGAGGACTCGTTAGCGAGGACTCGCGCGAGCGTCACCAGGAAGCGAGGCGAGGACCAATGGCGAAGCGGCGGAAGGTGGGCAACCTGCTCGCGCTCGCGCTGCTGTCGCTACTGGCGCAGCGGCCGATGTACCCCTACGAGATGGCCCAGACGCTGCGCGCTCGTGGCAAGGACAAGACCATCAAGATCAACTGGGGTTCGCTGTACACGGTCGTGCAGAACCTCGAGAAGAACGGATTCATCGAGGCCACCGGCACCGTCCGGGAGGGCAGGCAGCCCGAGCGGACCACGTACCAGATCACCCGACAGGGCATGGCCGAGCTCAGGGACTGGCTGCGTGAACTGCTCAGCGTCCCTGAAGACGAGCACGGCGGCTTCGTCGCCGCGCTCTCCGAAGGCGGCATCCTGCCGCCCGACGAGGTGATCGAGCTGCTCAGCAAGCGGCTGGCCACCCTGGACGAGCTGAACGCGGCGCACGAGGCGGACCTGAAGCTGTGGTCCGAGCGACTGCCCAGGGTGCTGCTGGTTGAGACCGAATACCAGCTCACCATGCGCAAGGCGGAAGCCGACTGGGTGCGCGGCCTCCTCACCGAGATCGTCGAGGGCACCATCAGCGGGATGGACGTCTGGCGGCAGATCCACGAGACCGGCGAAATTCCTGACGAGATGCGAGAGCTTGACGAGCGCGCGATGCGGGGGTGGGACGAGCAACAGACAGACGACACATAGGAACGACCCCGGCCTGGTGCGGCAACACCAGGTAGCCGGGGTCGTAAACCTCACCACCAAAACCCGCGACGAGGCGAATTCGGTTACCGAGGCCCAATTCACGAGTGTAGCCGGACTCCACCTCGCGGGACTGATCACGCACGACCAGCAACCGCAAGGAGTTACCAGCATGCACTCCATCGAGGCACGAGGCCTCGCCAAGAGCTACCCCGCACCCGGCAAGAGCCAGAGCAAGAGCACGGGCAACGGCAAGGCCCGCGTCACGGCGCTAGACGGCCTGGACTTGACGGTCCCCAGCGGCACGATCTTCGCCCTCCTCGGCCCGAACGGCGCCGGCAAAACCACCACGGTCAACATCCTCACCACGCTGGCCAGGCCCGATGGCGGGACGGCCCGCGTCAACGGCGTCGACGTCCTCGCCCAGCCGGCGCGGGCGCGCAAGGTGATCGGCGTAGTCGCGCAGCGTTCGGGCGCCGATCCGACCGCCACCGGCAGGGAGAACCTGATCCTGCAGGGCCACCTGTACGGCCTGGACACGAGAACCGCCAAGAACAGGGCCGCCGAGCTGCTCGAGCACTTCCGGCTCACCGATGCCGCGCGTCGCCTCGTCCGCACCTACTCCGGCGGCATGCAGCGCCGCCTCGACGTCGCGCTCGGCCTGATGCACCGCCCCAAGGTGCTGTTCCTCGACGAGCCGACGACCGGCCTCGATCCTGAGTCGCGGACCGCGATGTGGCAGGAGATCACGAGGCTCGCCGCGGAAGACCGCATGACCGTCCTGCTCACCACCCACTACCTGGAGGAAGCCGACCGGCTGGCGAATCGCCTGGCGATCGTCGACCACGGCCGGGTAGTCGCCGAAGGCGAGCCCGACCAGCTCAAGCAGGAGCTCAAGGGCGACGTCATCCAGGTCGAATTGCCCGCTAACGCCGACGAGCGGCACGTTACCGACGCGCTGAACGCCGTCCCCGCGGTCCGCGACGTCCTGGTGGCCGGACGCAACGTCTCGGCGCGCAGCGACGACGGCGCCGCCGCGGTTCCGGCCGTGCTCGCGGCCCTGGCCATCGCCGGCACCCCCGCGGCCTCGGTCACCGTGGCCCGGCCCTCGCTCGACGAGGTGTACCTGCGCTATACCGGCCGCCGCTACAGCCAGGCCGGGGAGGAACCACCCGCAACCCGCCGCCCGCAGCTCACGGAGGTGTCCGGCTGATGACTATGACAATCGCTTATCCCGAACGGAGCGCGGTGACTCCCGCGGGCACCGTGCTCACTCACACCTGGTACCTGACCGGCAGGAAGCTGCACGCGCTGATCCGTCAGCCCTGGGTGCTGGCATTCAGCGTGATCCAGCCGGCCATCTGGCTGTTCCTGTTCGGCGCCCTGTTCCACAAGATCATTGACATACCCGGGTTCGCCTACGGCGGCTCGTACCTGGCCTACCTGGTGCCCGGCGTCGTGGCGATGAACGCCATGTCGGGCAACATGTGGGCGGGCATGTCGATGATCGAGGAGATCGAGCGCGGCACCCTCAACCGGTTCCTGGTCGCCCCGGCAAGCCGCCTTGCGATCATGAATGCCACGGTCGTGGAGCAGGCGGTCAGCACCACCGTGCAGACGCTGATCATCGTGGTCCTCGGCTACGCCGGGGGAGCCCGCTACCCAGGCGGCGCGACAGGCATCGTCATGCTGACGCTCGCCGCCATCCTGGTCGGCGTGGTGTGGGGCTCGCTGTCCAACATGACCGGCATGCTGCTCCGCTCCCGCGAGGCGATCATCGGCGTGTACACGTTCTTCATGCTGCCGCTGATGTTCCTGTCCTCGGCGTTCATCCAGCCGTCGTTCATGCCCGGCTGGATGCAGGCCATCGCCGCCCGTAACCCGCTCAACTGGGAGGTCCAGATAGGCCGCTCGGTCCTGTCCGCCAACCCCGACTGGCCGGCCGTAGCCGCCCGCTGCGGCGGCCTGCTCGCCCTGGCCGCGCTCTGCGTAGCCATCTCGGTCACGACGTTCCGCTCCTACGCCAAGAACGTCTGATAACCGCCTGCCTGAGGCGCCAATGTCCATCCCAACGGACGGCGGCGCCTCAGCTGTTATCCGAGGACCAGGTCAGATATCGGCCGCCCTCAGCTCGCCAGGTCCAGGCGGGTCCAGGGGCTGGGCGGGTTGTCGTCGCGGGGCAGCCATAGCAGCGGCTGCCTGCCGTGGAAGGCCGGCTGGAACCGCGGCTCCCAGGGGAAGCGGCCGTTCCTGTCCGCCCACACCACTTGCAGGTACGGAGGCCGCACGAACCCGTAGAACTCGTCGGACACAGCGAACATGCTGGTCGTGCGCCAGCTCAGGTCCACGGGCCTGATCGTGAGCGGGGCCGGGCAGATGTCCCGCAGCTCGTCGTCCGGCCCGATCTCGTCGCCGTCGGCGATGCGACTGCCGATGGCGTTGATTATGCCCGCCGCGTTCTGCACCGGGACGCCGCAGACGACCAGTTCCGCCGTCTGGCAGGTGAGCCACATGCCCACGCTGTACGCCCACGGCAGCGCCCGGTCGTCTCCCTCGATGCCAGGAACGGCCCAGCCGTGCTCGCCGATCTGGGTAGTGACCCAGTTCATGTAGGCCAGTCCGTCCGCATCCAGGCTTGCCGCCCCCGCCGCCCCCGGCGCCCCGGCCGCCCCCGTCGCCTCCTTGGCGCAGTCGGGGCACGCGCGCCCGTGCCGTCGGCCGGAGTGACGCTTCGGAAGGTTCATGACCGACACGTTACGCCGGGGGTCTGACATTTCCGGGTGACCGCGAAGCGGCCTGCGATCACCGCCACGGCGACCAGCGCGGGCGCCGCGAGCGCCCAGCCGCAGAAGCCGAGCATGACCATCACGGCGACCGCCGCCGGGGCGGCGGCCCGGCGCGCCGGGCCGCGGAGCACGCGGACGGCCGCGACCATGCAGCCCAGGTAGACCGCGAGGAACAGCGCCGTCGGGATGGCGACCAGCGACGCCGGGCTCACCAGGCCGAGCCCGTAGGCCGAGATGAACAGCAGGCCAGAGCCGGCGATCGCCGCGAGCAGCCACGGTGCGCGCCGTGAGCTGTCCGGGACTCGTGCCGGGCGGATCAGCCGGCCGACCATCTCCGTGGCGCCGTTGATGTAGGCGTTCACAGCGCCGAGCGTCAGGACCACCGCCGCGGCCGCGGCCGTGGCGGTGCCCGCCGGGCCGATCGCGCGGCTGAGCAGCCCGGCGAGTGGCACCATGGTCGCCGCACCTGAGCCGAGGACGCCAATCGTGGCGACCGCGAGGCCCAGGTACAGCGCGGTGGTGACCGCGAGGGCGATGCCCACCACGCGGGCGAGCTGCCTGGACGGGTCCGCGAACCGTGTGGTCAGCGGCGCGACCGCCTCCCAGCCGACGAACGACAGCATGAGCGTCGCGGCCGCGTGCCCGACCGCGAGCCAGCCGTGCGGGGCGAACGGCGTCCAGTTGGCCGCGCGCGCAGAGCCCGCCGACCCGGCGACGGCCACGACCACGACCACGATCAGCACGCCGACGAGCACCAGCTGGGCGGCGGCGCTCGCGCGCAGCCCGCGGGCGGCGAGCGCGAGCACGACGAGCAGCAGCAGCGCAGCGATCCCGGCCTGTGCGAGCCGCCCGCCGCCGGTCAGGCCGGTCACGTAGCTGGCCCCGATGAGGCAGACTACCGGCGCGCCCGCGACTACCCCGGACAGGAAGGCCCAGCCGGCCGCGAGCGCGGCCCGCGGGCCGAGCCCGGCGGCCACGTAGCCGATCACCCCGCCGGCCGACGGGTAACGGCGGCCGAGGGCGGTGAACACCATGGCGAACAGGCCGGACAGGGCGAGCAGTGCGACCCAGGCCAGGATCGACGCGGGTCCGGCCGCCGCGGCGGCGAGTCCGGGGAGAAGCAGCAAGCCGGGGCCGAGCAGCGCGCCAATGTACAGCGCGGCGCCCCGCGAGGTGGTCAGCTGCGCGGGATTGTGCGAGCCGGGACGGGCGGTCTGGCGCTGGCGTGAGGCTGTTTCGATCACGTCTTAAGACTCGCAAAAATCGGCTCGCACGCGATGGCAAATATTGCTCGCTGAGGGGACTACCACGCCATGAAGTTGCGCGTCTTTAGCTCTAGACTGAATTTCATGCCAGACCATGTTCCTGACAAGGTGGATCGTGCCATCGTCAACACGCTGCAGCGCGACGGCAGGATGGCGAACGTGGACCTCGCGGAGGCGGTCGCGCTGTCTCCTTCGGCGTGCCTGCGCAGAGTCAAGGCCCTTGAGGCAAGCGGCATCATCGCCGGGTACCACGCCGATGTCAGCCGCACCAAGGCCGGGCTCGGCCTGACCGTGTTCATCGGCCTCAAGGTCTCAGGCCACTCCCAGGAGGCGTCGATCCGGATCGAGCAGGCGCTGACCGCGATCCCGGCCGTCGTCGCCTGCTACCTAGTTTCCGGCGAGGACGACTTCATGGTCGAGGCGGTCGTGCCCGACCTGGCCGGATACGAGCAGCTGTTGACCGCGCAAATCCTGACGATCCCGTCCATCGTCCAGGCGAGGTCCACCTTCGCGATCCGCACGGTGCTGAGCCGTGGCCCGCTGCCCCTGGACCACTGGAAGTAGCCGCAGGGAGGGGTCAGCGGGACACGGCGAGAAGCGGCTCGGGCGGGTCCGTCTCGGCAACGGCGCCCGGGCCGAGCTGATCGCTTCTGATCGAGCGGATGTCACGCGGGATCAGACACAGCGCCGAGACGATGACGATGACGGCCGCGGCGCCGAACTGCGCCGCGGGGACGCCGATCGCGGCCGCCACCGGGCCGGCGATCAGCGCGCCGACGGGCATCGCCATCATCGAGCCGAGCGCGTCGTAGGACGACACCCGGGCCAGCTTGTCCGGCGCGATCGCCCTGGCCATCGTCACGGTCCACACCACCATCATCATCTCGATCAGCACGCCGAGGATGAACGAGGCGAGGCAGACCAGAGGCAGCGGCAGCACGAGCCCCAGGGACAGCGGGGAGATCGCGATGGCGCCGCCGATCAGCACGACGAACAGCATCGGCTTGCGCGGGGTGAACCGCAGCGAGATGATGCCGCCCGCGATGAGCCCGAATGAGTCGGCGGCGGTGATGGCACCCCACGCGGCCGGGCCGCCGAGGTGCGCCTTGGCCACCACCGGGCCGAGCACCTGGAACGACGCACACCAGGCCATCATGATCAGGCAGAACTGCAGGACGATGACCCACAGCCAGGTGTGCGAGCGGAACTCGGTCCAGCCCTCGCGCAGCGCGGTGAGCATCCCGGGACCGGTGCTTTCGCGCTCGGGTGCCCGGTTGCCCTTGATCGCGAGCAGCAGCGGCACCGTGCAGCCCATGCCGATGCCGCACAGCAGTAGCGCCCAGCCCGGGCCGGCCGCCGCGACGAGCAGGCCGCCCGCCGCCGCGCCCGTCATGATGCCGGAGTTCATCGCCAGCCTGCTGATCGAGCTTGCCTCCTGCAGCAGTGCATCGGGCACTAGTTGCGGCAGCAGCGCCTGCGATGCCGGATAGAACATGGCCCCGCCGGTTCCGGTGAGCGCCTCTAGGACGATCATCGCCCACAGCGGTGGCCTGCCGGTCAGCACGAGCAGGCCGAAGGTGCCCTCGCCCACCACCATCGCCAGGTTCGCCACGATGATCACGAGCTGCGGCCGGAACCGGTCCGCAGCCACGCCACCGACCAGCGAGAACACGAGCATCGGCGCGATTTGCGCGGCCAGGACATAAGACAGGTCTTTGGTCGAGCCGGTGATGTTCAGCACCGCGAAGGAGACGCCGACCAGGGAGAAGCCAGTGGACGCCGGCGCCAGCAGCCGGTCGATCAGCAGGAGCCGGAAGTCACGGATGGCGAGCACGGGGAACCGGCGGACAGGCGCGCGCCACACCATGACAATGTCCGTTCTTGCGATAAGAGGAAGGTGGCCAGCCTACGTACAACATCCCAGCCAGGCAATTTATTTTCCGCTCCGGCGGTCATAATCTGCGCATGGGGTTCATCAGTCGTCAGCAGGGATTTGCTCGGCTAGCGGCGCTCGCGAGGCAGGTGCCGGGAAGGGGTCGGCAAAGTACTGGGTCTCGTGCGTGACCAGATCGCCGGTGAGCTCCATGACGCTGACCGAGTTGGTGGGCACGCCGTCATAGGTGATTACGCACTCGCTCACCCACAGGTCGCCATCGCCCCGGATCCGCAGGACAGTGAAGTGGCGTTCAGCCGGGTTCCCGCCGCGCTGCGCCTGGATCTTTGACCGGCCACGGAAGCGCTCCCCTGACTGCGGGTAGTCCAGGATCGCGTCTTCCGCGTAGATCGCGTGCTCGGTGTCGCCGTCCCCGCGCTCGGAGGCCTCCCAGTGCTGCTCCAGCCGTGCCCGGGTCCTGGCGTCACGATCCATTGCGTTGTTCACCAAAACCGCCCTTGCCTTCCTCACGTGCAGTGCGCAGCCGGCGCTTTGTGCGGCCGCCGTGCTGTTTCCTCCCCCGCCTGACGGACTGAACACTGCCTAGCCGGCGAACGTTCAGCGAGAATGAGGGGATGATCGCGCGGATTTGGCGCGGATGGGCGCCGCTCGCACGGGCCGGCGACTATCAGCGCCACTACGAATCAGTGGTCAACGACCACCTGCGGGCGGTTAGCGGCTTCCACGGTGCTCAGCTCCTGCGCAGGGACGAAGGCGCGGAGGTCATGTTCACCTCTATCACGTGGTTTACTGACCTGGATTCCGTCCGCGGCTTCGCGGGAGACAAGTACGAAGAGGCTGTTGTTGAGGAAGCTGCCCGGGCAGCACTCAGCCGGTGGGACGAGCGGGTATCGCATCACGAAGTGGCGGTCCGCTTGCAGTAGCGCCCGCCGCGGCCGGCCGGTCACCGATGCCCGTCCGGTTGGTTCGCGGCCGGCCGGGTGTACGTGCGGAAGCCCAGCCCGTTGTGCGCCCGTTCGGCGGTGGCCAGGTGGTCTACTGCCTCGGCGGCCAGTTTCCGCGCCTTGCCGAGGTTTTGCGCGCTGGCGGCAGCGGCGGCGTCGGCGAATGCAGAGGCGGCGCGGCCGAAGGCGTGCCTGGCGACTAGCTGGTCCAGCTCGGCCAGCGGCAGTGACACACGATCGGCGGTGTCGCTTGCGCAGCTCATGCGGACCTAGCCAGGGCCGTCGTGTTCATAGCAGGTTCCCTAGCGGCGGTTGGCTGGTTGCACCGCAAATGCTGCTGCAAGTTGCAAGCGGATACATCCGTCAGCTGACGTATATAGAACTAGCTGTCCGGTCGCCGCCGGCCAGCCGTTGGCTGGCTGGTTCGGCGCTGCGCGTAGGGTCGGACTGTGCCCGATGTGGTCGACATTTCTCCGGACCGGTTTGCGCGCCTCATTGCGCCGGTCATTGAGCGGCTCACGCTGGCTGTCGTCGCTAAGGCGATGGGTCGCGGGGCCAGCGCAACGGTACCCACCGCCGTTCCGCCTGGCGCAATGCGCATGTTTGGCCAGTTGCGGACCGCGCTGCTGGCCAGGAAGGTGCCCACGGCCGCTCTGGCCGCCATCTACCGCTACCGAGATGTCGGCGATGTTCGCCGTGATCTGGAAGGTCTGCACGCGGCGGGGTTGATCGACACAACCGATGACGGTGCCATCAAGGCCACCGGGAGCGGCCGGGTCGTGCTAACCGAGATGTACAAAGTCAGCGCCGACATGGCAGGCGAGTTGTGGGCGGGGCAGGAAGGCAGTCTGGCTTGCCTCAGCAGCCTCGCCGGGCGAGTGGTCGACGCCGCCCTCGTGACCGGCGGCGAAGCGTACCTGGCCATGGCCCCGCCGTACGAGCCCGCCGGCGCCGCCTTCGGGCTCCTGCTGCATACGCGGTTGTCGGTGTTGCGCTACCACCGTGCCGACGCGCACGCCGCGGCCTGGCAAGCCGCCGGGCTCACCAGCGCTGCCATCAGCAAGCTGGCAGCGGGCCCGGTTCGCGACGCCATCGAGGCGGAGACGAACCGTCAGGCCGGTATCCCTTACACCGCTCTTGATCCCGATGAGCGGATGACGTTCCTCGCCGGCCTCGCCGCGCTTCCGGGCTGACCTCGGCCAACAAAGGGCGCGCGAACCGGATGAGCAATGCCGCCGGCTATCCGGCGTCGGCTGCCACGGTGATCGCTGAGCCGGGCGGCACGCGCTCGCCGTGGCTCGCCGCCGTCTCAGAGCTCGACCACCGCTGCTACTCGCCGGCGGCTGGGTTGTCGCCAGACGATTCACCCGGATCCGAGTTGGCCGCTGGCTCCGGCGAATCGACCTCTTCGGGGAAGGCGACGATGCCGAGGTGCTCCTCGATCCTGGACAGGCGGGCGTCGATCGTGGTCAGGAGTTCGAAGATTCTGCCCAGCCCCTCGACGCGAAGGCGTCCCCCGGGCTTGGGCGACGACAATGCCCCCAACGTCGTTTCGGCTGGCGTGGGGGCCGGGTCGGGCTCGTTGCCTGCCAGTTCGGCCGCCCGCTCCCTGACGGTCGTGAGCGGGACACCGAGCCGCTCGATTATCTGCGCGCCGACGCCCTCGCCTTCCGCGGCCAGCCCGAGCAGCAGGTGCACACTGCCGATGGACTGGCTGCGCAGGGTGAGCGCCTCCCGCAGGGACAGCTCGAGGACCTTCTTCGCCCGCGGGGTGAATGGAATATGCCCTGACGGCGTCTGCTGACCCTCGCCGATGATCTGCCTGACCTGATCCCGGGCCGCGTCCAGGGTGATGTTCAGCGACTCCAGTGTGCGTGCCGCGTCGCCTTCCTGGTCGGCGAGGAGGCCGAGCAGCAGGTGCTCGGTGCCTATGTAGTTGTGGCTGAGCAGCCGCGCCTCTTCCTGCGCGAGGACGATGACGCGTCGGGACCTGTCGGTGAATCGCTCGAACATAAGACGCTCTCAGCGGCGCTGCGAATGCGCGATGTTGATGACTGCGATGAAGAACCAGATGAGCAGGACGATCACGACCGATCCCACGGTAGCGACGTGATGGCTCACCACGACCGCCGTCGCGCCGACGCCAAGACCCATCGACCCGAGGCCGAGGAACACTCCGCTCACGCCGCCGCCGCGGCGGGGCTGGGCCGGCGACGACCCGGGTGGCGGCGCGGGGACCGGCGCCGCGGTGCCTGGGCCTGCCGCCGCCTGCTGACCATAGCCTGGCGGCACGATCTGGTGGCCCGGTGATAGATAACTCTGCCTTGGCACAGGTTGCGGCGCCGGATGCTGCCCCATGTTGCGCAGCCGCGCGTCGACGCGCCTGTCGATCTCCTCGCCGATGCGCTCGATCAAGCCCTCGGCCACGGCGGAGTCATACTTGGGACCGAGTTCGGCATGCGCCGCTACGGAAGCGGCGATTTCCTGACGCTCATCGGCATTCACGGGCTCACGGTATGTCGCGCAGGCTTAATGGAGCAAGGATTATCGGGAGAGTAAGCACGCTCCGTTCGGGATAACTGAGTGCATTAGCCGCAGCGGCGGGGAGTTGGGTGCGTCCGCGAGCAGAGTGCGGCGCGTACGCGGGTGCGGCGGGAAGTCTGAGAACGGCGCGAAACCTGAAAGGGCGCGAGCCGCGCGCGGTGCGAGGCGTCGCGGCCTCCTAAAGCTGGCAAACTGGAAAGATGTCCGTTACCGATCCCGCCACGGCAGCCGGGACGGCGCAGCACGCCGTCGGTGAGCCGTGCGTGCTGCTCAAACTCGGCGAAATAGTGCTTAAGGGGCGCAACCGACAGCAGTTCGAGCGGCTGCTGCAAGGCAACATCCGCGCGGCGGCGAAGGACACCGGGCTGCCCGTCGAACTGCTGCACCGTGAGGGAGTTGTGGTGCTCCGGGTGGAACGCCAGGACCGAACGTCGGCGGAACACGCCGAGGCCGTCGACCGGGTAGCCGAACGAGTCAGCGACGTGCCAGGGATCGTCCGCGTCTGCCGGGCGATGCGGGTGCCGAAGACACCTGAGGCGGCCGTCGCCGCAGCGATCGTGCTGACGGAAGGGACGACGGGCCCGTTCGCGGTGCGCCCGCGGCGCAGGGACAAGCGCTTTCCCCTTACCTCGTCCGAGCTCGCGGTGCTGATCGGCAAGGAGGTTCAGGCGGCGCACGGGCTGCCGGTCAGCCTCAAGCACCCGGAAACCGAGGTCTTCGTCGAGGTCGACCAGCGCGAGGTCTTCGTGTTCACCGGAGGGCAGCCGGGCCAGGGCGGGCTGCCAGTGGGGATGAGCGGCCGCGCGGTCGCGCTGATGTCCGGCGGGATCGACTCGCCGGTGGCCGCGTACCGCATGATGCGGCGCGGGCTGCGCTGCTACTTCCTGCATTTTTCCGGCATGCCGCTTACCGGTCCAGAGTCGATCTACAAGGCGTACGCGCTTGTCCGCGGGCTGGACAGGTTCCAGGGCAGTTCGCGGCTGTTCGTGGTGCCGTTCGGTAAGGCACAGCAGTCACTGGCTAACTCAGGCGCGGACCGGCTGCAGGTGGTCGCGCAGCGGCGGCTGATGCTGAAGACCGCCGCGGTTCTCGCCCGCAAGGTTGGCGGCGCGGCGCTGGTCACCGGCGATTCCCTCGGGCAGGTCTCCAGCCAGACGCTGCCGAACATCACCGCACTCGACGACGCAGTCACCCTGCCGATCCTGCGGCCGCTGCTCGGCTGGGACAAGACGGAGATCATGGCCGAGGCGCGGCGGATCCGCACGCTCGCCATTTCCGAACTCCCCGACCAGGACTGCTGCACGCTGCTCACGCCGCGCCGGGTGGAGACCAGGGCGCGGATCGACGACTTGCGCCGGATCGAGGGACGCCTGGACGCCGACGAGCTCGCCGAGCAGCTTGCCGAGACCGCGCAGGAGTACCGGCCGGAGTAGCCCGGCTTGCCGCGCGGCGGCAGCCGCGAACGGCCGCTCTAAGCGATCGCCGGGGCCATCGCGGGAGCCGGGGGCAGCGGCGCTCGTGCCAGCGTCCGCCCCACCAGCGGCGACAGGTGCAGCGCGACGCTCGCCAGCTCCCGCAGGTCGGACTCGACGAGCGCCTGCGGGCCATCGCACAGCGCGGACTCCGGGTGCGG
>Ga0126381_100003565_pt1 | contig 16886 bp, 15 predicted proteins | sample PanSoiMetPlot_28_FD_96465 | JGI IMG/M metagenome (GOLD analysis project Ga0126381, IMG submission 96465) | Tropical forest soil microbial communities from Panama - MetaG Plot_28 | ecosystem: Environmental > Terrestrial > Soil > Tropical forest > Bulk soil | place: Panama | collected 2016-02-17 | reverse complement strand
TTTCGCCTTCTATTCGCTACTGGCTACCGTACCACGGCTGCGGAGCGCGTGCAAGAGAAAAAAGCACAGATCCATAAAATCGTGCCTCTGTTAATCGCTTCCTTTTCTCCTATTCAGGGGCAAAAGATTACGGTTGTGAAAGGCGACGAAAGACCGAAGTAACTGCGGCGAGGCCTCTAATGGCCTTCATCTTCAAGGAACTTCTCCACCTCAAGCGCGGCCATGCAGCCAGAGCCAGCGGCCGTAATGGCTTGCCGGTAACGTCGGTCCTGCACGTCCCCGCACGCGTAGACGCCGGGCACGTTGGTGAAGACATTATTGGTGGTTTTCAGATAACCGTCTTGGTCGGTTTCGAGCTGGCCTTCAAAGACCTTGGCGTTAGGGACGTGTCCAATACCCAAGAACATGGCGCTGGTCGGCAATTGCCAGCTTTTGCCGTTGCGCACATCCCGGAGTTTTAGTCCCGTAACTTCCTTTTGGGAGACGTCGTAAACGTCCTCGACCACAGTGTTGGTGAGAAACTCGATTCTGTCGTTCTTCTGTGCCCGCTCGAGCATAATTTTTGACGCCCGAAACTGGTCCCGGCGGTGAATGACGGTCACTTTAGTGGCAAAACGGGTCAGAAACAAAGCCTCTTCCATGGCAGAGTCCCCGCCTCCCACAACTGCGATTTCCTTTCCCGAAAAGAAAAAACCGTCGCAAGTGGCACAAGAGGAGACCCCATGTCCAATCAGCGCTTGTTCACTCGGCAAGCCCAACCACCGGGCCGATGCGCCGCTGGCAATGATCAATGTCCGGGTGCGTACAGAGTCTTGTCCGAAACGCAGGGTGAAGGGATGGGTCTTAAGGTCTGCGGCAGTCACATGCGCCAGCCTGTACTCAGCTCCAAATCTTTCGGCCTGGCGGCGCATGTTGGCGATCAATTCAGGTCCTTGAATTCCCTCGGGGAACCCGGGGAAGTTCTCGACCAGGGTAGTGAGCGACAATTGACCGCCCGGTTCATGCCCTTCGACCACCAGAGGGTTCAGCTTGGCACGCGCCGTATACAGGGCCGCAGTATGGCCGGCGCACCCCGAGCCCATGATTACCACGTTTCGCACGTTGTCCATAGACTCCGTTAGATTATCGGATTTCAATTCGGTTTCAGGCCTGCCCGGTCAAGAAAAATCACTTCGAATTCGAGGCTTTCGGCTTCGTCGCCGCCCCAGCGGGCGACTGGCCAGCCATGCGGCTGAGCCTGGTTAGTTCTTCCGGCACCAGGGTCTTGGCCCCTAAGAGGCCGCGATACTTGCCAAGGATCAAAGATGCCGAGCGAAACAGGGGGTCATAAGCGCTCTGGTCGGGTGCCGGCCCCTCGCCCGCTCCCATGCAGCGGGCTAGCACGACCGAGGACTTTCCAAACCGTTCCAATTTAATTCTTCCCGCCGGTGTCGTGGCCTCAAGCATCGCCGCCGCGCTGGTTACGGCCGAGGCACTGTCCTCGATTGAAACCTGCAATAGGTCCTTTGGATCGCGCACCCGAAAAACCAGGGTCTCGACCATCTGCTTGCGGTCGCGGCTGAACGAATACTGGACCGTGGAGTAGACATCGGATGACGTCAGGTCCCGGCGGACACGCACGAAATCGGCCACCGCAGACCCCGCCGGAACCTGGCCCTTGAGGGCCGCCAACGGATTCGCACTAGGGTCGAGAACCGAACGCCCCCGGTCTATTTCGAAATCTTGGCTGAAGGCAGGACGTTTAGGTATGCGATCCAGGGCGGTTGCAATTTCCTGTTGTTCCTCCGCCGAAGGAGTGCAGACATTGAGCACGTTGACTTTTACTTGCGGTTGCCCGGAGGTGGTCTCCTGAGCTGGGCTGACAAGAGTCACCGCCCAAAACACAACCGACAGCAAAATGGTTCGCCTGACCACCAGCGAAATTTTAGCAGGAGCTCTCACCGTTCACTGCCCATAATCTAGTGTGGGGTTGCCAGCCTGAGAACCTGGAGTGCTGCTTCAGGTGTAGATCACTGCCCAGCGTTAGAGAGAATCAAAGCTCGGCGCTAGTCTACGGCTTCGGACTCGCTTCCTGCTACTTCCTCGCTCGCCCCGGCTCACATCTATAATTCAGGGCGTGGCCCGCGGCCTTCTTAGCATCCGGCTCTGGCTAGAGAAAAACGGCCTGTTTCCCAAGGGGAAATTGGCATTTTTCACCTTGTACTTGGTCGGGCTCGACTTGCTCTTTCTCGCTATCGAGAACGTAGCCGGTCTGGTTCGTAGTTCGTACGGCAAGTCCTTGAGCGGCTGGATAGTCTTTCTGACCCTAGTCGCGCTTCTCTTGTTGGCAGTGCTTGGCGTCAGATGGGCGTCATCTCAACTGCTTTGGCGATTACGCAATCGGCTGATTGTCACCTACATATTTATTGGTGTCATTCCGCTCATTCTTCTCGGAGCGCTCGGCCTGGGGACTTTTTATTTGCTTGCCGGCCAATCTGCGACCTACATCGTGACGGCAAAGCTCAACTCCGAGCTCAAGGAGCTTAAGGCCACGAATCTAGCCATCGCCGCTCAGGCTCGATCCCGCCTGGAGCACGGTGAGGCGGCAGATGCCATCCCGAGTTTGAAAGATTCTGGGACTTGGATTTGGCTCAATGGAAAACCCGTGAACCCATCCGGGGACGACCTCGCGGCCAATCCGACCTCGCTGCCTGAACATTTGCCATCCGAATTTACCGCCGTTGTCCGAGACCAAGGTAAGCTCTTTCTCCGATCTGGGGTCATCCAGAGCACTCCCAAAGGCAAGCTCAGCGTCGTCAGCAGCAAGCCTTTTGACCAGCGCGTGCTCCTAGGCTTGGCCGAGCAACTGGGCGAGGTCACTCTGTTTCCTCGCCTGGATACTGGTAATAACACACAACGGCCCTTGCACAGTGTCGGAACACTCCCTCCTGCCATCCAAGCCCTGGATCCCCAGGTCAATTTTCCCGCTTCGATCCCAGTTGCGGAATGGGCAACCTGGACCAGCACTGATCCGGCGGCCATTGGCATCCAAACCCGACTCTCGACTATCTATGAACACCTATCTTCGGCTTCCGGAGTTTTTGCCCCTGCCATAAGGATTGGCCTCTACGTCGTGATGATCCTATTCGGGCTCATCGAAATCGTAGCTTTGTACATTGGGAATCGCTTAACCCGTTCCATTACCCGGGCCGTGGGCCAGCTTTATCAGGCAACCACGCACATCAAACGCGGGGATTTCAGCCACCGAGTTCCGGTCAAATCGAACGATCAACTGGCCTCGCTTGCCAGTTCCTTCAACCTGATGAACGAATCGATCGAGAACTTGATCTCCGAGCAGAAGGAGAAGCAGAGACTGGAGCACGAAATTTCGATCGCGCAGGAAGTACAAGCGCAGCTGTTTCCTCGGGTAATTTCCCAATTGCCTAGCCTTGAAGTCCACGGCTTTTGTCGTCCCGCCCGCAGTGTCAGTGGGGATTACTACGATTTTCTCTCGCTCGGCTCCGAGCGCTTGATTTTGGCCGTAGGCGACGTAAGCGGAAAAGGAATTTCTGCGGCTCTGCTGATGGCAACCATTCATTCCGCTGTACGCGCCTATTCCCTCGAAGGCATCCCCGCATTGCGGCAGGTGCAGGTAGTGGGAGCCGGGCTGACACGAAGCGAAGCCTACGGGTCTCTTTTGCCCGGGGCGGAGGTCTCTCCCGGAACCTTGCTGTCGCTTTTAAACCATCAGCTTTATCACAGCACGCCCATGGAGAAATACGCCACCATGTTCCTGGCCAAATATGACGGACTGGAACGCACATTTAGCTTTAGTAATGCCGGCCATCTGCCTCCGGTGATTCTCGGAGAGAGGGGGACGGTTCGAAGGCTCGAGGACGGCGGCACAGTGGTGGGCCTTTTTGATGACATTCACTACGACGAAGGCGCCCTCGAGCTGCGCCCAGGAGACATTTTTCTCGCCTTCAGCGACGGCGTGACCGAGCCCGAAAATGACTTTGGAGAATTTGGCGAGCAACGCCTTATCGAATTGGTGCAAGAGAATCGGGATTTGCCTCTTGAGCGCATCAGCGAAGTAGTGACCGCTGCAGTGGACGATTGGATCGGAGTGGGCGAGCAGCCCGATGACGTTACCTTAGTATTGGCGCGGGCACGTTGAAGGATCACGCATTCGTACCAGAACGCAAGAGTTCCCTCGACGCTTTCTTCACTAGGTTTTCATAATGTTGGATGTTAACAGGCGATGTTGCTCTACTTCGGACAAGCTTCGTGGGACTGTAGGTCCTCACCATGCGCCCGATTACCGGATGTGTCTAAGACAAGAAGGCCGAGTGCGGGACGGCGCGCGCCGATGACTACCAGGCTGTGATGACGCATCTCCGGTTGCGGAACGCTTGAACTCAAGAGCTTAAAGGGATTCACTTCGAGTTTATCGCCCGGTACCCAGGTAACTCGATACACACGGGCCTCCAAGGTGACATGGCGCCAAGTACTCGCCGACCTAGAAGCCGCAAATTTGAGGTGTTTCAAGGTGGGCAAAATTTCTTCTCTGACACAATCAATATGAATGTGGAGTTGATCTTGGCTGACGTTGTCTTCAGAATTAATCGCCAGGCTCAGGTACTCGCGTGATATCTCTCGCTCGCGCATGCCGCTGACCAAAAAGCGCGCGCTCCAAGCGTCGGCTAGGTAATTTGCGGCATCGTTGGCGAGCAGCTGCGGATCACCAATTCCCGATAGCCGGGTAGTAGGAATGAGCAAGAATTGCGATTCGCCGACCCGATCCTTAACTATGGCGTACCCGCTCTTGTCATCCGCGCCTTTAGTCCTGTACATGATGCAAGGAGACGGGTTGGCTCCCTTCTCTGCGTTCACAGGACATTCCTCGTGCACCATGTGCCACAGGGCAAGGCGGCCGTAGCCGCCGCTCGCTTGGGCGAAGACAAGGGTCTTGACCAACGCTAGTATGGTTAACCAGTGAAACAGCTGTGCGTATCGATTGCCCACAAGCCCGGAAAAATAGGTTTACATCTTTACCGCTGGATAGCAAGAACCCAAATACCGGGATCATCAGGGCCGGGCGCAAAACCAGCCGCTTTCGGCTTTGGTGACTTTCGGATTCCTTCAGGCACCGTGGCGAGCCAGCGGTAACGGTCTTCAAGACCCTATGCCCAAGTCGCATTCCTTGATTGGCTTGCAACACTTTCTGCGATCGCTAACTCCGACTTGCCGAGTGTGGCACCGAGGCCGCATGCTCCAGCTGTCGCAATTGCGCCGGCTGCCCCATCGCAATTAAGCAATCTCCTGGCTGGATAAGGTCTTCGGGACTGGGATTGAAATGCATGCCCTGTCCTCGTTTAATGGCCAAAATGATAACCCCGCGCTCCTGGCGGATGCGGGAACTACCGACGGTTTTTCCGGAAAACTCCGAGTCCGCTCCCACCTGAACCTCCCCGATCTCTAAATCCATGCCCAGATGTGTCGTCGCGGTATCGAGAAAACTGACTACGTGCGGGCGCAGGAAGGATTGAGCGATGCGCTGTCCCACGAAGTGATAGGGTGATACCACCGAGTTAGCGCCCGCCTTTAACAGGTGCTTCTCCGCATCCTCTTCGCTTGCGCGGGCGATAATTTTGAGATTGGGATTGAGGCTGCGTGCGGTCAGCACAATATAAAGGTTGGTCGCATCCGTAGTGGTGGCGGCAACCAACCCTCGAGCACGATGAATTCGGGCCTGTCGCAGAATTGCCTCCTGCGTGGCATCGCCTACCAGCATTAACCAGTCATTGGCAACATGAGCTGCCTTGGTCTCATTTTGCTCGATGATGAGAAAAGGAACCGGCTTGCGCGCCAATTCACGGGCTGTACTGCGCCCCACCCGCCCAGCACCACAGATGATGTAGTGCTCGCTCAACCGCTCAATCTCGCGCTCCATTTTGCGGCGGCCAAAGAAGTTCCGCAGCGAGAATTCTAGCAAAGCTTGGGTTAGTGAACCGATGCCGAGAAAAACCAGGGCAACGCCACACAGAATCAGCACGATGTTGAAGAGGCGTCCAGCGTGTGAGAGCGGATGCACCTCCTGATAGCCAATGGTCGAGAAGGTGGTAACAACCATGTAGAAACCATCAAACCAGGACCAGCCTTCGATGTAATGGAAGCCTGCCATGCCGGCCAAGGTCACGACGGCGAGTACCAGGGCTATCAGCTTGAGATTGCGAAAAGCTTTCATGGACCACCCGGTTCGCGAGTCGGCGTTCATCAGCTTACGCCTAAGTCATGCGTAGGGAAATCGGCTTTAAAGGCGAGCAAAAGGCAAGTAGCATCGTTGCACGAGCCATAAGGCGGTTCGGCTTCATCCGGAAGCGACCACGTTCAACGTTTCTTTGGTAAGAGCTCGACTGTCGGCACCACAACCGGTCCCTTGGCCATGCCGCCCACAAGCAACAGCCCACCGGAGGTCACCACCAGCCCGCGATGGTCCATTGTGGCATTCGGAACATTTTCCTCAATAAGGTCCCAGGAATTGCTTTTCAAATCGAAGGCAAAAATGGTCGGCGAGGGTTCGGCAGGTTTGCCTTCAAGATCGATGCCAGTGTAGTCGTAAACGGTCTGGCTCCCTCCAGCGAAATATATCTTCTGCTCTCGCTCTGAGCCACCAGCGGCGATCCGGTACCTCGCCGTGCCGGGATGAGCCGGTAGTTGCTTCCACTGGATCTTCTTGGGATCGCGGCGCTCGATTTTGCCAAGCCAGCACTCATCGGAGGGAACGTAGGCGATAGTGCCGCCGGCCGCGTTCTTCTTGGCCCCGTCCACAAAAACAATGCTGTCCCCAACCACCGAGCCCGCGTGCCCAAAGACCCCAGTACCGGGAATTGGGGTGGCCTCGAACCAGTGCTGAGCTTCGGTGTCATACACCTGTAGCTCCTTCGTAGGGCCGTTATCGGCGAAACCACCCATCACGTAGACATATCGATCGCGGTACACGCCCGCAACCGCGTCGCGCACGGGAACTAACAAATCGGGCCCGCGGTACCAGCGCAACCCGACGGGATCGTAAATGGTGAGGTCAGAAACAATTGCCTGGCGCCCGCTCTGGTCGGGCACGAATCCTCCCATCAAGAGAATCTGCTCCCGGACGGCAGCGGCCGCTGCCCCTAGCCGTCCTGAGCCGGGAACCGGTCGGATTGAGGTCCACCGGTCGAACTTGAGGTTAAGGGCATTGGCATCGTTGGTCACCGATTTCCAGCTTTTTTCGGAGCCAAGCCCCATCAACGAGTACACCAGTACCTGTCCATTGATTTTGACTGCGGCAACCGCGTTGTTGGAGACCGGCGCGGGCAGCGCCGGAGGTTGTTCCGCCCCCCTAAGCGGGCCAACTGGAGCCAGGGACAATGAGATAAGGATTAGAACAAGTCTTCTCACGCAGGTCCAAAATATCACGAAATACTCCGAGAAAATGCGAGATCGGTGCCCTGGATCGACATCCGGTCTGTCATACCCAGGCCGAACGACTCTCGGCTGAGGAAGAGTTCCGTTGCAACTGTTGGCTTCGAGCAGGGTTCTAAACAGAAAAGAGGAGGTGGCGGTGTGAGAATTAGTGCTCTTTTTACGAGAATCATTGCTCCATCGGCGTTGGTCGTGGCTGTGCTCTTTTTGGCAGCCTGCCCGGCGCGGGAAAACATCGAGACCATTAATCGAGATCCGGGCCGTTTTCACGGGCGGGACGTCACGGTAGCCGGGCGGGTGGTCAATTCCTTCGCCTTTATGGGGGAAGGAGTCTACGAGATTGACGATGGCACTGGTCGTCTCTGGGTGTTCGGGGGTAAGGACGGTGTCCCGGGGCGTTCTGCCGGTGTTGCGGTCACCGGAAGAATCGAAGAAGGATTGAGTGTGGGAGGTCGGAATTTTGCGATGATATTGCGAGAGACGCGCCGCCGAAGTTAGCTGTAGCGGAGTTTAAATCGCTGCCTCTGCCACTTCCGCCATCGTTGAGTTTGGAATTGCTTCGCCAATCTCTCTGAGCGGGGCAATCAAATTTAGTGTCTCAAACGAATCAGATCGTCAACCGAAACATAGGTTGGCGAACGAGCGATTGCGATTACACGAAGTGGGCATGATGGCGCCGGTTTTAAGGATCCTCGTCGCCGTACCTGTTAAGGACATACTGTGCTCGAAGTCGTACTTCCAACTCAGGGCCTGAGGCGGCGGCATCGCGCAGCGCAGTATAGATAGCAGACTCCTGTTGCAGCTCTTTTTTTCGCACTTCCCCGGTGCTGGGTTGGTCGATCACGAATACGGCGAAAGCGAGTATTCCCTGCTCACTAATGACCTGGTCGTGGATGCGTTGATTTTCGTCCTGGAGAATCTTGCAGGCCACGTTGGTCGCCTGGTCGCGAATAGCTGAGTTGTCGTCGCCAAAAGCTAATATCGCGCCGAAGAGAACAGCAACAGGGGGAATCGGCACCGGTGCCCGCCCTGGTCCTCCGAGCTGGACCACAGCGGAAGTGTTCTCTCGGGCCAGCAATAAGGAAATTGGAACCGTACGAACGATTCTTATCCCGACATCGAGAAGCTCAATCGAGTAGAAGAGGTTAATAGAGGCTCCGTACGGGGGGACCAGAGCATCTTCGCGAATGATAACCGGGGACAGAATCTTTCCAGTTGAACTCTGTAGTCCCAACCCGCGTCCGGCGCTAATGCGGATTTTTCCCACTAGGTTGCTTATGCCTGTGAGCCGCATCGAAACTAAATCGACCCGGTTGGTGTCGCTCGTTAACATGGATGGATCTCGGAACACGGCTCGCACCTTCGCGGGAACCCCGGATCTGAACTGAAACTTGCCGTCTCTGATATTTTTTCATGCACAACTTCGAACTGCGCACTCACTGGAAACCAGTCCGTCGCAATGATTTCAGCGGTACCGGCGAGTGCAACGGGGATCGAGACCAAAGCCGAGAACTAGGATTAGCGCTGCGGCTGAGTTTTTAGCATGATTTGCCGTGTAAGCCATAATACCCTCCTGATCATGCCGCCCACCGGATTTGATAACTAGGCGTCTGGCCGTGATGAATTCCGATACTTCCCGCCAGTGTCAGTTACCTTTCATTCCGGGCCTTGCTTCGGCGTGAGATGGACGGGAAACCCCCGGTCGTCTCCAGTGACGGCAGTCAATAAGACCTTCTCAACAGGAATGCCTCCTGCCGCAAACACCTTCGTTAGGCGGATTGTCAGAATATTCCTTGGCCTCAGAGGGTGCTGCATTTCCGAGCGGGGAACTGCTCCTCGGAGAGGACGTCGGGATGCTGTTCCTCGGGCGCCAGCAAAGTCAAGGGAATAAGGTCAGCAAGATCAGGAAAATGATAGGGATTCGGGGTGGCGGTAGCAGTGCGAGAAGTAATTCGCCAGGATCTCGGTCCACCCTCGTGCCTGAACATCTAGGGACGGCAAGTTCCGCAGCAACTTCTGTCGGGAATCACCACCGGTTTAACCGCCCGCACGAAGGCACTCATGAATTTTCCATCCACTTCCCCAGCAATCGCGTCGATATCAATCCCTTGGGCGGTCAACAGCTCGCGTGCGTCTTCGGCGCGGTACATACGGGTCGGCTCTATGTCAATTTGTTCGAATCCTGCTTCTCGGAGTTTGGCGTGATAGTCGACCTCTGCCAGTGCCCCAGCGACACAGCCCACCCATAGGAGCACACTTTGACGGATAACTGGGGGGATAACACCGCGCGTAACGACGTCAGAAACCGCTAAACGCCCGCCAGGTTTGAGCACGCGGAAAGCCTCTTTCAGTACCTTGTCCTTGTCAGCAGACAAATTGATCACGCAATTAGAGATGACAACATCGACTGAGTTTTCAGCCAAGGGAAGGTTCTCGATCTCCCCTTTGAGGAACTTCACGTTGTCCAGGCCCGCTTTCCGCTTGTTCTCGTTGGCGAGGGCCAACATCTCGTCGGTCATATCAAGACCGTAGGCTTTGCCAGTTGGGCCTACGCGGCGGGCTGAAAGCAAGACATCAATGCCGCCACCCGACCCGAGATCGAGGACTATCTCGCCGGGCTTGAGCTCCGCTAAGGCTGTGGGATTTCCGCATCCGAGAGATGCAAGGATTGCGTCTTCAGGCACTTGCTTGGTTTCCGAGGAGTTGTACAGACTAGAAGTAATTGGATCGCAATTGGTAACGCCGGTCGCGGAGGATCCACAACAACTGGTTCCACCGCTCTTCACGCGAAGGGCAGCCTGGCCGTATTTGTCTTTTACTACCTGCTTTATGTCGGTGGCGCTCATTTCCGATCTCCTATGGACACAATGTCTTGCGATTTGACTGCCTTGCTTCGGGTGCAGCATTCGGCATAGAGGAACTGCAATAGCTGCTGTAGCGCCTCGCAGTTTGCGGTGTAGTGCAGGAAAGTACTTTCGCGGCGCACATTTACTAAACGTTCATTTTTTAGCTTCTCCAAGTGGTGCGACAGAGTGGAATTGGGAATATCCAATTCTTGCTGGATCTCACCAACCACCAAACCCTCGGGATGGGCTGACAAAAGCAGCTGCATGATCCGCAGCCGGGCCTCGGTTCCCATCGCCGAAAACATGTCGGCGTACCTTGTGACTTGGTCTGAATTTCGCTTAACGGAAATGGCAGCCATGTTTCTATACTTGCAGAAATATAGTTACATGTCAAAGGCGAAATTCCCATCGAGATGCTATGTCAGTGCATTGCGGCAACAGCCGGCTGGTGTCCGAGGATTCTTTGCGGCGAAGTCAACCGCTCCATCTTCGAATACGAAATACCTCGCAAGACGGTCGCGCATCTTACGCGATATTGCGACTTTACAAATCCTGCCGCACATGAAGGTTTCGACACCTCAAGAGCACCGCGCTCTTCGTCAACTCAACCTATGAGTAACCCAGCACGGAGTCAAGTGAATCCATTTTCCTTCGCATCCTGCCGTGGAACTGTCTGCACCGCACCTTTGCTGCCTCACGTGCTTTTCACGCTTTGCTTCTCTGTCCGAAGGTGTTAGCATTTTCTTAGCTCCCATCGTCTCTTTCTCTAAAGAAAGATCGCTCTTTTTGCTAATTCCGTACGGCAAGATGGAGTTGTCTATGACGCCGGATGACCGAAAACTGCAAGAGAGATGGAAATGCATTGCCTTGCGTGTGTCCAAGGAACAGAACCCGGTTAAGCTTACTGAGCTTGCCAATGAGTTGATCGAGGCGCTGAACGATCAGATGAAGGCGCCGGACGCCAAGGGAAAGGCACAAAGACAACTCAGGCAAGTACGTAGGAACGAAGCGAACAAGGCAGCGTGACAGAACCCCAACGTTATGGATTGCTGCCGTAAGGCTTCAGGTTTATGAAGTGCATGTCCTTCTGTTGCAAGCTACACGAACGGCGCCGGCCTGCCATGAAATTGCACTACGGCTTGCGTGCGAGAGTGGCGGGAAAGGATGATGGAGTTTGCTAGAGCGCTGATGCGTGCACCTGGAACTCAGCAGAGGGCCACGCTTGCTAGCAGGAGAAAGCAACATTAGAGAACAAGGGGACGGCCGAAGATACTCGAAGTTGCAAGGATTCACGGATGGGGTGAAAGATTATCGCGAGATTGCCGACGAAGCTCGTAGACGGTCCCGTGCAGCAAAAGCCTCATCGTCCCAGCATTGCGTCGACTTAGTCGACATGCAACGAGTAGCGAGTGAAGCTAGAGAGGCTCTTCGTGTAGGCCAGCAGCGCCATCGCAATCGGAAAAGCATAATTACAACCGAATAGTAGCTTGCGTTTGTCAATGATTTCGTGCGACATCGACCTTCCGACCGGTTCCCTAGACTGCTGCTCCGCTTTCCGTAAGGGCCCACCAGGACTCAACCGAACTTCGAATTTTGGGAGATCCATTCGAGGGCAAATCGGCGCGATTGCGATAACCACCCTGCTGCTGAGAGACCTTGTGTACTTGAATATGCCTCAGAGCATTGCAACTCCGAGGAGTGGCTAATTCATGGCCGGCATTTGCACCGATTTCATTGAAGTGCTTGAGCAAACGGCGCGGAACCTTAAGCAGCAATCGCAGGTTCTGCGAAACCAGTCCAGCGATTTGGCAAAAGAGGCCGCTAGACTTGGAGCTGCCAGCAAGAAGGCCAGACGAGAAAGAAAAAAGAACAACCGCAAAAACAGTCGGTGAAACGGGCCGAGCTTTTCAGGCAGACCCGCCAGATGATGCCGGCTACACCGCCTTGTCGAAGGGCAAAGCTCTCCTGAGCGAATCTGGGGCAAAACTGCGATCAGCCCATTTCAAGCTGCGGATGCGACTCGCGGCGATATCCGCATGTTCTTGGTCGGCAATTTCGGCTGCTGCCTCTAGCGCCTCATTGATCGCGAGTACTGCTAGAGCTGAGCCCTTCGGCTTTAAGCTGGTAAGCGCATATTTCCTGCGAAGCTCTTCACCCAATGTCATGCGGGCCCTCCTGCGGCCAAATTAGGATCTCCTGCAACGTTCTCCGGTGGCATTCCCAGAACTTCGCAAACCTGAATGTTGAGCATGGTATCCAAGTCACTTGCTTCGGCCGCATGGACGAGTACAAGCTCGACCTTGGCTGAAGACGATCCCAGGCGCTCCGTCGCAACGATAAACTTCAAAACCAGAAAAACCCAGGGAAGCCCTCCCTGGAGCGCAACAGTTAAAGATTTAACGGCAATACGCCAGCGGCAGTGAGGGCACCGGCATTCCAAGCTCCTGCCGACGCCAATTGGACACCAAGGGAGATTACCTCGAATTCAGCTCTCACGCCATAGCAATCGAGACCTGACGATCAGTCTGCCAGGGCGCCTTTCAGTATTTTTTACCCACTCCCGGCCGGATTCACGCCTTGATCACCGATGCACGAGCTCTCACGTCCAACTCGGAGGGACATTCTAACCAGTGCTCGAAAAAGATCGCCGCATCATGGCCGCGGAAGAAATGACGCAGCCCCTCAACGGGGTCGAGTTCGGCGATCTTGATGATATTGATTAAGATCAGGTATAAGGGTTCGCAAATCCCGAGAGGGCAGCGCCTTAGGGAAATAATAGGAGCATGTAAAGGATGTTTCGTCGTGAAAAACCAGATTCACAAGGGCGACGCCACAGCTGCAAACAAACTCCAAGCCGGCGACTCCGCGCTTGTTTCCTGGCGACTCGCAAAGAGGCGTGGGAGGGCCGCCGCCGAGGTCACGCCTTGGGATGGCATCTGTTTTGTATACTCCTATGCTTTCCTGTCCTGATGGCTGGGCAGAAGCGTCACACGGTAGAAATCGCAGTTGAATCCCAGACGGCGGTCGACGAGGGCCAAGCCCTGTTCAAGTCAAACTGCGCGTTTTGCCATGGGCCGGATGGGAAAGGCGCGAGTGGCCCAGATCTCGTCCGATCGCCATTGGTAAGCCACGACGTCAACGGTAACCTGATCGCCCAGGTAGTTCACGACGGTCGGGTTGATAAAGGCATGCCCAGTTTTGCCGCCATGAAACCCGAGCAGATTAGCGAAATGGCCGCATTCCTTCACCATCAGGCACGCGTCGCTTTGCACAGTAGCCATTTGGAGGGCGATTATTCTTTGGCCAGAATGTTGACCGGGAACGCGGTCGAGGGCAAAGCGTTTTTTGATGGGACCGGAGGCTGCGCCCAGTGCCACTCGGCGACGGGAGATTTGGCGGGCATCGCCAAAAAATATTTGCCGCTGGAACTGCAGAGGAAGATGATCTACCCCAATTCAACGAGCGTCAGCAAGACGGCGGTTGTGACATTGAAGGACGGAAACAGATTCGAAGGCAAGTTGTTGGATCAGGACGAATTCAATATAGGCCTTATTTGCCAGGACGGTTGGTATCGTTCCTGGCCACGAGAGGATGTGCAACTGGAAATTCATGACCCTTTGGAGGCCCATCGGCGATTGCTCTCTCAATACACTGATGCCGACCTTCACAATGTGTTTGCGTACTTGGAGAGCCTAAAGTAGCCGTGAAGCGCTTTATCGTCGCAATCCTATTTCTTTGCTTCCTCACATTGGCCAGTCTTGCCGAAGACGCCGGAGTGAATCCGGAAGATCTGCTCAAACAACTTAATAAGGAGTGGCCAACCTACAACGGAGACTACTCCGGGCGCCGCTATAGCGGGCTTGCGCAGATCAACAAAGATAATGTCCAACGATTGACGCTGGCCTGGATTTTGCAATCCGAGTCTGTGGCCATTAAATCGACACCCCTCGAAGTAAATGGAATTCTGTATTTCACCACACCCGACAATGTATGGGCCGCAGACGCGCGGACCGGGAGCGTCATCTGGCATTACTATCGCGAATCGGAAGGGGATCATATCGGCAACCGCGGGGTTGGGATGTACAAGGAATGGCTCTACTTTTCGACCCCTGATTGCCATCTGATATGTCTGAATGCCAAGGATGGGAAGGTGCGTTGGAACATTGAGCTGGCCGACACGAAGCTTGGTTATTTCGCGACCATGGCGCCACTAATCATCCGCGATCACATCATCGTTGGAGTTTCCGGAGACGTAACCGATCTTCCCGGTTTTCTCGAATCGGTGCAGGCGGAAACCGGGAAGATGGAATGGAAATGGAACACCGAGCCCGCTCCGGGCGAGCCGGGAGCGGAAACATGGCCGCAAGGGACGGACGCGATTACCCACGGCGGTGGGATGACCTGGATGACTGGTACTTATGACCCCGAGCTGAACCAGCTTTACTGGGGTATCGGAAATCCCAATCCGGTGATGAACGGCAGTCTCAGAAAAGGCGACAATCTTTACACCTGTTCCATTGTGTCGCTGAATCCAGACACGGGAAAGTTGAATTGGCACTTCCAACCGTCACCGCACGATACGCACGATTGGGATGCCACGCAGACGCCTGTCCTCTTCGACGACGAATATCACGGCGCTCACCGGAAACTGCTTGCCCAGGCGAGCCGCAATGGATACTTCTTTGTCTTAGATCGCACAATCGGCAAGCACATTCTGACCGCGCCGTTTATCGCTACCAATTGGGCTAAAGGAATCGATTCGCGAGGCGAGCCTATTCCGAACCCCGCTAAAGAGCCGCAGCCAGACGGTTCGTTGGTCTCGCCTGGTTCCGACGGCGCCACCAATTGGCTCGCGCCCAGTTTCGATCCCCAAACCAAGCTCTTCTATGTGAGCGCGCGCCGCGTGTGGAGCATTTTCTATATGACGACCGAGGGAAAACCGGAGGGTTACGCCGGCCGTGATCAGAATCTGTGGGCAAACTCGGTTCTAGAGGCGATCGACTACAGGACTGGTGAGATTCGCTGGAAGCACGAAATTGGAGACGGTGAGAGCAATGCCGGCATCCTGACAACGGCCGGCAATCTGCTCTTCACCGCGGACACCGCACATAATTTGCTGGCGCTCGATCCCAGCACCGGTCAAACCCTCTGGCATGTGAATGTGGGAGCGCGCGTTCAGGCAGCACCGACCACGTACGAACTGGACGGCCGACAGTACCTGCTAACCCCTGTTGGCAGCGCCATTCTGGCGTGGGTTCTGGCGAAATGATCCCCCGTAACGTCTTGGGTCGTAGAGGTAAGAGTCCGGAGTAGGAGGCTCGATCGGTCGATCATCAAGACCCAGACCGTTTTCCCGATTGTGAGGTGCTTTCGCGTGGAACGAGCGGACTTCTTGGGATGAAAACATCAGCCGGCAGCTTGAACCGAGTGCTTAATTTCCTCACCTGTTCTAGAGTGAGATTCCGCTGTCCTCTCAGGAACATCGAAACCGGCGCTCTCCGAAGCAAATCAAGAAATCAGGTCACTGTGCGTGAGATTTCTGCCATTCAATGAGAAATTGCACAACTGTAACTGGATCCGCTGCCGAAATTGAATAATGCTCTTGCTCACAACCTTCCACGAGTAGGCTTATCAGTTCAATCGCTTCAACGCTCGGCCTGCCAAAAGGTCAAAGTTTTGAAACGCCCCAGCGCCATCGAACCACCGCCTCACTCCAGTCACTAGCCGGAGCCCAGTTTCGCAGAAGCATAAGACTCTAAGTAGCCACAATGGGGACACCGTAGTGTGGTGACGGGCAACAATTGGTCCCGTTTTATCTTTAGGCCTGTCCAAAAACTCTTTCTGGGCTCTCCCGGGCACCAATTTTGCTGCAGAAATCTTCCCTCACTGTAATCCGCTACGTAACCGAGTTCCATTTGTCTGCGACAGCGAATACATTCCACCATCTTCCTCATATCCAATCCACAAAATTGTCGATTGCCGATACGCCATACTTCCAGACTCTGCATTGTAGCTCGCCTCGAAACTATCAGAAACAGTCAACCAGTAGTGGTGTGGTTCATCTCGTTCCGCACAACCAACGCATGCGGTTGACGTCTGGTTAGGCGGAAGTCTTGGGACGTTCCGCGGCCTTCCCAAAGCCAATGCTTCTTGAAGTGAACACTACTGTTCGCGTCATCCGCATTAGACCGATTTGGGTGCCCTGACTCCGCGGTTCGTGTAGGCTGTCCCCAACGGGGCACACCTGCGGCACATGGCAAAGGTTAGATAATCCAAGGATTAAGCACCGGTACCGTGAGATCCTCAAAATGTGCCCCATTGCGAGTCGCCAGACTCGCATGCCGCGCAAGCACAATTCCAGCAATCATGGTGTCGCGCAGCTCAACCGGGCGTCCCTTCCGCTGCTGTGCAGCCATTAAGTTCGCTGCATGTACGGCGGCGTCATCATCGAAAGAAGCGATTTGATGGCCCATACTTTCGAGAAGAGTCTCAAAAGCCTCCGATAACCGGGAGCGTTTTCTCCCCGCCGCCATGATTTGAACTCCATAGCGGATCTCCAGAACGGTAATTGAGGTTGTCCAGACTGAAGTACGAGAC
>Ga0126381_100003564_pt1 | contig 16888 bp, 14 predicted proteins | sample PanSoiMetPlot_28_FD_96465 | JGI IMG/M metagenome (GOLD analysis project Ga0126381, IMG submission 96465) | Tropical forest soil microbial communities from Panama - MetaG Plot_28 | ecosystem: Environmental > Terrestrial > Soil > Tropical forest > Bulk soil | place: Panama | collected 2016-02-17 | reverse complement strand
GATATCGGCAACACCGCGCGGTAGATCCCACAAAACGTGCAGCGCAAGCGTCGGCGTTGCGCCAGTGAGACGATGGACCTCTGCCGCGTCGCCGAACTTCTCTTCAAGGTTTGAAGCTGCGGCTGGCTGGAGGAACTTGCCGAAGCGAGTGCCGGTGTTGGCAAAGCCCCAGGAAGGAATCTCGATCTGGAAATCGTCAAGTGCGCGGACAGCCTGATCGAAGGGCGTGGATTCAGATTGCGTCATGGCGGACGGCCTCATTCGTTGACGATTGTATCTCCGCGCTTGTGGGCGAATCGCGGACAATGATGACACTGAGAAAGCGCGGCCCGTGCACACCGTTGATGCGCGTCATCTCGATATCGGCAGTGGCGGACGGCCCTGAGATATAGGTAGCGAGGCGCGGCGCCTGCGGGAAGCAAGCGAAATACTCGGGCAGCGTCTCAACGATCTGCGCGGCACGCAGAATACAGAGATGGAAGTCGGGCAGGAGGGTAATGACGCGGCGGCCTTCCAGTGGGCCGTGATGCAGAACGATGGTCCCTGAGTCCGCGATGCCGGCCGAGGCCGCGGTAACTACTCCGCCGCAGTGCTCGATCTCCTCATGCGACAGGTTGTTGTCGACCTTCCAGCTGAGACTTCGCGAGAGCCATTCCGCGGGCAGGCCCGGCGGTGCGGCAAAGTGCTGCCGGCCGCTTTCCAGAAGCCGATGGGCGACCAGGCTCGGCAGGTCCGCCGGCGATGACGCTACAACCTCCGCGCCGTATTCACGCAGCCGCTCGGTCATCAGGCGCAGTCTGCCTGCTTGGTCGAGTGCACCCGCGCGGATATAACTTCGTGGCAGGCCTGCATAGTCGTTCGAGTCGGCGCGGGTTGCGGCGCACACGCGATCGAGAATCCGCTGGCGCGGAGAAACGTTCATTTTGCCTCCTTGCCTGCCGAACGGTCGCGTGTCGCCCACCACTCGCGGAAGGTCTGCTGGGGAAGACCGCGGAGATCGCGAGATTGCGTCCATTTTGCGCCTAGGCTCGGGAGCTTGTGTATCCAGCCGTCCTCACCGGTGAACCCGCGAAGGGCGATTCGGCCGAAGCGCTGTGCGAGCCGAAAACGCCACGCCGATCCAAACGCAAAATTCGCCGCCTTCATGCCCAGGAACATGGGATCGAGCCATTCGCGAACTCGGGTTCTCTGCTGATCCGTAACTTGCGCCCGCAATTCGATCAGCACCTCGGGGATATTAATCTTGACTGGGCAGACCTCATAGCAGGCGGCACAGAGAGACGACGCATAGGGAAGCGATTGCGCATGCCGCATGTGCTGCAGCTGTGGTGTGAGGATGGCACCGATCGGCCCGGCGTACGGCGAGCCATAGGCGTGGCCGCCCGTCTGCCGATAGACCGGGCACGCATTCAGGCAGGCGGCACAACGGATGCACTGCAGTGTCTGGCGCTCGACCTTGCGTGCAAGAATCTCGGAGCGGCCATTGTCCAGCAGCACGACATGAAATCGCTGCGGGCCGTCGCCGGGTGTAATGCCGGACCAAAGCGAGGTATACGGATTCATCCGCTCGCCGGTCGCCGAGCGCGCCAGAACCTGCAGCATTACTTCGAGGTCGGTGAATCGCGGAAGAACCTTTTCAATTCCTGCGAGCGTGATTAGAGTCTGCGGCAGCGTGAGACACATCCGGCCGTTGCCTTCCGATTCAACGATCGCGACGGAGCCCGATTCCGCAATGAGAAAATTGGCGCCGCTGATCGCCGTCGGTACGCTGAGGAACTTGCTGCGAAGATACGAGCGTGCCGCAGTGGTCAAAGCCTTGGGATCGTCAGAGAGCTCGGACAATCCCATCCGTTGAGCGAAGATCTCGCGTACCTGGCGCCGGTTCACGTGCAGTGCGGGTACCACGATGTGCGAAGGCTCGTCTTCGCCGAGTTGCAGGATCAGTTCGGCCAGATCTGTTTCGATGGCCGCAATGCCGGCTGTCTCGAGCGCAGGGTTCAGCTGAATCTCGGCCGAGGTCATGGCTTTAATCTTGATGACCTCGGCCGCTTTCTCTTCGCGAAGAATATTGAGGATGACGGCCCTGGCTTCGGCGGCGTCGCGGGCCCAGTGGACCGTTCCCCCAGCTGCTGTACAGTTCGCCTCAAACTGCTCCAGATACTTGCCAAGGTTCGCAAGTACATGTGCGCGCATTGCCGAGGCGGAATTCCGTAATTCCTGCCAGTCCTTCTTTTCAGCAACCAGGTGGTTTCGCTTTGACTGGATCACATCCGTGGCGTGAGCCACATTCTTCCGGAGCTGAGTGTCTTGCAGGATCGGCAAGGCCGCGACGGGAAAGGACGGCGCAATGGCTGGGTCCATTACCGGGGCATGGCGGCCGGTCGTCGGGCGTTCTTCGACAACCGTGTTCATGTCGTTGCCTCGTATGGATGATCTGCGGTGCTGGCAAGGATTTCGGCGATGTGAATCGCGCGCATGGGATTGTTCTGTCGGTGCAGCGCACCGCCCAGGTGCATGAGGCAACTGTTGTCGAGGGCTGTGAAGTATTCGGCGCCGGTCGCCAGCACGTCGGCCAGCTTGGCTTCGAGCATGGCCGAGGAGACTTCGGCATTCTTAATGGAGAAGGTTCCGCCGAATCCGCAGCAGCGGTCGAGGTTGGCAGGAAGCGCCAGATCGAAGCCGCGAACTTTGTTCAGGAGCCGGATAGGCCGGTCACCGACGTGCAGACTGCGCAACCCGTGGCAACTTGCGTGGTAGGCGACGCGATGCGGAAAGAACGCTCCGACGTCCTCGAGGCCGAGCCTGTCGTTTAGAAACTCGCTGAGCTCGTAAACGCGCGGCAGCAGAGCATGAAAGTCATTGCGAAGGGATTCGGCGCCAAGTTCCGCAAAGAGGCCGGGATACTGGTCGCGCATCATCGCGACGCAAGAAGACGAGGGGATCACGACAGACTCGGCGTCGCGATAGATTCGCACAAAACGCTTTGCCTGCGAAAAGGCCTCAGCTCGAAAGCCGGTGTTGGCGTGCATCTGTCCGCAGCAGGTCTGCGCGGTGTGGAAATCAAGCTCAACGCCAAGCCGCTCCAGCAGCCGAACCACGGCACGCCCGGTCTCTGGGAAGAGAGTGTCGTTGTAGCAGGTGATGAAGAGCGATGCCCGCATCGTAATGCGCCAGTCAAAATTGCAGATTGGCTTGAAAGCAAAGGATATGCGATGAGGAGACACTAAGTCGAATGCGACGGAGGAATTCGAGGATTAGAGGGGCGGGGAGGAATCGTTCCCCCCCGATTTCCAGGACCATTCGCCATTAGATTTAAATTGCTCAGTTCAGTTGGTCCACGGCGATGGCGGTCAGCTTCGGGTTGTTGAAGGTTTCCGCCCCTGAGAGAACTGCTTAGGCCGCCGGCGATTTAGACGACGCCGGTTTTCCGGTGAGCGAGTCTTTTGCGAAGGCTCATGAGGGTCGTGCTGGGATTGCTCATATGATCTCCTGATTTGCTCTAATCTCCGCGACTGGTCGTCGCGGGTGATGCTCAAGACGGCGCGGAACTCTCAGTTGGCGAGCGAGGAGCCGAGCCTTCATCGACTGGGGCGGACTACCTTCTTGAAAGTGGTCCAAATGCACGCGGGAAAGCGAATCCGACCTGCCGAACCCTGGTTGCAGAACTCGTGATATTGATGTTTGGGTTGCTCACTGCAGTGTGGATCGTGTTTCCGTTGTCGCCGATGACGAAGTAAAGCGTTAGCGGCGCGGGTGCTCCCTCAGAGGTGATGGTCATCCAGCCAGTGCAATCGGGATTGACCTTGTAGGGTCCGTTGCCGGGCCGCCATTGATCGGCGGGGGGAGGCGGAGGGGTAGTGCCGTTGTGCACAACGTGATCGACCTGGGTCAAAGAACCCTCGCCTTCAGCGTTGCTCTCACCGTCGAAGTGGGTCATGGCTACCCCTGTTACAGGGCCGGCGGAGGGCGAGGGGGGAGCCGGAGCCGGTGGGTTGAGGACTTGCCCGGTGATGATGAAGGCATAGTCGCCAATGATGGTAGCGTTGGTGCAGGATGGGGTCTCCTGGGCATGGGCAGCACTAACGACGGTGAGCGCTGCAAAGCCAGAGAGAGCAAGGATCGTCTTCGCGGTTTTCATTCGTAACCTCCGGTGCGCATTGAAGGGGCGCAGGTGAGGATGATCGTATGTCAAGATGAATGCGGTCGGGTCTGAAGAAAAGCTGAAGAAAGGGTGGCTTGTGCGGTTCGGTAGCTTCGAGGTAGACGAGAAGGCTTTTCAGCTTCGCGAGCAGGGACGGCCTGTGCGGCTTGAGCGCATTCCGCTGGAACTTTTGATTCTGCTTTCCAGGAACCGTTCGAGGCTGGTGACGCGAGATGAGATTGTCGCGCAGATATGGGGTGTGAATCACTACCTCGAAAGCGAAAGCGCAGTGCACACAGCGGTGAGAAAGCTGCGCAAGGCGCTAAAGGATGATGCCGCGCAGCCGCAAATCGTCGAGACCGTGCCAGGCAAGGGTTACCGTTTTATTGCTGCAATCAGAGAGGAAGCCCAGAAGAAAAGTCCGCAGGCGCCCGATCCTGAAGCGATCAAGCACTTTCTACGCGGGCGGCACCATTGGAACAAGAAGACGCCTCACGGATATGAAAGAGCCATCGAACTGTTTCAAGAGGCGATCGATCACGATGCGGCTTTCGCGCCTCCGTTTGTCGGGTTGGCATATTGCCTTGTAATGCAAGGCATACACGGCTTGAAGCGGCCCGTTGACGTGTATCCGCTGGCGCGAGCAGCCGCCAGTGCGGCGCTCGAGATCGACGCCTACATGGCGGAGGCGACAACGGCGCTCGCCGACATTACCAAGGGTTTTGACTGGGAGTGGAATCTAGCCGAGGAGCAATATCGACGCGCTCTTGAGTTGAACCCGGAATATGCTGTCTCTCATCAGTGGTACGCCAATTTGCTCTCAATCGTCGGGCGGCACGAAGAAGCAATCGCTCATGCCGTCGAAGCACGGCGATGCGACCCGTTGTCGGTGGGTACAGCAGGGTTCCTCGGTTTCACCCTCTACAGGGCGCGCCGGTTTGATGATGCCGTGAAGGAGTGTCAGCGAACCGTGGAGTTTCACAAGCAGTCTCCTATTGCCGCGTGGTTTCTGGCGCATGCTCTTATTCAGACGGGATCGATGGCAGAGGCAGATCGCTGCTTGTCCGCAACGCTGGAGGCAACCTGCGGCTCCGGAATGTATATGGGGTTACTGGCTTATGTGAAGGGGCGGGTAGGTCGCCGAGCCGAGGCGGAAGAGATTACACAAGGACTCGAGGAGGCGGCTACGTGCCGGTATGTCTCACCGTTCGATCTTGCGACGGCGCACCTGGGACTGCGGAATTACGACCCTGCGCTTCACTACATCCGGAAAGCCATCTCGGAGCGCGTCATGCGCGTGACTGAGCTTCCGATGCCGATCTTCGACGAGGTTCGAAGCGATCCAGAGATCGCGAAGTTCTGCGCTGACCTAGAGCAGTAGGGAAGGGTGTGAGGTCGCCGATTGCATGCATGCGCGTCTACTTCGGCACAAAAAGGCGGGGGAGGAAACATCCCTCCCCCGATTTCCAGGAAAGTCTACTTTGCAAGCTGATCGAGTGCGAGATTGAGCTCCAACACGTTGACCCGCGGCTCGCCCAGCAGGCCGAAGGTGCGGCCCGCCGTGTGCTGCTGTATGAGCTGGCGGACCTGCTCTTCGCCTAATCCGCGCGACTTGGCAATGCGCGGCGCCTGAAAACTCGCATTGTCAGGCGTAATGTCGGGATCAAGCCCCGAGCCCGATGTGGTCACCGCATCGATTGGCACTGGGTGGCCGGGATTTTCGGCCGCGAGCTTGTCGATGTCGCCCTGGATGCGCTGCACGAGCTTCGCGTTCGACTGTGCGAGGTTCGATCCGCCGGAAGCCGTTGCGTCGTAGCCGCTGCCGGCTACTGAAGGACGCGGATGGAAGTAGCGATCCGACGCAAAGCTTTGCGCCAGCAATTCCGAGCCGATCACCTGCCCGTTCTTCAGAATCAAACTCCCCGCTGCCTTGTGCGGGAAAAGTGCGCCGGCGATTCCTGTTACGAGCAGCGGATAGGCGATGCCGAACAGTAGCGTGACGGCGAGGGTGAACCGGATGGCGGTGCTCCACAACGAGTGTGTAACAGTCGTCTGCGCGTGAGCGGGTGTGTGTGAAGCTAGTGTCGATGTTGCGTGCATTGAAACCTCAGGGGCTAAAGCCCAACTTCTTTTTTGTTCCTTATCGGCACGACTGAAGTCGTGCCCCTTCAAAGCGGTGCGTTTCCAGGCGGCCTATGAAGTCATGTCGTGAAATCACTTGCTGCAGGTTCCTCACAACCTCTCCTTACGCCAAGTGCATGGCCACCAGAAGCACATCGATGGCCTTGATGCCGATGAACGGGATGATGACGCCGCCGACCCCGTAGACCAGCAGGTTCCGGCGCAGCAGAGCTTCAGCCGGCTTGGGTTCGTATTTCACGCCCCGCAGTGCCAGCGGAATCAGCGCGATGATGATAATGGCGTTGAAGATGACGGCCGACAAAATTGCCGACTGCGGCGAATGCAGGTACATGATGTTCAGCGCGTTCAGCACCGGGAATGCGCCGGCGAACATCGCTGGAATGATCGCGAAGTACTTGGCCACGTCGTTGGCGATCGAGAAGGTCGTCAGCGCGCCGCGTGTCATCAGCAGCTGCTTGCCGATCTCAACGATCTCGATCAGCTTGGTCGGGTTCGAGTCAAGGTCGACCATGTTGCCGGCTTCCTTGGCGGCCTGGGTGCCTGAGTTCATGGCCACGCCCACGTCCGCCTGCGCAAGCGCGGGCGCGTCGTTAGTGCCGTCGCCGGTCATGGCAACCAGCTTGCCCTTGCCCTGTTCGCGCTTGATGAGGTCCATCTTGTCTTTCGGCTTGGCCTCGGCGAGAAAGTCGTCGACACCGGCCTCGCGGGCGATCACCGCCGCGGTCAACGGGTTGTCGCCCGTGATCATGATGGTCCGAATGCCCATCGCACGCAGCCGCGCAAGACGCTCTTTCAAGCCGCCTTTGACGACATCCTTGAGATAGATCACGCCAAGTGCCGAAGAGTTCTCCGCCACAACCAGCGGAGTGCCTCCGGCGCGAGAGATGTCCTCTACGGCATCGCGGACCTTCTTTGGAAGCGAAGATCCTTGGTCTTCTAGGAAACGTGCGACGGCATCGGCGGAGCCTTTGCGGATGCGCATGCCGGGCAGGTTGACGCCGCTCATGCGCGATTGCGCGGAGAATGGAACGAATTCGGCATGAATTCCACCGAAATCGCGGCCGCGAAGGTTGTACTTTTCCTTGGCCAGCACCACTATGGAGCGCCCTTCCGGCGTCTCATCCGAGAGCGATGCCAGTTGCGCAGCGTCGGCAAGCCGCTCCGCAGTCACGTCAGGCGCGGGAATGAACTCCGTTGCCTGGCGGTTGCCGAGGGTGATGGTGCCTGTCTTGTCGAGCAGCAGTGTGTTCACGTCGCCGGCGGCTTCCACAGCGCGGCCGCTCATCGCCAGAACGTTGTACTGCACCAACCGGTCCATGCCCGCAATGCCGATGGCCGAGAGCAGCGCGCCGATCGTGGTTGGAATGAGGCAGACGAGCAGCGAGACAAGCACAAACACTGTCTGCGGAGCCTTGGAATAGATGGCAAACGGCTGCAGGGTCACGACCGCCAGAAGAAAGACGATCGTCAAACCCGACAGCAGAATCGAGAGCGCGATCTCATTCGGCGTCTTCTGACGGGTCGCGCCTTCGACCAGTGCGATCATGCGGTCGAGAAAGGTCTCGCCGGGGTTCGAGGTGATGCGGATCTTCACCCAGTCCGAAAGCACCTTGGTTCCACCCGTGACTGCAGAACGATCGCCGCCCGCTTCGCGAATCACCGGGGCCGATTCGCCAGTAATGGCGGATTCATCTACCGATGCGACACCTTCAATCACCTCGCCGTCGCCGGCGATGTAGTGTCCGGCGGGAACGTAGATGACGTCGCCCGCGCGCAGCATGCCGCTGGCGACCTGTTCCAGAGCGCCGGAGTTGGTGTAGCGCTGCGCGATGGTTTCGCCCTTGGCTTTGCGCAGGGTATCTGCCTGCGCCTTGCCGCGGCCCTCTGCCATTGCTTCGGCGAAGTTGGCGAAGAGAACCGTGAACCACAGCCATAGAGTGATCTGCAGGTTGAATTCGAATCCTGGACGATTGTGAATGACGTTGTCGATCAGCAGCGCTGTGGTAAGCACGCTGCCTACCTCAACGACAAACATCACCGGATTCTTGACCATACCTCGCGGGTCGAGCTTGCGAAAGCTGTCGAGGATGGCCTGCTGGACGATCTTGGAATTCCAGAGACTCTTTTGCTCCACGACTCCTGGCGTCGACTTCTTTCTCCGGTGCATGTGGTGCTCAGGCGGAAGCGAGGCTCCGCTGGGTTGCAACTGTGGCGACTCTGGTGCGAGAGCAGAGGAACCTGAATGAGTTTCAGTTTGAGCGGGAAAATTCAATTTGCCGTAGGAACTCATGTAGGTCTCCTCAGAAAAGCAGTCCGGATTTGAGCTGCAGGTGTTCGAGAATCGGCCCAAGGCTCAAGGCCGGAAAGAAGGTCAGCGCTCCCAGAATCAATACGACGCCCACCAGCAGCACGGCGAAGAGCGGCGTGTTTACCGGGAATGTGCCTGGAGATGGCGGAATGCTCTTCTTTTGCGCCAGGTTGCCGGCGAGCGCCAGGACCGGGAGCATCATCAGGAAGCGCCCGATCAGCATGTCCCAGCCCATCGAGACGTTGTACCACCAGTTTGGTCCGAGACCGGCGAACGCCGAGCCATTGTTTCCTGCGCCCGAGGTGAAGGCATAGAGCACTTCGCTGAAGCCGTGCGGGCCCGGGTTGTTTGTCGTCCCAAGTCCCACGTTAGGCATCAGCACGAAGATGGCGGTGAGCGACAGAATGATGAGCGGGAAGATCAGTACATAGAGCATCGCCATCTTCACGTCGTACGACTCAATCTTCTTGCCCAGATACTCCGGTGTACGGCCCACCATGAGCCCGGCGATGAAGACCGCCTGTACGACAAAGATCAGCATGCCGTAGAGCCCGGAACCGACGCCGCCAAAGATCACCTCGCCGAGCATGATGTTGGTGAGGGGAACGAGTCCCCCGAGTGGCGTAAAGCTGTCGTGCATGCCGTTTACGGCGCCGCAGCTTGCGTCTGTGGTTACGGTGCCGAACAGCGCGCTCTCGGCAATGCCGTTGCGGACCTCCTTGCCCTCCATATTGCCGCCCGGTGCAGTGGCTGTAACACTCTGCGCCGCTCCGTGAATCATCGGATGAGGATGCGCCTCAGCCCAATAGAGCGTTGCAAATCCGGCAGCGAACAAGACGAACATCGCGGCAAATACGGCCCAGCCGTGTCCCGGCGAGCCTGTAATTCTGCCGAGCGCGTAGGTAAGGCCCGCGGGGATGATGAAGATCGAGAGGATCTGCAGGAAGTTGGCAAACGGCGTCGGATTCTCGTACGGATGCGCGCTGTTGGCGTTGAAAAAACCGCCGCCGTTAGTGCCCAGCATCTTGATCGCCTCCTGCGAGGCGACCGGACCCTGCCCGATTGTCTGGGTCTGACCTTCAAGCGTGTGCGCGACGGTATAAGCATGAAGATTCTGCGGGACGCCCTGCGCGACCAGCAGCAGTGCATAAATGATCGAGGCCGGCAGCAAGACGTAGAGAAGTGTCCGCGTGGTGTCGACCCAGAAGTTGCCGATTGTGGCGGACTGAGTGCGCTTGATGCTGCGCACAAGAACAATCGCTACGACAATCCCGACGGCGGCCGAGAAGAAGTTGTGTGTCGCGAGACCGGCCATCTCCGTCAGGTAGCTCATCGTCGATTCCGGCGTGTAGAACTGCCAGTTCGTGTTGGTCGTGAAGCTCGCCGCGGTATTCCATGCCAGATCGGGAGCGACGTTGGCCAGATGCTGTGGGTTCCAGGGCAACAGCGCCTGAGTGCGCTCGATGATGTAGGTCAGCAGGAGGCTTAGGGCCGAGAATCCAAGCATGGCAAACGCGTACTCGCGCCAGTTCATCTCGTGTTCGGCTCTGACGCCGCAGAGCTTGTAGATCAGGCGTTCGATCGGGCGAAGAACAGGATCGAGCCAGGTGCCCTCGCCTTCGAGGACGCGCGCAAGATAGAGTCCCACCGGGCGCGTGAGGGCAAGCAATACCAGCGAGAAGACAGCAAATTGCAACCAACCATTGACGGTCATGTCAGAACTTCTCCGGGAAGAGCAGCGTGGCGGTAAGGTAGATCAACAACAGAACCGAAAGCACAAGAGCCACTGCGGTGATGAGATCCATGGCTTACCTCAACTTCTGACAGGCCCTTACGTACAGAAAGGCCACGCCGAAGAAAACGGCGGTGTAGAAAAGCATTAGGACGTCTTGCATGATGCGAACCTCCTCGACCTGCTGCGGCATGGCAATAGGCGCATTACCGCATGATTCCAAAAGCAATTCTCTGGGCCGAAGCATTCGGAAGGGAAAAAGGAAGCGTAAAGGAAGCATAAAGACGGAAAGCGAGGGGCAAATGTCTGCAAAACGGCAGCCGCTCATAGCGTTCACGGTCAGCGGGATCTCAAAGGATGGGATCAAATCCCTTGAGAGCGCGGTGGAGAAGGTTCGAGCGGAGAATCCTGGAGCAAACTTGACGTTGGTGCTGGTCGAGGGTGGTGTTTCGGTTGGCGGAGACGAAGAGTCGCTCCTTGAGGAGGTCCGAGAGCAGGCGGTTGCGTCGGATGGCGCGGAAGTCAGTGAGATCAGTGTGTGCTATCTGGAGACGATTCGAACGGCAACCGAAGCGGGTGGCAAGTACATTCGGCAGACTGGCGGACGCGGCAACTACGGGCATTGCGTGATTCGACTTGAACCCGGCCGAGTCGGGAGCGGGGTCGCATTTGTGAACCGGCTCGAGTCCAGCCAGATTCCGGAGGAGTACCTCGGCGCGATAGAAGAAGGAGTCAAAGAGACTCTGGCTCATGGAGTCAGGCCAGGAAGACCAATCACGGACGTGAAAGCGGCGTTGATTGATGGCAGCTGGCACGAGACTGATTCCAACGAAGATGCCTTTCGCAATGCGGGAGCAATAGCCGCGGAAGAGGCTGGCAGGAACGCGCGCCCGTTGCTTCTGGAGCCAATGATGGAGGTTGAGTTCCTCGCGTACACAGAGGATATGCCAGCCATAACTAAGGAGATTCGCGCACGTCGGGGTCGAATCGTTTCGAATGACGAAGTATTTCTTGCGCGGGAAGTTGTTGCATTCGTACCCCTGGCGGAACTCCTCAATGCAAGCGCGCGCGGAAAGCCAGACTGGGAAATGCGCTTCACTGGCTACGAGATTTTCGCTGGCCGGGATGATATGGATGGTGAGATAGGATCCGCCGTGCCCAAGTGGCCACGCGGGCCAAACCTGCGAACGGATCGTTCCAGCGATCAGCCGTAGTGCAATCGCAAACTACTCTTCGCTCCCACTCCGGCCCTCAGGTACGAAGCGATAGCCGACCCACGGCTCGGTCTGAATGTACTGCTTACCGGTTTCGCCTTCGAGTTTTTTGCGCAATTGGCCCACAAAGACACGAAGATACTCGGGTTGGTGCGCCGACTGGGCGCCCCAGACTGCGGTCAGGAGCGCACGATGGGTGATGACCTTGCCGGGGTGTCGAGCAAGGTGGACCAGAAGCTCGAACTCTTTGGGCGTGAGGTGAATGGGCTTGCCGGAGAGTTCGACGCTGTGCGCGGCGGCGTCGATGACAAAGTCTCCGGCGGATATGGCAGATTCTGTGCGCTCAGGAGCGCGCCGCATGTGGGCGCGGACTCGTGCGAGCAGCTCCTGGATGCTGAACGGCTTGGTAATGTAGTCATCGGCGCCGCAGTCGAGGGCCTCGATCTTCGAGCGCTCGTGATCGCGCACGGAGAGCACGATGACCGGCGTGGATGAAGTGGAACGAATGGCGCGGCAGACTTCGACGCCGCTGAGGCCGGGCATGATCAGGTCGGTGATGACCAGGTCGGGTTTCCATTCGGCAAAGAGTCGAAGACCTTCTTCAGAGTCGTTTGCCGTGCGGACGTCGAAGCCTTGCGAGGAGAGCGACGCGCGCAGCACACGGGTGATTTGAGGTTCGTCGTCGAGAACAAGAATTCGGCCGGCCATCTTCTTCCTTCTTCCATCGGAAGCTTACAACATCGGCCGAGCCAATCAAGCGAAACGGTTCAAGTATCATTCCGCTTTGAGACAGGCATGGATCTGAAGCCGAAACCGAAGCATTATGCACAGTGGCTGGTCGCCACCCTGGCCGCGGTGCTGACAACGGTCGGGCTGGAACTTGCGCATGTGCGCGAGACCACCGCAGGCATGGTGTTCCTGGTCGTCGTCGTCTGGACCGCAACGCAAGCCGGCCTGCTCATCTCGCTTTACAGCGCGCTACTCTGCGCGCTCTCGTTCGATTTCTTCTTTCTTCCGCCGATCCATACGCTTATATTGGCCGGACCCCAGCAGTGGGTCTCGATGTTCACCTTCGTGATTAGTTCGCTGGTCGCAGGACGCGTGGCAGAGAGAGCGCGCAGGCAGAAGCAGCAGGCCGAACAGCGCCGCGAAGACGTGGAGAGACTCTTTCAGCTGAGCCAGGAGTTCATGCTGCATGAAGACGCGGAAGGACTGACCCGCGACCTTCCAGGTTTGGTGCGGCGCATCTTTGGCCTGGAGTCGGTCGTTCTTTACCTGAAAGACCGCGATGCATTCGCTTCGGCGAATGCAGAGCTGGCCGAACTGTTCAAGGCGAATCTGCGCGAAGTCGCAAACGGGGCGCCGGCGTCGATCGCGGCTCAGGGCGGTTTCGAAGCGCATGCGCTTCTGGTGGGGATGCGAGGTGTCGGGTCGCTGGCATGGCGGCCTGCCAGCCTGTCGCATGAAGTAGCAACGGCGGTCTGCGCGCAGATTGCAATTGCACTCACGCGCGCGACAGCGATCGAGGAAAACGCGCGCATGGAGGCCTCGCGCGAGAGCGAACGGCTGCGGGTTGCGCTGATCGATTCGCTGACCCACGAGCTGCGCACGCCGCTCACCTCGATTCGGGCGGCAGCCACTACGCTCGTGCAGGATGAGGGCCTCGACGATGCGGCACGCCGTGAACTCGCCGTCGTTGTTGATGAGGAGTCGTCGCGACTCGATGGATTGATCGGCGAAGCTGTGGAGATGGCGGAGATCGACGCGAATGTTGTGAAGGTGCAGGCTGCTCCCCGGCATACACGAACACTGCTGGAGCACGCCGCGGAGCAATCGCGGGCATCACTGGGCCGGCGCCAGGTGGTGTTGATGGTCCAGGAGCCGGATACCCCGGTTTGGTTCGACGCGCGGCTTTTGGGCCGCGTATTCCGGCATTTGATCGAAAACGCCGCTCACTACTCGCCGCCTGACAGCCGGGTCGTCCTGCGCAGCCGGCGCGTGGAAGGACGTCTGGAATTCGAGGTCGAAGACAGCGGCCCCGGCATCGAGAAGATTGACCTGCCGCATATCTTCGAGAAGTTCTATCGCGGGCGAAAGAGCGCAAGGCTGGGCAAGGGGACGGGAATGGGACTGGCAATCGCGCGCGCCATTGTGGTTGCGCACGGCGGAGAGATCAACGTCGAGACCAGCCCGGAGCGCGGCAGCGTCTTCCGTTTCTGGGTGCCGCTCGTGGAAAAGGATGCGTCGAGGTAGAGGACTCTCGCTGAAAAGTGACGGCTTCAGGGCCTAATGGCCGATCTCATCGTGAGAGGAATTTCTGCACGAATAAAAACTCGTGCCCCATTACAGAACCTACGCCGGCTCGCCCGTCCAGTCGCACTCGATGTCGCGATGCTGCACTGAGCTCTCCTTAGCCCACTCCAGTACACGGGCCACACGCCATGCTTCCACCGGCGAAACAGGCGGGGTCGTGGAGTTGCCCAGCAGAACCTCTCGAACGCCTGCGTAGAAGCGTCGGTAATCGCCGGCTTCGGATGAGACGGCCTGCGTGACGACGCCGCCATCAGACTCGATACTCGAGGTGCCCCAGCGATCGGCTGGTTCCTGCCCCCAATTCGCGTCGTCGATCTTCGTCGCCTTTCCCAGCGCATCCTCCTGGGGGTCCAATCCCCACTTCCAGAAGTTGCCACGCGTACCGCGCAGGTGAAACCGCGGTCGTGCCAGAGACGAAAGGCAGTTCGCCCCGAGCGTAACCGAAAAGCCGGTGTAGTAGTGCAGGCGGATCGCGAAAGCATCGTTTGCGCCATCTCCATCACGCTCGCGCCGGACCTCGGCGCCTACGGCGGCAGGTGGGCCGAAGAGCAGCAGCGCCTGATCGACGAGGTGCGTGCCGATGTCGAGCAGGATGCCACCCTGCTCGGTTTCCTCTTTCCATGCGCGGCTCGATAGACCCGGACGCCAGCGATCGAAGTTCGATTCGAAATGGACGAGACGGCCCAGCGAATGCTCATCCATGACTTTGCGGATCGTCAGGAAGTCGTTGTCAAAGCGTCGGTTATGAAACGGGAATAGATGCAGCCCTACGCCGCCGGCCAGTTCCGCAAGCTGATCGATTTCATCCGAAGTCAGCGCGACCGGCTTGTCGACGACTACGCTCTTGGCGCCCTCGAGGGCCTGCAAAGCGATCGGAAAATGGCTGCTGTTCGGTGTCGCGACGACCACAAGCTTGATGGAAGAATCGGCCAGCAGCTCTTCGACGCTGCGGCAGGTCGTGATTCCCGGGTAGCGTTCGGCAGCTTTGTTGGAGCTGCGCTCGACGACGGCTGCGAGTTCGAGACCTTCAACGGAAGAGATGAGCGGAGCATGGAACACACGGCCCGCCATGCCGAAACCAACCAGCCCAACGCGAATCATTCGTCCCCCGTTCGCGACTGCCTGTTTTGTCAGTTAACTCTCAAGTTTATAACGGGTCTCGGCCAAGCGATAGAGGCGACGCCACACAAGGCGATTTACGGTAACCACCATCAGGGCCATCAGCACCGTGGCAAGAAGCAGCGTGGAGAACCGTCCACCATCGGTGGCGGCGCTGATGGTTGCGCCGAGGCCGAGGGTCTGCATGGTCCGGTTGCCGATGTGAAAGTACTCGGCAACGATGGAAGCATTCCATGCGCCTCCCGAAGCGGTCACGAGACCTGTGATGAGGTACGGAAAGATGCCGGGCAGGATGAGAGTCTTCCAGCGCTGCCAGCGGGTGAACTTGTAAAGCGAGGCGGCTTCTTTCAAGTCGGACGGGATGGCCATGGCTCCGGCGATGACGTTGAATAGGATGTACCACTGCGTGCCGAGGAGCATGAGCGCGATTGACCCGACACCAAGACCACCGCCAAGCCGGATGAGTCCGAGAAGCAGGACAGGAAACAGTGCGGTGGCGGGGACCGAGGCGACGACTTGCGTGATGGGCTGGAGAATACGCGCGAGCTTCGGATTGAAGCCGATGATCACGCCGACCGGGACAGTCCAGAGTGTTGCGATGGCCAGAGAAGCATTGACGCGCAGAAATGTTGCGCCTGCTCCAAGAAGAAGGTGGCGAATGTCCGCCCATGTGACGCCGTGAAGCAGGTGGAAAGCCTGCGTCGCTCCCCACAAGATTGCCAACCCGACGACGGATGCAAGGACAACGGTGAGGACACCGCCCCGACGTTTGCCGCCTTCGTCGATTGGCTGCACCACACGGCATTCGGGCGTCGATGCGAGGCGGCTATACAAACGCTCTTCGAAGGTTCCCCAGGCTCGCACCGGCAAACGGGCCAGGAAGCTCGACCGCTGGAAGAGCGCAAGAATAGGCGAAGTTACACGGTCGGTGGACTCGACCTGCTCAAATTTGAATTTGTCGCTCCAGGCAATCAGCGGCCGCCAGATGAACTGGTCGGTGGCGACAATGATCAGGATGAGCACCGCGAGTCCCCAGAGGAGCGCGTGCATGTCCACCGGATTCGCGGAGGCGGCGGTTTGCAGATAGCTGCCTAGGCCTGGTAGCCGGAAGTCACGATCGCCAAGCACGAACATTTCGCAGGCGATCAGAAAGAACCAGCCGCCGGCAACGGAAACGATGGAGTTCCAGATCAGGCCGATGGTCGCGAAAGGCATCTCCAGTTGCCAGAACCGCTGCCAGGACGAATAACGATAGATGCGTGAAGCCTCGATCATCTCGCGGGGGATGCTCTTCATGGACGAGTAGAAGCTGAACGCCATGTTCCAGACCTGGCCGGTGAAGATGAGCACGATGGAGCCCAACTCGATGCCGAGCTGGCGGCCCGGAACCAGGGCCATCATGGCGAGCATGACGCCGGGCAGAAAACTGAGCACCGGGATGGATTGCAGGATGTCGAGAAGCGCGATCATCCACGCCTCAATGCGCGGATTGTTTGCGGCGACATAGCCGTAGCCCACCGCGAAGATGAGACTGAGGAGATAGGCGATGCCGATGCGCATGATGGAGTAGAACGCGTAGAGCGGCAGGGCGCTGATGGAGTGGGAGATCTCGACTGCGGGCATGGGCTTTCCCAGCCAGTAGCTGCCGAGCCTGATGACCGCGAAGAAGACCGCGAGGCCCGAGAAGGCAATTGCAAGGTCGGTAACGACGGGCCAATTGCGAACGGCAACGAGCGACCGCCCAAAGGTGTTCTGGACACTCACTCGGCTTCCTCGGTGGCGGAGACGTTCTCCTCCAGGGCATCCGGCATCACGAACCTGCGCCGCGCCGCATCGTAGTCGAAGATCTCGCCGTAGCGGCCCCATGTAACGGCAGTCTCGATCTGGCGCTGCGACTCTTCATCGCTGAACTGCTCGTC
>Ga0126381_100003563_pt1 | contig 16889 bp, 17 predicted proteins | sample PanSoiMetPlot_28_FD_96465 | JGI IMG/M metagenome (GOLD analysis project Ga0126381, IMG submission 96465) | Tropical forest soil microbial communities from Panama - MetaG Plot_28 | ecosystem: Environmental > Terrestrial > Soil > Tropical forest > Bulk soil | place: Panama | collected 2016-02-17 | reverse complement strand
TGACCGGCCGGGCCAGGTTACCCACGAGCTTTAAAGCCGCCACTGCAAGCCCCGTCTCCAACAGTTTCCTATCACTCTTCCGCGGGCTCCTTGCGTCCACATAAACTTTCTTTTTCCGCATCGGCGCTAACGCGATCAGTGCCCCGACGGCCGCTGCCGCGGTGATCCAGGAACCCGTCTGTTTCTGGAAAGACCTGCGAAATTTCGCCGGGAAATCCAATTCGTAACGCAGGCCTTGCAACTCGCGAGCCACCCGCTCTCGGGAACCTGCGATTTCCCCTTTTAACTTGTCGGTTGATTCAGAGTTTTCAGCCATTCGCGATCTTTCTTTAGTTCGTCACGGGTATCTTGCAACATCGGTTTGGTGATCCGGCTGCGCGCCACCAGCAATAGCACCCCCGCGATGATGAAATGCATCAGGGCAACAACCAGCGCCACCACTGGCCAGGAAGTCCCTAACAAATGCGCGATGCCTACAACCGCACTGACAACGAGGAAAACATAACCCATCAAGCAAAGCGCCAGCGCCGCGATAACGCAGCCTACCAATATTAGCAATTGCAGCGCCGCGTATTTGGATTCCTCCGCAAGCACGGCAAACCGGACCTCGAAAAATTCTATCATCGCGCTGAGCAGTCCCAGCGCGTTGTCGAGTAAACCGGAATGTCCCGCAGGATTGCGAGATGGAGGGCTCTCGCTGCTCATTTCCGCAGCGCTTTCGAATTAACGGCGGAAGATCAGGCCCAGCACGAACCCGATACCGAGTGCCGTGAATACTGCTTTTGTTGGATTCTCACGGACGTACTGCTCGGCGTCTTCCTGAAATGTTCGAACGCGGCTTCTGGCATCGCCCCAGGCTTGTTCTGCTTTGCCGCGCGCTTCGCCCCACGCCTGCTCCGCTTTTCCACGGTACTCTTCGGCGAAAGCACCTGCGGCTGATTTCAAATCTTCCGCTGCTTTACGAGCATGTTCCTTGCTGCTTTGCAATTTGTTCTGCGCATCGGCGTTCGCCGGTGTCGTCTGTTGTCCTGGTATGTTTTGTTCTGCCATTGGTAATCTCCAGTTAGTTTGTTCGGTTCGACTATCCGCGTGCTTTGCTAAATGGGCAAACACCGACTTGTCTCAAATCAATAAACGCGGCGCGCGATTGGTGCGGACTCCTTTGGCTTGAACGTTTTTTCGCCTCAACGCCTAACGTCTTGGACGAGCGTGAAAACTGAAGCTTACTGTTCGCGAAAAATGATTCGCGCCTTTGTGAGATCGTATGGCGACAGTTCCACCGAAACCTTATCGCCGGGCACGATCCGGATGAAATGTTTGCGCATTTTGCCTGAAATATGGGCAAGGACATTGCGTTGGCCGGGAAGATCGACGCGGAACATCGTTCCGGGCAAAACCTGCGTCACCGTACCCTCGGTAATAATCTGTTCTTCCTTCGCCATTGCGCGGCCAATATACGTGGCAGTGGACACTGCTCAAGGTTAGCGCCTTCCCTTGGGAGCAGACAAGATCGCCTGCGTCACGATTTAGCGGAACTGTTCCAGCGAAAGCGTCGGCAGGTATTCGCGAAGCTCTTCACGTTTCCACCACGCGCCGGTCTGGTGGAGCTCTTCCACTGTCGTAAACCGATAGCGATAAAACATCGAGCGAATGTAACGCGGCGGTTGTTCCGGGAATGGGTTGTTCGCAAGCAACCCGTTCACGTCACGCGAGCCTTGGAGCAATCTTAGGATCAATGCGACGAACCACGGACTTTCACGCGGCGTCCCCAAAGCGGCAAACCACATTTGCCAGTCGAGTCTCGGCTGGTGCGGCGCACACCAACCAGGCGCGCGTTTCACGTCGCCGGGTTTCCATTTGAATTCGTACGGCAGCCAGTCAATCCCGTCGGAGCTGCCTTCGAGGATAATTTCGCCACGGTCTTTCGTCATGACGCGGAACAGGCCGTAACCGTTCACAATTCGAAATGCTTCGAGCCTTTCGTAAAGATTCGCCAGCGCACGCGGTGGTCGACTCAGCGGTTTAAATGCGCTAAGGATTAGCCACGCATTGATCGGTAAGGTTACGATGATTACGAATATGCCAGTGTAAGTGCACAATCGTTGTGGTAGGGCGTGGTCGCCGAGCGCGCCGACGTTTTTGTCACTTACGGCGCAGCGGTTCGTCACTGCCACCGAATCGTCGATCAGCAATAAACACAGCGCGATGGTGAGCAGATTGAAAAAGCAATAGTTTCCCGTGATAGCGATCGCGAGTTGAAGAAAAATCAGTAGTCCGGCGGCTATCAATCTCAGCCGCCGCGGCGCCCAAATGAAAAATGGCACGATGATTTCGACTACCAAGCAAAACGCGACGGAAAAATGTTTGAACCACTCGGGACTTTTGTCCGCCAACCAGCCGAACACTGTCGGCAGCGGTTGCGACCAGTAATGGTAATCCAGTGCCGTCAGGTTCCACCAGCTATCGTCGCCGCTGGTTAACTTCACTACGCCGGACATCAAAATCAGTTTGAACAAAAGAAGCTTGAGCAAAAACAAACCGACACGCGAAACCGGCGCCGTAGCTGGCGGCGGTGATCGTCGCAACAGTAGCAACTCCCGTGGCCACAGCTGCCACGGCGCGAAAAAGATCGACAAGAACCCGGTCTCCAGCAGAAGCACGTCCCATTGAAAATTGAAAAAGACTTGTCCTGCAATTGTGAGCGACAAGTACAAAACGAAAAGAGCAACGAGTGAAACCGCCGGAGCGATCCCAAAAATCAACACGAACGAAATGAACACTCCGCTGCCGCAGAGCAAATGAAGAAACGCATCGCTCGAGTTAAACCAGCACAGAGTTGGTAGTAGTCCGTAAGCCTCTGATCCGACTTGTCCGTGAACTGCTGGCAGGAATTGGTTGGCGGGTGACATCCCGTTGCTGCCGACAAGTCCGTCTACCTGGACCCAAAGCGATACGAACGCGATTAAGTAGATCGCGCCGAGTGCACGCAGGAACCAGCGCTGCGCCCAAACATAAGTGGGGCTCCTGGCGTCTTTGCCCCACAGCAGTCGCGTAACCGCTAACGCAAATTTTCGGTGGCGAGCAACCAAGGCGTAGCCGGTTTCGGAAACAGCCGCGAACCCGGGGACATGATTGTAGCTCCACGCCAGCCATTCACGCGACCGCCGATACGCCAACGAGCGATACACGGCCTCCGCTGCGAAGAACGCTGTCCCGTCCGGTTCGATTAAAACTACCGAGCGGTTGAATTCATCCGGCGGAATTTCATGAAAGCGGTCAGCCACTTCCTGATAAGTGATGTAATCGACTTTGCCGATGGTCGTTTCACGCCAACGCTCGATCCATAACCTGCAAAAATCGCAGTCGCCGTCCCAGATCAGCAGCGGCTTTGGCGGAGGATTGGAAACGCGAAGATGCGAGTTGTTAGGCATTGATGTTCTTAGGTCGGAAACTCCGCCCACACAGGCACGTGATCGGAAGGGTCTTTTCCAGCGCGCATTTCGCGGTCAATCCCGGAGGCGATGCATTTTTTCGCCAAGCTTTCGCTCGCCAGAACGGCGTCAATACGAAGTCCGCGATTTTTTTCGAAGGCGCGCATTTGATAATCCCACCAGCTGAAAAGTTCTCCTTCCTTGTGATGGATTCGAAGGGTGTCGTGCAAGCCGAGATTGCACAAATCGCGAAAAGCAGCGCGTTCGCCCTCCGACGCCATGATGGCTCCGCGCCAAAGCTTCGCATCGTAAACATCAATGTCTTCAGGAGCGACATTGAAGTCTCCGCACACAACGAGGTCGGCAAATTTTTCTCTCGCAAGGCAGTTTCGAAGCCGCCGATACCACTGCAGTTTATATTGATAGGCCGGCGAGCCAACAGCTTGTCCATTAGGTGCGTAAATTGAGAATACGCGCACTTGGCCGACGCTCGCTGCGATGACACGCGCCTGCGGATCGACTATCTCATCACAAAGCGACACCCTCACCCCGTGCAGCTCTTTCTTCGCAAGAATTGCTACGCCGTTGTACGATTTCTCTCCATGATATGCCGAACGATAACCAGCAGCTTGCAAAGCGAGCGCCGGAAATTGTGCGTCCGGGCATTTGGTCTCCTGCAGGCAAACAATGTCTGGTTGTATTGCCTCGAGCCACACAAACAGGCGATCCTGGCGTTTGCGCAGCGAATTGATGTTCCACGAGACAATCTTCATGCGCACTGTAGCGGCGGTCTATGACCGCCGTGACGAATTTAACATGAATCGGCGCTCATAGAGGCGCCGCTACAACTCTACCTCCACGCCCGGCGTGGGTACAATTACCTCCGAGTCGGAAAGTTCGCTCGATAGTGTGGTGCGCATCCATTCGACGGCTGGAAGGTCACCGTGCACGAGAAGAATTTTTTTCGGTGAAACCTTTTTTGCAAAATCGATGAGCGACTCGCGTGTCGCATGCGCGCTGAACTGGAACTGTTCGATGTTGCAGCGGATGCGCTGCGGCGGCTTATCGGGATCGAGGGCAACTTCGCCACCTTGGCCCGCCTCGCGCAGAAGGCCAGCTGGCGACTCTGGATTGGCGTAGCCGACAAAAAAGATCGAGTGCTGCGGATTTTCGATGATTCGTCGTGCAAAAACGCTGGATAGCGTTTTGGGAATCATCATCCCGCTGGAGAGAACGTACACACGTCCGCCGCGCACCGCGGTATCGCGCACGGTTTCATCATTCAAGATGAACGGCGCTGCTTCTCTCATGAGTTTCAGCCGCGGCAATTGCCGGCGGGTCGTGTGGGTGCGGCGATCGTAGATGTCTGTGAATTTCGAGCTAAGACCGCCAATATAAATTGGAAATTCAGGTAAGAGTCGCTGACGGCGAAACTTGTAGAGCATCGCAAGGATCTCCTGCGTTTTGCCCAACGCGAACACCGGTATTAGCAGGCATGCGTCACGCTCGAAAGCGGTTGCGAGCGCCTCCGCCAGGCGTCGCTCTTCACTGGCGCGGGTCCAGCCTTCAGGTTTCGCGTGATCACCGCGGGTGCATTCCATGATCAGCACATCGATCTGTTCCTCGGGAAACACTGCTGCCTGCATGATGGTTTGATCGTCGAAATTGACGTCGCCAGTATAGAAAACAGTTTGCCCTTTGGCGCGCAGCATTAGCCCGGTTGAACCGAGCACGTGTCCTGCATCAAAGAACTCGAACGTTAACGTATCCTTTTCGCGCTGGGCTGCCCTCTCGCCGGCAATGGAGATCCGTTGACGCATCGGACAGGAGCGCCAGCGTTCCGATGCGCGATCGATTTCACGATGCGTGAAAAGGGGATAGGACATTTCTCCGATCTCTTCGCGTTGCCGCCTCATGACATTCACCGAGTTGTGTAAAAGGACGCTGCCGACCTCTGCTGTCGCCTCGGTCATGAAAATTCGCGCGCCCGGGAAGCGCCGCATCCCGACTGGCAAGGTGCCGATGTGATCCTGATGCGCGTGAGAAATCAGAATAGCCTCAATTTCCCGGTGGGCGATTGCTTTGAAATTAGGAGGCGCGTACTCCCCGGTGTTTCTCGGGTGCATTCCGCAATCGAGCAGAAGCCGGTGGTGGCCAATCTCAAGATAGTACGAATTCGCGCCGATTTCCGTGTGGCGTGTGAGATTTGTGAATTTCAAATGCAACTCCGATGACGTCCTGAGGCCTTCCTATCAGAGCGGTTATTGTCTGAACAGTCAGTTTCACGGTTGGTCTAAGAACTGGTTACCATGGAAGGAGAAAGCAACGCGGACCGCGATCCAGATACGCATCTGGAGAAGGATATTTGCATCCATATCTCCACCGTCTCGTCTGCGATGGTAGGCGTTTGTCTGACTGTCATCGGACTAATTCGTGTGGTGATTACACTTGGACGTGCAGACACGGTGGCGGATGATTTTCTGGCCGCAGACGCACTACTGTTCCTGATGTCCTGCCTGCATTCTTACTGAGCGCTGCGTTCCCGGTCCGTGCGCCGAATGCATCGTCTGGAAAAGATCGCCGATGGGATCTTCATCGTCGCTATGATCGGAATGGTTGGGTGTGTGCCTTGATCATCTACATAGTGTCTGTTCCGGCTCGGTAGCTCCATGGCTGGCACATCTCCGCACGGAATCCGGCCGGGTAATCCACCTGCGAGACCAAGCGCCTAACTCATTAAGCCATGGTGACACGCGTCAGCGAGGCTTAGTAGAAGACAATCCGCGGCACGAAAACCGCCTCTCTACCGAGCCCGGTTGCGTATTCTGCTTGCTGCTGAGGAAGGGAGCATGGCCGTTTTCAGGATTCGACCTATCTCCTGCCTCTGTCGTGAGGCACCGTTACTTCCACCTGATCGCTTGAGGAGTTACCGCCACTGTCGATGCAGGTGATAGTAATAGTATAGATGCGTCCGTTGCCGTTGCCTTGCCGCTCGGCTCGAAGAAGCACATGATGATCATCCAGGACAATCCAGTCGGGAGATGTATGACCACTTCCATGGCCAAGGACTGGTTCATTGCTGGTCACGCTGAGTGTGCACGAATTAGCTGGCAAGGGACAGTTGTCCGTTACTTCGTAGCTGACAGTCACATTGACCATTCTGTGGTTTGGTGGCCAGAGAAGTGACGGATGTGCTGTCGCATTAGTGATCGTAGGAGGCGGATTGGACGCCGTCGTAGTTGCTGTCGCCGAGTTGTTATTCATGTCGGAATCAGGCGTAAAAGAGGTTACTGTGGCCGTATTGTTTATCGCTGTGCCGTCGGCTACTGAGCAGCTTACGTTGGCGACAAGAGTTATGGTCTCCGATTGACCCGACGCCAGGGATGCAAACGTAACAGTGCGGTTATTCCCTGATCCACTACAGACTCCTCCTCCTGTCGAAGAGCACGAGACAAAAGATGTTTCGGCCGGAAGATCGTCTGTTACAGTAACTGATGTCGTCAGCATCTGGCCCGTTGTTCGTTACCGTAAGCGTGTAGGTCAAATCACTCCCTGTTATCACTGGATCTGGTGAGTCAGCCTTCGTGATTGCCAAGTCTGCTTCTCCAACGCAAACCCTGAAAAAGATTGGATCGTGATTGGCGAAAGGCCGACCAAAGGCAACGCCGTTCGCGGTGAAAGCACCAAAGAAGCATGTGTCCAATGCCTTCATCTGCATATAATCTCCGAGTACTCGCTGCCTGTTGTTGCCGTTATCGACGGCAGAGGACAGAAACGTCAACAGCACCTGATCGCTGAAAGTAACACCCTGATCGCTGCTCTGCGCCAAGTGTGCGGTGAAGGTTGGAATGCCATCCGGCGACAGACCGTCGAAGCTGTAATAGAAAACGCCGACTATTCCGTTGCTTGCTACTGCCACTGACGGAATGGCGGCTTGTACCTGGCCGGTCACGAAATTCTCTGGACCGACAGTGACGCCGCCTCCGCCGTTGTCCTGGATTCGACGGATGGCCAGGCGATTATTGCCCGTGCCGGAATCTCGATTGCCATAAACGTAATAAACATCGCCGTTAGTTGAATCTACCGCGGCATGGTCGACCCCGCCGAGCAGAGCGTTCACAGTACCGAACTTGGGAGTTGGCTGAGTGCTATCTGCGTTGGCTACGACAATTCCACCGGCCATACCGTTCAGGGTCCAGGTTGCTCCGCCATCTGTGGAGCGATTCAGCATGTAGTCGATATTTTTCGAACCTCCAGACCCTCCGGCGATGTTCCGCTGGAATAAGCTGTAGAGGAAGCCATTTCGCGGATCGACAGCCAGGCGATGACCTGGGTTGATGCTACGGGTTGCTGTGCCGGATTGATTATCAACTGTGAAGTTAGGCGGGTTGACACCGTAGGAGGCGGATACTCGCTCGTTGCAGGCGTCACCGACGCAGTTGAATCCGTTGGTAAAGTCATCATAAGCAGTATAGACGTTGTCCTGTGCTGGGATCGTCGGGTCTACATTGACCAACAGCCACGGTTGATCCACTCCTCCAGGCGGCGGTACAATATTAAAATTGGTAGGCTGCGTGATGCCATTAACAACCAGCCAGTTCCAAGCTGCGGCGCTCGCCGGATCTGTGGTTGTGCCGCTAAAGATATCGCTGATGAGAAAGGTTCCCGACATCTGATTGGCACTTCCGTAATCGACGGCTTGATCACAGGGACAACCACCGGCGGCTATGCCGGGCGGCGCAGGGATTGTAAATTGCTTGGTCCAGAGATTCCTGCCGTCGGTGGTTTGCCAAAGCGGCGCATTCGCACCCCAGCTTCCCGAGAACGCCGTGACGACAACTTCGTTAGGATTAGCCGGATTCGCTGTTATGGACGTTTCGCCATTATTAAATGTATCGGTGTTTGTGATGTTCGGGTCGGTGTTGTTCACGACAGTATCCACGATAAGAACCGACGGCAGGAGCGGAATTGGTCTCGTGCCTTTTGGGGCGAAATCCCCGGTAACAGCCGGGCGGCTGTAGGGTGTAGTGTCCGGCGGTGCGTCGCGCGTTGATTCTTGTGCTTGTTGTTGTGCATTCGCAGTTGCGACTAAGACGAAGCTTCCCTTGAGTAACCAAACTAAACTCGCAACTACTAGAGCTAAGCTTATTAATGTTAGTCGTTTCATGGCTTGGATCCTTGTCTAATTGGGCGTGAGACTACTGCGTTGCCGCTTTGATCGTCTATCTGGGATATCCCTGATATTTTCGGTGCCTCTTCCCTGATTGAGCTGTCAGGTCCCGGAGGTCCTAACGGTGATTCAGATCGAACCACTCTCGAGCGCCGCGCCGAAGCGCGTCAGCGTCACGATAGCCCAGCTTGAGCTTGATGTGCTCGTGATAAGTTTCAACGGTTTTAGGACTAATCCCAAGTTCTCGCGCGATCCGGCTCGTTCCGAGGCCGGCGCCATTTAGCGTGAAGACATGCAGTTCACGGTCGGTCAGGTTAGGTACCTTAGGATACGTTGCCCGACGGTTGACTACCTCGTGAACAACGCGCGATGCGATCCGAGAACTAACATAAAGTTCACCTGCCAGGACCGTATCAAGGGCACGGATCAACTCTTCCCGCGTATTGGTTTTCATCCCGAGGCGCCAGCGCGAAGCGCGCGTTCCGCGTAAATATCTTCGCGCTGTCTTGATACAGCGAGAATCCGAACCTGGGGAAAACGTGCAGCGAATTGCTTGAGAAGGAAAATTCCGTCGTGACGGCCAAGGAATGGTTCAATCACAAGGAGATCTGGCTGATGTTTTTCGGCCAGCTCACCCGTGGTCCTTTCATCAGTTGCAAGTCCGCAAACTGTATAGCCCAGATCACGCCGGATAATCGCAACGAGTCCTTCTCTGGCGACAGCACTGTCGTCAGCAATAACTACAGAAGGCAATCGCGAGGAGAGCGAAGTGGAGAGAACCCTCACAAATTTTGAGGATGACCATAAACTGTTTAGATGACAAGGAGATTCCTTAGGGAATTTGACCTACTCCGAATCAGCACGTGCCGCTTACAGCCACTCTTTGAAAATTCGAATCCAGTTTCCGCGCAGAATTTTTTCAATCTGCTCATCTCCGAAACCGCGCTCGAGCAATTTTCGAGTGAGGTTCCGCGCGTGAGAATGGTTCCTAAGATCAGGAATGAAGTGAGGCGTTGTAAATTTTGCAGCTAGCTCCTTCTGCCTCGACTCCGGCCACTGCCGGTAGATGAACTCGAAGAAATCGAAGCCGATCCCTACGCTGTCGATGCCTATCAAGTTCGCGATATGCTCAATGTGACCGACGTAGTGATCGAGCGTGCTTTCTTCTTGCCGCAAGCTCACGAGAATGGAATTAGCGCCGATCACGCCGCGGCGTTCGCCGATCATCTTGATCTGTTCATCGCTAATGTTGCGTTCGATGTCGTAGTAGCGTCGGACGTTCGTGTGCGAAACAATGGGCGGTTTTGTTGTGATCGAGAGAATTTCCTCAAACCCCGCTGGATTGATGTGGGCAAGATCAATAATCACACCGAGTGCCTCACATTCGTGTACGACCTCGCGACCAAACGCTGTCAGGCCCTCGGTCGGCGAACCGCTCGCTGCGAAAACTCCGCCATGCCCGGCCGCGTTGGTTCGAGCGTGCGTAAGGCCGATTGAGCGCACACCGAGTTCGTAAAACACGCGCAATTGATTTAAATCAGTGCCCAACGGTTCGACGCCTTCCATGGTGATGAGAAACGCGATTTTACCCATTTCTCGCGCAGCCTGAATCTCTCGATAATTTTTGCAAATCGCGAACCGTTCCGTGGCTGCCGTTTCGGCATATAGCCGTGCAATTTGATCGAGAGCGACGCGCAAACCGTTCTGGGGTTCGCCGCGGCGAGTACGTCCTGTGGCGGACAGGTAGCGGTCCTCTATGTAAATTGCCGCGCCAACGATAGAAATATTCCCCGCTTCGAATTCGGGCAAAAATTCCGTCCGAAGAACATCTCTGCGCTCACGTTTCTCGAACAAGTCCATCGGCAGATCGAAATGCATATCGATGATCCCGCCCGTTTGCAGCCGCTCGATTCGGTTTTCAATGGATTCGTTCATTGTTGTAGCGGCGCTCCATGAGGGCCGAATTCCCTAAAGCAAACCCCAGAATCCGGAGATGTCACGCCAAGCAGTGAAGCCCATCTGTTGTAAATAACGACAACTGTTTCTCAGAGCTAGCGGACGCGCCACAGGCACGTGGCTGGAAAATTAGGACCAGGTGATGAGGCGCAGTTCGTGCGCTTGCATCAAGCAGGGGTGTGTTGGGACGACGCGGACGCTGAAGCCGTAAGTGCCGCTTTCAGTTGCGGGAATGCTGCCCCGGTAAATGTAATTTCCGTTGCCGTCAGCCTGGCTGCTTTGATTCAAAACCGTCGCGGTAGGATTACGGAGATCGCCGTTGTCCACTTCGCCGTGATAGGCTTCGACGCGTACGTGTTGCGGATCGACGGCACCGAGATGCACGCGCGCGCTGATCTGCAAGGATTCACCGACTGAGACGCTTTGCTGATCCTTGTTGGCTACTTGCACATCAGATACTTGCACCTGCGGCCAATCTTTACGCATCTTGGTTTTCCATTGGCTCAGGTGCTTCGCTGCGCCACAGCCGTCTCCGGAGAAGTTCTCATATGCTTGCGCTGCGGGAATGTAAAGTTGCTCAGTATATTCCTTTACCATCCGTTGCGTGTTAAAGACGGGAGTGACGCTGCGAATTGATTCGAGCATCAATTGCAGCCAGGCGAGAGGAAGTTTGCCGTCCGGTTTCGCGTAATAAAGCGGAACGATCTGGTTCTCGAGCAATTGATACAAGCTGCTCGCATCCACCTCGTTTTGAAATTCCGTCGTGCCATCATCGATCTCGGCGCCGATAGGCCAGCCGTTGCTGCCATTAAAGCCTTCGCGCCACCAGCCATCGAGGACACTGAGGTTGATGCAGCCGTTCGGCGCCGATTTCATTCCGCTGGTGCCGCTTGCTTCCAAAGGACGTAACGGATGGTTCAGCCAAAGGTCGACTCCCTGCCCGAGCCGGCGCGCGATGTAGCTGTCGTAGTCCTCTACGAAAATGAGGCGGGTTTCGAGACCTGGTTCGCGGCTGAATTTGTAAACCTCCTGGATCAGCGCCTTGCCTGCTTCATCGCGCGGATGCGCTTTCCCTGCGAAAATGAATTGCACCGGACGAGTTGGATCATTCACCAAGCGTTTCAATCGCTCCTTGTCGCTGAACAAAAGTGCGCCGCGTTTGTAGGTGGCGAACCGCCGCGCGAAACCAACGGTCAAAATTTCTGGATCGAGAATGCGATTGACTCTGCGAATTGACTCCGGCGATTCACCCAGTCGTTCGCGGCGCTTTCGTTCGCGGGCGCGAACAAAATCAATGAGGCGGCGTTTGAGTTGTTGATGCGTTTCCCACAGTTGCGCGTCCGGAATGTCGATGACGCCGCGCCAAAAATCAGGTTCAGTGAGATGCTCCTCCCAATCGCCGAGATGCTTCCGATAAAGTGCCGCAAACTCAGGCGCCATCCATGTCTTGCTGTGCACGCCATTCGTAATACTGGTAATAGGCACCTCGTGCATCGGAACGCCCGACCAAACGTCTTTCCAGAGTGACCGGCTTACTTCACCATGCAATTTGCTGACGCCATTTGCGTGTCGGCTAAGGCGCAATGCCAGGATGGTCATGCTGAACGGCTCTTCGGGGTTGAGACGCGTGTGACCAAATGAGAACAACTCCTCAAACGAAACGTTTAGTTCCTTTGCGAATTTCCCGAAATATTTTTGCATCATCTCTCGGGAGAAGGAGTCGTTACCGGCGGGAACCGGAGTGTGCGTGGTGAAAACGTTCGCCGCCGCTACAACTTGCAGCGCCGAGTAAAAATCGAGCTTCTTCTCGACAACATTCAGACGAATCCGCTCCAGCGCGAGGAAGGCCGAGTGTCCTTCGTTCATGTGAAACACGTCAGGCTGAATTCCTAGTGCGGTGAGCACTTTCACGCCTCCAATACCCAACACGATTTCCTGGCGCATGCGCATCTCAAGATCGCCGCCGTAAAGTTCTGCGGTGATGCGCCGATCTTCCGGGCTGTTCTCAGGAATGTCGGTGTCGAGGAGATAGACATTCACACGTCCGACGCGCAATTCCCACACCCTGGCGAAGACTTCTCGATCCAGAATCGGCACAGAGATCAGAAGCTTCATTTCGCCATGGCGAACTTCGCGGATTGGCAGGTGGTAAAAATTTTGGTTCAGATTGATCGCCGCCTGAACGCCGTCCTTATCGATTTGTTGCCGGAAATAGCCGTGGCGATAGAGGAGACCAATCGCCACAAAGTTCAGGTCAAGATCGCTTGCTGATTTGCAATGGTCGCCAGCTAAAATCCCGAGCCCGCCGGAGTAATTCGGAATTGATTCGTGAAAACCGAACTCAGCAGAAAAGTAGGCAATCGGATTCTTGATCGCGGAACCGGGCCCAGTCTTCCCGTACGTGTCCCGGCGTCCAAGGTATTTCTCGAAGTCCTGGAAAACCTGTTTGAGCTCCCGCAAAAAATTCTTGTCCTGCGCGAGCTCTTCGAGGCGGGATTGCCGCGAAAGCTGCAGCATGCGCACCGGATTATGGTTCGTCTGGTTCCAAAGCTCGGGATCGAGTTCCCGGAACAATCGGCGGGCCGCCGGTTCCCATGTCCACCAGAGATTGAAACTCAGTTCGCGTAGCGGCTCGAGTGCCGCCGGTAGGATCGGAGTAACGTTGTAAGTTTGAAAAGTCGGCATGTGTTTGTGCTTACTGTTGCCGGAGGCGATGCCCCCGGTTGGGAACATGACAGGTTCGATGAATTACCATTCGAATACGCCGACGAACAGAGCCGCAGTTAATCAAGAAAATCTCATCCGGCAAGTCGCCGGTCATTCTCGCACAACAACTAATAAGTTTTGCCGGGCCCAACACCACTGGCTGCAGGTCTAGGCGCGAGGATTAGCCCGAGAAGAAATCCGGCAACCAAGCCGCACATATGTGAGGCCATGCTGACCTCGGGCGTGGACAAATCGAATGCGACCTGGATCGCCACGATCAGGCCGATGTTTGCGAGGCGCTGTTTCGCGAATGGCGCATGATGATGGCGCAGTAAAAATCCCGCCCACGCACCAACCACGCCCATGATGCAACCTGAAGCCCCAATGACTTGAGCCTCGTCAACCAGTTGCAGCTTGGTTAAAGCGACCACCCCTGCACTGGAGGCGACGCCGGAACCCAGGTAGCAGGCGAGAAATCGGATCGTCCCGATCGAGCGCTCGAGCGGCGGACCGAGAACGTAAAGGGCGAAAAGGTTGAACGCGAGATGCAAAAAGCCGGCATGTAGAAAAAGCGCAGTGAACAGACGCCAGTATTCATGTTGCGTAATGACTATTAACGGTTCGAGGGCGCCGATCCGATGCAGAACCATGGGATTATTCCAGCCACCACGATACATTTCGAAAACGAACACGAAGACGTTGATCAAAATCAATGTGAGCACCGCCGGCGCGCTCCGAAGCTGACTGAACCAAGCGGAAGGAGCCGTGTCGTTATCAGCCGGAACGGAACTGAACGGACGTGAATGTGCAGCGCTGGATTTCAGATGGCGAAATAACCTGACTTGCTCGCGCAACTCGGCGGTGGGATGCAAAATCTGGAGAGCCGCACCAAGTCTTCCGGCCGATTCATAATCTCCTCGCGCAGCGAGTTGCGTGACTTTTCGCAATGCGATCGCTGGCAGAAACAAAAGGAGGCACCATGCCGTGCCGCCGATATATCCGCTGACATGCGGCCAGAGAAGCCATGCGACGGCTGTTACTGCCAGGACGACGAGCGCGGCTATGCCCCAGCCGTAATAGGGCGAGCTGGGCCGCCATGCACTAGCCAAGACGAGCAGCGGCGAAGCGATCGCAAGGAAAAGAAGAATATGATTGAGATTCAAGGGCTGCGTTAAAAGAGTAAATAGTTACAGTGTCACATTGGGTTCCTGATCGAACGTTGTTATCATTTTAACTTTGTAAGTTTTGTAACCTTTCTAAAATTCAAGCATGACCATCACTGTCACTGATTATCTCGATGTCATTTCAAGCTGGTGTTTCTGGTCCGAGCCGACCTGGGCGGAATTGAAAAGGCGCTATGACGGGCGGGTTCAGTTTCAGTGGAAAATCGCGCTAATGGACCCAGGTGGTTTGCCAACTTCACGCGAGCAGGAGCAATGGTTCTATCGACGCAGCGGAATGATGATGCGTTCGCCATTCATGCTCAGCACTGACTGGTACGATGCAAGTCTTCCAGAGTGGCTGGCGCCGAATTGCACCGCCGAAGCGGCAAAGGATTTTGGTTTTACGGACGATCGTGTCCGGCTGGCGCTTGCTCGCGCCGCCCTCCGGGAAGGCAAGAGCATCAGTGACTGGAAAGTTGCTGCTGAAATCGGGGCAGAAGTTGCCGGCATCGAGGCCAGCAAATTGCTCGAGCGTGCGAAATCGCCGGCGATTGAGAAGCGCGTGCGAGCATCGAGCGCCGAATTCCGTGCGTTACAAATCACGCAACGACCCTCGTTCGTGATCGATACTGAGATCGGGGATCGCGCCATCTTTTCTGGAGTGGTCAAGCTCGAGCCATTGGCAGCAACAATCGATTCCATGCTAGACGATGCCGCTGCGTACGAGGCGCACAAAGCGCACTTTGGCGACCCGCCGCAAAAGTGATCTCCGGGAGATTGACACCTAATCGTTACGACTTTGACCTTGCCAGTGTGAAATTGTTGCCTACAACTTCTCTTCTGCTTGCGAAGTTTAATGCGAGTACTTCGTTGCGGTCAATCGCAGCCGTGGCGAAGAATGAGTGCCCTGGCGTTTGCGAATGCTGACGCCGGAATTGCGATAAATGGAATACGGCGGCGCGGCGCACTCCCGCTCTGCCGTTGAGGAGATAGATCTAATCTGCAACCACAAATTCGTGTAAATGGTCGGATTCGCGCTCGCGAAGTCCGGGTAATTCTGGGGTCTAACGGCGAACAGCTCGGCGTCATGCGTTTAAACGACGCCTTGCGCAAAGCTCAAACTCTCGGGCTTGATTTGGTGGAAGTCGCGCCGACGGCCAATCCGCCTGTGTGCAAGATTGTCGATTTCGGAAAATTCCGATACGACATTTCCAAACACTCAAAAGATAAAAAGCCGGCCAGCTCGAGACTGAAGGAAATCAAGTTCCGCGTTAACATCGACGAGCACGATTATCTGACAAAAGTCCGGCACGCGGAAGAGTTCCTGGACCGCGGAAACAAGGTGCGTGTTCAGCTGCAATTTCGCGGCCGCGAAATGGCACACCAGGAGCTTGGCACGCATCTAGTAGAGAAAGTTCGGGACGATCTTTCCAGCATGTCGCAGGTGGAAACCGAGCCGAAAATTGCCGGTCGCAATATCACCATGACGCTGGCGCCGTTGCCGGCCAACCGCCGGAAACGAAAATTTACGGCGCCGAAAGCTCTTGAGGAAAACGAAGAAACTGCTGCCTTGACCGGGCCGTGATTTTACGCGCCTCCAGAGGCCGCAGTGGAGCTAGGAGGGGCTTAGACCGGTTTCTTAGGGCTTCTTCTTTCCTGCTGGTGAATGGGCAGGCGACGCTGTTGGCGATCGCGGGGGTGGAGTAAGCGGCGTCCTTTCGGCAATCTTTTGTTCGAGCCGTTGCTTGCGCGCTTTCGCATCCTGATTGTTGGGGTCCGCCTTTAAAATCTTTTCGTTATCCGCCATCGAATTTTGAAGATCGTTTTTTAGCTCGTAGATGTACGCGCGATAACTGAGGTATTTTATCTCGTTCGGCTTCTGTTTGATAAGCTCGGAGTAGTCGGCGAGAGCCTTATCGTAATCCTGTATCTTCATTTCGACCGCAGCACGCTGCTCATGAATGCGCGCCGCCTGTTGCGGAGTGAGTTTGAGCGCTTCATCGTAATCGCTGATGGCGTCCCCGTATCTCTGGTCTTTTGTAGCCGCATATCCGCGTTGTTGATAAACTGCCGAGAGCTCATCCCCATATTTGTGGTCCATGGCGGTGGCTTTCTTAAGGAGATCAACCGCTTTGTCGAAATCCTGGTTTTTAGCGGCCTCAGCGCCTTCGCGCGCCAGCTTATTGGCTTCTGGATTCTTTTTTTCCGCTGCTTGGCATACCTGTGAAGCGCAGAGGACCAAAGCCGCGACTAAAGTGAAAGCAAATGATCTGTTCATAGATTTCTATTAGACGTGATACTCCTTAGACAATTCGAACGTACAGGCGTGAATAGTTGGCTGTAAGTTCAACAGTTTCAAGTCTGTTCCGTCGATGGCGTATTTTCAATATCGCCTTTTGGCTCCGGTTCTGACGGGACCGATAAACTGGGCCCGGGCTCATCGAGCCTCATAATAGCCAATGC
>Ga0126381_100003562_pt1 | contig 16890 bp, 21 predicted proteins | sample PanSoiMetPlot_28_FD_96465 | JGI IMG/M metagenome (GOLD analysis project Ga0126381, IMG submission 96465) | Tropical forest soil microbial communities from Panama - MetaG Plot_28 | ecosystem: Environmental > Terrestrial > Soil > Tropical forest > Bulk soil | place: Panama | collected 2016-02-17 | reverse complement strand
CTGATCGCGCCGAGCGCATCGACATCACCTTGATAAGCAGCCCCTACCCGCAGCGGCTCACGTGGAACATCCCCGGCGAGTGCCAGTGCGGCTGCGGGCTCTGGGCCTACTGGAACCTGAACGACTCCAACCTGAGCAACCACAGCTTCGCCCGGCCGGTCATCGGCGTCGTCGAGGGATACGGGCGCGCCATCGAGGGAGAGCGCGGGTTCCGCGCAGCGAAGGCGCGCATCGTCGGGCTGCACGTGGCGTTCCAGATCAGGCCCGCGCAGCGGTACGGCCAGCGGCGGTACTTCCAGTCAGGCCCGAACATCTACTCGTTCGGGCCGCAGGACGTCGGCGCGACACTGGGCATCGGCCCGGAGATGCACGAGATGCCGGCCGATCCGGAGGCTGAGCTCCGAGCGCTTGAGGCCAACCTCAAGATCCAGACGGACCTTGAGGAGCGCTACGGCGTGCCGGTGTATGAGACGACGCCGATGATGCTGATGAAGCATCCGCTAGGATCGGCTTAGCGGAAGGGTGAGGCATTCGAGTTGCCTCCCAGGACTCACGATCCGCCGCCGCTGCGCGGCGGGGAGGTCCCGGTAGCTCAACGGCAGAGTGTCCGCGTGGCGGGAGGTTCCGGGTTCGAGTCCCGGTCGCACTCCGGTGCGGTAGCTCAATCGGCAGAGCGCCCGCCGTGCCGTTCTCGGAGTTACCCACCCGCCACGCGGCAGTGCCCGCGGTGGCGGCGGCGTGACGGCGGGCCTGGCGGCGGCGCGCCCGCCAGCCGGGGACTGATCTCACTGCTGCCTCCATAACGCAGAAGCGGCCCGGCCGCCGGGGGAATCCCCTGCGACCGGGCCTGCTTCAAGGTGACCTTGATGCCAGGCTGCGAACTCGGCCGCGCCTGGCTCTGGCGTCGTCAGACCGGGACAGGCGCGGTCCACGCGCCGCTGACGAACTTGGTCATCCAGACCGTGCCGTCGGTGCCGTTGCCGGTGATGACCACCTCCCCGGTCACATAGTTAGGGCGCGCCTCGTGCGAGATCCACTCACCGGGAACACCCGGAATTACGTACGGTGTCATTGCTGTCTCCTCTGGCCAGCTCGGGTCGAGCACAACGGACAGGTCGTAGGCATTGCTGACGTCGAGACGGTTCTGGATCGCGACGTACCGGCAGCCTGCCGGCAGAGGCGGGAGCGGCTGGCCGGGCTGCCAGTCAGGGTAGGACAGCCAGACGTCGCCCTTGAAGTTCGGCGAGGCGAGCGCGTCGACGCAGGCAGCCCACTCATTGCCGCGGTTGACGTAGATGGTCGGCCGGGCGGCGGTGGCGTGGTTCATCCAGTTGGTCACCTGCGCCGGGCTGTACGCGCCGGTCTCGACGTCGACGACGTTGGAGTCGTAGCGCGGAGCTCCGGTGAACGCCTGGTCGATGGTGACGTGCACCGAGTTCGGGAACCGGGCGAAGTCGGCCGCGGTCCAGTCGATGTCGGGGCTGCCGGTGTCGTACCCGGCGACGATGTCCAGCCAGGCCGGCAGCGCGGCCACGTCGTCGTGGGTGGCGTCGCCCATCGTCCGGGTCATCGCATGCCTCCGCCGTGCCTGCGTACTTCATCTCTGATGGCATCAGTGAAGCCCGGCAACCCACCGGAGCGCAACTCAGCCCCTGCAGATTGTGGTGCTGCAGCAGCGTGCGCGGCGATGACGTCGGCATGGGTGAGCTTGTCGTCCGGGTGATGCTTCCGGCAGACGCGATGCCCTGCCGCCGTGCCGTGGCGGCCGAGTCGCCAGCAGCCGTGCACCTCGCAGTTGTTCTTGCGCAGCATCGTCGCCATCAGGCCGAGCACCGACACCGGGATCGTTATCTCCGCGACGTCAGACAGCGCCCCTGAGAAGGCGTTGTAATTGTGCGGCGAGCCGGCCGGGCAGCCGTGATCGGGGCAGTTGTAGCTGCCGGTCGCGTACGCAAGCCAGTGCTGCCACTGGTGGTAATAGATCACTGCGGCGACGATCAGCGCCAGGACCACGGCAGCGCCGGTGAGCCACCTCATCATGACTGCCTCGCGTCCCCGACGGCCACGTCGATGCGGGTGACCTTGTCGTAGACGCTCGTGCCGCCGTCCGGCTTGAGCTGCGCGCGCACCTCGGCGAGGCCATCCCGCAGGACGTTCGCGTCGCCGCGGAGGACGCGCATGTCGCCCTTCAGCCCGGTGACATCTGTCTCGACGCTGCCGACCTTCTGCTCCACCGCGGTGAGCCGCTCAAGCACGCCGGGCCTCGCCTCGGAGATGAGCTGCCCGGCGCTGCCGCGCCGCTCCGGCTCGCCGTGCCAGTCGTCGAGGAACCGGCTTGCCGACAGCAGCCGGGGCCTCGCCTTGCGCCAGATGACGATGATCACGCCGCCGAGCACCGATGCGGCTGCGCTCGCCGCGACGATGATCGCGGTCCAGTGGACATCCGCACTCGCGGCCGCGAGCTGACCGTGCATCGGCTCCCCTCTCAGAGCAGGTAGGCGTTGCCAGCGATCCCGGCGGCGGTGTTGGCCGCGTTCGCGACGCTGAACTGCGCGGTGACGACGAGCGTGGTGGAGACCGTGGTATTCCACGAGACCGCGTTCAGCGTGTCGAACGTCTGCCCGCTCGGCGGGGCGGGCGCCCCGCCTCCGAACGCCTCGATCGAGTTGATCGTGCCGGCGATCAGGCCGCTGACGCCGACCGTCGTGAAGTAGAGGAACCCGTCGAACGTGAACCATGCGCTAGCGCTGGTGACCGCGGCGGGACCGGACTGAGCGATGAGCGTGCCGGCGAGGCCGCCTGCACGGACCCTGGCTGTCAGGTTCGGCGACCCGGTCCCTCCGCATGAGCCGACCGCCTGGAACCGGATGCCCTGGTTGGCGGCGGTGAAGGTCCCGCCGGGGAAGGTGAACGTGCCGACGACCGTCTCGGCGATGCTGTTGGAGACGCTGGCGAACGACATCGTCGCGCCCACGACGGGCAGGTTGTTCAGGTCCGATGCGCGGATGGGCTGCCCGGCGTTAAACGCGGTGAGTAGTCCCACGAGCGCTCCTCAGAGTCTCAGGTAGGCGGGATTGAACAGGCGGATCGTCTCGCCCGCGGTGTGTGCGCGGATGACGCCGTTGATGCTGCGGGTGATCGTGAAGGTCTGCGGCGAGCTGGCCCCGCTGATCGCCGTGACGGTGATCCGCTCGCCGCCCATGAGGACGTCGAACGGGAAGTGCGCCACGTTGGTCGTCCACAGCGGCCCGGACGGGATGTCCACCTGCATCGTCGACGCAGCAATGGTGATATTCGCGTGCAGTGACGAGCCGTCGGACTCGGCGCGGCCGAGCACGGGGTCATCGGCGATGGCTGTCTCCCACGGCGACTCGGGCGCGGCGTTGAATGCGATCGGCCACAGCGGCTGCGGGCCGAGGCTCTCGGTGATGCCGATGGCGAGCTGCCGGACCGGACCGGGGGGAACCCATGACGGCGTGTTAGTCACCTGCACGTATGAGCCGATGTCTGCCAGCAGCAGGGACTGCGGGATGGTGCCGCGGGCGTACTGAACGGGGATGGCCGGGTAGCGGTCCTCGTCGGCTGACCGGATATGCAGGTACCACGAGGCGAGGCTCGCTAGCTGCGCGTCGTACTGCGGGTTGGACGATACCGAGGTATCGAACCGGCCGACGCCGGCTGGCGGGGCTGCCACCGACATCGGCCCGGAGGACAGCACCTGCCTGGCGCTCGACCCGTCCGCCGATGACATCGTGACATCGTTGACGACAAGGGTGTCGTCGGAGGCCGGGCTGAACTTCGGGTCGACCTGAGCACGCGAGAAGTCGATGGTGGTCGCGGCCGGCTGGTTGCAGAGCGCCCAGTTGGTGATGTAGCCCAGGCCGAGCACCTGGCGCGGCTCGGTCTGCAGCCCCTGGTCGGTGTCCTCGCATTCCTGCAGCAGCGAGGGGATCGTCTGCACTAGCTGCGGGCCCATCGGCACGGATCGCTGCGCCGGGCCGGTGACCCTGACAGCGATGCCCTCCTCGCCGCAGAGCCGGCCGTAGCGTATGCCTGCGGCCTCGCCGCTCCATGCGGCGAGCGGCCCCGCCATCGCCGACACTGGCTCGAATGCACCCATGACTGCGATGTGGCCGACCGCCGACCCGATCAGGCCGCCGCCGGCCGAGACAGAGGCGATCTGCGGGAGGAAGAACCCGGTGTTGTTCGTGAAGCCGGTCGGCGACGTCGCCCCGGCTGGCAGCACGTTCAGCGTGGAGGCGTTGCCGTTCTGGTTGAGCTCGATCGACACCATGCAGTCAGCCAGGGCAGCCAGCCCGAACGTCTGCGACTGCGTGAAGATCAGGGAGCCCGCCGCGGTGTAGGCGGACAAGGTAAGGGCGCCGCTGCCCGAGTAGGTCAGCAGGACACTGCCGATGCCGACGCTGCCGAGCGAGCCGTTCATGCTGATGCTGGCGACAACCGCGCCGACGGTGTCACCGCCGGACGGGACGGCGAGCAGGAACCTGACGACCTGGAAGACCGGGGTTCCGGGCATCATGACCCGGCCGGTGAATGTGGCCCCGTTCATCACCGGCAGCGGCGCGGAGCAGGCGAACACAGAGCTTGAGGCGAGGGTCGGGCTGCCGATGATATTCATGGCGCTGGAGCCGATCGCGGCACCGAGCGACGCCGCCGTCCTGCCGTCCTCGCACGGCCAGTATGCGACCACGTCCAGCGACGACGGCTTGCGTATCCATGCCCGGTACATCGCCGACCCGGCCGGGCTCTGCCCCTGCTGCAGGCGCCGCTGGATCCCGCCGGCCTGCGCCTGGCTGTAGGCGTTGCGCTGCGACGGGTCCGCCGCCTTCGGCAGCGCGGCGAGCTCGCCGTGGAACCGGTACAGGCGGCCGGACAGCTCAGCCGTGCCGCCGAGCGTCCACGTGTTGCCCTGCGCGTCGGCGAATGACGTCGCCCCTGGCGTCTGGCTTGTGAACACCGGGTCGGCGACTGTGGACGCGCCGATCAGCTGGAACTCGTATACCTCGCCGGGCGTGCCTGGCGTGGCGGTGGCCGCCGGGCCGGCCTGCTTTCCCACCTGGACCGCCTGGCCGGCCGCGCCGGTCAGCGCCGTCGCGGCCGTGGTGATCACCGGGCCCAGCTGTGTCCACGGGCCGGCCATCGTCGCGGCGGTGTAATAGGTGATCGTCTTCGCCGAGATGGCGTAATCAGCGCGCAGGGCGATCCGCTGCCCGAAGTACGGCACCGGCATCGCTGAGCTGGCGCCGAACTGGCTCGTGCCGTCACCGTGCAGGAGCGTGAACGTGCCGTCGCTGTTGATCTGCAGCAGCCATGCCTGCGTGGCGGCCGTGGTCCCCCACTTCGCCGCGAGCACGTAGCTGGCGGTCCAGTCGCCCGGCTTGCAGTCAGCCCGGACCGACAGGGTGCCCGTCGTGATCTGCAGCGGCGCGGCGTCCGGCGTGCTCGCGCCCGACGTGGTGTCGGCTTCCATCCGCAGGTAGCACGGGATGCCTGCCAGCGACGACGGCACCGAGAACCGGATCGGGCTGTTCTGCACCAGGCCGTTCGCCAGGCCCGGCGCGTTGTACCAGGGCGACGACGGCTGGCGGATTGTCCAGCGGTTGTCGCGGTTGTCGACGGTGAACGTCGCCTGCGACGGGGACAGCTGCGACTTCATGTTCTGGCGGCCGCGCGTGATCGTGACCGGGGCCGAGTTGCGGATCGAGCCGGGCCCGGTCAGCGGCACTGCCGTCCACGAGCCGAGGTACACCTCGGAGCGGATGTCGATGCCGGCGTAAGCCGGCATCAGTGCGCCGACCCGAACGCGATCTGCACGCTGTTAGTGCTGCCGCCGCCGCGCATGTGCGCCTCGACGCGGATCGCTTCCATGATCGCGTTCGTGATCGGGCCCTCGCCGCCCAGCATCTGCATCACTAGCGCGAGCTGGCCGCCGCCGCCAGCCCCGGCCTGAGCGGGGAATCCGAGACCCATGCCGCCCGCCAGTATGTCGGCCGAGTGCGCGAGCGAGGCCAGCCGTGATCGCATGCCCGAGGCCAGCGAGTCGGCGAAGTGCGCGCCGCGGATCTCCGGCGCGCCGCCGCCTGACAGCGGCCCCTCCTTAGCCGGTGACAGGCCGAAGAACCCGGCGACCTTGGAGGCCAGCGACCCGGCCATCGAGCCGAGGCCGCCGAGCATCGAGCCGAGGCCGTCGATGAGCCGCCGCACCGCGTTCTTGCCGGCGGTGAACAGCTTGTCGCCGAGGCTGGCCAGCGCGGCAATGATCTTTCCGGGCAGGTCGGCGAACCACCGGACGACGTCGCCGATGACGTGGAACACGGAATCCTCGAACTTGCGGACGTCCCCGGTCGCGGTGTCCCAGGCGTGGCGGACGCGCCCGACGAAGTTGTCGACGGCCTGCGCCCAGTTGGCCACGTCGGTCTGGGCGCGGGTGAGCCACTTGACGGTGTCGTGGTACCACGCGGCGATGTCGTGCGACATCTCGTCCCAGTTCTTCATGGCCCCGCGGATCCACGAGGCCATGACGTTGAAGAACCCGCCGACGACGTCGAACAGGATGTTGATCGCGTGCACGACGTCGTGCGAGCTCATGACCGTGATCAGCTTGCCGAACGCGATGAGCACCTTGCCGATGCCGTCACCGAACGCCGTGGTAGCCGGGCCGACGATCTTGAGGAGCTTCTCGAACCACTCGTGGAAGCCCTTGGACTGCACGAACTTGTCGAGCTTCCCGAGCAGCCCGCCGATCGCGTTGCCGAACGCGGTGGCCAGCGGCGTCAGGAGCGGCATCAGGTGACTGACCACCTGCAGCGCGTCGCCGAAGATCTTGAACGCCGTCGGCTGGAAGGCCAGCGACATCTTGTCGTACGCCTGCCTGATCTGATCGAGCGCGCCGACGGCGGTCTGCTGCGACGGGGTCAGGTTGCTCCATGCGTCCTGCTCCTTGAGCAGGATCCCGAGCGCCGTCTTCTGGTCGGGCAGCAGGTTCGCCATCGCCTTGTGGTTGTTGCTCAGGGCGACGAGCGCGTTCTGCATCGACGGGGTCAGGTTCTGCCAGGCGGTGTTCTGGTTGTTGAGCACCTCGACGGCAGCGCGGGTGCTCGGGTCGGCGATCGACTTCTGGTACTGGGCGGCGTCGGCCGCCGACGTGTGGATCGAGGTAGCGATGGCCTGCGAGGCGTTGCCGAAGTCGTTCTGGTTCTGGACGAGCTGGGAGTAGTTCGTCTGCAGGATCTTGAGCGACGGCAGCGCCAGCGCCGCGAACGCGCCCGCGCCGGCGGTGGCGGCGACGAGCCCGCTCGCGAGCGCGACGACCTCGGTGACGACTGCGGCGATCGCCGGGGCCGCTACTAGCGCCCCGGTCGCCAGCCCCCCGAACGAGCTGCCGAAAGTCTCAAGGAACGACGCCTCGCCGCCCTTGCCGCCGCCGCCAGCCCCGGCCAGGCCCATCATCGCCTTCTGAACGAGGCCCATCACGCCGGTCGCGGCGACGCCCTCGACCTCGGCCTCTCTCTGCTTCCGGCTGTACTTCTCGACCATCCTCGCCGCGGCGTCGGCCGACAGGCCGACCTCGGTGAACGCCCTGACCGCTGACTCGGCGCGGCCGACGATCTCGAACTCTAGCTTGGAGTCAGCCACCGCCGTGCCCCTCCTCCCAGTGGTTGATCAGCGCGTCGAGCTCGGCGAGGGTCAGGAGCCGCTGCTCCCACGGCCGGATGTGGTAGACCGAGGCGAGGACGGCGGTGTAGCGCTGGGCGTCGTAGCTGATCCAGCCGGGTCCGTATGGCGCTCCCGCGCCCTGGTAGGGCCCGGCGGTCGCTCCTCCGGCTTGTCGCTGTCGGCGAGCTTCCCGATCGCCTCGTAGACCTGGCTGAGGCGGACGTCCACGCGGCCGCTGAGCACGTCGTCGAACGTGATCAGGTGCGTGCCGCGGCTGCCGTCCTCGCCGGGCTGCTCGTCAGCCTGCTGGTATCCGGCGCGGAACATGGCCAGCCAGACGGCGACGGCGATGCAGCGGGTGCGGGCGATCATCAGGCCCTCGACGAACTCGGGGAACCGCATGTTCGAGCGGATCTCGATGTCCTCGGCCTCGGCGAGCGACGGGTCATTGATCCAGTCGGAGTCGAACTCGAACAACTGGCCCGCTGCGGGCAGCTTGATCACGGGCATTACAGGTGCCTCCTCGTGGCTTCCTCGGCGACGACGTCGAGCGCCCGGACGATGTCGCGGCGGATCTCGGGCGCGCGGGCGACGATGGGCTTGGTGAAGAATCCGGGCCTGACGCCCTGAATGAACCAGCGCTTCCGGTCGCCGAACAGCATGTGCCAGAGCACGCCCTCGTTGAGCCGGACGATGCGGCGGCGCTTCGGGCCCCTCGACGTGCCGCGCAGGATGACCCGCGCGCCGCCCTTCCCGGCGATCTGCTTGCTCGTGGTCAGCCGCAGGTCTACCGCCAGGACGTCGGCGTACCGGTTCGGCATGTACTGCCGCAGGCCCTCGCGGATGTCGTCGAGCGCTGGCCGGGTCGCGTCGCCGATGCCCTTGCGCAGCTGCCGGGACAGGTCGACATCCCCGGCGAGGCGCAGCGACCTTGCGGTGTCGCGCAGCACGCCGGGGAAGTCGTCGATGCGGACAGCGGCCATCTCAGCCGATGACGCCTGACCGCATCCGCTGAATGGCGCTCGCGGCCTTCCATGTCGACTTGACGTCGACACCCTTGGTCACGCCTCCCGAGACCGCCATGTCCGGCAGGATCTGGCCGAACCAGTAGTTCGCCGGGCTGTTGGTGTTCTCGTAGAGGTAGAAGTTGCGGGACAGGCCGTCGACCGAGGCGGCGTACATCTGCGGCGTGGCGTCGTCGTACCACCCGGTGAAGTCGCCCGAGGCGTCCGGCAGGCCGGACACGTAGATCAGGTTCGGGTCCTGCATCGCCGTGACGTCGACCTTGGCGACGACGCGGCTGATCGTCCAGTCGGACATGAACGCCACCGGAGAGGCAGCGCCGTTGTTGGTCAGCCCCAGGTAGACGACGCCGTTGCGGCCGTGAATCCTCATGCCAGCCCTCTCTTACAGTTGAGCGATCCGCTGGATCAGCCGCCGGGCAGCGGCGTCGAACGTCCTGCCGGCGATCGCCTTCCTGGCGGCCGCCGCTGCGAGCTCGCGCTGCGTGTCGTGCGCGAGCCACCACCGCAGCTGCTCCGATGCGTCCTCCGGCGAGGCGAACGCCGGCAGCATCGGGAACAGCTCGTCGGACTCCGGGCGCGGGTCCCGGAGGAAGAACAGGCCGCACGCGGCCATCTCCGCCTCGCGCGGCCCGATCGCGGTGCCGTCGCAGGTGTCGCCGTCGTGAGTGTTGGACTCGCGGCGGTAGAAGTTGATGCCGCACTTGCTCACGCGGTACATCTCGGCGACGTCGGTGTTGTCCACGCACCGCATCGACTCGATCGTCGAGCCGCCGGAAGTCTGCTCGTCGTCGACGAGGTACTGATGCAGCGGGCTGTCCTCGGGCAGGTCCGGCCAGCCGCCGGCGAGCGCGACGGCCAGGCCGTCGAGGTTCATCCGCGAGAAGAACTCGCGCCGCGACGGGAACCCGGTGCCGGCGAACGCCAGGTCGAGCTCGTAGCGGCCGCTGCCGGGGTAGTGCACCTTCGGCCGGTAGCAGTGCGGCTGGTAGTAGGCCGGGCCGAGCCCGGAGTAGGCGGCCAGGTTCAGCGGGTCGTTAACGAGGTTGAGATCGGCGTGCGCCGCGCGCTCAAGCTGCTCCGTATCCTGATACGGCGACTCGGTGTGCAGCAGGACGACCTTGTGCCTGCGCGATCGCAGGACGTCGAGCATGAACGGCGGGGTGAAGAACGCCGAGATGCCGAGGATGACGTCGGGCCACCAGCGGTAGGCGACCGCCCAGATGTTCTCCGCCGCCATCTGGACAACCTCGTGCGGGGCGAGCATCTTGCGGACCTGCTGGTAGCCCTGCTCGTTGGACTCGCCGGTCTCGACGAGCGCGGAGTCGAAGAAGCTGATCCGGTCGTCGAGGTTGTAGACCTCGACCTGCTCGCCGAGCTCCCGTAGCGCCTCGCACCAGCCGTTGAACACGTCGGCGACCGACCAGCTCGGGCCGGGGTGGATGACGAGCCAGCGCACGTCAGCTGAGCCATTCGGGATGCGCGAGCGACCAGCGGACCGTCTTCTCAAGGGACTCGGCGAAGTCGACCGGCGGCTTCCAGCCGAGCCCGGCGAGCTTGGACGGGTCGAGGCCGTAGTGCGGGTCGTGGCCCGGCCGCGCCGAGTGGAAGTCGACGAGCCGGTAGCGGAGCTCGCGCCCGGCGATCTCGGCGATCTGCTGCGCGACCGCCAGGTTCGAGACGGGCTCGGGCCCGGCGATGTTGTACCGGTCAGGCCGGCCGTGGAGCGACACCGGGAAACTGACGGGCGGCAGCTCGCGGAGGATGAACAGCGCGGCGTCGGCGACGTTGCGGGCGTGCAGGTAATGCCGGGTGCCGATGTTGCCGGGCGTGCCGTGCACCGGGAGCTCGTCGCCGCGGGCGATGCAGCCGATCGCCTTCGGGATGAACTTCTCCGGGTCCTGCCGCTCGCCGATCATGTTCATGATGTTGGCGATGGCCACTGGCACGCCGTAGGCCCGCCAGTACGAGGTGGCGATCGCCTCCTGCGCGGCCTTGCTCGCGGCGTAGGGGTTGGACGGGATGACAGGCGACCACTCGGGATGACCTGCCGAGCCGGCCTCGACGGGCCCGTACACCTCGTCGGTGGAGATGACGAGCACCGCCCGCGGCCGCAGCTTCCGGGCGAGCTCCAGCGTGTTGAGAATGACGTGCGTGTTATTGATCACGAACGGCACCGGATCGAGCAGCGACCTGTCAACGTGGGACTCGCTCGCCATCGCGATGATGTAGTCGGGCGGCGTGAGCGTTGACACTTCCCAGTCGCTGAACGGCGCGCACAGGTCGTGCATCTCTACCGCGACGCGCGGCCGCCACTCCGGGCGCGGGCCGAGCACCGCGGCGATCCGGTCTGACCGTCCCTTGTGCCGGAAGCTGTCGGTGCAGGTGACGTGCCAGTCCGTCGTGGCCAGGATGTGCTCAAGGAAGTGATGCCCGACGAACCCGCCGGCGCCGGTGAGCAGGACGCGCATCAGTCCCCGATCTCGATGATGAAACTGCAGGCCATGTAGTCGACGTCGTTGACGTTCATCACGCCGTAGCCGGTGGCCTCGACGCAGACCGCGAAGCCGGTCACGCCGCCGCCGCACGTCGGGTCGCGCTTGAACGCCGCCCAGACCGAGTCGCTGCTGGTGACGTCGAGGAACGGGTCGAGCGTGTCCATCCCGGAGTCGGAGCCGGACATCGGCACGAGGACGATCACGCGCAGGTGGTAGTCGACCTGGCCGTCGAAGCTCTGCGAGTAGGTCGCGACGGTGCCGCCTGCTACCGGCACGACGACCGCGCACGGCGGGTTGACCTCGCCGAGGCGGGTGGTCACCGCGCCGCGCAGGTCCGGCAGCTGGGCGGCGAGGTAAGTGGCGATCGCCGAGCGGATCTCGGTGAACGCCTGCTGCGTCATGCTAGACGCCGACCCGGTCGCCGCGGATGTAGCGGTGCAGCAGCCCCATCACCGTCGGGTCCTGCTGCGTCAGCCGCAGCGCGAACTCGCCGAACCCGGCCACGCCGAACGGCGCGTCCTTGCGGCGGAACAGGTTCGCGGCCGCGATCCGCGTCGACTCCTTGACCGCATCCGGCACCGCAGGCCAGCCGTGCACGCCGGTTACCTGCAGCCGGTCGAGGTGCGACCACGGCCAGACGATCGGGATGAACTTCGGGCCGACGATGTTGAAGCCGGTCCACGGCCACAGCTCGCCGAACCGGTTCCGGTTATACATCCCGGAGGCAACGTAGAGCTGGAAGTCGGTGTTCTGCACCCACGTCTCCTCGTAGGTGCCGTCGCCGTCCCGGTCAGCCTTGAGCGAAGTCAGCGAAACCAGGTCGTCGATCGACTGCTCGTAGATCGACTCGGGGATGTAGGTCCGCACCTCGGTCGAGGCCGTCTGCCAGAAGAACCGGCCGGTGATCTCGTCGACGCTCCGGCTGGCCGCCTGCACCGCGCCGGTCAGCTGCAGGTCGTCGGTGGTCTTGGTGATGCCGAGCCGGGTCTTCATCTCCTCAAGGGAGGTGTAGAACGTGTTCAGCGCCGTCGTGCCGACGGTCCACGTGCCGGAGTAGATCCCGCTGGCGGTGCCCGCGCCGTCCCACGTGTAGGCCCAGATGCCCTCGGTCGAGCTCGGGATCGAGGCCGTGAACTTGCCCGCCGAGACGGTCGTCACCGACGGGGTCGTGACGTTGCCGTTCGGGTCGGTGACCGTCAGGGTCGGCGGCGACGGCGTGGGGCTCGTCGGGACGCCGTTGACCGTGAAGATCGCCGTGATGACGGCGATCTCGTCGGCACCGGCGAAGAAGACGTTGCCGGCGACCGATGCGGTGACGGTGGCCGGGGTGGTCACTTCGCCGCTGCCGTCTTCCTGGCCGCCGCTGGCTTCGCCTCGCCCGGATCCGGGTCCTTAGCCGCCTGGTTCGTCTTCGGCGGCTTCACCAGCTCGGCGACGCCCTGGCGGACGAGCCCGGCGGCCTCCTCGTCATCGACCTCGAACTCGGTGCCCGCCGGCGGCCAGCTCCGGCCGTCGTAACGCGGGCCCGAGTACTGCTCCAGCATCCTGATCCGCTTCATCGCAGCAGCCCCTCGTATGCGGCTTCCCACTTGCGCCAGCCGTCCTCGATCGTGTGCAGGCGGGCGACTTCCTTCGCCTTGGCTCCCATCGACGCGCGCAGGTCGTCGTCGGAGGCAAGCGTGCAGAGCCGGTCCAGCCACTCGTTCTGCGACCGCACCAGGAACCCGGTGACCCCGTCGACGACGAACGGCCGGTAGCACTCGGCGTCGGAGGCGATCACCGGGATGCCGCGGGCCGCGTACTCCAGCGCCTTGAGGTAGGACTTCGACCGGTTGAACCGGGTGTCGGCGAGCGGTGCGATCCCGATCTCGAAGTCGATCGAGCGGTAGAACCCCTCCGGGTCCTTCGTCACGTGCGTCCACGGGATGTAGCCGCAGCGCTTGTGCCGCACCGCCGGCCGGTAGTCGGTGCCGATGAGCACCGCATCCCACGCCGGGAACTTCCGCAGGAACTTCTGCAGCGGCCCGGTCGCCTGCAAGATGTCCATGCCGTGCGAGCTGCCGCCCATCCACCCGACAGCCGGCCGCTCGCCGCGCGGCGCGGGCAGGTCGAGAACCCACGCCGGGATGTGGTTCGGCAGGATCACGACGTTGCCGCTGAACTCGCGCATCACCTCGGCCAGCGGCTCGCAGGTGACGGTCACCATGTGCGAGACCTCGGCGTAGTGCGCGATCGCGTCCCGGACGTCGCCGCGGGAGTAGGTCTGATACGGGCCGAAGTTGACGGGGTCGAGGGAGAACACGTCGTCGTCGATCTCGTAGACCAGGCGGGTGAACGGGGCGAGCCGCCGCCAGGCGCTCAGGCCGTCGAACGTGTCGAGCCGCTCGGCGGTCGTGATGTCGGCCTTGCGCGCGTCCAGTACCTGAATGCCGGGCCGGTTGCCGCCGTGCGGGTCGTCGCCGCCCGCCATGTCGAGCTCGTGGCCATGCTTGGCGAGCTCCCGCATCGGCATGATCATCCGGTACCAGGCGCAGCCGGAGCCGCCGTCGTGCCCGGCGTAGATCTTCACCCGAGCGCCTTGCGGGCGTGCTGTGTCCACAGGCCCATTGCCACCGACAGCGACCGCCAGTAGTGGTTCATCCGGCCCCAGTCAGCGCCGAGGTAGGCCGCGAGCTCCTCGTAGCAGTCGATCGCGGTGTGATAGCTGAGCCGCTGCGCGGCGACCCACGGCCACAGCTGCTCGTGCGCGGCGATGCCCGGTGCCTCGATCTCGGCGTTCCGCGCCGCGTCGGACGCCCGGTCGTGGCGCACCGACGGCGCGCCCGAGCTCACCGCCCAGCCCAGATGGTCGGCGATCTTCTTGGCGAACAGCCCGGCCCACATGTCATCGAACCGGTCGTAGGGCCAGTCGCCGCCCTGCAGCCCCATGTAGAACAGCGGCGCGGCCTCGCGGCGGAACGCCAGGTTCATGCCGCACATCGGGAAGAACGCGCCCCGCGGCACGATCGCCTCCTGCATCGCCGGCCAGAGCCGGTAGTCCGGCATCGCCAGCTGAGTCAGGCCGTCGAAGTCGGGGACGTTCGACCAGAGGCCGTGATGCACCATCACCGGCCAGCGGCTCGCGCGGATGTCGTACGGGTAGCCGCGCGGATACAGCTCGCCGAGGCGGCTGCGGACGTGGCCCAGGGTGTTCCACCAGGACGGGTCGGGCGCAGTGCGGCCGAGGATCCGCTCAAGCCGCCAGAGGTACGGCACGCCGGGCTCGGGGCGGGTGTCGTCGTCGAGGTGCCAGACGACGTCCGCGCCGAGCTCGACCGCCTTGAGGGTGCCGTAGCTGCGGCAGGCCGAGCTGCGCTGCGGGATGATCCACGCATCCTCGCCGAGCTCGGCGGCCGCCTCGCCGTGCGAGAAGTGCCGCACGCCGTGTGGCGGGTCGAACGTCCGCTCGGGCGCGTCCTCCATGACGATGACATCGGCGCGCCCGGCGAGCACGTCAGTCCATGCGCCGAGGAACTCCATGCACATCGCCGGCCGGTTCGTCGGGACGACGACCGCGATGCTCAGCTGAGCGTCTTCTGCCACAGCGTTACCGTCACCTCATCGGGGCCGCCGGGGAACAGCTCGTCGAGCACGAGCTGCACGTCGCGGACGCAGTCCTCGCCGTAGTCGTGCACCGCGAGGATCCCGCCCGGCTCAACCAGCGGCAGCGCGAGCTCGACGTCACGGCGGACACTCTCGGCCAGGTGGTCGCCGTCGATGAAGACCAGGCCGTACTGGCTCGCCGCCAGCCATCGCAGCGCATCGGCGCTGTCCTCGACGATGACCCGGACCCTGCTCGCCACGCCGTAGGCGGTCAGGTTCGCCTGCATCACCTCGCGCGTCGGCAGCGAAGCGTGCGTGTCGATCGTGGTCACGTGCTCGGCCCCGCCGAGCGCCATGACGATCGCGCTGTAGCCGTAGGCGGTGCCGACCTCGATGACCCGCCGCCCTGCTGCGAGCTTGCCGAGCCGCTCGGCTTCCTCGGCCGTGACCGACGTGGTGATCGCCGGGCTGCGGGGGTCGGGCCCGATGGTGACCGGCCGCCACTCAAGGTGCGGCATCAGTCCGGGGCCCCGAACCGCTGGCTGGTGATCTGCATCGTCGCGCCCGGCTTGCGCACCCACGAGCAGCCCGCGGCGACCAGGCGCTCGGCGAGGAACCCGTCGCAGGTGTAGCCGTCCGGCTGCCACGTCGAGACCGCCAGGCAGTCGGCGCGGATCATGAACGACGAGCTGTCGACGTTGCCGACCCGCGGCTTGTCCCAGACGCCGAGCATGCCGCCCGGCGCGGCGAAGTCGGAGCAGATCAGGTCCGCGCCGGAATCCTCGGCCAGTGCGACCATCTCGGCGACATGCTGCGGCTGCCAGATGTTGTCGTCGTCGAGCCAGTGCACGTACTTCCCGGCCGCCAGCCAGCCGCCGGCCGCGCGGGCGATCGCGCCGTTGGACTCGTTGCCGAACGGCACCGTCCAGTTGCGGCCGAGCCGCACTACCCTGCGCGGGCCGCGCGGCAGGTAGCCGCTCCGGTTCAGCGCCTGCTCGGTCTCCTCGTCCGGGCCGTCGAGGACGACGATGTGCTCGATCGCCGGGTAGGACTGGCAGGCGACCGAGGCGACCGCGCGCTCGACGACAGTCCGCGGCCTGCGGTACGTCGCGGTGACGACCGAGACCAGCGGCTCGCTCACGCCCAGCCGCGCAGGATCAGCCACTGCCCGAACGCCCAGGCGTAGGCCCCGGCGACAACCCACCGCAGCGACCGCCACGCCACCCCGGCGATGACCATCAGCGCAGCGGCAGCGGACAGCGCCGCGCCGTGCGGGAACCGCATCAGGTCTGCCGCCACGGGCCGGGCCCGTCCTCGAACTCGCCGGTCACCTGCATCTGCATGTCGACCGGCCCGCTGTTGTGGTCGACCGACTGCCAGTGGTCGACCTCGCCGTCTTCGGTCGCGCTGTACGGCTGGAACGACTGGTCGGGCGTGCTCGTGATCGGCTCAGGTGCCGTTGGCATTGGGAGTGCTCCCCTCGCTATATCCGTTGTCGGGCAGCGTCTTCCACGCCACCGGTGCCGGCCGGTAGCCGTCGTCGCTCGCGTGGCGTTCCGGCGCGGTGCCGATCGGCACCTTGTCGGACTGGCCGATGGTCGGCGTGTATGCGGGCGCGCTCGCCGCGCTCGTGGTCTCCGACGCCGTGCCGGGCGCGGTGTAGGACCCGGTCTCGTCGGAGATCATGTTGCCGTCGGCCATCGACGAGCAGCCGATGACGGCGGTCAGCGGACCGCGCTGCAGCAGGTGCGTGTTGTCCTGCACCGGGGACTCCTTACGGGTTGACGGCGCGGCCGCCGCGCATCACGCGGCCCTGGCCGGCGCCGGTGTCAGCGAGCCCGCCGTCAGCCTGGACAATGCCGGGCATCTTGTTGCCCGCCGCGGTGTACAGGCCGTCAGCTGCCTGCGACCAGTCGTTCGGGCCCGACACCGCGTCGGTCACATGACCGGAGGCGTACGTGCCGGACAGGTAGGAGCCAGGCAGCGTGAAACTCACGTCCTGGTTCCCGCCGCCGTCGGTGTTGTCGACGCCCGCTGAGCCAGGCGACCCGGTGTTCGCCGTGTCCGCCGGGCCCAGCCCGGAGATGCCCTCATCGAGCTCGCCCGGCTGG
>Ga0126381_100003560_pt1 | contig 16894 bp, 17 predicted proteins | sample PanSoiMetPlot_28_FD_96465 | JGI IMG/M metagenome (GOLD analysis project Ga0126381, IMG submission 96465) | Tropical forest soil microbial communities from Panama - MetaG Plot_28 | ecosystem: Environmental > Terrestrial > Soil > Tropical forest > Bulk soil | place: Panama | collected 2016-02-17 | reverse complement strand
CGGTGAGCTGTTCGTCCAGCGCCACGAAGAAGCTTTCAATCTCTTGGGCGCATGCCAGATCAGCCGGAAGCGCAAATGCAGCGCCTCCGCGCGAAGCGATGAGCTTCACCGTTTCATCAGCTGCTTCGGAATTTCGGCCGAAATGAATAATGACCATTGCGCCATCGCCGGCCAAGGCTTCAGCGATTCCGCGGCCGATTCCGCGACTGGCACCGGTAACGAGTGCGACCTTGTTTTCGAGTTCGCGCATTACGGCCTCCCGTCCGGCACCTCGCTGGATTGGCTCCTAGGGAGCCATACCGCAACCGCGATCAGCCAGACGAATCCACCGAATCGCGTTAATGGCAAAAAGAAAGAAGCGGGATACCAAATCAGACTCAGGGATGACAGTTCGCCTGCAAGGGCGATCACCATTCCCAAGACCACCAGCCACGCGGGAAGCAAACGCCCGAAAAAGCTGGTAACCGATACGCCTGACGCCAGCAATCCGAATCCCACTGCAAATGCGACACCGCCAAACAGGAAGCTCAGGAAATACAGCGCATGGACAAGCGCGGCTGAAGACGAAACCACATCGGGGATGGAAAATACCCAACTATAGAGGGCCGATATCCCAAGCGCAGCGGAAGCTACAAAGCCCCCGAACAGAGCAATATAAGTTCCTGCAGCCCGAACACCCAGGAATCGAAGACGGCCGACCACGCTGGCGGTGAACAGGCCCAGCGGCACAGCCGAGCCGAAGAAGAAGAATGTGCTGACTCGGATCGCTTGCGGAGAGTTTGCGAAGAAATCCTGTACCGCTTGCGACGAGCTGTATGGGTTAACGTATACCGCTCCGTGGCGGAGGAAGGTTCCTGCAAAGATGCTGGCAGCAAAGAGCAGCAGGTGCACAAGAGCCAGCAGGAGGAGCGGAGGGCCTGCGTGCCGACTTTGGGAATTTAGTTTCATACAATAATAATTGATATAATAAATGATTATAAGATGCAATAATTTAGGAATCCGATGCATTCCACAGAAAAGAAAGGCAATTCCTGCCCCGCGTTTTTACTGGCCCAGGTCGGAGCCCACGCTGCATCTAAGTTTGCCGAACGGTTGGCTCCTTTGGGCCTTACGCCGCCGGACGCCGGTATCCTTCGCCTGTTGCGAGTGACCGCTGGGCTGAGCCAGCAAGAACTGGCGGCGAAGCTGGGAATTCACCCCAGCCGGTTGGTCGCTCTCCTGGATGAGCTCGAACAGAAGGATCTGGTTGAGCGCAAATCCAATCCAGATGACCGCCGGCAGTACTCGTTGCACCTCACCGAAAAGGGCGAAAAAAAGTTGGAACATATCGGTCATGTCGCGCAACAACACCAGGAGGCACTGTGCGCGGCGTTAAGTCTCGAAGAATGTGCCAAGTTGGCAGAACTGTTGCGGAAGATTGCCGACCAGCAGGGCCTGACACCAGGTGTTCATCCTGGATACCGTTGGATAAAGCGTTGAGTTGCAAGGCAGCTCCGTTCAAATTTTCGAATCGACCCTTGCACCTGCTCAGCTTGCAACGGAATGGCAAGTGGAGCCTAAGCCAGCCTTTGTCCCATGGGAGATTTGATCTCGGAAACTGTTGGGGTGCTGAATGGCACTACAACGCCTGCTGCGCGGAGGCGGAATTACACGCCATCACGCGCTGTTCGAGAAAATGCCGCTCCATAGGATTACGCGCGAGCTCGAGGGCGGCTTGGAAGTGTTCGCGGGCGTTCTGGTACTTGCCGCTTTGCAGCTCAAACGTGCCAATCGCGGCAAAGTAGAAGGGATACCTAACGAGGCGTTCTGGATCGGGGATAGCGCGAATTGCTTCCAGCCCGCGCTGCGCGCCTTCGCTCTCACCGATGGCGATAGCCCGGTTGAGCGCTACGACGGGAGAAGGACGGATAGTCATTAACGCGTCGTAAAGTGAAACAATGCTTTCCCAATCTGTGTCTTCTACACTGAGGGATCGCGCATGAATTGAGGCGATTCCAGCCTCGAGGTGATACTCCGTGAGCTCTGAACCTGTGGCCGAAGCGTCCAGCAACCTCAGCCCCTCAGCCACGAGATCCTGGTCCCATTGGGAACGATTCTGGTCAAAGAGCAAACTCAGGTTTCCGGAGGAATCCACGCGAGCCGGCAGGCGGGCCGCGTTGAAACACATCAGGGCGGCGAGTGCGTGGGTGCTTGGGATGCTGCCAAGTGGGTGTTTCAAGAGTAACCCGGTGAGTCGCATTGCCTCCTGGCACAGCTCAAGTCGGACGGCGGTCTCCGGTGATGCCCCATGGTAGCCCTCGTTAAACAGCAGGTAGAGCGCGCGCTGGACTGCTGGAAGTCGTTCGGAGACATCAGGTGGAGCTTCGACATCAAAGAGCCGCTGCGAATTCGCAAGTACTTTCTTCGCACGAGCTATCCGCTTCTCGGTCGCAGCGTGGGTGCTAACAAAAGCATTGGCAACCTCATCAACACTGAAACCGCACAGGATATGGAGAACCAGGGCGACCTGGGCCTCCTCGGGCAATCGCGGATGGCAGCAGGAGAACATCATGCGAAGCAAGTCGTCTTCGATGGTGTGAGCGGCGAAGAGCTCCGCAACAGTGGGAGCCAGTGTCCACTCGCTTTCAATAAACCGTCCCAGCTCAGGCGCAAAAGTGCGGGCCGTGCGCTCGCGCCGGAGCACATCGAGCGCACGGTTCTTTGCGGTGGCCATCAACCACGCAGACGGATTCTCCGGCATCCCACGGAACTTCCATACTTCCAACGCTCGGCAGAAGGCGTCTTGTACGACGTCCTCGGCCAGCACAAGGTTACTGACTCCAAAGATGCGCGTGAGAACAGCGATCATCCGCCCCGATTCGCGGCGGAACAGATGCTCACTGGTTTCGCTTACATGTTCAACTTCATGACTGGCCGTACTTCAACACCACCTTCCACCTCTAAGATTGGGCAACCCTTGGAAAGCTCTACGGCCTGCTCCAAATCACGGGCCTCGATTAGCGTATAACCGCCGACAATGTCCTTGGCCTCGGCAAACGGTCCGTCAGTCACAGTCTTCTGCTTGCCCTTGACGACCTTGCCAGTACGTTCAAGTGGTTGTCCCTGGTCCTTGATATGGCCGTTTTGACTAAGCTCCTTGAACCAGGCCATCCACTTCTGCATCGATTGCTGGATTCGTTCAGGCGACCTGCCGGCTTCGCCTCCGCGATAAAGAAATACGAACTCACTCATTGTGATTCCTCCTCAAATTGTATGTTGCGATTCATAAACGGTTCACTAGTGCAGTAGCGGACAATTTTTTCTTAATCAAGGATGATTTCGCGGCCCGCCGGGTTCCTGTCTGAGCCAAGTTCCGCATTGGTCAGGTATGCACCGCAAAACATCACGTGAGGCGGAAATGGGGCGACGACACGCTTTTCCGCGTCAACTACTACAATGTTTTCCCACGACAACATGTAATCCACTCCCGGCCAGCTGGGCGGTTGCAAGAACCTCTTGGCATAAGCGTCGGCAACGAAACGGGTTATCTCCCCCAGACTCTCTTTCCCTGGGCGCGCGCAACTCAGCAATCGGCAGGCACCGCAAGAGGAACCTGCGCGTTTCCTCTGCAACCGGCGCAATCTCTCTTTCTTCTTCCTTTGTAATTTCCGCATTTGACTCCGCTTTCTGATCTCAGGACGTCCGAGTAGCAGGGCAGCCGACATTTCTTTCCCGGCTCGCCATTGCTCTTCGATGAGATCGGTCCAGCGTCATCGAGAACCGGGCGTGAACTCCCGTAGCTACCTCTTCCACGAAACAGGATTGCTGGAATGCGCGGCAGAACAAATCAAGCATTTCTCCGACCGAGCAAATATCAAATAGAGGCATCAAGTGTGTGAGTTCTAGCAGGTACTCCACCTTCTGATTCAGGTTCATCAGCTTGAGCGTAGTAGTAGTTGTTTTGGACCACGCCCGTAGGGAAACGAGCATTCCCAGACCAGCGGCATCGATAGCCTTGATCTCGGCTAAGTCAAGTACTGCTGATCGGATGCGCGGATGCGTCATGACGGCAACTCGTAACTTCTCTGCATCTGGAAACACAATTCGGCCCTCACACCGGAAGATCGCCACATCCCCTAAAATTCGGATCGTTAATTTCAGCATCTCCACTCCTTATCCGCCGTTGTGGCTGGCAACAGAGGACCTGCAGGCACTTGGTTCGAGGTAAACACCCGCTCAAGAGTCGAGCGTGTGCAGCGATTCGCAGCCTGTTTGCTATATCGACGTGTGAGTCGGTCGCGACCGGACAAAGAATGAGGCTTTTTTTGGCGCCGGAATCGAAGGCACTACGCAGAGCTAGAAGCTGGCCAATTCGGTTTTGACCCAAAGTATCGCTATCCATACAATTGGCAATCCTCACTCAGGCGAGGGGTCGCCTAGTCGCTCCAGATCGGCTGGTAGTGGACATGATCCCCCGCTTTGGTTGTGAGCGCCCGGCCCGACGGCTCGGTGGATTTCATCCACAAAAGAATCCTTCGAATCGTGCAGGATCATCTTCTCGTTTTGGCGGGCCGGACGTTCGCAGTCGCTTGCTACTTGAACGAGGAATCGAGCAAACAGGCACGGGCATCGAAACAGCAGGGAAGCGGTCTCGGGAGTGAAGTACTTCGACAGATTTGTACGAGAGTTATCTTCGTGGCCGGATGTAACGACTCATCCGCACCGGTTTGGAGGCAGAGAGTTTCGCTTCAAACGGCAGAAATTGGCCACATCCATACTGGCGGGATCGTCGACATTCCCTTTCCACGCTCAGTTCGCGACTCGCTTCTGCCCGAAGGCCTTGCTGAGGAGCACCACTGGGTTCCGAATTCGGGCTGGATCACATTTCAAGTACGAGGCGAAGAAGACCTCAAACAAGCCTTATGGCTAATGCGGTTGTCGTACATGAGGTACGCGCTGAAGATAGCTTGCGATCCTCGCCGTTTTCTCGATGAACAGAGCGAAGAACTGCAGTTAAGCCCTCACTTAAAGTCATTATTCGAAGGGTTTTTTCCAAAATCTGCTGCGGCGTAACGCAAGGTGCCACGCGTCGCCGTTGCCGCGATCGCTGGGGGGACGACTGCGTGAGCTGTTTCGTCAATCGGGAATATTATGGCGTCAGATAACTGTGCGAAAAATCATCCATGTCGATATGGACGCGTTTTACGCTTCGGTGGAGCAGCGCGATAATCCGCAACTCCGCGGCAAACCTGTCATCGTTGCCTGGCAGAGCAAGCGCTCCGTTGTCTGCGCTGCTTCGTACGAGGCCAGGAGCTGTGGTGTGCGCTCGGCCATGCCGGCAATGCAAGCCGAACGCCTGTGTCCCACAGCGATCTTCCTACCTCCGGATTTCCCTCGCTATCGCGATGTCTCACGCGGTGTGCGGGAGATCTTCAAGCGTCATACAGATCTCATTGAACCCCTATCTCTCGACGAAGCTTATCTCGACGTCACCGAGAACAAGACCGGCTTAGCGACGGCCACCCTGGTGGCGCGCACCATCCGTGAGCAAATCCGTGGGGAGTTGAGTCTGACAGCGTCTGCGGGAGTAGCGCCGAACAAGTTCTTGGCAAAGCTCGCCTCTGATTGGCGCAAACCGGATGGGCTGTTTGTTATCCAGCCTGAAGAGATAGACGCCTTTCTGTTGCCACTGCCGGTAGGACGCCTGCCTGGTGTCGGCAAAGTGACGGGCGAAAAGCTGGTCAAACTTGGCGCATCGACTGTGAGGGATCTACGAACTCTAGGCCTGCCCACACTCGAACAGCATTTCGCCCGCTATGGTCAGCGCCTGCACGAGCTTGCGCTTGGTATTGACGAAAGCCCGGTTGTACCGGACAGGCCGACGAAATCGATCTCCGTCGAAGATACGTTCGAGCGCGATGTGCTGCTGACCGAGACTGAAGTGATGATCAGGAGGCTCGGAGAAAAGCTCTGGTTCGCCTCGCGCAAGGAATCGCGAGTCGCCCGCACGGTCGTTCTGAAGCTGAAGACCAGCGATTTCAAGATCCTCACACGCAGCCACACGGCAAGCTCCTCACCCTCTTCCTGCGAACAATTAATTGACATCGCGTTGAAACTGCGCGAGCGGGTGGACCTCGGACCGCGGCAGCGCTATCGGCTTGTCGGCGTTGGCTTGAGCAACTTTTGCGAACCCGATGACGTTGCTGCACAGCCGGTCCTGTTCGAGTAGCGAATGATGGAGACGATTCTCATCCCGGGAGCGGAAATCTATTACGATCGGAATTTCCTGAGCGTGGACGAAGCGACGATCTTGTTCGATGTCTTACGCACAAAGTGCGTCTGGCAGCGACACAGAACCTCGTTCAGGCAAGCTGTGCCACGCGACGAAGCGTATTATGGCGATCCCGGTAGCAACTACACATATTCGCGACGCCAGTACAAGCCGCTCGCCTGGCTTCCAGAATTGCTCTCCCTGAGAACTCGCGTCGAGGAAGCCACACCCACGATCGCTTATTCCAATTTGGGCTTGCCGAGGCTGGGCTACAACGCTGTGCTCTGTAATCTTTACCAGAACGGAAACGACAGCGTTGGACCACATGCGGACGCAGAACCGGAAATGGGACCGGTAATCGCTTCGGTCAGCCTGGGCGCGGAACGTTTATTTCGTCTCAAAGACAAAAATGGCGTGCTTGCATTCGCGGAACGGCTGCCCCATGGGAGCCTGTTCATCATGGCGGGAAACACGCAGAGGAACTTCAAGCATGAGGTGCCAAAAGAACCGGCTGTGGCCCTACCACGAGTTAACCTGACATTCCGGCACATTCACCACACGAGTCATTTCTTGGCAGAACCGTAGAAGATGACCTTGCCATCGATTGCGACCGCTATGAGTGTGTTCCGCTCCGCATCCTTAGATTGCACGACCTGATGCGCGCAAGTTGTCCCCTTCGGCTCGGCTTTTCCGCGTTCTGTTCTATGGCTTGGTATTCGTGTCCTTGAATGCTAGACGCAGCGGTTTTCAGATGCTGGCGTGCGGCGCGCAGGTGCTGACCGACCTCCCACGACGACCGAGCTACCGGTCATCAGCTGCTACGCTGACTCACAGCGATTAGCTCGAATGCTTGTTCAGCACCGGTTGCCAGGGATCATCTATCCGAGTGGGAGAGAAGAAGCATGGCGATTTCATCAGCTGCTTGTGGCCTGCGTTGGTTAGAGGCGTCCGTGTGGGTCTTCGCTGACTATAACGTTCGAGAGCGCCTCGGCACGGTTCACATTCGTCATCCACTCCTAGAACACCAGATCTCGCTCAGGGCACTAATAAGATTTTGCCGGAAGTCATGTTGGCCGCATACTGTTCCAACGCGCTTGCTAGTTTTTCCAGCGGCATTCGGGCGTGAACCTCGGTCTTCAGATCATCTGCCAGTAAGCTCTGCACGTGCCGGCCCAGCTTGAACTGGCCCAGCACACTTCTGTGGCGCAGCCATTCGCTCAGCCAGAACCCCTTCACGCGCTTAGCCTCGAAGATCAGCGACATGGGGTCGATCTGGTTGGCTTCGAGTGATAGGGCACCGTAGACGATTAGCTCACTTCCATCGGGCTGTGCCCGCAACACCCGACCGGACATTTCGCCACTCACCGCATCGAAGCCGATGGTGGCGCCCAAGTCTTGGCAAAGCTTACAGAGCTTGAGTCGAATCCTTCGTCGCTGCTATTTAGCACGTGGTGGGCACCGAGTGCGTGTAGGGCCTCAACTTGCTCGGAGCGACGGACGACGTTGATCACCGGTATCGAGAACCTTCGCCCCAGCCTCAGCACCATCTTGCCTAAAGCGCTAGCGGCGGCGGTTTGAACAATTGCCCTGTGTCTGCCCCGTCGCGCGACATCGACCAGCGCCCACGCAGTCAACGGGTTGACCAGCATCATCGCGCCCTGCTCCATGGTTACGTGATCGCTGAGCGGCATGCAGGACTGGGCTGAGGTCAGTACATATTCCGCCCACATGCCTTGAGAACTTCTGGGATCAACAGCGGCACAGGCAACCCGGCGTCCCTTTAGAAAGCGTGCCATGAATCCACTGCCCGTCTCCTCAACTGAGCCGCTCCCTTCAAATCCAGGCACCGCTGGAAGAGGTTTCTTGAATCCGTAAAGACCGCGGAGAAACATCTGGTCGGATGGGTTGATGGGTGAAGCGGCAACGTGAACAAGCACCTGTCCTGGACCGGGCCGCGGCACAGGCAACTCAACTAAAGCAACACTCTCTGGTTTGCCGTCATAGGCTCGAATCTGGGCAGCCCGCATGGTGGAGGTCGTTGCCATCTGGCATGCATCCTACCACTGGCACACAACGATACCCGTTCAGATCCCTGAGTCATTCAGCGACCTCACGGACATCGTTCAACAGAAGCCAGCGGAGGAACAACTATGCTCGAGATTAGGTCAGTTCGCATGGATTTTCCTGCCGAGGCCAACATCATTGTTGGCCAGGCACATTTCATCAAGACTGTAGAAGACATGTATGAGGCTGTCGCAACCACAGCGCCTTACGCCAAGTTCGGTTTGGCTTTCAATGAAAGCTCTGGTGCCTGCTTGACACGGTCTGACGGAAATGATCCGACGCTGCAAGAGATAGCCGTAAGGAACGCGCAGGCACTCGCTTGCGGACATACCTTCGTGTTGGTTCTTGCCGCTGCCTACCCGATCAACGTGCTGAATGCCATCCGCAACGTGTACGAAGTTTGCTCAATCTTTTGCGCGACCGCAAATCCGGTTGAAATCATTGTTGCCGTTAGCGACCAGGGTAGGGGAGTGCTGGGGGTGATCGACGGGGCCTCACCAAAAGGTGTCGAGGGACCAGACGACATTGCTTGGCGACGGGATCTGCTGCGCAAGATTGGCTATAAGCGTTAAGCGATCGAAAGTTGTGGCCCAAAACACGGGGAGGCGTCAGCAGCACGGTCGTTGTTAGAGATGGTGCGAACCAGGATTACGTGTGCTGCCCGTAGCTCATCAATTCGGCGGTCTCCGATGAAATAGCTCCACAGGCCGCGGCACACTCGTATGGTCTACTTGGACGACAAGTGAGGTCAGAAATAGCCTAGAAACTTCTCGTGTTCGTGCCGACGAGCAAGCTCGGCGAATTATTCGGACAATGGAATTTGCCGACCTGCGACGAGCTTGGGCGCGAGATACTGCCAAGCCCTTACCCGCCTTTCACCAATTAGCGCAAAGAATCCGACTCTTTCGTCGACCTCGACTGAAGGCTCACGTGAATCCGACTGCTTGAGTCCAGCATATTCCATCGTTGTGTGCTGGCGGCTACGCTGGCCGCACGGCAGGTTCGTACATGCCTGTAGTACGGGTTGCCGGCTATCTTTCTTCCGCAGGCACAGGTTCGGGTAGTGAGCGCGTGTTTTTGAGCGCGAGAGATGTTGGCCGTGCTCAAAGCGGCATCGGTTACGCCATACTCGTTGCGCAACCACTTCGCTGTTGCCGGATCGAGAAGTGCCAGATTGATTTCGCTGCCGTGCTTCTTGCAAAAGTCTTCAAATGACCTGTCGGTCACAAACCAATCAACCAGCTTCAACTGGCCAGAGCAGATCAGTTCCTGTACCTGCGCCACGGTCAGGTCCAGAAGATCCGCAGTCCGCTCCCAGGAGAATGCAGCCTCCTCTGAGGCGAGAACTGCAGCAGTCCGTTCGAGAACGGCAGCGGACAAGGATGCAGCGTTCTTTTCGCAGCATGTTGCCAAAGAGCTTACCGTCACACGCGGATCGCGCACCCGTAAGATCCCGTTCCCGATGAGGCATCGAAGTCGCGCGGGACCCACTCGCAGGAGTTTGCACAAGGCTCGCAACGACCATCCATCCGTGACTCTCGCACTCATTCCCACTGTTCCAAGACGGTAGCGAACTGCTTGAACGGAACGGCCCATGCGTTGGGCAATCTTTTTGACCGGTTCATACCCGGCTAACCGAAACAGAGCATCGTCATCCGTCGGCGTCCAAGGTACTCCGGACGACCGAGTGACTGGAGCATGCGGCCTTGATGTCTTCGCCGTGTCAGGGCGACGGCCTTCAGAGTCGTTGCGGGCTAAATTCTTGCGCAGGTAGCGGATACGCTTCCAGCAATCGCCGCGCGTCCAGTGTGGGACCAGTTCGAGGATTCGGTTGATCGCCTCGCGTTTCTTCGTCGGCCCCTGTTGCATTGCAGACATTAGCATCTGGTCAACAGCCGCGCGGCGTCTACTCTCCTTATCACCACTTTGCTTCGGAGCCTCGGGCATTGCTCACGCTCACTACAGAACGATCAGTGTCGAGAGATTGCTGCGCGACATATTGCAACCCATGGTCGCGAGCGTTCTCACGGCCATTCGAGAGCGAAGTTGGCTGCAGTTGCAGTGCGTGACACGCACTCCGTGGCACCATTTTCTTGAATCTGCAGACGGAGCGGCTGACACAGCTTCGATCGAGACGAAGAGGCGTGGGCGTTCGGCAAACGGCGTGATGCCGGTTTGCGAGCGACTTATGAAAGTGGCGGTTTCTTTGTGAGGACTCTTCCCACATTTATTGAAGGAACATCGGGGCAGAAAAAGTATCAAAGAAAATTCCGAGGATGTGCTTTACAACGTTGAGCGCGGTCTGACGGTCGCACTCCATCCAGATTTGTGTAAGTGATTGTTGTGACGAGTCGTGTCGAAAGGACCCAGCAAAAAAAACAGTTAAGCATCGATCCGCAGCTTGACACCTATTCGCGCGAAATGTCACTCTGCTCTTCTGGCCGGCGAACCCTAACAGGAGATGTGAGGCCCCTGGATGCCGAGCCCGGAATTGAACCCTGAATGGGTCCTGTCAAAAAGGTCCTCGGACAAGAAAATTCAACCACTCGAAAGGGAGTTGACTGCGGCCGCTACCAGGCTTTGGCCGCGGGTACAAGCCCATGCCTGCCGCGAACTTTCCAACAAGAATTTGGCCGATGGAATCGCATTAGCGGCGGAAGTTTGGGAAGGCGTTCTTCAGTCGGTTGCCAAAACCGTGGCGCGGCGCAACCGCAGGGCTCCAGGTATTGTCGATCTGGACGCCTACTTGTTTGGGGTCTTTCATCATCGCTTCAATCGTGCTCTGAAGAAGGAACGCAGAAGGCAAGAAACGATCGAACTGGTCCCTTCGACTCGTGATTTGGAGCAGCTTCCAGGGGCCCATGACGCCCAGTCGCCGCGCAATCTAGAACGTTCTCTTCAGGTCAATGAGGTCGTCCGAAATATGGACGATTGGACACGCAGAGTCTGGACGGCCAAGCAATACGGTTACTCCTGGCGAGAGATCGCTGAACAGATAGGTTTGAGCGAACAAGCCGCCAAGGCTCGATTTCACAATGCACTTCGCAAACTCGCGGCCCGCTTGAGGTACGGCAAATGAACGATCAACGGCGGGCAAGTGGCTTCGGTTCTGATCGCCGCAGTCGGCTTGGCGTTTCCGTGCGTGGCGACCACCCGAAAGAAAGCAGGAAGGTTTTGGGCGATCGAGACGAATTCAGTAAGGATGAACTGCGCATCCTTGATGTGCTGACGCGGAGTCTCTCGCACCAGTTTCCCAACCCCGACCGCATTGGATGCCCCGACTCAGTGGTGCTTAAAGGAATTGCATTCCACAAGCTACGACTCGCGGAGGTCCAGCAGTGGCTGGATCACCTCAGTGCCTGCAGCCCGTGCTATCAGGAATTCACTGAGCTGCGTGAACAGGCCGAGACCCAACGGCGTCACCTGCAGGCCTGGCTCGCCGCTGCTGCGGTTGTGATCTTCGTTGTGGCAGGATGGCGATGGGTGCAAACTCACCACGCCGTGCAGGGTCCTCAAACGGCTGTTCTAGACCTTCGCGGTGTCTCAGTGGTGCGGGGACAGAGTTCGTCTCAAACGGATCTTCCGATTCTCGAAGTTCAACGCTCAGCGAAGCACCTGGTTCTAGACTTGCCGATTGGCAGTGTGGAAGGAAGCTACGAACTCAACCTACTAAGCGAATCGGGCAACCAGCTCTTGAGTGCTAACGGCACAGCACAGCTACACGACCGGGTTGTCGTTTTGCGAACAGACCTGGAATTTCGGGATCTTAGGCCCGGTATTTATCTCCTTGCACTCCGGCAGCAGGGACTTGAATGGGTTCGGTATCGAGTGCGAGTCTTATAGCTCACCTAACAAAGCTGTAACAAAACCCCGGGATGGGTGTTTGGGATTTGATTCACTTCGCGTTTCTTGCGTGCAGTTTTTGGGGCAGCAAACAGGACCGAATCCGATGGATCGAGCTAAAAGCGGCAGTAAGCGCCACTTGATCTGCGACGGGCATGGCATTTCGTTGCCGTCAGGACAACGGGAGCCAACTGTCACGATTCGACACAAGCTTTGGCATTACTCGACGTAATCCCACGCTCCAAGGGGCTGCGCGGGAGGCTGCGCTGTCGCCCTGATTCTCTGCATGAGCTTCCGGCCAGCCGCGCCGAGATAGGTCAGTGTCAGGACATCGTTTTTGCCGAAACCCTGCTCGAGCATTCCATTCATAGGTCCTCGGCAAGACGTGATGATTGGGATCCACTATCGCGAGATACACAACAGGTGGGCTGGTAGTGAACGGAGGCGGCGCGGCATTCGTGGCACTCAGGGGAAATGAAGTGTCAGAGATGATCCTTCCCTGGGCATAAGGAAAGGCACTCGACCCATGCTCCGCATCGCCATCGGAACGCAGACTCCGCCACGCTTTCGCTGGGTGCCGTTCTGACACGCTTTTGTTTCCCTGAACAACCAGTGCAATATCGACAGATGCTCTCATCGAGAGAACAATCACTCCCCAGAAATCTGACGGCAAGTCTACTTCCGGTTACAGAGCCCTAACGACCTCGATTGCTTTTTCCAGTTGCATGTCTCTGCCATCTCGCAATTCTTCTCGGGAGAGCTCAGTTGGAGCCGCCGGATTAATGCCGTCGTTCTCCAACATCCTCCCCTGCCACGTAAGATAAGCGGCAACAGGCAGTCCCAGAATGTAACCGTGCCCGACTTTGAAAGCGCCGCCGCTGAGCAGCCGACCCGGTGTTTTGGTGCCCACGATGGTTGCCAGTTTGTTTTCCTCTGCAAATGCCGCTACCATCTCGCCTGCACTCGCCGTGTGCTCATTCACCATGAGAACGACGCGTCCGTGAAAGCGGCGCGGACCAAGTCCTTCGGTAATAACTAGGATTGACTTATCCACGAATGCATAGCGCGCTACCAGCCAGAGCAGAGTCGATTTGTGCGAGGGAATCCGACCGAAACGAGTGAGCTCTTCTCTTCGATAGCCACGCTCACGGCGCTTGCGAGTGAGGCTGTAACCGACTTCCAGCTTCCCAGGAGTCAGGTAGCTCATCAGCCTCAGACCGCCGATTCCTCCACCCGTGTTACCGCGCAAATCCATAATGAGCCGGCCGCAGCCGTTCAGGGCCGCGACCCCTCTATCAATGTCTTTGGCCACATCAATTCCGATAGCACCAGGAAACATCGCCACTTTAAGCAAGCCGATTTCATCAGTCAGCATTTCCGCGTAAACCGCTTCAGGAGGTGTGACAGGATGCTTCTTGTTCTTGGGCACCGGTAATTGAACCTTAACCCTTTGGACCGCTCCGTCGAGCTTCTGAACGGTTAGGTGGGCCGACTGTCCAGCAGAGAAGTTCAATTCTTCTGGTGGCCGGATTTCGCGTTCGCCATACCCAACCAACAGATCGCCGGGCCGTATTCCCGCCAGGTATGCTGGGCCTCCCCGATGCACGTCCTGGAACATCCAGTGCTCAGTCCCGCTTACCCCGAACCGGTGCAGGGTTGCATTGATAGCATGCCGCGCCGGTATATTTCGTGCCCCGGCGTGACGGAATCCTGTGTGACTCGTCTTGAGTTCCCCCACCAGCTTGTTGACTTCCTTCTCGAAAGCCTCCGCTTCTTCACACGCGAGGATTTGGTCGCGTTGGTCCTTGGCAAGCGCCTTCCAATCCACTCCATTCATCGCGGGATTGAAGTGCTTGGTCTCCACCAATCGGCAGACTTTGTCGAAGATCTTCGTTCGTTGTTCCAGATTCAGATTCATTGCTCCCTAATCCCGACTGGCGCAGAAGCGTCCCCAATCGCCACGAATGCTGCCCAATAAAAGGGGCTCACCTGTTCACCGTATTTCGTCAACATATCCAGCTTGGCGCCACGCAAGGCTGACCTCGTACTCTCTCCCAATGCCAGTCGCTCGTAGAAGCGCTGCATCAGCGCACTGGCGAAGGTGTCATCGGCGCTCCACAGGCTGGCCACGACAGTTTTCGATCCGGCAGCCAGAAACGCCTCCGCCAGATCGCTGACGCCTTCCTCGCCCTGCAGTTTCCCAACCCCGCTATCACAGGCAGATAGGGTGGTCAGCTCTGCGTTGAGCCTCAGGCGTTTGATTTCTCGCACCTGGAGCAGCCCGTCTTCTCCCGATTTCGGATCCGCCCCAAGGACCAAGGCGGATCGCTCAGGATATTGCGGGTCAGCGAAGCCGTGGACGGCCAAATGCAAAACGTGGAACTCGTTCAGTGGCTCTTTCTTAAATGCGGACTCGGTGGCGGTATTACCCAGAAGGATCTCTACGTTCTTTCCTACAATTTTAGCGATATTCTCCACCTCCGTCCGCGTCTGAGGCAGGTCGTAAAGCGGCACTCCCGCAAAATCTGCGAAACCACGCACAAAACGCCCGGATAAGCTATCGGGTGCCGCGATTCTTCGCCCTGAGCCGCCCTGGTTTTCGTATGCGACATCTCCCACCACGAGAAGCGGTTTGGGCAGCCATTGCGGATTGCTCTTTCGACGCAGAGCATCGAGCACAGCGGCAGAGGGGGCATAGCTAACAACGGCAGACTTTAGCAGATACTGGCCCTCGCGGTTCTGCAGTGCATCGAACGGCAGTAGGTTCAGAATGCCATCTGGCACGATGACGAATCGTTTGCTATCTGCCATCTCACCCAGCGGCTGAATGAGCAAACTGTACAACTGTTTTGCTTCTTCTGTTCCGGGCTTTTTGGCTCGGATGTCATCGAGATAGCGTTGGACGGCTTGGTCAATTGTTTTGCGCCCAATCGGCAATGCTCGTAGGGTTGCCCGCGTGCGAGAAATTGCGATGCAAAACGACTTTGGTTCATCCAGTACGTATTCCAGAAGTGTTTCGTCTGGCTTGAGACCCTTTCGCACCTGGGACAGCGGAACAGGTTCGAGAGGAAATCCGTGATCTCCTTGGTTCCATGCTAGCCGCGATCGCCATTCGTACTCAGCCAACTCATCGAGAAGCTGTTGGCGCTCGCTGATGCTATTGGCCTGCATGATTCGCAATTGGATGTCGGCCACATATCCATCAACGGCTGCTGTTTCGGTGTCCCCTAATCTCGGAGAAGCTTTCGTGTCTGCCAGTACGACCGCCAGCGTTCGTCCGCGCACGCGCTCCAATACTTGGAAGGCCCCGACGGTGTCATCTTGCTTTGCAAGGAGTTCGAAATGTTGTAGGTAGGTTTGGCTCATAGCTGCGGCCATCGAACTGTTCCAGTACGAATCGTCCCCGCCTAACATCGCGTCAATGACGTCTTCGGCCTGCTTGTAAAGTTGCTGCGCCTCCCTGATGTGGCCACGACGGGCTTTCAGATCGGCCAAGACAGTCAAATTGCGTGGAACATAATAGCGATCTCCAACACGCTGGCTTGCAGCCAGACCCTGCGTGGCGCGGGCTTCGGCGGTCGCAACGTCTCCGAGATCGCGATAAAGCTTGGCTAATTCGAACATAGCGTCAGCTTCCATGCGGTAGAAGGAAATCTGATCTGCAAGTTGGCCTGCATCCTCCAAATCCGCGATTGCCTCGAGTTTGTTGCCTTGTTGCGCAGCGAGCTGGCCGAGGACGATCAACAACTGGGCGGAATGCCCTTGCTTTTGCAGCAATCTGGCACTCGCCAACGCATTCTCAATCACTCGCTTGGCTTCCTCTGGCCTTCCCAAGGCAACTAGCGCGGCCGATTTCCCTTCGTAGCCCATGAAGGGGAGTCCGGAATCCTTATCGGCCTCCGCGAGTTTTATGGCTCTTTCGAAAAACATGAGTGCTTCGCTATTGCGGTTGACCTCCACCATCCCGTTCCCCAACATCTCCAGGAAACGGACCTGAGCACCCACGTCGCCGTTCGTCATGGTCGAGACCAACGCCGACCCCAACCGCTTTGCTCCTTGGCCGGTCTTTCCTTCCAGAAAAGCAATGATGCCCAGTTCTCCGTCGGCCCTGGTTACCCAGCGGTCTTCACCGAGGCTTTTTGCTATCTCGCGTGCCTCCAGCCAGTCCCGCTTTTCCACCTGATAGTCGATCTCAATATCGGTATAGCCCTTGGCTGCCAGACACCACAGCCGCAATTCCGCGTCATTGCGCACGGCAGGGTTGGACAATTGGTCGCCCAGAAATCGGGAGAGATTGACGAACGACATCGTCTCGGATTGCGATCGAAGCCGGCCAATTTTTGCGTAGAGCTCATTGCGGGCGTCGCCACGCTGTGCGAAAAGTGCCTCCGCCCTGGCGTACAAAGGCCCGGCCTTCTGCCCGTTGTTCAGCCAATAGAAACGATTGGCCTCTGCCAGTAGCGCTTGCGGGTCCACGGAATCCGGCTGATTCAGATTGTCTGAGTTGACCTGGTTTTCAAGCGAGAATCCGCGAAGCCTAGTAAAAGCTCGATACCAGAACAAAAGTATCGCCAAGAGAACCAGAACAGTCACAAACACTGATCTCCCTAGGAGCCCGATTCTCATCGACCGATACCCGTCCTGATTGTGGAGAGGCAAGAGGGGCAAGCGCAATACCAAGAAGCGCTGACAGAAAACAGGAGGGTTACAGATAGCCTAGTAAGCCTCATAAGAAAT
>Ga0126381_100003558_pt1 | contig 16897 bp, 19 predicted proteins | sample PanSoiMetPlot_28_FD_96465 | JGI IMG/M metagenome (GOLD analysis project Ga0126381, IMG submission 96465) | Tropical forest soil microbial communities from Panama - MetaG Plot_28 | ecosystem: Environmental > Terrestrial > Soil > Tropical forest > Bulk soil | place: Panama | collected 2016-02-17 | reverse complement strand
CGGGGCGCTAACGGCCACGCCCGGCGCCCCTTTTAGTGCCAGGCTGTCACAAATCAAACAATTAACCGTGGATGCGAGCGGCAACTTTCTCTATGCCAGCGACGGCAACAGCATGACCTCGATATTCTCGATCACCCAGAGTACGGGTGCTCTGGCCGAAGTCAGTGGCAGCCCGCTCTCGTTGGGAGTAGCTTGCATTCAGGCGAGCCAGGGCGGCGAGTTCCTGCTGGGTATCCCGACCTGCTTTGGACTCGGAGCTCCGGACATTCACGTTTTTTCGATCCATACAAACACTGGCATGCCCACGGAAATATCCGGCTCTCCCTTTCCGACGGTTGCATTGGTGTTCAACTTTGCAGTCTCGCCGACGGGACAATTCCTCTATACCTTCGGACACACGTCTGCCAGTTCGAGCGCCGTAGCTCCCATCGAGGGCTATCAGATGGACGCAACCACGGGAGCGCTGACCGCCGTTTCCGGCTCCCCCTTTGCTTCGTTGCCGACCGTCGTCAACTGCTTCTTCGATCAGAGTGGCCTCACCCTGCTGTGCAGCGATACGCTGCGCGTGGGCAATTTCTATGCATTTGCGATAGATCCAAAGACGGGAATGCCCAGCCTGCAGGCAACTTTACCGATCACTAGCAGCAATCCCATTGATCTGATGTACGCGATAACCGACTGAAGGATCTCAAACCAGAGAGGGCATCATCTTTTGACTCCTGCCCCCTAGGGACCTAGAATCTACCTATCAACGGGTCTGGCCGCGCGCCGCTCCGGAGGAATTCATGGAACTGTTTTCACCGCTGCACATTCTGCTGATCGTAGGCATTGCTCTTTTGCTGTTCGGCCCCAGCAAGTTTGCCCAGCTCGGAAAAGGGTTCGGAGAGGGGATCCGCAATTTCAAGAGCGCCGTCAAGGAAGGCCAGAACGACCAGGAGAAGAAGGGCGAGCCCTCAAAGTAGGTTGTGCTCGCGCAACATACGCCATACCAGATCCACCGGCAATCCCACCACATTGTAGTAATCCCCCTCAATTTTCGTGATCCAGCGCGAGGCAAATCCCTGAATCGCGTAGGCGCCGGCCTTGTCCATGGGCTCACCGGTCGCAACGTACTCGACCACGTCGTCGGGAGTCATCGGCGCGAAATCGACGGCGGTGGTTTCCGAACGCACATCTTCGAAGCCATTCGCAACCAGGCATACCGCAGTCGTCACCAGGTGACGCCGCCCCGAAAGTAATTCGAGCATGCGCATGGCATCCTGCTTGTCGACGGGTTTGCCGAGGATTAACGGGCCCAGCGAAACCACCGTATCGGCGGCGAGAATGGTGCGGTCCGATTCCTTGGCCAACACGACACCAGCTTTTTCTCTGGCCATGCGCTCGGCAAACGCGATGGGGGCTTCGCCCTCGAACGGCTTCTCCGGGATATCCGCCGGTTGGATTCGAAAGTCGATGCCCGCATTTCGCAGCAACTCCTGGCGGCGCGGGGATGCCGAGGCCAGCACGATGGGAGATCGGGAAGGCAAGCGATTAAGGTTCCAGGAGGATATTGTCGATGAGCCGGGTGTTTCCGACAAACGCGGCCAGGGCGGCCAGGGCGGTTTTCCAAATTCTTGGCTCCGGTTCAAGCGTGTCAGGATCGACGATTTCAAAATAGTCGAGCCGCACGCCCGCTTCCCCGGCGAATTCCGCCTCAGCAGCGGCAATCAGCTTTGCCGCCTCGCGCTCGCCTTGATCGAAGATCTCGCGTACCCGCAACAAAGATCGATAGAGGGTCAGGGCTGCCTTACGCTGGTTGGGGTTCAGGTACAGGTTGCGCGAGCTCAGGGCCAGACCATCGGCTTCGCGCACAATCGGGCAGACCTCGATCGTGACCGGCATATTCAAGTCGCGAACCATGCGCCGGAGGATCGCAACCTGGGCCCCGTCCTTCTGTCCAAAGAAGGCGAGGTCGGGTTCGACGATGTGGAACAGCTTGGAGACAACGGTGGTGACCCCGCGAAAGTGTCCGGGACGTGACCGCCCACAGAGGCGATTGCTCATGGCTTCGACTTCGACCCAGGTGGCGTGCGCGGGATACATTTCCTCGACCGAGGGAGCGAAAACGACGTCAACCCCTGCGAGCTCCAGGAGCGCGCAATCCTCCTTCAGATTGCGGGGATACCGGGCATAATCTTCGTTCGGGCCAAATTGGGTGGGATTGACAAAGATGGACGCCACCACCAGATCGGAATGGCTGCGGGCCGCTCGCACCAGCGATAAGTGTCCCTCATGCAACGCGCCCATGGTCGGGACCAGACCGATTCGCCGAGACCGCGCCCGGGCCTCGCGAGAGCTGGTTCGCATTTCGCGGATTGTGCTTACGACTTTCATTCCCTATCGCGCAGACGTTCCGATACCAGTCCCAGCAACGAGGCGCGTCGCAGGGCCCCTTCCTTGACACCCCTGCGCACCGCTTTTATTCTAAGTGTAGCTCCCCAGAGTACTTACGCGTCAGTGTGTGCTTCCGCGGCCTGGGCCGTATGGGGTTGGGGGCGCGGAGGGCTACAATGCTTTTTGAAATCCGAGAATTGGAAGCCCATGCGATTGATTTCGAGGAGCATATTGCCCCCGGGGTGATCGATTTCGGTCCAGACATTCGGCAGAGCACGGATTTAGATACCTCGGGGCGAGCCCAGCTGGTTCGCGAGCAGCATGGTAAGCACAATTTTATCAATGACATCCGAGTCGCTGGAGATTTTCGCACCCGGGTGGAGCTTCTCTGTGCCCGCTGCCTGGAGCCGATCACGAGGGAAGTGGTCCGGAAGTTTGACCTGCTCTATCGGCCGCAAGGATCCGACGCTGGAAAAGAGGAGCTTTCAGTAACCGCGGCCGAGGCCGAAGTCGGTTACTACCAAGGCGCAGGGCTTCTCTTCGAAGACGTGTTGCGGGAGCAGATCCTGCTCGCGCTTCCGCTGAAAGCGATCTGCAGAGAAGATTGCCGCGGTCTGTGCCCGCATTGCGGGAAGAACCTGAACGTGGAGCAATGCGCCTGCGCCGAGCCGCTCGAAGATCCGCGCTGGTTGGCGCTGAAGGATATTCGCGAGAAGTTGCAACATTAGCGGCGAGCGATGAGCTCGTAGCAGTGGGCAAGAAGGAATTGGCTCACCGCTCCGAGCTCACAGCTCGCTCGATTGAAAGGAATCTCATGCCTAATCCAAAACGGCGGCACTCAAAGCGCCGCACCAGCACCCGTCGTGCGCACGATGCGCTGACCAGCCGCGCGCTCTCCGACTGCCCTAATTGTCACGAGCGCAAATTACCTCATCGTGCCTGCCCCAAGTGCGGGTACTATAAGGGGCGCGAAGTTCTGGAAATGAAGGAAACCACATAGTACCTCCATGCCAGGCGTCATAGCTCTCGACGCAATGGGTTCAGACCGCGCGCCCAAGCCTGAGGTGGAAGGCGCCATTCAGGCGGCGCGGCGCTTTGGCATTCCAGTCAAGTTAATCGGCCCGGAGGAAGTTCTCCGGGCCGAGTTATCTCGTCACCCCTTCTCCGGCTCGCTGCCCATCTCGATCGTGCACGCGAGCGAAGTGATCACCATGGAGGATAAGGCGGTGCAGGCGGTACGCGCCAAGCGCGACTCGTCCATGCGTGTGGGCCTGCGCCTGGTACGCGAGGGAGAAGCTTCCGCCTTCATTACTGCCGGAAATACCGGCGCTGCCATGGCGACTGCCAAGATGGTGCTCGGCGGACTGCCGGGTGTCGATCGGCCGGCGTTGGTTGCCAACATGCCCACCTCGGTCGGAACCGTTTGCACCCTGCTCGACGTCGGCGCCAACGTCGATTGCAAGCCGCACAACCTCGAACAGTTCGCTGTCATGGGTGACATTTACTTTCGCAGCATGTACAGCGCAGATCGGCCGCGCGTCGGCCTGCTTTCGATCGGCGAGGAGGAAGGCAAAGGCAATGAACTCACGCGCGAGTCGTTCCAGCTTCTGAAGCAGCTTCCTCTGAATTTCATCGGCAACGTCGAAGGCCGCGATATCTATAACGGCAAGGTCGATGTGATCGTAGCCGACGGGTTCGTTGGCAACGTCGCGCTGAAGTGCTCTGAAGGCGTGGTCAATCTGGTGCGCGCCACCTTGAAGGAAACTCTGGCGCAAACCATCACCCGCCAGGTTGGATACCTGCTCTCGCGCAGTGCCTTCAGCGATTTCAAGAAGCGCCTGGACCACACTGAATATGGCGGCGCTCCGCTGCTCGGGGTTAAGGGGGCATGCTTCATCACCCACGGATCGTCGAACGTTAACGCGATCAAGAACGCGATTCGCGTCGCTGCCGAGTTTATCGACCGAGGGATCAACGAGAGCATTGAGCGCGAGCTGGCGCGAATCTCCAACGCAAACTTGGTCGCTTCCAACTGAAATCAGAAGGTGAACATGGTTCCTGAGCACGGTCACGGCCTGGTCGCATTTCTGTTCCCCGGCCAAGGTTCGCAAGTTGTGGGCATGGGGAAAGAGCTGGCGGAGAAGCATGCCGTCGCCCAGCAGGTTTTTCGGGAAGCGGATGATGCGCTCGGTTTCAAGCTCTCCCAGCTCTGCTTCGAGGGGCCGGAAGACGAACTGCGTCTTACCGAAAACACTCAGCCCGCCATTTTGACCACCTCCATCGCGGCATGGCGGGTTCTCGACGAGAAGGGCCTCAAGCCCGACTTTGCTGCCGGACACAGTCTTGGCGAATATTCAGCGCACGTGTCGGTCGGAACCCTCAGCTTCGCCGACGCGGTCCGCGCGGTTCGTAATCGCGGCCAGTACATGCAGGAAGCCGTGCCGGTCGGGACCGGCGCGATGGCGGCGATCTTGGGTATGCCCTTCGACGAAGTCGCTGCCGTGTGCGGAGACGCCGCCCAGGGCGAAGTCTGCGAGCCCGCTAACGTGAATTCTCCCGAGCAGGTCGTGATCTCCGGTCACACCGCCGCGATCGAACGCGCGGTCAAACTCGCCGACCGGCGCGGCGCCAAGCGGGCCAAGATTCTTCCCGTAAGCGCCCCCTTCCACTGTTCGCTGATGCGGCCGGCCGAAGAGCGGCTGGGAGCCGATCTCGAGAAATTACAATTCTCCGAACCCCGGGTTCAGGTGGTTTCGAACGTGCACGCCCGCCCGGTCGAAGATCGAGCAGGCGCCCGCGATGCGCTGATCCGGCAGGTGACTGGGTCGGTGCGCTGGAGCGAATCGATGGCATGGCTGGCCGGACGCGGGGTTCAGACCTTCATTGAACTGGGTCCCGGAAAAGTGCTCTGTGGGTTGATGCGCCAGATCGATCGCTCCAGGAAAGCTCTGAATGTGGAAGATGAGGCGTCGCTCGACAAGACGCTCGAATTCATCAGGGCTGGCGTTCGATAGTAACCAGATTCACCGCTGACATCGCTGCGTCACCGGGTCCGGCGAGAACCTTTCTGATTCCCGCTCGCCGCGAACCGACCAAAGACCGCCCTGATTTCCCCCGCCATTTTAGGCATAATCTTCCGGCAAGCATCACGCGCGTCCTCGTTCTCAAATAAATATGAACAAAGCAGCCCTCAAGCCGGTCTTCGTGTATGAGGGAAGGCGAACCGTGGCGGAACAGGCGCTCGCAAGCGACGCGGTGCTCATGTCGTCGACGAACGAAGATGCACTTGAAACCGCGGTTCATGAGCATGCCCGGCTGGTGTATCGCATCGCGTACTCCATCTTGCGAAACCATCATGATGCCGAGGACGCGACCCAGGAAACTTTCATTCGCGTGATGCGGTACCGGCGGAAGCTTCAGGGAGTTGATCATGCCAAGACCTACCTGGCGCGGATTGCGTGGAGAGTCGCCGTGGAGCGCAGCCAAGCCAAACCCGAGATTTCTCTGAGCGAAGACACGATCACCGAGGCCATCTTCGAGCTTCGCTCGCAACTGGCATCGGGCGAGCAAACGACTTTGGGGAACGAAATGTCTGCCCTGCTCGAGTCGCTTATCGCGGCATTACCCAAGACACTGCGCGACCCGCTGCGGCTGTCCAGCATCGAGGAATTCGAGCCGCGCGAAATCGCCGACGTGCTCAGAACCAGTGAAGCTGCGGTGCGCGCGCGCCTGTTCCGCGCCCGCCAGATTCTGAAAGAGAAGTTGCAGGCACTCGAAGGCAATCATGGCAACCGACGATAGAGATCGCCTGGATCAGTGGCTCGATCAAGCGCTGCGGCAAAGTGAGATCGCTCGGCCTCGCCCGGGACTGGAGCGGCGGGTTTTAGCGAGGATCGCGGCCGAGTCGAAGCGCCATCGCGCACAGAAGTCCTGGGTATGGATCTTGGCCACTGCAAGCGCCGCTTTGTTGGCGGTGATTGGCCTGGGCGTGCGTCACCACTCGGGGAAACCTCCCAACCCGGCCGTGCCTCAGGGGTCGAGGAATTCCGTGGTGGCGCGCGTGGCAATTCCGCTCCCGCCGGTGATCCGAAATCGCTCGCATGGAAAGCGTACTCCTGCCCTCGCGAGGACAACCGATGAACCGAAACTCGAGCATTTTCCTTCCCGGCGCCCGCTCAGCGAGCAGGAACGTTTGCTCGCGAGCTACGCCACACGATTTCCCGCCGAGGCTGCGCTCATCGCACGGGAACAGGAGAAGTTTGAACAAGAGATAGCAAAAGCACAGGAAGAGGCTGAAAACGACTCTTCACATTCCAACCAATAAAGGACAAGCGAGGCACGAGCATGCGAAATCGAAGACGGATTGCAATCTGCATTCTAACGACGGCAGTGTTGTTGTGGTGCGGGCCTGCCTTGGCTCTGCCGCAGGAAGGGACAGCCTCGAGCCAGGAGAATGTGGGCAAGGTAGCGGGCCAGGCGAACCCCGAGGCGTCCGACCACCGGAAGTCCATTCAGCCTTACCGCCTGGATTTTTCGCTCAATGAACTCGAGGGCGGCAAGAAGACGAATAGCCGGCGCTATTCGATGGACGTGACGGCGGGGAGCCCCAACGAAATTAAGATTGGCACGCGAGTGCCGGTTGCAACCGGGCGCGTCGAGACCGGAACTGCCGCGAACGCGACGACACAATGGCAATACGTGGACGTTGGCACCAGTATCTGGGCGCACCTCAGAGAGAACAAAGATGGCGGCGAGGACTGGCAATTGGAAGTCAAAAGCGAAGTCAGCGATATTGATAAGGGAGCGGAGGGCGCATTAGGGCCGATCATCCGTCAGATGAAGATCAATGGCACCACCCTGCTAGTCACCGGTAGACCCATCGTCATCGGTACCGTGGATGACCCCAACTCTAGCCGCCAGTTTCAGCTTGAGGTCACGGTAACCAAGTTGCGATAACGGGCGTAGGCCCGAGAAGGGCTCCTTGGAGCCGGCTTCATGGATGATGGGCGTGAGTTGAACCCGCGACGAGACCATCGCACTCGGGCTCTGGCGCCCATCACTGATCCGCCAGCCTGCGCGCCTGTTGAAAGATCGTCACCAGCATCGATCGCGTCAGCTTCCCGGTTTGCGTGTTTTGATTCGAGGGATGATACGACGCCAGCAAGGTGCGCCCGTCCGGCATCTTGTAATTCGCGCCGTGCTGAAAGACATAAGGCGTCTTCGTCTTAAGCTCGCCTTTGCGCTTCAAGGAATTCAAATAAGCATCGAATCCGATCTTCCCCAGTGCCACAATCACCTTGGCGTTCTTCAATCCCGCAAGTTCTTTGTCGAGGTAAGGTGCGCAGTTGGCAAGTTCCTGTGGAGAGGGTTTGTTGTCCGGCGGCGCACAGCGCACGGCGGCCGTGATGTAGAGATCGCGAAGCACGAGTCCGTCGTTGCGATCCGTGGCCTGGGGCTGACTCGCGAAGCCGGTTTCGTAGAGCACCGGATACATAAAGTTCCCGGAAGCGTCTCCTGTGAACGGACGCCCGGTGCGGTTGGAGCCGTGGGCCCCCGGCGCCAGCCCCAGAATTATGACTCGCGCATTCGGATCGCCGAACCCAGGTACACCCTTCGCCCAGTACTCCCAATCGCGATAGGCCCGCCGCTTCTCGCGCGCAATCTGTTCGCGATAGCTCACCAGCCGCGGGCAGCGCACGCAAGCGATGACTTCCTGATTCAGTTTTTCGAGCCAGAGCGGGAGCCGCCCGGGTTGCGGCGGTTGGCGGCGCGCTCTCGGCGGTTTGACGGTGTCAGTCAGCGGGGTTGCGATCGAGGTCACGTCGGCAGTTCCTGCTCTCAATTAGGCGGTATCGAAGCACGATTGCGAGGGAAAGATGCCCATCGGGCGAGGAACCTGCTTGGCCTGCCTTTACCGGCAGAACCGCAGGTCCTCAGCTTCAGCCCTCGCTGCAACCGACTCCCGAGCTTCGGTTGGCAATGATAGAACACAACCGCAAGTGAGAAAGGCGGGAATGCGCGTTTGCCAAACGGCGAAAGCCGATCGTTACTGATCCGGCGCAGCGTAATATCCGCTCCGCGCCTGGACCTTGGTACCATCCTGCTTGCTGTGAATTTCGATGTGGCGGAAGCTGCCGTCCCTCTTGCCGTTTAGCGGAACGTAGCCGATGTTGTACTGGCTGCGCAGTTCCTTGGCAATCTGGTCGAACGCGGCTTTGAGCTTTTCCGGCTTGCTGCCAACGTCAATGACGCGCCCCCCGGTTTCGGCCGTCATCTTCTTCATTGCGCTGTCGCCGCCATATTCGCCGAAGCCGTACATGCTGCGGTCGGCGACCAGCAGCACATAGAGAATCGTGTCCGCTTTCTGCGCGGCTTCGATCGCGTCCTTAATGGTGTACTGGCTGCCGTAGTCCTGGCCGTCGGTAAGCAGGATCATGGCTTTGCGGTCCACCTCTTGGCCCATCTCATCGTGCGAACCGAGAGAAACGGCATCATAGAGCAGCGTTCCCTTTTGCTTGCCAATGCATGGCACCGGGCCTCCGCCCATGCCGGGAATGCCGCCGCAGTCGGCGCCGCCGGTGTTGATCTTCGCTTGGTTCAGCGCGGCCTTCAAAGCGTGCACGTTGCTGGTGAAGTCATGCAGCAACTCCACACTGACATCAAAGCTAATGACAAAGGCCTGATCCTTGGGTGTGAGGATCTCTTCGAGAAACTCGCCGCCGACGGTCTTTTCCATGTCCAGGACATTCTGCTGGCTGCCGCTCGAATCGATCATGATTCCGAGAGTGAGCGGCAGATTCGAGTTCGCGGTGAAGAATTTGATGTTTTGCGGCTTGCCGTTTTCGAGGATTTCAAAATTGTCTTTGGGCAGATCGGCAATCAGCCCGCCTTTCTTGTCCTTCACGTTGAAGAAGAGCTGAACCAGATCTGACCGGGTCTTAAACGTGGTGAGCGGCTCGTCGTCGTTTTTGTGCACCTGGGCTTTTTCGGCGGAGTCGCGGTCGGTCTGATCGGGTACCATCTGCACATCTTGACCGAACCCGAGACGTACACACACCAGGAGCAGCGTGGCAATCAGAAAAGCAGGGGACGACCTGAATAGGGCAAAGCGGGACATAAATCCTCTAGGTTCACTTTCTGGTAGTCTATTCCTCTAGAGGTTAGATGCACCAAATCTGCCCGCCCGGGCATCCTAATACCAGAATCAGCGGGGGTCTTGGTTGCTTAAACCCGGCGAAGAATTTCGACGGACCGAGTGGCTGTTGGGTCTCATTCTACTCCTGATATTGATGGCTGGTGTGGGGGCGTGGGGGCAATCTTCGTCGCCACCTGCCGCCGAGAAGCCAAACGCGAACGGGCAGTCCCAGAGCGACCAAACCATTCCGGATGCTCCATCCGCGGTCCAACCGGCGAAACCCCAGCCGGAAAATCCGCCGTCCGAGAATGCCGAGCCCCAACCCGGGCAGCCGCCCCTTCCGAGTTCGCAGGCGCCGCCCCAGAGCAATGAACCCGCAGCCCAGGCCCCGACCGACGCGGAGCGAGGCATAAATCCCGGGCAACCGCCGCCGGTGAACCTGATCACGGTGCCGGAAGGTGGCGCCAGCAGGGAAGAGTCCCCTGACGAGAATGGCATCTACCATATCCCCCCGGTGCACGTGAATCAGATCATGGTCCCGGTGACCGTGAAAGATGAATCCGGCCACCTGGTCAACGGGCTCACTTACAAGGACTTCTCCGTTGTCGAAAATGGCAAGAAGCAGAAGCTGAATTTCTTCAGTAGCAGCCCGTTCGCGCTCTCGGCAGCCGTGATTTTCGATCTCGGCATGAAGGATGTCGATCTCCAAAAAGTGAAGCACACTCTTCCCGCGCTCGAGGGAGCCTTCAGTCAGTTCGACGAGTTATCGATTTACGCTTATTCAAATACCGTCGGCCAACTTGCCGACTGGCAGGCGGTGGGGCAAAGGCTCTCAGCGGCATTCGATCAGTTGGCCGATGTCAGAGGCGAAAACAACGGCCCGCCCGTGACCAGCGGTCCCTTTGGACCGAACGGGCCTTACATCAACGGCCGGCCGGCGGATCCCTCCGCGCCGATTGTGGTCACGCCGGTGCAGCAGGCGCGGGTTATGAACGACGCGATTTTGCGCGCCGCACTGGACCTTGCCAAACGTCCGAGGGAGCGTCGCAAGGTGATTTTTGTGATCAGCGATGGCCGCGAGTATCGCAGCAACGCCAGCTATCGCGACGTGCTGCGCGTCCTGCTCAGCAACAACATCATCGTGTATGCGATCAATGCGGGAGGAAACGCGCTGCCCGTGTTCAATACGCTCTCCAAGGTGCACATTCCCCGGCTCGGCTTTAGCGATATTCTGCCGAAATATGTGAACGCAACCGGCGGCGGCGAGGTATTCAACGTCCTGACGCGCACCGCGATTGAAGACGCCTACACCATGGCCATGAACCAGGCGCGCAATCAGTACACGCTGGGGTACATCATGTCCAACACTCCTCCGGGCGGATATCGCGACATCGAGGTTCTCGTCGACCGGCCGAGCTGCAGGTCTTCCATTCGTCCCTGCGTGAGTATCTTTGCCAAGACCGGGTACTATCCGGTTCCGCAGGCGAAGTAGTAACCAGGGTAACCCTGCCGGTAATGCCTCCATGTGGTATAAACCAAATGTTACAAGCGAAAAGCCAGCGGACCGCTACCAGAGTCCTCGATGCGTAAGTGTGAGCGTATGAGGGCGTGAAATCGAGGTGCAAATGTCCGCACTCTGAGGACAGTCTTGAGCTTCATCAATTTCGCAGCCCGCGAGATCAATTGCAAAATCGTCTACTATGGCGCGGGGCTTGGCGGCAAGACCACGAACCTGCAGCACATCTACCAGAAGACTGCCGAGCAGCAAAAAGGCAAAATGATTTCGCTCGCCACCGAGACCGAGCGCACCCTGTTTTTCGACTTTCTACCCTTGGACCTCGGCTCGGTTCGCGGCTTCAAGACCCGCATTCACCTCTATACCGTTCCCGGTCAGGTTTTCTACGACGCCAGCCGCAAGCTGATCCTGCGCGGGGTCGATGGCATCGTCTTCGTCGCCGATTCGCAACAGGAACGCATGGACGCCAACGCCGAAGCTCTCGACAATCTCACCTCCAACCTGAAGGAGCACGGCTATGATTTCTCGAAGATTCCCTACGTCCTGCAACTGAATAAGCGCGACTTACCCAACATTCTTCCGATTGATACCCTGACCCGGGAGCTGCAGCGCAAAGGCGAGCCGGTGATCGAGGCCGTGGCTTTCCAAGGCCAGGGAGTCTTCGAAACCTTGAAAGAGATCGCCCGCCAGGTGCTGGTCGAGTTGAAAAAAGGCAATTAGGAAACCAGCCGCAGTCATCAGTCTTCCAGGCCTCGAGTTCTTCCGCGCATCACTGGTTCTGAAACAGGCGTGAGTCTTCGGGCCACGGAGGCCTTCCCCGTCTTGAGAATGGCTCGACCAGGTCCTGGTTGGCCAACTTGCTCGGTCCGAGTGCCCCTTCCCGTATAATCAGTAGATTCAACGATGACCTTCCTCGAGGACATCCTGGCCGCCACCCGGCGGAGAGTGCGTGAGTGTCGCTCGAACGCGAATCTCCGGAAACTGGAGCAGGAAGCCGCTCGGCACCTTCCGCGGGGATTCCGGAAAGGACTCGAAGCCGCGAGTCACTCCGGCACCGCCGTAATCGCGGAATTGAAGAAAGCCTCACCGTCGCGAGGGCTGATTCGTAGCGACTTCGATGCAGCAGCGCTGGCGCGCGAATTGGAACAGGCGGGGGCAGCGGCGCTTTCGGTGCTGACCGACGAAGAGTACTTTGCCGGATCGCTCGAAAATTTAAGGCTGGCGTCCCAGGCTACCAAACTGCCTTGCCTGCGCAAGGACTTCATCGTAGATGAATTTCAACTTGTCGAGGCGCGCGCAAATTGCGCGGACGCGGTTCTGCTGATCGCTGCCGCCCTCTCGCAGGAAGAACTCATCGCGCTCTACCGGCGGGCGGCCGAGCTTCAGCTCGATGTCCTCTGCGAAGTTCACGATGAAGAAGAGCTGGGTCGAGCGCTCGATGGCGGCTGCGAGTTGATCGGCGTGAACAGCCGCGACCTGAAGACCTTTAAGGTCGATTTGGAGATCGCCTTGCGCATTGCCGACATGCTTCCGCACGGCGTGACTGCGGTCGCCGAGAGCGGAATGGAGAGCGGAGCGGACATCGCCCGCTTGCGTGCCGCCGGATACGACGCATTCCTGATTGGTGAGACCCTGATGCGGGCGACATCGCCAGGAGCGGCGCTCAATTCGCTGCTGGTTCAAGCCAGACCGGCAGGAACCGGCGTCTGAGCTTTCTGGTCCCTCGTCCCTTCGGGGAAGGAGGTCGACACCATCTCTGGCGGCAGCCCGTTAGGCGCGGTCTAGGGTAGCCCCGCTTAGGTCGAGACCAAAGAATCGAGTCCCCCCTGGGACAGCACATACCGATGACCTGGATCAAGATTTGCGGCATCACCAATCTCGAGGACGCGCTGGTCGCGGTCGAAGCCGGTGCCGATGCGCTCGGGTTCGTGTTCTACGAGAAGAGCCCAAGAAGAGTGGAAGCGCACCAGGTGCGGGCCATGAGCGAGCAGTTGCCTCCCGCGATCGAGAAGATCGGAGTTTTCGTCGACGCTGATAACGGCAAGGTATTGACGGACGCCGAGAAGGCTCGTCTATCGGGGGTGCAACTCCATGCCGGCAACTCCTCCCCAGTCCGGCCGGATGACCTGATTTTCACTCACTTCGACTGCTACCTTGGTGTCCAGGCCAGCCGGCTTCTGAATGGCAACGGGGAGTTCCAGAGCGGGGCAATATCTTTCGGCTCCCCGCCCGGCACGGGCCGCATTCGCGGTATTTTGCTCGATTCGGGAACGCCCTCTCGCCCCGGCGGGACCGGCATCCGATTCGACTGGACGAGTGCGGGTACGGCCGAGATCGTAGATCTTATCCGGTCGGCGGGATGGAACCTGATTGTTGCGGGTGGGTTGCGACCGGAGAACGTTCGGGAAGCTATGACCCTGCTTCATCCCTGGGGTGTCGACGTCTCTTCCGGGGTTGAGTCTAGTCCTGGGAAAAAGGATCCCGGGAAAGTCCGGGAATTCATTCACGCGGTACGCGAGGCGGACAAGGCGAGTTCGAACTAATGGCGACTGCTTCCATCACAAAAAAACGCGGTACCGGCATTCCTGCCGCCCACCCTTCGAAGACCGCGAAGGCGCCTTCGCTCGGCAAGCGAAGCGCATCCCAGGGTGGGGCGCCCAGGGCGACCCCAGCTTCCCTCAAAAAGGCGAAAAGCACGCACACCAAAGTTGTCTCGATGCCCGGCCGCTTTGGTCCCTGGGGTGGATGCTATGTTCCCGAGACGCTCATGGCGGCACTCGAGGAATTGGAGCGCGAGTACGAAAAAGCCAAACGCGACCCTAGCTTCAAGGCGCGGCTGAATGAATTGCTGAAATCGTTCGCGGGCAGGCCCACCCCGTTGTTTTTCGCGCGCAGGCTCACCGAAAAACTCGCTGGCGCGAAGATTTACCTGAAGCGGGAAGACCTCCTGCACACGGGCGCGCACAAGATCAACAACTGCCTGGGGCAGGCGCTTCTGGTCAAGCGCATGGGGAAACGTCGCGTGGTTGCCGAAACCGGCGCCGGGCAGCACGGGGTGGCCACCGCCACCGTCTGTGCGCTGATGGGATTCGATTGCGTCGTCTACATGGGCACCGAGGACATGCGACGCCAGGAACTCAACGTCTTCCGCATGCGGCTGCTGGGCGCGGAAGTGTGCGGCGTCGATTCCGGCTCGCGCACGCTGAAGGATGCCATCAACGAAGCCATGCGCGACTGGGTCACGAACGTGCGCACGACGCATTACCTGCTAGGCAGCGTACTGGGCGCGCATCCCTATCCCACAATGGTGCGCGACTTTCATACCGTGATTGGGCGCGAGGCGCGCGCACAAATTCTTAAAGCCGAAGGCAAACTGCCCACCGCGATCCTTGCCTGCGTCGGCGGAGGATCGAATTCCATCGGTATCTTTCACGAGTTCATCCCCGACAAGAAGGTTCAGTTGATCGGAGTGGAAGCAGGCGGTCGAGGCCAATCCCTGGGCGATCACGCGGCACGTTTTCAAGGGGGCAAGCCCGGAGTCTTGCAGGGAACGTATTCCTATGTCCTGCAGGATGAAGCCGGGCAGATCGCTCGAACCCACTCGGTTTCCGCGGGACTGGATTATCCTTCGATTGGCCCGGAGCACGCCTGGCTGGCGGATACCAAACGGGCAGAATACGTGGCCGCGTCGGATCGGGAGGCGCTCGAAGCCTGCAAGCTGCTGGCCGAGACCGAGGGAATCATTCCGGCGCTAGAGTCCTCGCACGCCGTGGCCGAGGCGATCAAGCGGGTGCCAAGGATGAAAAAGTCTGACGTTCTCGTCGTGAATATCTCTGGACGCGGCGATAAGGACATTGGCATCCTGCGCGAGAATTTGCAGCTTGGATCTTGAGTGCGTAGCCACACCGAACTCCGGAGCGGTACAGACGTCTGGCGGACGGAAAGGTAGCCTGTCGCGGATGCCCCTAAGCTTCCGAACGAAACCCGGCCTCGTTGCCTACATCACCTGCGGCGATCCGAATCTCGCCGCCACCCGCGAGATCGCGCTCGCGGCCATCTCTGCTGGCGCCGACGTCATCGAGTTCGGCGTGCCCTTCAGCGACCCCGTGGCCGATGGGCCCGTCATCCAGCGCGCCAGCGAACGCGCGCTTAGTCAGGGTACTTCTTTAGCGGATGTGCTGAAGGTCGCCTCAGAGATCCGTCGCGAGAGCGACGCCGGGCTGATCATCTTCTCCTACTTCAATCCAATTCTTCGCATGGGGATCGAGGAGTTCGCAGATCGCGCGGCGGAGGCCGGGGTGGACGGCGCCTTGGTCACCGATCTCCCCATCGAAGAGGCGGACGAATATCTGCGCCACATGCGCAAGCGGAGTCTGGCTACGGTCTTTCTCGCCGCCCCTACGAGCACGGACGAACGGCTCAGGCGGATCGCCCAAGCTTCCCGGGGATTTGTTTACGGCGTCTCGCGAACCGGGGTTACCGGAACGCGCAGGGAATTGGCGGAAGATGCGCAGAAACTTGTCCGCCGTCTTCGCAAATTTACCCGCCTGCCCATTGCCGTTGGCTTCGGTATCTCGAGCGCGAAGCAATTCGCCGCGGTGGGTGAGTTTGCCGATGCCGCCGTGATCGGCAGCGCGATTGTCGCGACGATCGAAAGCAATCCCGGCAAAGAGGGGCAGGCTGTGGCAGAATGGATCCAATCGGTCGTCGGTCCCTTGGCTTCGCCCCGGGCAGGCTGAGGGCGGTCGTCGGCCGTAAGCCCCTGAATCCATCAGGTTTCGATTTCAAGCTGAAAGCTGCAGGTTCTTTTTCGGACACTCAGGGGTTGTGTTTTCGGCCAACGACCCCAGAACCGACGAGCGACAACGGGTTCCATGGATATCGCAGACTGGCGCAAGAAAATCGACGACATTGACCGCAGGCTGGTCGAACTGCTGTGCCAGCGTGCCCAAGCTGTCCATGAGATTGGAAAATTGAAAGCCGTGGCCGGGCTGCCGGCCTACGAACCCGACCGCGAGAAGACGGTTTTTGAAAACGTGCGCCAAGCCAACGATGGACCGCTTCCGGATCGCGAGTTATTGCGCATCTATGAGCGCATCGTAGACGTCATGCGGCAGAGCGAGATGGCAGAGATGAAGGTGTTGAAACCAACCCGCTTCGATGGCTCAGGCGACACCGAAATTGATCCGGAGGTAAATGACTAAGAATGGTTTTCAGCTTTTAGCTGTCAGTTTTCCGCCCTTGGCGGTTTCAAAAAACTGACAGCGTAGGGCTGAGAGCTCCGAACCGCTTATGATCGTCGCAATGCAGGAAACCGCAACCGAAGAGCAGATTCAGGTGGTCACCGAACACCTGATTCAGATGGGATTTTCTGTCCACCGCACCACCGGCGAGCGGCAGACGATTCTCGCCGCTGTTGGATCACGCACCGATTTTGACACTCGTAATCTCGAAGTGCTCGCCGGGGTCATGGAAGTCCACCGCATCAGTTCGCCTTACAAGCTGGCCGGACGCAGCTTCCGACCGCAGGGCACGGTGATTGAATTTCCCAACGGCGTGAAAGTCGGCGGGAAAGAAATTGTGGTCATTGCCGGACCCTGTTCGGTCGAATCCCGCGAGCAACTGTTCACGGTAGCCGAACTCGTAGCCCGCGCCGGAGCCCGCGCGCTGCGCGGAGGCGCTTTCAAACCTCGGACCTCGCCGTATTCATTTCAGGGCTTGGGACAGGACGCGTTGAAACTCCTGCGCGACGCGGGTGAGAAGTACAACTTGCTGGTGATCAGCGAGGTCATGGAGATCTCGCAGATCGAGTTGATGCTTCCCTACGTGGACATTCTGCAAGTGGGCGCGCGCAATATGCAGAATTTCAACCT
>Ga0126381_100003557_pt1 | contig 16900 bp, 14 predicted proteins | sample PanSoiMetPlot_28_FD_96465 | JGI IMG/M metagenome (GOLD analysis project Ga0126381, IMG submission 96465) | Tropical forest soil microbial communities from Panama - MetaG Plot_28 | ecosystem: Environmental > Terrestrial > Soil > Tropical forest > Bulk soil | place: Panama | collected 2016-02-17 | reverse complement strand
CGGGGACGTCACACCCGAGCAAGTGATCGCGATTTCCCAGAAATCCTGCAGAGTTCTGAATAATCTGGGACCAAAAATCCAGTGGTTGCACAGCTATGTCACCCAGGACAAGATCTACTGTGTCTACATCGCGCCGAATGAAGAGATGGTGCGCGAGCACGCCAATCAGGGTGGATTCCCAGCGAATCGTGTGTCGGAAGTGAAGCTGGTCATCGACCCCACTTCCGCCGAAGGGTGATACCACTTTCACGCAAAATCGTTTTGCAAGGCCGCGGCTTCAAAGCCGCGGGCCGCAAGATGGATCGTAGAACTCGGGGGCGTTAAGCCCCCGTACCAGCTAGAGTCCCAGCCCACCATCCACGGCCAAAATCTGTCCCGTAATGAACTGAGGGGCGGTGGCGAAAAACAGGACCGCCTCGGCAATTTCCTGGCCGCGCCCATTGCGCCGCATCGGCGTCTCCTTCGCCATCCGGCGCATAAACGCGGCCGCGGACTTCTCTCCCAGGTCAATCATTCCCGGAGCCACGGCGTTGACCGCAATCTCCGGCGCGAGCGCTTTCGCCATCACTTTCGTCAGCATATGCAGCGCCGCCTTCGAGGAGCAGTAGTGGGCGTGAGTCGCCCATGGACGCAGCCCGCCGAGCGACCCCATATTGATGATCTTTGCCTCGATCGGCCCTGACCCTTTGCCGCGGCTACGCCTCATCCACTTCAGAGCCTCCCGCGTTACCAGGAATGGTCCCCGCGTGTTCGAAGCGAAAATGGCATCCCACTGTCGCGCGGTCAGCTTTTCGAATTCTGCCGTCTCGTAATTCGCCGCGTTGTTGACCAGAATGTCGATGCGCCCCAACTGGCGTCCGGCCTCTTTCATCATGGCGCGGATGCTCGCCTCATCGGTCACATCGCAGCGCAAGGCAAACGCCCTCACGCCAAATCCCGATAAGTCCACGAGGCTGTCGCGGGCTTCGCGCTCCGAATTTCGGAATGTGATGGCAACGTCGGCGCCCGCCTCTGCTAACGCCAGAGCGGACGCGCGTCCTAAGCGCCGCGCAGCTCCGGTGACCAGCGCTGTTTTTCCCTCTAGGGGCTTACCATAACGATCTTGCATAACGGGAATTCTACCGCCACAGTCCCAAAAACAGCGGCGGTCGTACCACCAGACCTCACTTTATGCTTGGAAACCCGCAATTTTCCCGCGTAAAATCCCACTCACATGCCAGAGTCCCGCAGCGTCGTCGTTTATTCCCGCAAGGGATGTCATCTCTGTGAAGTGGTGAAAGAAAGTCTGGGCAAACTCTCGCGCCGCGGCGGCTTCACATGGCGCGAGGTCGACGTGGACGGCGATCTCGAACTTCGCCGCCAGTTCAACGACGAAGTACCGGTCGTCTTCATCGATGGCCGCAAGGCCTTCAAGTATCGCATGGACGAGCAGGAATTCCTCCGCAAGCTCGCCAGCTGATAGCTCTGTCATCCTGGTGCGCGGACTTTGCGCGCTGGATCCGTGCACTGAGCCGACAGCGCCGGTGCTGCGCGACCTGTTGCAGGAGTCGGGCCAGGCCGCAAAAGCGTGGCCATCGGGAGACAATCAGAGGAGCTCTCCAGTTAGCCGCGCTTGCATTCGCGCCTTTTCCCAGTACAATGCCTCCCGGCATGCTTCGGACGCAACTCTACGCGGACCCAAACAATCTCTTTCTCCACGACGCAATCCTCAACTCTTGCAGGCGCAACGCACAAAAGACCGCAATCGTCGACGCATCCTGCGGACGTCGTCTCACTTATGCTGAATACGGAGACACTGTCGAATGCCTTGCTCGCGGCCTGATCGCGGCGGGTATCAAGCCAGGTGAAGTGGTCGCGATCTTCCACGCTAACTCGTGGGAGTTCGCGGTTTCGTTTCACGCCATTCAATTGGCCGGGGCGATTCCAACTCTACTGAACCCTTCCTATCGCGAGCGCGAAGTACGCTACCAGCTCGAGAATTCCGGTGCCGTATTACTGATTACCGATGGCGCCCTCATGGAAGGGATGAACCTCGGCGGATTACCAACTCTCCGTCGTGTTTATACGACGCGTCAATCCGCGGCGGGAACCGAGCCATTCGCGAATCTGCCGGGACCCTCCTCCGCCGCTTTTCCCGCACCAGAGAAATCCGCGAAGGAAACGCTCGCAGCGCTTCCCTACTCCAGCGGCACAACTGGTCTGCCGAAGGGAGTCATGCTCTCGCATTACAACCTGGTCGCGAATGTCTACCAATTGCTCGGGGCTTATCCAAATGATCTGACGGCGACCGACAATATTCTCTGCGTCCTGCCGCTCTACCACATCTACGGACTGAACGTGATCCTCGATCCGGCGCTGATTCTGGGTGCGAAACTGGTTTTGATGCCGCGATTTCACATACAACAATTCACCAGCCTCCTGATCGAAGAGAGCATCACCATGATGCCGCTTGTGCCGCCGGCCATGAATGCTCTCTGCCAGGCGTCCGAGGCCGGCCAGTTTCCTCGCGACCACAAACTGCGGTGGGTTATGAGTGGCGCCGCCCCGCTCGCGCCAGATTTGGCGCGCCGGTTTCAAGAGCGCACGAACATTCTTGTGGCTCAGGGATATGGCATGACGGAAGCTTCTCCGGTCACGCATCTGGGCTTTCTGGAACCCGAACTCTATCGCCCCGATTCGATCGGTCAACCCGCCGCGTTGACGGATTGCCGCATCCTCGCCCAATCGGAAATCAATCCGGCGGACCGCCCCGACGATTTGACCGAACCGCCCAGCGGAACGCCCGGAGAGCTTGTAATGCGAGGACCGCAATTCATGCTCGGCTACTGGCGCGAACCAGATGCCACGGCCTCTGTTCTACGCGATGGTTGGTACTGGTCCGGCGACATTGTCACTCGTGACCGAGAGGGCTTCTACCGCGTGGTTGACCGGCGCAAGGAAATGATCAAGTACAAGGGATTCCCAGTCGCTCCCGCCGAGGTTGAAGCTGTTCTACTCGAGCATCCCGCCGTGAAGGAATGCGGCGTTGTCGGTCGCCGCGACACCGAAGCCGGGGAAATCCCGGTCGCTTTCGTCGCGCTGCGTGACGGCTTCGTCGACAGTGGCAAGCTTGGAGAAGAACTCTCGTGCTTCGTCGCCGAGCGTCTGACCAATTACAAACAGCCGCGCGAAGTCCGGTTCATCGACGCCATTCCGAAAACCGCGTCCGGCAAGATTCTCCGCCGCGAATTGCGCAAGATCGTCTGACTTAAATTTGCGTCGTTTCGACGCAAGCGAAAGCGTACTCACGTTTGCCATTCCGACAGGTGACGCAGTGAGCGAGGACTACTTGCCGGCAGCATCGGCGACGCCGGCCGACAGCAGATTCCTCACCGGCATTCGCCGGTTCGGGAAGCCCGATTTGTCAAGAGCTCTAATGGGACCAACGACGGGGGCGTTCAGCATAACTCTTCTTTGGTTTCCTGGGCTCGAAGGGAGGGCCCGGCAAGTCCTGCCCGGCACAGGCATGGCGTAGGCAGCGCAAAAGCAATGCAGAGTCACAATCCTCATTTTGTCTCCAGAAGGTGCGACCCGACGTGCGCCAAGCAGCGTTACTGATCGGAAGCATACTCCGGATTAGAAGTTGGCCGTAACGGGAACTTTCGACGGGGGTTCTCCGTATCTCTCTACCAGAGAACGCAATTTAATCCTGGACGGCGCTCCAACCCGCGACAGGAAGGAGAATTACAATGGACGGACTCACCGGATTTGCTGCAGTTGTCCTGACGTTCGCGGTGCCCCTCACCGCACTGTGTATGTACACCTTTTACCGCGTGCGCAAACTGCGCAGCGAAGAGCGGATGGCCGCCATGCAACGCGGCGTGAGTATCCCAATGGAGGCGGATCTTTCGGAATCAGCCCGTTCGCGGAGAGCGGGAATCCTGCTGGTCGCCGGCTCTGTTGGCTGGATGCTGGCCTTCACCCTCGTCGCACGCGTAGAACCCGACGCGCAGATGGCCGCCGCTTTCGGCGCAATCCCGTTCACGCTTGGCCTGGGATATTTCCTGGATGCAGCATTGATCCGCCGTGACGCGCGCACTTCGTAGAGCCGCCAGGAACCTTCTAACGCCGCTTCAGCTTCGCATTCAGCAACGTCAACAGCTGATCCCCGCGTCCTGCGGGGATCGCTCTTTTGGGAAGTGTGTCCAGAGTTCCTTTGCCAACTTTGTCGCCCAACCGTCCCCTTGACCCACCCAAGCCCCTTGCAGGCATTGTCGGAAGGGGCTTTCCGAGTGGCAAGTGACTCATGTCATGGGAAAAAATTCAGGCGGTGCCCCATTGTGACGTCGCGCATTTTGCGACGTTAGAGTGGACACTTCGATTTTCGCAAGGAAAACGGAACTACTCGCCGGCCAGAAACTTGAACTGTGCCTCATTCAGCGGCACCACGCTCAGCCTTCCCTGCCGCACCAGCGGAGACTCCGAGAACAAGCGGCTGGCTTTCACATCCGCCAACGTGACGGGCTTGGCGATCGCATGGCCGACTTTGATCTTCACCTGCGGATTGCGCGGATCCGAAGCGTCCACGGAAACCACGCTTGCCGTTCCCACCGCGCTCTTCTCGTCGCCGGTGTGATAGATCACGAGGCGCTCGCCAGTCTTCATCCGGCCCAGATTCTTCAACGCCACGGGATTCGAAACGCCGTCCCAAATCGTTGTCTTCTCCCGCTGCAGGTCGGCGAAGGAGTAGGTGGACGGTTCGGTCTTGAGAAGGTAGTCCATGAATCCTCGTCTCTAGTTTGGCTTTTTCGAGTCTGCAGGCGGTGGCGCATCCTGCTTCGGCGTGGTGCTCGAAGTATTCGGATGATCGTCGTACACCGAATACTGCCCCTGCGGACGCTTCAGCTTGATCGTGATCTCGGTATTCGACTTCTCGATGTCGAAATCTTCCCCGTAAGTCTGAAATCCCTGCGCCAGCACCTGAACCCGCAACATGCCATAGGGGATCCCGTCGAAGTCGGCTTTGCCCTCCGCGTTGGTCTTCAGTTCCGTCCCACCCCGTTCCTGCTTTCCCTTCGCGTTGACAGAGTGCATTACAACGGCTGCATTACGGACCGGCTTCCCGTTATCATCCTTCACCACCGAAAAGTGAATCCACGATGTCGGTTCTTCGTCTTTGTCCTTCTGACCCACGGCCAAGCCCGCCATCACGAGCACAGCCAGCATCACCCCAACGGTTCTCATCCTCATGCGTGTCATTTTATTCGGGTGCGAGAGCTCTGTCACCTGCACGAGAGTGGTGTTCTTAGTGGGCTCCAAGGGGCCTTTCTCGGCGATCTCGGCGGTTAAGAGCTTGAACCGCAGAACGCCGGAGAAACCCCGCGGAGTTCGCCGAGTCGAAGGGTGCCCCACTTCTGGCCGATTTTGCCCGAGGTGGGTTCTCCCCCCCAGAACTGGACGGAGTGCCTCTTTTACAATGGCGGAAATGAAGACCTGGGACGTCATTATCATCGGCGGAGGCATCATCGGTCTCTCGCTCGCAATCGCACTCCGCAAGCGTGGCGCCACGGTCCTCGTCGTCGAGCGCGGAGAGCCCGGCCGCGAAGCATCCCACGCCGCGGGCGGCATGTTAGTGGACTTCTTCACCGAGACTGCCGAAGTTCTGCAGCCCCTCGCCACTGCCAGCGCCCGCATGTATCCCGAATTCGCGCACGAGTTGGAAGTCGAGTCGGGAATGAAAGTGGATCTGCGAGAGGAGGGCACCGTTCTGTTTCCCTCGCTCGAGCCGGCAAAGCCGATCGGCCTGACATTCTCTCCGCTGCCAACGCAGTGGTTCGAGGATCGTGAACCGGCCTTGGCCGACACCAGTCGTCCCGCACTCTATTTGAAGGAACGAAGCGTCGACCCGCGCGCCCTCACCCTGGCGGCGCTCAAAACCGCAAAACATCGTGGCGTGGACTTTTCCTCGGGCGATGCGGTTACCGCGGTCACTCTCTGCGATGGACACATTAGCGGAGTCACCACCGCCAAAACGTCATTCCTCGCGTCGAAGGTCGTTAATTGTGCCGGCGCCTGGTCCGGGCTAATCGCGCTTGGACAAAGCGGCCTTCGCCCTTTCCCGACTCGTCCCGTAAAAGGCCAGATGTTGTGTCTGATCATGCCCAATCGCGATCTGATCCGGCACGTCATTCGCTCGCCAGAGGCGTACCTTATCCCGCGCAGCGACGGTCGTTTGCTTGTCGGTGCGACGGTCGAGGAAGCTGGCTTCGACAAACGGACCATCCCAACGACCATCCAGCGCCTGCATCAAGCTGCCTTGAAATTGGTTCCGAAATTGAGGGACGCTCGAATCCTGGAAGACTGGGCCGGCCTGCGCCCTGGAACTCCCGACGACCTTCCAATACTCGGGCCGACCGCGATTCCTGGCTATTTGGCGGCTACGGGCCACTTCCGCGATGGCATCCTGCTGACGCCCATCACCGCGCGAGTCATGGCCGATGTGATCGAAGGGCAGCATCCGCAGTTCGATCTGGCGCCGTTTTCTCCATCGCGCTTCTAGGCCGGATTTTTGTCTTTTCAAATCAGACGAACTGGACGTAAGATGCTCGAGCGGTCTGAGTCGTCCCCACGAATTCATTCCCCCCTTCTTCAGACCTGCGGTAATTCTCGGATCACGTCGCTGTTCTCAGGGCCCAAGCAAAACTTCAAAGATCAGCACTCATTCTCGAGTGGAGGATAGTCATGGGTGACAATTTCGATATCAGTTTCAAACTGCTCCCGCCCGATCTCCAGATGAAACTCTGGGTCCTGGGCCTCGATGCCAACACCGGCAAAGTGACCATCGCCTACAAGCCTGGCGCATTTGTCACTAGTTTGGCCTACAACTACGGAGGCAATGTGGAAGCAGGGTTAAGAATCCGCCGCACCTTCTCGGCTACGGTAGGCGTGAACCCGGGCAATGGAAACGTCGACCTGGGCGTGGTTTATCAGGGATTCAACTTCGGCACTTCTGCGAATTTCACTCAGAAATCGGGTTCGTTGAGTCTCAGCTACGGGTCTAAACTTCTGCCCTTTCCGTCGGAGCTCTCCAGTGTTTTCGACTCGGCCTCAGGCGGACTTCAGAGCATGTCGAGAGACATCAGCGCCGCTCCCAACAACCCGCTCGCGTGGTACAAGCTCCACAGCGACGATGCCGGAGCGATTGGCAAGGCCATTAGCACCGGCCAACAGATCTCTAAATGGGGCACACCGGACAACAACTTCGGCTTCGGCTTGCGCCTCAACTACACCCAGCAAAGCGGACTCACAATCTACGGCGGCGCACAGTTCAAATTCTGACAACAATTCCTGCGGGCGGGCGACATATTGGCTCACCTTCGGACATGGGTGCCCCACTTCCGGCCGGTTTTGCCGGAAGTGGGGATTTGCAGCTTCGGAAAAGTCGTCGTGGGTCATGCCGGCGGGCGCAGCGAGACCCGGGGGAATTTGCTATCTCCACCTCCACGACGGCCCGCGAATCGCACGGAACTCCTCCAGTCGTGCGGCGCTGCTTCACGTGTGTATTCTTGGCTAAAAGCGAGCAGCTAGAAACTAGGAGCCAAACAGCTTGCAACTCTCCATCGAAAACGTCAGCAAGCGCTACGGTCGCGGTAACTGGGCGCTCAGCAATTTCACGCTCCAGCTGAACCCGGGCGTGCTCGGTCTTCTCGGGCCCAATGGCGCCGGTAAAACAACACTGATGAGTATCCTCGCCACCATCACGCGCGCCACCACGGGCGGCGTGCTTTGGAACGGAGTTGACGTTGCCACCAATCCGGATGCTCTCCGCTCAACTCTCGGCTACCTCCCGCAAGATTTTGGCGTCTACCCGAATCTCAACGCAGTCGAATTCCTCGAATACCTCGCGGCCGTCAAAGGTCTCGACTCTGCTGCCGCGAAACGCCGCATCGACGAACTGCTGAATCTCGTCAACCTCACCGATGTTCGCCAACGCGCCCTGGGCGGATTCTCCGGAGGCATGAGGCAGCGCGTCGGCATCGCGCAGGCGCTGCTGAATGATCCGCAATTGCTCATCGTCGATGAACCCACGGCCGGCCTAGATCCCGAAGAACGCGTACGCTTCCGCAATCTTCTCTCGGAGCTCTCCGGCGAACGCATTGTGATTCTCTCCACCCATATCGTCTCCGATGTCGAGGCGACGGCCACTGACATCGCCCTCATCTCGCAAGGATCGCTGGTGGCTCATGCCTCTCCCGAGAACCTGTTGCGTCAGGTGGAAGGCAGAGTGTGGGAATGGATTCTGCCAAGCGCTGACTTGAACGCTGCACGGCAGAAACATCTCATCAGCAACACGGCTCGCCGCGGTGACGGCGTTCACGCGCGTGTCCTCGGCGATGCGCCGCCAAGCGGAGCAGAGCCTGTGAGCCCGAATCTCGAAGATGCCTACCTGTACTGCCTCTCGCAACATCGCGCCGCGAGCGCCGTGCCACCGGTCGAAACCGGAGTTCGTGCGTGAATTCGGCTCACGTGCTCTACCACATGGTGCGGGCCGACTTCCTCGAGCGGGTGCGCCGCTACAGCTTTCTGGTCACGCTCGCCGCAGCATTATGGCTCGCATACGGCGTAGCTGCTGAAAAAGTCTGGATCGTCGTCGGCAACGGCTACCGCGGTGTCTACAACTCGGCCTGGATCGGCGCCCTGATGGCGACATGTTGCTCCACGTTCCTCTCGCTCGTCGGCTTCTACATCGTCAAAAACTCAGTGCAGCGCGATGGCGACACTCGCGTTGGCCAGATCCTCGCCGCGACACCGATGCGCAAGGATTTTTACGCGATGGCGAAAACACTAAGCAATTTCGCGGTGCTGGCCTGCATGGTCGTGGTCCTCATGATGGCCGCAGTCGCGATGCAAACCATGCGAGCCGAGTCCCATTCGTTTTCGCTGTGGAAGCTATGGTCGCCTTTCCTGTTCATCGCGCTGCCGACCATGCTCCTGACCGGAAGCATCGCGCTATTGTTTGAGACCATTCCCTTTTTAGGTGGCGGGATCGGAAATGTCGCTTATTTCTTCCTCTGGACAACGATGGTGGCCTTAGGCGCCACTGGATTCGATGACCCTACCGGTTTGCAGTTGATCTATCGCAGCACGCGCCGTGCCCTGATCGCAACCGACCCGTCCGCGGGAGATCGCTTCAACTTCAGCCTCACGATCGGCGGTGAACACGCGGTCCATACCTTTCCGTGGCATGGCATCGACTGGACCCCGCAAGTGTTGCTCGGCCGCCTGCTCTGGGTCGCAGCCGCGGCAGCCATCGTGCTCGCGGCGTCCGTTTTCTTCCATCGTTTCGATCCGGTGTATTCATCGAAAGGCGAACGGAAAAAGTCTACTGCCAGGCAGGTCGAACATGTCGAAAACATCCGCACTCCACAAGGCAGGGTTCACCTCCGGCCATTAACACGCGGTGCAGCGAGTTTCCCTTTCCCACGCCTGGCCGTGGCAGAGCTTCGCCTCATGCTGAAGGGACAGCGCTGGTGGTGGTATGCCGTCGCCGTCGGACTTCTTATCGGCCAACTTGTCGCACCAGATCGCGCCATTCGCAGTGGATTCCTCGTCGCCGCCTGGATCTGGCCGATCCTTCTCTGGTCGCAAATGGGATGCCGCGAAGCCCGTCATGCCACCCAGGCACTTCTTTTTTCCTCCGAGCGTAGCCTCACCCGCCAGCTTCCCGCGCTGTGGGCTGCTGGAGTAGCCGTATCCGTGCTCACTGGAGGCGGTGTCGCCCTCCGCCTCGCTCTCAGCGCCGACTGGCATAGCTTCTCGGCCTGGATAGCCGGCGCCATTTTCATCCCCAGCTTCGCCCTCGCTCTCGGCATCTGGACCGGCAGCAGCAAAGCCTTTGAGGCGATCTACACCGTCTGGTGGTACATGGGCCCGGCACACCAAATCCCAGGGCTGGATTTCATGGGAACGACTCCAGCGTCGAGCACTCCTGCCTTTTATGCGCTGGCGGCCGCGGTTTTCATGGCAGCTGCCTACTGGCGACGCCGCCAAAGCCTGGGCTATGCGTAGCCGCCGCTCACTTCCTCTTCTCAGAAGGCGTCGTCCCGAGAGTGAGCCATTTTCAGGCGAAGCGATGGACCTTGCGCGAAGAGCAACGGTCGTACACACGAGATCCATCGGCCCGCTGTGAAAACCGCGACGCTCTCTGGATGACGCCTCAGAAGCCCGGAATCCACACTGAGCCGCTGCCCACTTCTGTGGTGAAAGAATTCCGGCCACGCTTTCGCGCTATACTGATCCGTTTCCTCGGATTCCCTAGCCGCTATCGTTTTCTGTCCGCACACAGAAAGGACTCGCCATGGCTTCTCCTGCCGTCGACTTTGCCCGCAGTAATCAGCAGCGTTTTCTAAACGAACTCAAAGATCTTCTCCGCATCCCAAGCGTCAGCACTCTCGAACAGCACAAGCCCGACATCCAGAAAGCGGCCGACTACGTGGCCAGCGAACTGCGCCGCATCGGCATGGAAAATGTCGAGGTCATTCCCACCAAAGGACACCCGCTCATCTACGCCGACTGGCTGCACGCCTCCGGCAAGCCGACAGTGCTTTGCTATGCACACTACGACGTCCAGCCGGCCGAGCCTCTGGACGAATGGCACAGCCCGCCGTTTGAACCGACCGAGCGCAACAACAACATCTACGCCCGCGGCGCCGTCGACGACAAAGGCCAGCTCTGGATGGAGGTCAAAGCCCTCGAAGCCCTGATGCAAACCGGGGGGGGAAAACTGCCGATCAACGTAAAAGTGATTTTTGAAGGCGAAGAAGAAGTTGGCGGTGAATCGATCGCCGAACACATCCGCAAACAGAAAGCCAAGCTGAAAGCCGATTTCGCCCTGGTGTGCGATACCGAACTCTTCGCGCCCGACCTTCCGACTTTGTGCGTCGGGCTGCGCGGCCTGGTCTACACCGAGATCGAAGCCGTCAGCTCGCAGACCGACCTGCATTCCGGCATGTATGGCGGAGCGGCCCCGAATTCGTTCTTTGGGCTCATTGAACTCATCAGCAAAATGAAGGACTCCAAAGGCAAAGTCCTGATCCCCGGTTTTTATAAAGGCGTGAAAGCTCCGACCGCCGCCGAACTGAAAGCCTGGAAACGCCTGCCCTTCAACGAAGAGCACTATCGCAAGACCGAGGTAAAGTCGAAAGTTCTCACCGGCGAACCTGGTTTTTCCGTCCTCTACCGCACGTGGGCGCGCCCCACGCTCGAAGTCCACGGAATGCCCGGAGGCTTCGTCGCCGACGGTGCCAAAACGGTCATCCCCGCCAAGGCAAGAGCAAAAGTCTCCATGCGCCTTGTGCCCAATCAAGATCCGGACGACATCCTGAAGAAGTACATGGCTTTCATCAAGAAACACACGCCCAAGGGTATCGAGACCAAGGTTAAGGTGTGGAGCAAAGGCCCGGCCTGCGTGGTCTCGACCGATAACGAGTACATCGAGGCTGCAACCGAAGCCCTGCACGACACATTCAAGAAAAACACCGTCTTCATCCGCAGCGGCGGATCAATCCCGATCGTCACCGACTTCCAGGATGTGCTGAAGATTCCATCCGTGATGATGGGCTTCGGCCTCCCCGACGACAACCTGCACGCCCCAAACGAGAAGTTCCACATCCCCAATTTCTACCGAGGCATCGAAACCATCTGCCGCTTTTTCGAGAAACTAGGCGAATAATGCTGGGGTAGGGGCGGACACATTTCGCCCGCCCCGCCGATCCTCGGGAAGCGAAGGGAGGCGTGGCTTCACTGCGGATCATTGTGCATCGCCGCTCTGCAGCGTGCCATGATCGACTCTCGATAACGGCATGACAATCCTCGAATTCAGTGTTCTGGTATGTGCCGGTTCCCTCGTCGCCGGACTCGTCGGTGCGCTCACCGGCTTAGGCGGCGGCGTTGTGCTTGTGCCCCTGCTCACTCTCCTGTTCAAGGTCGACATCCACTATGCTGCGGGCGCTTCTCTGGTCTCGGTCATCGCCACCTCCTCCGGTGCCGCTGCAGCCTACGTGCGCGAAGGGTTCTCCAACATCCGCATTGGTATGTTTCTCGAAATCGCGACCACCCTCGGAGCAATCTTCGGGGCCCATCTCGCCGCACACGTTTCCACCCACGCCATCGCGATTGTGTTCGGCCTCGTGCTGCTGTTTTCCGCGTATTTCTCCAGCAAGCCGCGGACACAGGCGCAACGCAGCTTGCCTCCCGATCGGCTCGCCACACGGCTGCGGCTCAACGGTCAATTCCCCGAAGCGGGGGGATCGCGATCATATAACGTTCAGAAAGTCCCGACGGGATGGAGCCTGATGTTCGTCGCCGGAGGATTGTCGGGACTGCTTGGCATCGGTTCGGGAGCGATGAAAGTCCTGGCGATGGATCAAGCCATGAAAATCCCTTTCAAGGTTTCGACCACAACCAGCAACTTCATGATCGGCGTCACCGCCGCCGCCAGCGCGGGTTTGTATCTCAAGCACGGATTTATCGATCCAGGACTTGCCATGCCGGTCATGCTCGGGGTCCTGGCCGGTTCCCTGATCGGGGCCAGATTGCTGATCCACCTACATCCCAAATGGCTTCGCCTCGGCTTCAGTCTGGTGATCGTGGCCCTCGGAATTGAAATGCTCTACAGCGGGATTACCGGGAGAATTTAGATGAAAGCGTCCGTGTGGAATGATGAGAAACTCGAGGTCCTGGTCGGAAAGCTGCTGCAGGCCGGAGTGCTTTTCTCAGCGGCGGTCGTTTTTCTCGGCGCGATCATTTATCTGATTCGCCATGGCACCGAACCGATTACTCTTGGCGCATTCCATGGAGAGCCATACGACCTGCGCACCATTCGCGGAATTCTCAAGCTGGCGCGCGTCGGCCGCGGCCGCGGGATTATCCAATTGGGACTTCTACTGCTGGTCGCTACGCCTATTGCTCGCGTAATCCTCTCGATCTTCGGATTTGCCAAGGAACGCGATCATCTCTACGTGGCTCTTACCTCGGTCGTGTTCGTCATACTGCTCTACAGCCTGCTCGTTTCAGTCTAGGAGACGTCGAAGCCGACTGGACACGGACTGCACTTCACCCGCGAGCCAGACTCGCTTGCCCTCGTTCTGACACCACAATGAGAGAGCCCCGGCAACTCGGAGACCTTTCGAAAAAGTCGAACGGTAGCATTCAGAACAGCTCCGGGATGTGATCCTGATCACTCGGGTAGGGTTCCTGCTGTTGCAGAGGCCTCTGCGTGTGTAGGGCGGAGCGACGCGCGTGGGCCGAGTCGTAGGGGCTGAACGCAGCGAAGGGGAGGCGGGCAGCGCGTCCTGTTATCTCTAACAGTTCATCACACAGCAATCCGTTCTTAGTCTCATTATGGGGGACGAGAGGTAGAAAGTTCCTCTGACAGCTCCAAACGCGTGCGTCTGGAAGCGGATGGCAAAAGCGAAACCATTAGTGGCTTGCCTTTTTCTTTGTACCTGCCTGACGGCGCAATCAAAGCCGCAGCGGGGCAGGATCAGCGAGTCCGCAGTGTGGCAGATGCCGCCTCAGTTCACGCCAACAGCCCACGCTGCCTGCGACGCATCGACCGCGGCATACGGAAAATGCATGATCGCCCAAATGGAAAAAGCTGGCGCCTCCCCCGACGCCATCCGTTTCACGCAAGAACTGTACGCCGAAAACCACGGCGAGTTCGGCATAATGACCGGATTCCAGCAAGAAGGCCCAGTTGCTTTTGCCTGGATCACCTATCCGTTACGCGCCAACACAAATTACGGCCTGTTGTTGGTTAATGGACAGCCGCGCATCGTGAACGTTGAAGACCTGAAGCTGCTCGATGTCAAAGCGATGAAAAGCAGCTCGCAGTTTCAAGACCTGAAGGCGCAGTTTCCGAAGGTCGACGTGTGGCCGGGAGATCGAGATGGCAAAACCTGGCCCAATTCGCAGACCGGTCCGAACGGTGGAATTCAGTTCACCGTTGGCTATCCCTTGATCAATGGCTGTCACGCTTGCGCCCGTGCAGGCTCTGCCATATTCAACTGGAACTTCGACGCCAAGGGAAAATTCCTGGGAACAACATTTGAGGGAATGCTCGACCCATCATTGTAATCACTGCAACCCTCCACATTGCGATTGCACTCCTTGTTCTCTTGCGCTAGCCTTGTCTTGCTCTCGCGGTTCTCCCACCTCGTTTCCGTCTCCACGGTCAAATTGCGCATCTGCTGCAATGTCTGTGCAACTTAACGCGGTCCTCCGCAAGCCCACACTATATATAGTGTTATATTGCTTGACGCCGCCTGAATTTCGTCGGTACAGTAGCTTAACTTTGTGCTCACCCGATCCAGCCTGGGATGAGCGACGGCACGGAGCGCACGAATCGAGGCATCATATTGCTGGCCGGGGAATCGGTTTGGTAAACATGCGCCGCGAGGTTCAGGAATTCCCCCCTTCTGGCCAGTGCGGCCAGAAATGGGGCACCCAGCAACTGATCACTGGCCACTGGAGTTGACGCTTTGCTCAAACTGAAGAGGCTTCAGATTCTCGGGTTCAAGTCGTTCTGTGACCGAACGGAACTCAAGTTCCACGGCGACGGTGTTGCCGCCATCATCGGGCCGAACGGGTGCGGGAAGTCGAACATCTCCGACTCGATTTCCTGGGTGCTCGGCGAGCAGTCGGCTAAAACACTCCGCGGATCGCGCATGGAAGACGTGATCTTCGCCGGCAGTCGCGATCGCAAGCCCACTGGTATGGCCGAGGTTTCCCTGACGCTGATCGATCCCGAGGTCTACGCGGGAGCCGATGCGAACGCGGCAACGGAAATCGATATTCAGAACGAGATGCCGGGTGTTGAGTCCGACGCGGGTGCACAGTCGTTGTCGGTGCGACCGGGTGGGGATGTTGACGACGAGTCCCACATGGCCGATGACTGGGACGAAACTGCAGCCCGCGCCAAGGCGGCTGCGGATACCGACCAGGCTGTGGAAGACGCGCAGCCGGGCAAAGTAGAAGAGGTCGAAGTCCCGCGTTCGAAGGTCAACATCAACGCCATCGCCTTCCCTGACGACGAACCGATGTTCGCCATTCCGGCGCACACCGTGACGCCGCCTGCTCCGGGGGCGCCTATCGGGACCGCCGCTCCGCACGTTGTCCTCAAGATCCGCCGCCGCAAATTCAACCAGCAGCAGTTTCACCGCGGAGAGATCGTCGTCACCCGCCGTCTGTTCCGCTCCGGCGACAGCGAATATTTGCTGAACGGCAAACTCTGCCGGCTGCGTGACATCCAGGAACTCTTCATGGGAACGGGCCTCGGGCCGGAGTCCTACGCGCTGATCGAGCAGGGCCGCATCGGGCAGATTCTCAGCAGCCGCCCCACCGACCGCCGCGCGATTCTCGAAGAAGCGGCCGGAATCACGAAGTTCAAAACCAAGAAGCGCCTCGCGGAAGCCCGCCTCGAAGATGCCAAGCTGAATCTTGCCCGCGTCAACGACATCTTCGACGAAGTCACGCGGCAAATGAACTCGCTGAAGCGGCAGGCCTCTAAGGCTGAACGCTACGCCCGCCTGCGGGACGAGATGCGAGCCAAGCTGCGCGTAGTCCTGGCGAGCAAATTTGCCGCGATCGAACAAGAAAGCGCGGAACTCGATACACAACTCAATGCTCTCGCCGGGGAGATGCAGCATCGGACTGGCGAAGTCCAGCAACTCGAGGCCGAGCACGCCGAGCGCCAGCAGCGCGGCTACTCGATCGATGCCGAGCTGCGCGAAAACCGCGAGCGCATCAGCCAAATTGCACTTGAAATCGATCGCGCGCACGCCCGCGCGCGTCACAATGAAGAACGCTGCGCCGAAATGCTGGTGCGTGCTGCTTCGGCGGAAGCCGAACTGGCACAAACGAAACACCGCTTGACAGCTCTGGAGGCCGAGCGCGAGTCGAACCGGCAGATTCTCGAATCCGCCGCCGCCGATCTTGCTGCCGCGCAGAGCGACCTCGCACTCTGTCAGCAGGACGCCGCAACAGCCGCTGCCAGCCTCGCCGAAATCGAGCGCCAGCAGGAAGAGTCGCGGGTCGCCATCTTCGACACGGTGTCATTCGCGTCGCGGCTGCGTAACCAACTTGCGCAGGCCGAAGAACGACTCGCCGGAGTCGATCGCGAAGCACGCCGCCTCGAGTCTGAAATCTCCAATGCCCAAACGCAGGTTGCAGCCTTCGGCGGACAGCGTGGCCAGATTGCGCTCGAATTCGAAACCATCACGCAGCGCGCCACCGGAATTACCGAAGAAATCGGCCAGCTGCGCCGCCTGATCGAGAAGAAGAAGCTTGAGGAAACACAAGCGAAAACGAATCTCGACGTTCTGCGTGCCGAATATGCAACTGCGCTTGGCAAGAAGGGCTCGCTCGAGGCCGTTATCGCCGAGCACGGATACTCCACCGAATCGGTCCGCCGCCTATTTCAATCGGGCGTGATGCAGAGCGGGCTTGCGCCAGTGGGTGTTCTCGCCGATTTTCTCGAAGTCGAGCCTAAATACGAGCGGGTCGTCGAAGATTTCCTGCGCGACGAACTGAATTACATCGTCGTCAAATCGTGGGACGCCGCCGACGAAGGCTTGCGTATGCTTCGCACCGACGTCGATGGCCGTGCCACGTTCCTGGTGCATCCCGAAGATGCACAGGCAAAATTCTCGTTTGTGCTCAACGAAGCGGCCCACTCGACGCCGCTCGCGGCACAGATTGTGCCGCTGAAGCATTCCATTCGCGTACTCAATGGCTTTGGCCGGTCGCTGGAAGTGATCCTGCCGAAACTGCGCGACGGCTATATCGTGCCCGAGGCCGAGGCAGCCCGAGGCCTCGCTCTCGAAAACCCGGATGCGTTCTTCCTGTCGCAGACTGGCGAATG
>Ga0126381_100003556_pt1 | contig 16901 bp, 14 predicted proteins | sample PanSoiMetPlot_28_FD_96465 | JGI IMG/M metagenome (GOLD analysis project Ga0126381, IMG submission 96465) | Tropical forest soil microbial communities from Panama - MetaG Plot_28 | ecosystem: Environmental > Terrestrial > Soil > Tropical forest > Bulk soil | place: Panama | collected 2016-02-17 | reverse complement strand
GCCTGCCCGAGCGGACTGATGCTTCCGGGCCGCTGTATGGCCGTTTCCACCCTCCTTATAAGGTTTAAGAGACCCGCCATCCCGGGCTGGGCGTCCTTGAGGGTCGCTGAAATGGACTCAACAATGAAGGCCGCTGTTTCAGGCGTTGGGTCGGGGTGGCTGGTAGACGCAGCGGCGTAGACCGCGGCTGCGCGTTCCAGCAGTTCTGCGGCACCCGAGCGATTGTCGGTCTTGATCAATTCGATCATCTGCAACAGATGTTTTGGAAGATTGTCTGATGCATGTCTCATCAGCTCGTCTCGGCGCCCCAGTTTGGCGGCAACTTTCGTCCCTGCAATGATTGTCGCCTGCAAGGGCTCGAATGTCCATTGCTCTGGAAAGGCTGGTCAGATATACTTAAAAGTTGCGCCGGATTGATTTCTCGTCATTCGGCGACATAAGTTTAGGTGATGAACGCACCTGGTATACAGCCTGCCCCTTCCCAGATCACACCAGCCGCAAAGAGTGTTCATGAGAGCCTGGAGGTCTTAAATGCCACTTGCCTTTGTTGACGACGCCAAAGAGATTAAAGAAGCGAACCCGTTCGAATCCATGATGCAGCGGTTTGATGAAGCCGCCCAACTCCTGAACCTTGATCCCAACATCTACAAGATACTCCGATGGCCGAACCGGGAAATCACCTTATACATCCCGGTTTTGATGGACGACGGGAATTATCAGGTGTTCACCGGTTACCGCGTCCAGCATAACTTCGCCCGCGGTCCTGCAAAAGGGGGCATCAGGTATTCGCCCGATGTCACGCTCGACGAGGTCCGGGCGCTGGCGGCGTGGATGACCTGGAAGTGTGCCGTGGTTAACATCCCGTTCGGGGGGGCAAAGGGCGGAATCATCTGCGATCCCAGACAGATGAGCCCGACGGAACTAGAGCGGCTGACCCGTCGTTACACAGCGGAATTGCTTGACTTCATTGGACCCGAGCGGGACGTGCCTGCTCCTGATATGAACACAAACGAGCAGGTAATGGCCTGGATGATGGACACCTACTCCATGCATGCCCGACATACTGTAACAGCCGTGGTGACCGGCAAGCCGGTTGAAATTGGCGGCTCCCGCGGGCGCCGCGAAGCGACCGGCCGGGGGCTCCTGGTGGTGTGTGATGAGGCGTGCAAGCTCTTTAACATGAAGGTGGAAGACACCAGGGTAGCGGTTCAGGGATCTGGAAATGTCGGCGGCACCGCAGCCTACCTGATGCACGCGCAGGGCTACAAGATAGTAGCAATGGGTGATATCACTGGAGCCCTGTACAACCCGGACGGCCTGAATGTTAACGCAGCCCTGGCTTATTTGAAGGAGAACAAGACGGTCGAAGGCTTCCCCGAAGCCGAGGTCCTGAACAACGAAGAGCTGCTTGAGCTGAACTGTGACATATTGATCCCGGCTGCGACCGAGAATGTGATTACGTCGCAGAATGCCGCGAGACTCAAATGCAGGATTTTGGCTGAGGGCGCCAACGGCCCCACCACTGCCGAAGCCGACGAGATCGTATTCGATAAGAACATCTTCGTGATACCCGATATTCTGGCTAATGCGGGCGGCGTTACTGTTTCGTACTTTGAATGGGTGCAGGATCGAATGGGTTTCTTCTGGACAGAAAAAGAGGTGAATTCCAGGCTTTCGGATATAATGGTCAGTAGTTTCAACAGTGTTGTGGATTTCGCCGATAAGTTCAAAGTAAACACTCGGATGGCCTGCTATATGGTGGCTATAGATCGTGTAGCGTATGACACGAGACTCCGAGGGATATACGCCTAGTACGCCAACCGGTGACGCGAGGAAACTCGCCGGCTTGTCAAAATCCCGAAGCGGGTTGCGGTCGGATACCGGTTGTCGCAGAATTGAATGAGCGGACTGAGTTGGCCGCGACAGATTCTTTTCACAAGCACAAAAGGAAAGAGGCCTCTAATGAAGCAGATCCAGTTCTTTTCGACGGGCCGCCCTGCCCTGTTTGCAGTGATTATGATTGCGTGTGCGGCAGTGCCTTGCTGGTCGGCGGACATCCCGCTGCTGCAGTACACTCAGGAGCAGCCTCAGAGCGGTCCAAAGCCCCAGGTGTCAAATGATGAATTACAGGAAGGCAAAAAGGTTGAATCGGCGAGCGACGCCCCAGGACGACTACAGGCCGCAGGCGAGTTCGTAAAGAAGTATCCAAAGAGTGGGCTCATGGACACTGTGGCGAAACTGGTGGCGGCCAAGATAGCCGACACTCAGGACTCCGCGCAGAAGGCTGCCTTTTGTGAGACCTTTCTGACTATATTCAAAGGCACACCTCAGGTCAGTATAATCTATCCGGTGCAGGTCGAGGCATATGTCAAGGCGAATAAGCCGGACGATGCGTTACGAGTGGCAGCAGTCGCTCTCAAGCAGAATCCCGGCGACGTGGTGCTTTTATCAAACATCGTCTCGATGGGTATCGAGCAGATCAGACACGGCGACCGCAACTATGTGGTTCCGGTGCAGGAGTATGGCGCGAAGGCTATAGAGCTGATCGAAGGGGACAAAAAACCAGCCGATCTGACGGATGCGAACTGGTCGGACTATAAAACCAAAGTCCTGCCGCAGATTTATCAGTCATTGGGGCTGGTCGCTTTAATGCAAGAAAAGAATGAAGAGGCGAGACCGAGACTCGAAAAAGCGATTCAGCTTAATCCGTCGGACGCATTCAGTTACTATCTGCTTGGGTCCATCTCCGACAACGAGTACCAGGCCTCCTATCAGAAGTACAAAGGGATGCTGCCGGGCGCAGACCGCGATGCGACCCTCAAGAAGGCCCTGGAGCAAATGGATCAGACGATAGACCTGTTTGCGCACGCGGTTGGCCTATCAGAAGGTGATCCGAAGACTCAAGCCTTACACGACAAAGCGCTCCAGGACCTTCAGCTTTATTACAACTATCGCCACAAGGACAAGGGCGCAGCCGGTTTGCAGGAACTGATCAACAAATATAAGAAGGCGGGGCCCAGTTCCGGCAAATAGTTAACCTCAAGGTTGTTGAGAAGAAAGAGTCTTGTCGTATCTCCGACGGCTCCTGTGAATGGGTCGATCCGATTTACACAAGTATCTGGCGGCGTTGGAATTTGCGCACGGAGGGATGATGCCCATCGATAAGGATGAGTTTCGCAAAGCGATGAGCCGCTTTGCCAGCAGCGTTACTGTCGTTACCACTCGATCAGAAAACGGTGAGCCTAAAGGGCTGACAGTAAGCGCATTCTGCTCTCTGTCGCTGGATCCGCCACTGGTTCTAATCTGTATAGAAAAAAATGCTTCTCTACACCAGATCCTCAAGGAAGGTTCTCACTTTGCCGTTAACATCCTTTCCGAAGATCAGGAGCTTGTTTCTCGTCGATTTGCGTCCAGGGACACTAATCGATTCGAAGGAATCGGACACAGGAAGGGCGCAACCGGGACTCCGGTTTTGGAAGATGTCATTGCTCACGTCGAGTGCATAGTTCAGCAATGTCACCCTGCCGGCGACCACACGATTTTCGTCGGCCAGGTAGAAGCGGCCGAAACCACTGATGGCAAGCCCCTGACATACTTTAGAGGCGGCTATTCTAAACTCTCCTGACGCCAGGGCGACCTGGACAGCTGGCAGTCTCTGCACGCCGTCAATTGCCTACTCCGTGATTATTCAAGTCTTTAGACTCAATGGCGGATTTTGGTCGCGCACCAAGAAAACCCGCTGCCAATATGTTCCAGGCCTGATGTCTCAGCAAGCCTGCTACATCAGCATTTCTGAACGACTCGGATCATTCGCTACCTGACATGCTTCGCTTGACATTAGCAGTCAATGATTATAGTCTGGCTGCGAATTGGTTCTTTGACTTGCGTTTCGGGTGCCTGCTGCTACTGGCAGCGGGAGAATAGGGAAGCGGGTGCAAGTCCCGCACGGTCCCGCCACTGTGATGCTCTGATTTTTCTTTGCCACTGCGCAGAGAAGGCTTAACAAGCCGCGGAGCTTAGTCAGGAGACCTGCCCGGAATCGGTTGTGCTTGGCTCTTCGACGGAAAGGGTGAACGCAAGAAGCAGAGATCAAAAGCCTCTGCCCGACTGGTGGCGCTCCGTTCCGCCGGTCGAGCAGAGGCTTTTTTATATTCCATACGCGCGGCCGCATGGAACCCGATGATGCCGTTGGTGTGACTACCAGAACCGCGGCCTCTAGTAAGGAAGACGGCTTGTCGGGCTATTTGAAATACCAAGAGTTCGTTGCGGGTGAACGGGAAGTGTGGTGCGAAGCCACCGCTGCCCTCGCAACTGTGAACGGCTACGAAATCCGCTTGTCGAGCAGCCACTGTGATCATATGGGAAGGTGCGGAGAGTAGGTTTGATGCCCAAGCCAGGAGACCGGCCCGCAGACGTCCTCACACGACCCTTCACGAGGGTGAAGAAGGAGGTAACCATGTCTCGTCTCGCCATCTTGCTGTCAGGTCTTGTCAATCTGGTTTGCATTGTAACAGCAGTCCCGCTCTCCGCATCAGCCGCCACTGGATTTCGACTCCACGGGCGCGTAACGGATCAATCAGGCGCTATCGTCGCGGCGGCTTCGGTAACATTGTCCTCACGCGAAGGCTCAAAATGGTCATGCACGTCAGACTCGAGAGGTTCTTATGAGTTCGCGGGATTGATGCCGGGCGAGTATCTGCTCGAGGCAAGAATGCCCGGATTCAGAACTCAGGTTACTATGCTGAGCGTCAGGGGCGGCGATGATCGCGAATTCAACGTTACGTTAACGGTCGCGGGCATCGACGACGAGGTTGTCATAACCGCTAGTGGCACAACGCAATCTGCCCAAGAGGCTTCAAAATCGATTACAATCGTTGATGATAAAGACATTGAACGCCGAGACGCCGGCTCCCTGACTGATGCTCTCCGTAATGTGCCCGGCGTCAGGGTCGAACAGCTTGGCGGGCCCGGCGCTTTCTCCAAGATCTTTGTACGAGGTCTAAGAGTAGTGGACACCTCTCTGCTCATCGATGGCATTCGGGTTCGCGACGCTTCTGACTTCAGGGGCAGCATCAATCCATATCTTGGCGATCTCCTGATCAATAATGTTGACCGGATCGAGGTGCTGCGCGGATCGGGAAGTTCGCTTTACGGCAGCAACGCCGTTGGTGGGGTGGTCAATCTGATTCCGGCCGACGGCGCCGGCCCGCCCAGATTCGAGCTGGATTTCGAAGGAGGCGGCCTCGGGACACTGCGGGAGCAGGCAAAAGCTACCGGCGGCGCAGGAAACGGTTTCGGATACAGCTTGTCGGGCACCCGCCTGGATGTAAGCGACGGAGTCCATGGCAATGAAGTTTACAGGAATACCAGCGCTGGTGGTCACGCACACTACAACATCAACCGTAACATAAGCCTTCGCGGGACATTCACGCTGGCGCACGGGTTCGGGCGATTGACTGACAGCCCGTTCCCGATCGGTCCGGCAGGCAACGAATTTGGATTTGCAACCGGAAATGGACCGGTCATCGGATTTGTGGACAACGAAGTGAATCCCGATAGCTTCAGATTCGCTACACTCCTTGCAGGCTCAGTTGCCCTGTCACACCAGGTGAACGGCACATACAACTATTCAGTTTATTTTCAATCAGTGTCCACCAGGAGTCTGTTTTCCAACGGGCCCGACCAAAGCGAGATAGCAAAGCGCCTAGGTATCTTCGAGTTCGCGGGTGATACCCATCTCGACGGGCACGTAGACACGCTGAATTGGACGAACAACATTTCCGCTGGACGTCACAACCTTGTCACTGGCGGCCTCGAATGGGAGCGGGAGTCATTCAGTCAGGAGTTTTCCTCGCCATCATTTTCGACTCCCCGAACAACTGATCGTCAGAGCTCGCTTGCCATATTCGGTCAGGATCAATTGAGTTGGTTCGAAGGCCGATTGCAACTCCTGGCAGCAGTGCGTTCCCAGGGATTCTCTATCAATAACCCTGGGAGTGTGCCGGCCATTCACGGGATTCCGATCAAGCGCTCCCTGACGGGTGATGGATCTGTCGCCTACACAATTCGGAGTTCAGGCACAAGGCTGCGGTCTCATGTTGGTAACAGCTTCAGGGCCCCCAGCCTGAGCGAGCGGTTTACCATATTCAACGGAACTCGAATCGGGAATCCCTTCTTGCGGCCTGAACGGGGATTGAGCGTCGACGGCGGTCTGGATCAGCGGCTTTTCCGCGATCGAATTCAGTTTAGCGCGACCTACTTTTATAACCGACTGCAGGAAGTCATCACTTCGACTGATAACTTGCAGGAGGTCAATAGCCGTGGGGCTCTGTCTCGCGGCGTCGAACTCTCCGTGATTGTATCACCGGGCGCTGGCCTCGACCTCCGGGCAGCCTACACATTCGCGAATTCGATCCAGATCCTGCCCGACGACACCCTTCGATTCGATAACGTCATTTTGCGGGCTGGCACGAGCGTAGATTCTTTCAGCATACCGCGCCATTCGTTCGCCTTTGAAGCAAATCAGAAATTCAGGCGGGGGATCAATATCAACTTTGATTTGTACGCCGTCAGCAAGCACCTCTTTCCCCTCTTTGATCCTGTCTTTTTTTCCGAGGTGCTATTCGACTTCGGCGGGTACACGCGGGCCGGAGCCGGCGCAAGCTACACGAGGGGCGTCGGAGAAGGCAAGGAACTTACCTTCTCAGCGAGGGTCCAAAATCTCTTCAACGCAACCATCTTTGAAGAGGGATTCCGCACGCCCGGTCACACGGCTACAGCCGGAATCAAATTCCGATTCTAACGATTGAGGCAGACATGGGAACATTGAGGTAAAGGCGCGACAGGCTCTCTTCTGGTGCGGAGGCCGAATGGGAGCCAGTCTTCAAAGGCGGAAACACATCCGACCTGACGGTAACCGCTAGCGAGATCAGGCATGAGTATAAATGAATCGCAATCCAAGTACCCGCGAAGAATCGTCTGCCTGACCGAGGAGCCAACGGAGATTCTCTACCTACTGGGTGAGGGTGATCGAGTTGTCGGAGTTTCAGGATACACAGTGCGGCCCCCCGAGGCTCGCTCCAAGCCAAGGGTTTCGGCATTCACCACCGCGAAATACGACAAGATATGCGCGCTGGAACCTGATCTGGTCATTGGCTTCTCTGACCTGCAGGCTGATATTGCTGCTGAATTGATCAAAAGAGGAGTCCCGGTCATAATCTTCAATCAGCGCACTGTATCGGAGATCCTTCAGACTATATTGATGACGGGCGCCCTCATAGGCTGTGCGCAGAAAGCTGAATCCCTGGTGGCTGACTTGACTTCCGGACTCCAGGCCGCCGAGCGAGCGGCGCGCCAGCACAAGTGCCGGCCGACAGTCTACTTCGAGGAGTGGATGGAGCCCTTGATCTCTGGAATTTGTTGGGTTGAAGAGCTCATCGAGATCGCCGGAGGTCAGCCTGTTTTTCCGGAGCTTCGCCAGCATAGGCTCGCCCGGGACCGCATCGTGGAACCGGACGTCGTCGCCCGGCGCAACCCACAAGTCATAATTGCATCCTGGTGCGGGAGACGGCTGAATCCCGCGACGATCCGAAACCGGCCAGGCTGGCAGGAGGTGTCCGCGGTGCGTCACGACAGAATCTATGAAATCAAGTCTACATACATCTTGCAGCCCGGACCCGCTTCGCTCACTGAGGGCCTGGAACAGTTGAGCAAGATCATCGCAGCCGCAGCGCTTCAGGTTGCAAACGAACGCGACTAAGAGCATCTACCGCAATCATCGATGTCGAACACCTCTGCCATGACCCGTGGATTAGTCATTGCCGGCACCCATAGCGGCGTCGGAAAGACGACAGTTAGCACAGCCTTGATGGCCGCGTACCGGCGCCGCGGCCTAAAGGTGCAGGGGTTCAAGGTTGGACCGGACTTTATCGATCCAGGCTACCATAATGCAGCAACCGGACGCCCGAGTCGCAACCTTGACGGCTGGATGCTTAACATGGAGACCGTGGGTGCTGTATTTCGACAGTCCGCGACGAGAGCTGATATCTCGGTCGTGGAAGGCGTAATGGGCCTGTTCGACGGCGCCAGCGCCTTCGACGAGGCCGGATCCACGGCCCAAATCGCGAAGTGGCTGGGCCTTCCAGTCGTTCTCATCCTGGACGCCGAGGCTCTTGCAAGGAGCGCCGGCGCTTTAGTGCTAGGATTCGAGACGTTCGATCCTGGCCTCGACCTCGTCGGGGTGATCGCCAACAGGATCGCGGGCCCTGGTCACTATCGTTATGTAGAGGAAGCAATCCGGGCATCTTGCAAAGCCGAGCCCCTGGGTTGGCTTCCAAGAGATCCGTCGATTGAGATACCATCGCGTCACCTGGGCCTGGTCATGTCCGGCGAAACCATGGACCAGACCAGAATTGGGTTGCTGGCCGACTGGGTTGAGCGCGGCGTGAATCTCGACCGTTTGTTGCATCTCTCCGAGGTAAGCCTCGGTCGCCAGGGTGAGCCAGCCGCACCCTGCGCACCGTCATCGACGCGCCATGCGGTTCGTATTGGCATCGCGCGCGATTCGGCGTTTTGTTTCTATTATCAGGACAACCTTGAGCTGCTCGAGCGATTGGGCGCCGAGTTGGTGCCCTGGAGTCCCCTTAATGATAGCCTGCCCGAAGGCCTCCAGGGCCTGTATTTCGGAGGAGGCTATCCAGAACTGTTCGCTTCAACTCTCAGCGCCAATTCTCAAGCGTTGAGCGGGATCCGCCGCTTCATTCTGGCAAACGGCCATGTGTATGCCGAATGCGGCGGGTTGATGTATTTGACCGAGGCAATAGTTGATAAGAGCGGAAACGGGTTTCCGATGGTGGGAGTCTTACCTGCCAAATCAATTATGCGAGACAGAGTCGCCGCGCTCGGATATTGTGAAGTCGAAGGCGTTGACGGTAACGACCTGCTGCCTAAAGGCAAATTCATACGCGGACACCAGTTCCGCTACTCAGATCTTACTCCGGTCCCGCCAACGGTCAAACGGCAATATCGAGTGAAAGCCAGCGGAAACAACGAGGCCACATTTTCGGAGGGATATCGCGTCAGCAATTGCCTGGCCAGCTATATACACCTCCATTTCTATAGCAACGTGGGGTTTGCTGCCAGGTGGCTCGACCTGTGCAGGCAGTCAGACGTGCGCACTTAAATCACCAATCGCCTTAGCGACCACGGTCCCACAAGGCTGATGATTTTGGGGCGAGCTCATCAGCGAATGTCTATGAAGAAGGACTCCGAACTTCCCAGGGCAATCCTCATACTCGGCGGCGCCCGAGCCGGCAAGAGCGCCTTCGCACTCCGGCTCGCCGCTGAGATCGAAGCCGGAGGGCATTCACCGGTTTGCTTCATCGCCACCGCTCAACCGCTCGACGACGAAATGAGGGAACGCATCACCAGGCACAGGTCCGAAAGACCGCCCCACTGGACTACTGTCGAAGAAGCCATCAGATTGGACGCTGCACTGCGTCAGGCGTCCGACGCGCCTGTCGTAATTGTCGACTGCATCACTTTGCTTGTATCCAACTGGCTGCTCCAGGAAGATGAGCCAATTGGGGAAAAGCTTCTCACCACTATAGACAACACCATTGCCCTCGCGGCTGCCGGCAACAAGCACCTTATTCTTGTGTCAAACGAAGTGGGACTGGGACTCGTGCCTGATACTCCGCTGGGCCGCAACTTCAGGGACACACTGGGCCGGGTCAACCAGAGGCTTGCCCAGGCTGCCGATTCTGTCTACTTGCTGGTGGCAGGACTGCCGATCCGGATAAAACCGAATGGCCTGGGTTCTGGTTGTGGAGCTAGTCATTGATTCGTGGGAGCTGGACGAATGAATACACTTGAAGAAATATGCCGGCAGATCAAGCCGGTCGACGCCCATTGGCTGACCGCGGCCCGGTTACGGCATCTTAGCCTGACTAAGCCTCCGGGTAGTCTTGGACACCTCGAGGAGATCGGAGTTCGAATCGCCGCGATCGCCGAAACGGAAACACCCTCTATTCAAAAAAAGAGGATATACGTAGCCGCCGCGGACCACGGAGTAACCGATGAAGGCGTTAGCGCATATCCTCGCGAAGTTACTCACCAGATGGTGGTCAATTTTCTCCGGGGAGGAGCCGCTATCAACGTCCTTGCCCGGCATTGCGGTATTGAAATCGAGGTCGTTGACGCTGGTGTAGATCACGATTTTCCCGACAGTCCTGGTCTCGTAAGCCGCAAGATTATTCGCGGAACCCATAACATGACTGAAGGGGCCGCCATGTCTCTCAACCACGCCCTCCAGTCAATATCGACTGGAATCGATCTCGCTGGCATTGCAAAGCAGGACGGTATCCGCCTGGTGGGAATCGGTGAAATGGGAATCGGAAATACCACCGCTGCAAGCGCCATTACGGCCTCTCTGACAGGTGCCGAAATCGACGTCGTGACTGGCCGAGGGACCGGCGTTGACGATGAGATGCTGGGCCGCAAGCGACGGGCGATCCGGACCGCACTCAAGGTAAACCAGCCCAGCGGTCGCGATCCGATCGACATCTTGCGAAAGGTCGGCGGGCTCGAGATCGGCGTACTGATGGGAATCGCCCTCGGGTGCGCCGCCGCTCGAATCGGGGTCGTCGCCGATGGATTTATTTCCACTGCAGCCGCGGCGCTGGCAGTCGCCGCTTGCGCCGATACGCGGGACTACTTGTTCATAGCGCACCTCTCGGCAGAGCCCGGCCACCGCGCGCTACTCGAATTCATCGGAGGCAGGCCTATCCTCGATCTGGGCATGCGGCTCGGCGAGGGGACCGGGGCTGCGCTTGCCATGCACCTGATCGAGGCTTCGAGCAGGATTCTTAGCGAAATGGCCACGTTCCAGGAGGCAGGTGTCACCAACAAAGAGGTCTAGTCAACTTATGCGGCGGCTGGTGGTAGCAATTCGGTTCCTCACTCGTTTACCGGTCCCTGAACTCGGTGTCACAACCGAAGAGGGCATCAGTAAAAGCCTGGGCTTTTTCCCTGCCGTTGGGCTGCTCGTCGGCGCGGGCGGATGCCTGCTCTACTATCTATTGAAACCAGTGTTACCCTCGTCGACCTGTGTGATCCTAGTAATGATCTATTCGGTACTTATCACCGGCGGATTCCACGAAGACGGGCTGGCAGATTCGACCGATGGATTCGGAGGGGGATGGTCCCGCGAGCAAACTCTGACGATCATGCGCGATAGCCGGGTTGGGACTTTCGGCGCTCTTGCGTTGATTTTTCTAGTCTTGCTCAAATACAACTTGCTCTCGATGCTGGAGTGGCCGAAGTTTTGGAGGTGGTTCCTGTTCGCTAATGCAGCCAGTCGATGGTCGAGCCTGCCCCTTTGCATGTGGCTCGACCACGCCCGGCAGGAAGGTCAGGGCAAAATGGTCGCACGTCGAGTCAGTTGGCCCGCTGCCCTCGTCGGGACTTTAACCGTCGCAGCTGCTTCGCTTGTATTCACGCCCCGAACCGCAATCGCAGCCACAGCAGTAGCGTGTGCGGTCGCATTGCTCACAGGTCTGTATTATCGCCATCGATTGGGCGGCATCACGGGCGACTGTCTCGGAGCGACAAATCAGCTTACCGAGGTCGCCATTTACTTTGCCGCTGCAGTTTTGACGGTAAAGGCATGACCAGATTTCGATCGCCCTGATTTCCGAAGTGAGGGGAACAGGATAGGAGTTGCCAATGATGGAAAAAAAGGAGTTATTGATCGAGCTCGAGTTCCTTTATTCTGGTTAGCAGGGTCTTATAGCTGACGCCGAGCTTTTCAGCGACTCGAGACTTATTGTAGCCGCATTCTTTCAGAGTCAGCTCGATCTTTCGGCCCTCGACCAATCGCTGCGCTCTCGCACTGACTTCAGAGAGCGTCCCCCGCATGTCGAATCCGTTCAAGAGCGTGCTCTGCTCTCTCCTCGAGTAATCAGAGGGAGGGCTTATATTTAGCTCGGACTCTGTAATTTCTTGTCCCCTAGCCAATATACAGGCGCGTTCAATGCAATTCTCGAGCTCCCTGACGTTCCCGGGCCAATCGTATTCTTCAAGGATGCGCACTGCGCTGTCAGTGACTTTGACCGTGGACCGCCTCAGCTCACGACCGAACTTGGCGGCAAAGAACTCCGCCAGTTGTTTGATGTCAGAGCGCCGGTCTCTCAATGCCGGTATATTGACCGGAAACACGGCGAGCCTGAAATAGAGGTCTTCTCGGAATTCCTTCGCCGCCACCGCCGCTTTCAAGTCGCGGTTGGTCGCCGCAATTACGCGCACGTCGACGTCGATGTCGGCCGATCCTCCCAGCCTGTTAATCTTGTGCTCTTCGAGGACTCGCAGCAGCTTGGACTGAACGCCGGGTGCAATCTCACTTATCTCGTCGAGAAAGATTGTGCCCCTCGAAGCGAGCTCGAATTTGCCCGCTCGTCGCTGGTCTGCGCCTGTATATGCGCCTTTCTCATGGCCGAACAGCTCATTCTCGATCAACGATTCTGGAATGGCGGCACAGTTAATGGCTATGAAGGGCGCATTGCGCCTCGTGCTCAGATGGTGTATTGCGCGAGCGAAAAGCTCCTTTCCGGTCCCTGATTCTCCCAGTAGCAAGACGCTGGTCGGGGTGGAAGCTACCTTCTGAATCTCCTGCCCGACCCGCTGCATCGACTGGGCGTCTCCTACGATCTTTGGAAACCCGTAGCGGCGGGCGTATTCGTCCCGCAGCAGAACGTTCTCGGCCCTGAGCCGAGACTCTTCAAGCGCATGTTCGACCATTAAGAGGAGGTGACGGCTATCAACAGGCTTTTGCAGGAATTCATAGGCGCCCTCTTTCATCGCTTGAACAGCCTCATCGACGGTCCCGTAGGCCGTCAACAAAATTACCGATGTATCAGGGTCGGCTGCCTTAGCCGCCCTAAGCACTTCGAGCCCGTCCGCCCGAGGCATTTTCAGGTCTGTGATCACAACCGGGTATCGTCCGGCGCCGAGCTTCCTTCTGGCCTCCGCGCCATCGGTCGCCTCGTCTACCGAGAACCCGGCTGTCTCCAGGGTTAGCCGCAGCATCTGCCTGAGACTTTCTTTGTCTTCTACTAGTAGTATGTCAGCCATTCAGTCCAGTCGACGCTCTTTCCAGGGTTATCTCGAGGAATTGGCGTGGAGGCTGCACGAGGAGGCCCAAAGCGGCTCTACAAACTGATACGTGTAGACCGGAATTACAGCAGGGAAACTTGGCGGCCAACCAGTGGATTCACCTGAAAACGCCGGGCGGCACACCGGAGGCTCTGGCCTGTTCCTTCAAAGCGGCGATGTCTGCTTGCGCCTTTTGAGAGGCTTCAACGGCCTGTTCCAGACTGTGTTGTGCTTCGTTCCGCTGCTCTTGGAGTTGTCCAATGAAGAAATTGTCGCCTGATCGGCTGTTCCCGGTAATCGACTGGTTCAACTCGTTGACCTTGTTCTGGTAAAGCTGAACCCGGCGCTCCGCGTCATCCAGGCCCTTCGTCAGCTCTGCAAACTTCGAGCGGTAGTAGTCCTCATTGGGCTCGCCATTTTTTGAGACGGACGAGGGGCCTTCCTCCTCTTTATAGCCCTTTTGGCGCCCTTCCTCTAACAGCTTGTTAAGCGCCTCGGCCGCCTCACGGGCCTCGGCCTTCTGCTGCTTGAGACTATCTCCCGCCGTCGCCAGATCGCTCATCGTTTGGTTGCGGTCGCCAGCCCCCTGTCCTGGCGCGCCAAGCTGGTTCCGCAGATCGGTTATCCTGAGTTCGGCCTCTTCAGCACGGCGCTGCGCGGATTCGGATTCTTTCCGGGCCGCCTTAATCGACTCCCGCCACGACACTTCGCCAGCACTGGGCTTGTCGTTTTCCTTAGCCTGGCTCTTTTCACCTGATTTCGGCTCGCCTGGTGGCGGCGCCTCTACGGGCCGGCTGGGCCGGCTAACAATTACGTCGTCGCTGGTCATACTCGGAACTGGGCTTTTAGGCTGCGGGTTCTGCTGACTGCAGAGGCCGAGAACGGGAAGTGTCATCAGCACCGCGGCTGATGTTATAAAATAGCCCCGGCTTTTAATCATCTTTTCTCCGGATTTTACAGGCAAAGACAAACGGCAGGGGCAACGCTGCCCAAAAGAATATCCCAAATATCCGAAGAGCGCAAGAGTTTGTGTCTTGGTCTCTTAGACCGATGCCTCGGGCTTAGTGGCTGAGATTCGCTGCGATTAGTCCAGTCGCCGCGAACCGTTTTTGTGTCGCAATTTGACACCAAAAATGGCCCATGTTAGGTTCACTTGGTGACAACTAGAGCAAGAAGCGATGTCAGGAACTTACTCGAGTATATTCCTGCCTGGTTGATTCTCCACTCGCTTACCCTCATGCCGAGGCGGCTGGCGCTTGCAGTGGGAGGGTCGATTGCCAGAAGCGCATATTATTTTCATCGGAAATTGCGCCGGGTTGGCTATCGCAACCTCGAGCTGGCAATGCCTAACCTGAGCGAACGCGAACGCAAGTCGATTGTGAAGACCGTTTTCTTGAATATGGGAAGGCTCCTCGGCGAATTCTCACAGTTCCCTAAGCTCAACCGGCAGACGATCGAAAGGCTCGTTGTCTATGACGGCTTTGAAAACTATCGCGCCGCAGCTTCGCGTGGGCGTGGAGTCCTGTTTTTGACGGGCCATTTCGGTGCCTGGGAACTGTGCGCGTTCGCGCACGGACTGTTTGGAAATCGTCTTAACTTCCTTGTTCGCCCTCTGGATAACCCGCGCATCGATGCGATGATCGCGCGGTATAGGACGCTTTCTGGTAATCGGGTAATCGATAAGAATCGCTCGGTAAAACCCGTTCTGAAAGCGCTGGCCAACGGCGAGGCTGTGGGTTTCCTGGCCGACGCAAACACGCTCCCCGACCAGGGCGTTTTTTGCGAGTTTTTCGGTATACCGGCCTGTTCGACAACGGGACTCGCGGTGTTTGCGCAGCGGACTGGTGCTCCAGTAATCCCTGGATTCCTGTTTTGGGACAGTGGCCTCGGCAAGTACACGCTCAGGTTCGAACCCGAAATACCTCTGATCAATACCGGTGATTTCAAAGATTCCGTTCGATTGAACACCGCTCGATTCACAAAAGTAATAGAAGACTATTGCCGAAGGTACCCCGATCAGTGGCTGTGGATTCACAAGCGCTGGAAAACCCGGCCTGATGGCGAACCTGACCTGTACGCGGTATCTGGCCCTCCCCCTGTCTCGCCCCACTCAACGAATATTAGCTTGGAAGCTTAGCCCCTGCTCATTGACAGCATTAACTTAAAACGAATTCTGACATGAAACGATTAGACACATCTCTTCAAGGGGTCTTCTTGATCGAGCCCACGGTCTTCAGCGATGAGCGAGGGTTCTTCTATGAGAGCTATCACAAGGCAAAATTCGCCGAGTTAGGGATTCGCGGCGAATTCGTCCAGGATAACCATTCAAAATCAGCAAAAGGGACGCTCCGCGGCCTCCACTACCAGCTAGGTCACCCGCAAGCTAAGCTATGCCGAGTGGTCTATGGTGATGTTCTAGATGCCGTAGTCGATATTCGAAAAGGCTCCCCCACTTTCGGCAGGTCCCTAAGCACGGTTCTGTCCGCAGACAACAAAAGGATGATTTATATTCCGGCGGGCTTCGCCCATGGCTTCCTTGTGTTGTCCGAGACCGCGGAGTTTCTGTATAAATGCGATGACTTCTACTATCCCGCCGAAGAGCGCGGCATAGCCTGGAGCGATCCTGATCTCGGAATCGAGTGGGGCATCGACGATCCAATCATTTCAGGTAAAGACAAGCTTCACCCACGTCTATCTGCCGTTCCATTTGAACACTTGCCCATCTACCGGCCTGGATGACCTGCTTTCAGCAGGCGAGGGGTGACAGCGATAACTGGGCGTAAGTGTTGTATCTGGATCGCTTAACATCTAAGTCCGAATTGTGAATTCTTGCCCGAATACTCTATTAATATCCGCCGGCAATCGCTATAATAAGGTGCGGTAGATTTGGTCCCTAGAGTTACCCGCCCCGAAGCCTCCATAAAGCTGAATCGCAGGCCGGCATCGCCGGGCGTTGGGTATTTCGGAGGACAACTCGAGCAATGCATCACCGTTCTAGAAGGGATCGTGGGACAATCTCGGTATGCGCTTTGGTGCCTTATCCGCAGAACATAGTCCCCAGCCAACGCTATCGCATCGAGCAATGGACTCCGCATCTCGCTGAAGACGGCATTACAATCGACTTCTTCCCCGCTATCGATCAAGACCTGATGAGACTGCTCCACAAGCCTGGACACAGTGTCGAGAAGCTGCTGATGACAGTAAGGGCGTTACCACGCCGTGTCATCGAGGCCCTTTCAGTCAAAAGTTATGACGCGGTCCTGGTGCACAGGGCAGCGACCATCGCGGGTCCGGCGTTCATCGAAAGCCTCGTCAAGCAACTCGGTCGTCCCCTGGTATTCGACTTCGACGATGCGATCTATCTTCGTCACACCAGTCATGCCAATCGCAGGCTAGGTTGGCTCAAGTTTCCGCGCAAAACCGAATTGTTGTGTCGCATCAGCGACCACGTCGTGGTCGGGAATTCACACCTGGCTGCTTACGCCGCGCGGTACAACCGAAACGTTACAGTTGTTCCAACCAGCGTTGACTTGAGCCGGTACCATCCGGTTAATCGGCAAAACGAAGGCCGCATTGTCGTCGGATGGACAGGCAGTTCTACTTCCCAGACGCATCTCGAGATGTTCGCACCGATTCTAGCCGCTATAGCTTCGCGCGCTGACATCGAGATACGCGTACTTTCGGACAGGAAGCCGCATCTGCCTGGAGTAGATTTCACCTGGCGGCCTTGGTCCCCCGATTCAGAGGTAGAT
>Ga0126381_100003555_pt1 | contig 16903 bp, 15 predicted proteins | sample PanSoiMetPlot_28_FD_96465 | JGI IMG/M metagenome (GOLD analysis project Ga0126381, IMG submission 96465) | Tropical forest soil microbial communities from Panama - MetaG Plot_28 | ecosystem: Environmental > Terrestrial > Soil > Tropical forest > Bulk soil | place: Panama | collected 2016-02-17 | reverse complement strand
CTCGGTACGAACAGCCGCTGCGTCAGGCCTTCGCGCGATTCGACGGCCTGCTCGACCGGGTCCGGGGAGCTGGCGGCCACGATGTCATCACGCACGGCGAGCCGCACCCCGGCAATCTGCTGCGCACGCGGGCCGGACTGCGCCTGGTCGACTGGGGCATGACCGCGCTGGCCCGGCCCGAGCGGGACCTGTGGCGGGTGATCTGCGGCGACCAGGACGCCGCACGGTACTCGTCGCGGACTGGCTGGACAGTCAACCAGGACGCGCTGGCGCTGTACCGTCTGCGCTGGGACCTGGACGACATAGCGGGAATGCTGCCCAAAATCCGCGGCTCGCACCAGCAGACGGCGGACACGCTCATGACCTGGACGGAACTCCGGAAGTCGCTGGAGGCAATCACGCGATAACGCAACCGGCCCGCGTACCCGGGATCACCGTGCACGGCACCCGCAAGACACGCCACCCGCGACGCGCTGCGCAGGCTGAGCGACTGCCTCGCCTGACAGTTGCTGCCGTTTACCGCTGCCGGAAGATCAAGAAGGCCGGTCCCGTGATCCGGAACCGGCCTGTGAGCTGGGTGGGCGATACTGGGATCGAACCAGTGACCTCCTCGGTGTGAACGAGGCGCTCTCCCGCTGAGCCAATCGCCCGCGAATACGGCTGTTTCCGCTTGCTGGCGGGCCGTAGTACGCGATCCAAAGACTAGCGCATCTTCGGGCCTGCCGGGTGCGCCGTTACTCTGCGGAACCAATGAGTGCACCAAGGATGGTTGAAAATTCGGTCATGCTACCGACAAGTAGGACAGAGTTTGGCTACTCTGTGCGATGCAAACGATAGCAGCAGATAACGATCTCATCGCGCTAAGTTGCCCTGTGCCTACGCTGGGTACATCGCCTATAGGTAACTGGATGCGACGAAGGTCACAGGCTATGCAATCGATGCGCAGGAACATTACACTGACATGGCGAGGTTACTAACCGAGGGCATCTGAACAGGTCGGATGCCGTGACGAATCCCCTAACGACCCCCCTGCAAAACGCGCAAACGGAAGCAATCGGGCAAGCGTGATGCTAACGCTCCGTATGCGCATTAGTCGCTCACGGGTGGTCGTGTCACCGATCCAGAGCCCGGCACAGCCGGGACCCAGCGAAAAAGGTTGGCCTTACGATGAACAGCAGCAGCACGGTATCAGCCGAACTCGGCCTACGGCTCGTCGTACCCCAGCAGACGATCGTGCCACTGGTGGCTAGCCTGTTTTACTCCCGCGAGGATCCGTACGCGATCCGGATTGCGTTCCACGTCGGGCTTGATGAGCCCGTCGAGTGGATCTTCGCGCGTGACCTGCTGTCGATGGGCATCGAGGGTCGCGAGGGCATCGGCGATGTCCACGTCTGGCCGTCGGAAGGCTCTGAGGGCGGCGCGCCTGGCAGCGTGCTGAACATCGAGCTTTCCTCGCCGTTCGGGCAGGCGCACTTCGAGGCACCGGTCAAGGAGATCTCGGACTTCCTCCGCCGCACGTATCAGATCGTCCCGGCGGGCGAGGAGAGCGACCACGTGGACGTGGAGACCGAGCTGACCGACCTGCTCCGGCAGGCCTCCTAACAACTGAACACGTAAGCTTCCCGGCCCGGTGCCCCCGTAACGGGCCGGGACATCCTTTCCTTTCGCGCGTCCTCGTGTCCGCGGACAACGGGTGGTGACGTGAGTCACCACCGGTCGTTCCGGATAAGAGATTTTGCCTCAACTCCCCGATCCCGAGTTTGCGTGTGCGCCAGGATCGGCTACAGTTCCTAAGGCACGCCGGAGCGATCCGGCTGACCGGTCAGCAGACCGGAGTGCGGACGTGGCTCAGCTGGTAGAGCATCACCTTGCCAAGGTGAGGGTCGCGGGTTCGAATCCCGTCGTCCGCTCGGAGGCGCGGCTATGCGGCACGTTGGCCGCCGGCGAAGCAGCTCCTGCGGCGGAGTGGCCGAGTGGCTTAGGCAAGGGCCTGCAAAGCCCTGTACACGGGTTCGATTCCCGTCTCCGCCTCCCATCACTGTTCTGACCAGGGAAAACTCTTCTGCGGGGCCTTCAGTTCCCTTCTGTCCGGCCTAGCATCCCGGTCCTGCGCACATAGCCTCGGGGCCCGGAGGCGGTGCGGGCAGCGGGTTTATACGCCGCGGGTTCAGCGGGTGACGGCGCCCGGCGAGGTGGTGACGTGGCCGCTGGATCCGGCATCGAAGGCGGCCGCGCAGCCCGCCGAGCAGAAGTAGACCGTGTCCTGGCCGACTCTGCGGTGTTCGGGGGCGGTGGCCGGATCCACGGTCATCCCGCATACCGGGTCGGTCGCCGATACCGGGCCGGCATCGGCCTGGGCGCGGCTGCCGGGGGTCTCCACCTGCGGTTCTGTGTGGACATGGCCGGCGGGCGGCAGGGGCGCGGGGTGGTAGCGGCGCAGCCGGTTGGCGTTGGTGACCACTGACAGCGAGGACAGCGCCATCGCCACGGCGGCGATCATCGGGGACAGCCGGATCCCGAACAGCGGGTACAAGATCCCGGCGGCGACCGGGATGCCGATGCCGTTGTAGGCCAGGGCGAAGAACAGGTTCTGCCGGATGTTGCGCATCGTGGCACGGGACAGCGAGATGGCGGTCACCATCCCGGCCAGCGACCCTGAGATCAAGGTGATGTCGGCGGCCTCGATCGCCACGTCGGTGCCGGTGCCGATGGCCAGGCCGACATCGGCGGCGGCCAGCGCCGGGGCGTCGTTGATCCCGTCACCGGCCATGCCGACCGTGCGGCCCTGCGCCTGCAGGCGGCGGATCTCGCCGGCCTTGTGCTCGGGCAGCACTTCGGCCAGCACCCGGCTGACCCCGGTCTGCCGCGCGATCGCGGCGGCGGTGCGCTCGTTGTCGCCGGTCAGCATGATCACGTCAACGCCGAGGTGGCGCAGCGCGGCGATCGCGGCGGCCGAGTCGTCTTTGACGGTGTCCGCGACCGCCAGCACTCCGGCCGCCTGGCCGTCTATGGCGGCGAGCACCGGGGTCTTGCCCTGGCCTGACATTTCCGCGGCAATGGCATCGAGCATTGTGGTCTCGATTCCGGCGTCCGCGAGCAGCCGGGCGCTGCCCGCCAGCACGGTGCGGCCGTCCACGACGGATTGCACGCCCTTGCCGGTGACCGATCCGAAGCCAGCCGCCGCGGGGATGGTCAGGCCGCGCTGGCGGGCGCCGGCGCTGATCGCCGCGGCCAGCGGGTGCTCGCTGTCGGACTCCGCCGCCGCGACCAGGGCTAGCAGCTCGTCTTCGGCCCAGTGCCCGGCGGTACGGACGTCGGTCAGGGCGGGCTTGCCCGCGGTGATGGTGCCGGTCTTGTCCAGCACGATCGTGTCCAGTTTGCCGGCAGTCTCCAGCGCCTGCGCGGAGCGGATCAAGATCCCGGCGCGGGCGCCCTTGCCGGTGCCGACCTGGATGGACAGCGGGGTGGCCAGGCCCAGCGCGCACGGGCAGGCGATGATCAGCACCGCGATCGCCGCGACCAGCGCCATGGTGAACGCCGGGGCCGGGCCGACGGTGAACCACACCGCGAACGTCGCGATCGCCGCCGCGATGACCGCGGGCACGAAGTAGGAGGAGACCGCGTCGGCGAGCCGCTGGATCGGGGCCCGGGACGCCTGCGCCTGCCGGACCAGCTTGATGATCTGCGCCAGCATGGTGTCCGAGCCGACCTTGTCGGCGCGGACCCGCAGCGACCCGGTGGTGTTGATGGTCGCGCCGATCACCGTGTCCCCGGCCCGCTTGGCGGCGGGCATCGGCTCTCCGGTGACCATCGACTCATCGATCGCCGAGGACCCGGACAAGACGACGGCGTCGACAGGGATCTTCTCCCCGGGACGGATGACCAGTTCGTCGCCGACCACGACATCGTCGACCGGTATCTGCGCCTCTGTCCCGTCGCGGATCACCCGGGCGGTGCGGGCCTGCAGGCCCAGCAGTTCGGTGATGGCCTGCCCAGTGCCTGCCTTGGCCCGGGTCTCGATCAGCCGGCCGAGCAGGATCAGGGTGAGGATCACCCCAGTAGTCTCGAAATACACCTCCTGCACCCCGGCCGGGAGGAGCCCAGGGGCGAGGGTGACCACCAGGCTGTAGCCATAGGCGGCCAGGGTGCCGATGGTGATCAGGCTATTCATGTCGGCCGACCGGTGCGACAGCGCCAGCCAGCCGGTGCGGTGGACCGGCCACCCGGTGTAGAACATCACCGGGGTGATCAGCGCCAGCTGCACCCAGTGGTTCAGCAGCACCGACGGCACCGGGGCCTTGAACAGGTCATGGGCCATTACCGCGTACAGCACCGGCAACGTCAGCACCGCCCCGGTGATCACCCGGCGGGCCAGATCGGCGATCTCCGCCCGGCGTTCGGCCACTTCGGTATCCTGCGCGTCCCGGGCGGTCCCGGCGACCGCGGCCCGGGGCAGCGCGCCGCTGGCTTCCCGGGCGGCGGAAACTGGAATGACGGCGGGGTGATCGCTGGCCGCGCCAGCTGTGCCGCCTTCGGCGGGCTCGACGATCAGCGTGCCGTGGATCATGTTCATCCCGCACGCGAACCCGAACTCCCCCGCCTCGCCCGGATCCAGCCGGACGGTCGTCCGCTGGTAGGCGGGCAGCGCGGCGCTCACCCGCAGATCGGGGAACACCACCCGGGAGGTGCAGTCACCCGATTCCTGCCGGTCGAAGGTCAGCTCGACCGGCACACCCTGGCGGACCCGGATCACCTGCGGGCTGTACCCGCCCTTGACCGTGACCTCCAGCCGTTGCATCCCGCCGGCCAGCACGGCTGCGCCGGCCTTGCGCGGCCCGAAGAAGAACCAGCCCAGCCCGGCAAGCCCTGCCATGGCGGCTAGGACGACGATGATGTCTGCCACGTTCATCGCGAACCTCCCTGCGATCTCGCCGTCATGCTGCCATACTATACCCCCCTAGGGTATTGACTTTGGGCCGGGACAGCGGGGGACCTTCGTCCTCAACCTGCCGTGGTCGCGGAAGAGAGCAGATGATGGCGTCCTCGGCCGGGCGCCGCCTCCCGGGCAGTTCGGGACGTACGGCCCTGAGCGATGCGGCGACGGTCACCGATGCTAAGGATGAGTGCGTTTTGGTCTGGCACTATCGGAGGTTGCCGTGGGCACGATGATGGGATTCTCGGGCGGCTGGATGGTGCTCTTCTGGGCGTTGCTGGCCATTGTCCTCGTTGCCGGCGGCACGATCGCGGTCCGGGTTCTGGCTGACGGGCGGAGCGCTGAGCCGTCCCAGGTCCGTGGCGGCTCGCCCGCCGTGGCGGAAGCCAAGGACGCCCTGCGACTGCGCTACGCGAACGGTGAGATCAGCCGGGAGGAGTACCTGCAGGGCAAGGTCGAGTTGGAAGACTGACCTTCGTTAGGACTCCCGATCTTGCTTCCCCTCGCGGCGTGCCCGCGGCGCCGAATTACTATACCCCCGTATGGTATCCGTTGAGGATGGGGACCGGGCGGGGAGCCGGGCAAGGGCGACGAGGGCCGCGGCCAGGGCCACGCCGGCGCCGATGAGCGCGGAGGCTGCGGCTGCCGGCGGTCATCGGTGTATTCCTGCACTGACGTGGGCGGGCACGGGCTGGGCCAGCACGTCCCGCAGGGGACGCCGCGGGGATGGCCTGGCCGGGCGGCGGGGGTAGCCGACCCGCAGCAGCAGCTGCGGATGGGCGCCGCCCCCGGTGAGGGCGGCCAGCCGCGGCCGCAGCGTGTCGACTTCGATGGCCTGGCTGAGGAAAGAGGTGGCCAGGCCGTCCGCGGTGGCCTGGAGCAGGACGGCGGACATGGCCTGCCCGGCCGCCATCCAGGCAGGCGGGTTGTCGTGGTCGGTGCCGATGATGGCCAGGCACGGGGTGGCCAGGGCGAGCTTGCGGTCGGCGGCGGCGCGCGCGCGGCCCAGGTCGGCGTGGCGGATGACGGCGGGGGCGAGGCGGGCGAACGGACCGGGGATGCCGAAGGCGTAGCCGGGCATCCCGTCGCGGCGGTAGCCACGGTTGGGGACGAGCCTTTCTGCCAGCTCGTGGCGGAATTCCGGGTCGGACCACTTGATCCTGTCGCCGTCGGCGATGAGGGCGGCGGCTGCGTCGATCACGGACCAGTTGGTGACTGGCTGCAGCCAGGCGCCCTGGGCGGCCGCGGCGTCGCGCAACCGGGCGATCTGCTCGCCGGGGACCGCCCGGGCCTGGTAGGCGCTGCGGTTGCTGTGGCGGGCCGCGATCGCGTCGAACAGCGCGCGGCCGGGCGGGGGTGTGCCACGCGGGCCGAGGCGGATCGTGGCGAGCAGGTCGGGGTCGCCGGGGTCGGGCAGCACAGCGATGCCGGGATGGTAGCCGAAGTGCTCGAGCGCGATGCGGGCGAGGTGGACGGTGGCGGCGCAGCTGATCAGCATTTCCCGGTCGCAGGGGTCGACCATCGGCAGCGCCCGGCCGCGGTCCGCGCGCACGTGCAGCAGGTCCTCGTCGATGCGGAAGCTCCACGGCTGGCCGTTGTGACCCGACGGGGCGAGGATCGCGTAGCGCAGCGCGAAGCGCAGGATCTGGCTGGGGGCGGCGTCGACAGGGAAATCACGCTCATCGATCGTCCAGGCGGCGGCGTAGGGCTCGGTCATGGGATCACCTTCTGGATCAGGCCTGGCCCGGCGCCTGCTGCGCCGAGGCTGACAGGGTGGACGTGTCCGGTGCAGGCGCAGTCGTCGCCGCAGCCGCACGGGCTGGCGGCCTGTGCGGGGTGGTGCCGGCGGTGGTCGTCTACCTGGGCGAGCAGGCGCAGGGCGTCCCGCGTGAGGTGCCCGATGACCTCGGGGTAGGGGGCCAGGCAGGTTGCGTGGTCGGCCTGGGCGAGTCGCAGGACGGTCATGTCGGTCGCGGCGGTGACGGTGACGGGGTGCTCCGCGCCGTCCAGGATCGCTGCGTGCCCCCAGCACTGGCCCGGCTGCAGCGAGCCGATACGCGGCGAGGCGCTGTCACCGTCTGCCAGATGCACCGTCGCCTCGCCGGCCTCCACGATGTACAGGGCGTCGGCGGGCTCGCCCTGGCGGGTGACCGCCTGTCCGGCCCGGACGCTGACGCGCCGCAGGCGGGTGCATAGCAGCGCCGCCTCGGCCGCCGAGAGGCTGGCGAAGGGGCGGAGCCGGCGCAGCCACGCGCCCTGGTCGAGGAGGCGGCCGCGCTCGTGCATGCTGGTCTGCCGCTGTGGCATGCCGAGCTCTGCTGGCTGGCCGTTCCGGACCGGGCACAGCATGCTTGGCGCGATGGTGCCCTCGGATCGCAGTCGCAGCAGCGACGTCAGGCCGCGTTCGCCTGGAGTGGCCAGCGCTTCCTCGACGGCGTGCAGCCGCGGCAAGGCGGTGGCGATGTCGCTGACCAGGCAGGCGAACGGGTAGACGGTGTGCAGCTGGTAGCGGGGGTACAAGTGGGAGGCGCCGCCTGGGTAGGGGACCGTGCCGTGGATGACCACGCACGGCACGTGCAGGAAGTCGAGGTTATGCTTGGCGACGCTTTCCTCTAGGTCGCCGATCACGGCATCCACCTGCATCCGCATCGGGCCTGCCATCAGCCGGAACACGGCCACGCAGACCTCCACGACGGCCCGGGCCACCAGGTCACGGCCGACGGCCGGGCGCTGGTTGCGGGCGAAGCGGCCCATCTCGCGGACCTTGGCGACCGGCAGGTCGGGCAGGATCGGCAGCCGGTTGTACAGCCCTGCGCCGTGAATCTGCTCCACTGGGAACAGCGCCCTGTGCTCCGAGCGCACCCGGGAGCCTGGCGGAGCCAGGGGCGGCTCTTCCACCACCGCGTAGCACAAGATCTCACCTGTGTCCGGGTCGCCGGCCACGACGTGCACGTCGCCGGGAGCCACGATGGACTCCGGCTCGGTGCGCATCTGCCGGCGGTAGGCGACTTGCCTGTCAACAAATCCGATGTCCAGGTACTGGGCCAGCCGGAAGGACAGCAGGCTGGCGACCTCGTCGCGGGTCAGGCTGGTGGTGGGCACCGCGGCGACAGCCACGCCGTGCCGGCCGGCCACCCGGTACAGTGCCCCGACTGGCGGCGAGGCGAGCAGGCCCGGCACCCGGACCGCCGCGCCCCGGCTGATCACTTCCTCGGCGAAAATGTCCGCCGTCGCCGCTGGTGGCGCGGCTACGCTCCCGGCACGCACACCGCGGGGCTTCGCGACCGTAACCACCGGTGTCATGACGTCTCCAGCCGCGTGTGGTGGGCGGCGGGAGCCCGGCGGTAGGCCAGCGCGGCCGGGGCCATCCGGGCCAGCGCCCCGGCCCGGGCCCAGTCTGCACGGAGCCGGCCGCCCGGGGTGCGGGGCAGCTGGTGGGCGTCCACGATGATGCGGTGCCGCACCGGCCGCCCGGCCAGCAGGTCTACGGCCAGCCGCGGCGCGAGCGCGCCGAACAGCAGCGCGCTGTAGACCAACTGGGGGAAGAACCCGGCCTCGCCGGACCGCTGCCTGCGCAGCTCCGGGAAGATCTCGACCGGCAGCGCCCGCAGCGGCACCACCCGTGCCAGGAACCGCATCGGGTCGGCGATGTCACGCTCGGTGACCCGCCCGCCAAGCACCCGGGTCCGCGGACGAACGTAGTCATACACCTGGATCAGCTGCACGCCGCCGATGTCGTAGCCGCAGATCACCGGCACCCCAGCCAGGCGTGCCTCCTGGTGCAGCAGGTACTTGCAGGCCAGCGCGGGAGCGGAAGTTACGTCGACCGCGTCGAAGATCAGCGCGGCGGCGGCCACGTGCCCGGCCGCATTGGCGGCAGTGATCCCGGCGGTGTCGACCTCGACCCTGGCGTGCGGATTGACCTGCGCCGCCCACTCAGCCAGCACCAGCGCCTTGTTACGGCCGAGGTCGCAGAGCCGGGCGTGCTGGCGATTGAGGTTGTGCAGCTCGTAGCTGTCCGGCTCGGCCAGCAGTAGCCGCTCGGCGCCCAGCCGGATCAGCGGCTCGACCACGGCGCCGCCGATCGACCCGCATCCGGCGACCAGGAAGACGGCGCGCCGCAGCAACTGCTGGTCATCGATGCTCAGCAGGCCCCGGTTGCGCGAGGTAAGCGCCCGGTAGAAATCCCCGGGTGACGACGGGACGCTTACGTCGCCTGGCGGGCTTGCGGTTTGCATGACAGACATCGGGGCCTCCTTCGGGCCGGATATTCCGGCACCCGCAGGCATGGGGCCGCTGGCCGCCACGCCTGCGCCGGTGCCGTCACCGTCTACGGCACAGCATCGGCGCGGACGCCAGTACGGGTCCTGACGGGACCATGAAGCTTCGATGAAGCGGCCGACCGCATACGTCGCAGCGATCGCCGGTCGGCACACCAGCCACGTGACTGCTGCTGCTGCCTGTCCGCGTTCAGGCGCCGGCCAGGTCGCGGCGGGCGAACGCCGCCGCCCCGGCGATGGCGACGGCGATCCCGATGCCGACCAGGATGCCGGCCATGTCCCACTGAACCGGGGCAGCGGGCGCCCAGGCGATGTGGTGCAGGACCGAGGTGTCGAGCAGCCAGTGGCTGGCGCCGACGTCGGCCTCGATGATCTCGACGATGAACGAACGGGCGGCGCGACGAGAGGGAGCGGCTGCGCGGCGGCCAGGCGCCTGTCAGCCGGCGGGCAGCGTGATGGTGAAGCTGGCCCCGGTGCCGGGCCCCGCGCTGGCCGCAGTGATGGTGCCGCCGTGCGCGCTGACCAGGGCGCGGGCGATGGTCAGCCCGATCCCGGAGCCGCCGCGCGCGGCGTCGCGGGCGCCGTCGGCACGGTAGAACCGTTCGAAGAGGTGCGGCAGATGTTCGGCCGCGATGCCGTCGCCGCTGTCGGTGACCGCGATTCGCACGCCGCGGGCGGCGGGGTGAGCGGCGGCGACGACGCAGCCCCCGGGCGGGGTGTGCCGCAGCGCGTTGGCGAGCAGCACCGCGAGCACCTGGCCGATCCGGTCCGGGTCGGCGCTGATGTCCGGCAGGCCGGCATCGGCGTGCGCGGCCAGGCGCACGCCCTTAGCGCCGTAGCCGGGGCGGGCCGCCTCGACGGCAGCGGTCACCAGGTCCGCGGGGGCGACGGTGACCTTGTGCATGGTCAGCTGGCCTTCTTCAGCGCGGGACACAAGCGCGATGTCGTCGGTCAGGCGCCGCAGCCGGGCGGTCTGGGTGGCCAGGATGTCCCAGGTGTCCTGGCCGGGCGCGCGGATCCCGTCGGCCAGGCCCTCCAGGTAGGCGTCGATGGTGGCCAGCGGGGTGCGCAGCTCGTGGGCGGCGTCGGCGAGCAGCCTCCGCCGGGTGGTCTCGGTGGCCTGCAGGGCGGCGGCCATCGTGTTGACCGCCCCGGTGAGCGCGTCTAGTTCGGGGTCGAGCCCGGTCGGTGTCATCCGGGTCGTGTAGTCGCCAGCGGCCACGGCGGCGGCTACGGCGCCCAGGTCGCGCAGCGGGCGGGCGATCCGGCGGGTAATGAGCAGGCTGACAGCGGCTGCCGCCGCCACGGCGGCCGCGGTGCTGATGCCAAGCGCGATGCCGGCCGCACCCGCGAACGCGTCGTCCAGGTGCCGTTGCAGCGCCGGGTCGACGGTGTCGAGTGCCATCTTGACGTGATCGCGGAACAGCGGCGGGCCGGCCGCCAGCGCCGCGAGCACCAGGGTGGCCGCTCCGGCGGCGATCACCAGAAGTTGCGCGACCAGCAGCCGGGCGGCAAGGCCGCGCGGGCGCGGCAGCCGCGCGGTCATGCGCCCGGGTCCGCCGTGCCCGGGCCCATCTTGTAGCCGACGCCGCGGGCGGCCAGCAGGTAGCGGGGATGGGCCGCGTCGTCGCCGAGCTTGCGGCGCAGCCGCATGATGTGCACGTCCACGATGTGCTCGTCACCGAACCAGTCCTGACCCCAGACCCGGTCCACTAGCTGGCGGCGGGTGAAGACCGCGCGAGGCCGCGCGGACAGCACCTCCAGCAGGTCGAACTCCAACTTGGTCAGGTCCGCCGGGGCGCCGGCCACGGCCGCCTCGCGGGCCGCCGGGTCGATGACCAGGTCGCCGAACTGGCGCGCTGGACCGTCAGCGTCACCGGGCCGCGGGCCGCGCGGGCGGCGCAGCATCGCCCTGACCCGTGCGGTCAGCTCGCGCGGGCTGAACGGCTTGGTCATGTAGTCGTCGGCGCCGACGGCCAGCCCGATCAGCTTGTCGGTCTCCTCGGCGCGAGCGGTCAGCATGATCACGTAGGCGTCGCTGAAGGTGCGCAGCCGCCGGCACACCTCGATCCCGTCGATGCCGGGCAGCATCAGGTCAAGGATCACCACGTCGGGTGCTGACGCGCGGGCCAGTTCCAGCGCCCGCTCCCCGTCCGCGGCGATCTCCGCCGCGATCTGGTCCCGGGCCAGGTAGTCGGCCACCAGCTGGGCCAGGTGCTGCTCGTCCTCGACCACCAGTGCCCTCGGCTGCCTGGCGCCGTCCGGCCCGCTCATCATGACCTCCTCCTGCTAGTCCATGTCCCAGCGTGGCACCGGACGTCCACCGCGGGCAGGGCACAAGGTCCCGCCCGCGGCGGGCGAGTCAGCGCGCCCCGGTCAGCGTGTCCCGCTGACGCAGATAGGTATCGGCGCCGATCTCCCCGGCGGCCAGCCGCCGGTCCAGGTCCGCGACCGCGTCCTGGCCTGGCGGCTCATGCTCGCCACTCCCCCGGCGGCCAGAGGGAAACAGGTGCAGCACCGCCCACACCACGACGGCGATGAACCCGCCCCAGATCAGCGCCATGAACAGCCATCCAGCAGCGCCTACCCCGCCGCACCAGCCCGCTGCGAACATCGCGTCCTCCCTCCTGACGACTTCTCGCTAGTCAGGGTTGGCAGGCTCGCTGACAGCATGGTGCGGGAAACGATGACGTTCCTGTGAAACCTGGGGCTTCACCGAAGTGACATAGTCCTGTCACTGGCCAGCCACGTGTGCACGCGGACGCTGGAAACCGGGATTCAACCCCGGACGCCAGGAGGATCGGTGACGAACACGCGGACGGTTACCGGGCAGGCGCGGGTGACGGTTGTGACCGGCCCGGCCTGTCATTTCTGCGAGGACGCGCTGTCGGCCCTGGCCGTGCTGGCACAGGCGTACCCGCTCACCGTCGAGGAAGTGGCGGCGGACACCCCCGCCGGCCGGGCGCTGCTGGGCCGGCATGGCACGGGCATGTTTCCCCTGGTGCTGATCGACGGCGGGTTTTTCTCCGCCGGGCGCCTGCCGCGCCGCAAGCGGCCCGGCTGCTCGCCGCCCGCGGCGCGGCGGCGGCAGCCGGGTCTGGGGCGCGGTAGCCGTGTACGGGCTGCTGACATCCGGGTCCGTGCTGGCGGCGTTCCTGGCCGGCGGGGTGGCGCTGTTCGCCCCGTGCTGCATCGTGTTCCTGGCCCCCGGATACCTGGCCCTGGCGGCCAGGAACCGGCGCAGCCGGCTGCTGCCGCTGACGTTCGCGTTCACCGCAGGGCTGGCCCTGGTCATGGTGCCGATCACGCTTGGCATCAGCCTGGTCGCGGCGACCATCGCCCGGTTCCACCCGGTGCTGTACTACGCCGGCGGGGCGTTGATGCTGGCGCTAGCGGCGCTGACGCTGTCCGGGCGGATGTGGTCGATGCCGCGGTTCATCCGCGCCCCGGACACGCGGCGCGGGGACTCGGCGAGCTTCTTCACCTTCGGCGTGTTCTCCGGAATCGCCTCTTCCTGCTGCGCGCCCGTGCTGGCCGGGGTGATGACGCTGTCGGCGCTGTCCGGCTCGCCCTTTGGCGGGGCGCTACTCGGCCTAGCGTACGTGTTCGGCATGGTGTTCCCGCTGCTGGTGATGGCGCTGGCCTGGGACAGGCTCCGGCTCGCCACCCGGCGGATCGGACGGTCCCGGCCGGTGCGGCTACAGATCGCCGGGCACATCCTGGTCACCAGCACGGTCAACATCGCCGTGGCTGCCGGGTTCACCGTGATGGGCGGCTTCGTCATCTACCTGGCCAGCGCCAGGCGGATGACCGGCGGCCCAGGGTTCCAGACCGCCATCGGCCGCGGCCTGGCCGCCGTGTTCCGCCACGTCGAGGCCTGGACCAGGCCGGTTCCCGAGCCTGTCCTTGGCGTGGCGCTGCTCGCCCTAGCCGCCGTGTTCATCGTCGCCACGCTGCGCGACCGCGGGCGCCCGGATGCTGGCGACCGGGCGACCGCGGATGAGGCGCTGGCGGCCTCTGACGGCCTGGAACCCGCCGCCGACAGCGACGCTCATGATCATCAGTGCCATCCGCCAGTAAGGAGCACGTCGTGACCGCCACCAGCAGCCACCGCCCCCGGGGCGGTGCCCGGCAGCCCGGTGCGGTGAGGCACGCGCGGCCGCAGGCCCGCTCTCGCTCAACGGCCCCGGGCCCTTCCCGGCCCGGTCAGGCGAGATCCAGGCTCAAGGCGGAAAAGCAGCGGCGGGCTCGCCGCCGCGCCCGGCTGCACCTGGCCGGATGGCTGGCCGCGATCGCCGCCATTGCCGGGCTGATCATCGCGACCGCGCTCAGCGCCGGGTCGGGCTCGGGCGCCGCGCAGAACGGCACCGTGCGCCCGGCGCCGGGCTTCACCCTGACCAGCACCAGCGGCAAGACCGTCAGCCTGGCCAGCTACCGCGGCCACAACGTCGTGCTGTACTTCAACGAGGGCGTCGGCTGCGACGCGTGCTTCTACCAGATGCGCGAATTCGAGAACCATGCCGCCGAACTCACCAGGGCCGGGATCACCGTCGTGCCGATCGTGATGAACCCGGCGAACCAGATCAGCGCGGAGATGACGGCATTCGGCGTGCACACCCCCTACCTGATCGACGCCACCGGGTCCGTGTCGGCCGCTTACGGCGTGCTCGGCAAGGGCATGCACGCGGGGCTCCCCGGCCACGGCTTCGTTCTCATCGACGCGCGCGGGACCGAGCGGTGGTACGGCGAGTACCCCTCCATGTACCTGTCAACCGCCGGGCTCATCGCCCAGGTCCGCACCCATGTATAACCATGGCTGTCACAGGCGGATGACCTGGCGGATGACGGCGGTGACCTCGGCCAGTCCCGCGTCGCCGCCATCTGGCGAGGTCGCGGCGGCGGCGGTGACGCAATGCTGAAGATGGTCGTTGAGCAGGCCGACCGCCACCTCCTGCAGTGCCCGGGTGACGGAGGCCACCTGGGTCACCACGTCCGGGCACCAGGTGTCGGCCTCGATCATCTTCTGCAGGCCGCGGACCTGGCCCTCGATCTTGCGCAGCCGCCGCAGGTAGTCCTCTTTCCCCGAGGCGTACCCGCGGACCGGCCGCGGACCGCGCGGACGGCGCTCTGCCGTCACCGGGTCCGCCGGCATGGCGGTCATCGCGCGCTCCCGCTTCCGGCGGTGCTGCGACCTGTGCCGCCGCCAAGGATCTCGCGCAACCGCCCATATTCCTCGGTGTCGATCTCGCCGCGGGCCAGCCGCTCATCAAGGATGCGGAGCGCGTCGCCGGGCCGCGGCCCGCCTGATCCTGCCTGGCCCGGCCGCCGGGTGGCACCGGTGACCAGGGCGTGGATGGCCCAGATCAGCAGCGCCCAGAACGCGATCATGGCGAGCCACATCAGCCCGGCTTGCCACCAGGCCCAGCCGCCGCCGTGCCAGAACATCATCCCGATCATCCCCTTCAAGGCCTGGCGCCGTTGCCAGGCCGCTGACTCAGCCTGCCTTCCCCTACCCCCCATGGGTAGTGACGTTCGTCCCCGGCCCTGCGGCCGCAAGGCCCTGCCCCCTAGGGGCATCGGCGGCGCACATTTGGGACAAGCCGGGGCAGAGCGGGGCCCTGGGGAAAGGTGAAACGAAAGTAAGGACGGGATCGAAATGTCCGTAAACCAGCCGGCCAGCCGGGGATGCGCCCCGTGGCCGAAGGACCTACTCAGGATCGGCTTCGGGATCATCTGGCTGATCGACGCCGTACTCAAGTGGCTGCCCGGGTTCAGGAGCGGCTACATGGACACCATCATGGGGATCCGCGACGGCCAGCCCGGCTGGCTGCGCTGGTGGTTCGACTTCTGGATCAACCTTCAGCACCCGGCGATCACCTTCTTCTGGGCCCTGGTCGCCACCGCCGAGACCCTCATCGCCCTCGCGCTGATCTTCGGATTCGCCCGCAAGGTCACCTACCTGGCAGCGATCGTGTTCAGCGTGCTGATCTGGTCGACCGCCGAAGGGTTCGGCGGCCCGTACACCTCCGGGTCTGCCGACATCGGCACCGCGATCATCTACGCCGTGGTGTTCGCCGGCCTGCTCGCGCTGTCCTACTATGCCGGCCCGGCCCGCTTCAGCGCCGATTACTACATCGAGAAGAAGATCTCCTGGTGGTGGCGGGTCGCCGAGATGCGCCGCCCCGCCCCCGCCCCGGTCGCAGTGCCGTCGGGTCCCCAGGCCGCGGTCCCGGTCCCGCCGAGCGCGGTCCCGCCGCCCGCCGCCCCGCTGGGCACCCCGACGGCCGGGCAGTCGCACACCGCATAACCAGCAGCCGACCGTAGCCCCGGAGCAGAAGGAACCCGGAGCGGGAGGAAACGGAGAAACGAACATCATGATGACACGCACGCAGACCATGATCCTGGCCGGTGCCGCAGTGATCGCCGCGGCCGGGATAGGGGCCGGAGCGGCCATCGCCGCTAGCGGCTCCGCCGGCCGGCCGGCGGCTACCGCCTCGGCCAGTGCCGCCGCCTACTCCAGCCCCGGGTACTCCTGGTATCACTCCATGATGAACGGCTACTACGGCAACAGCGGCTCCGCGATGATGGGGAGCTCGTCCTACGGCTCCTACGGCTCCTACGGCTGGATGATGAGCCAAGCGGGGTACCGGTGGATGACCGGCAGCGGCACCGGCTCGCCCGGCTGGATGACCGGCATCCTCCCGTCGGCCATGATGGGCAACGGGATGATGGGCACCGGCAACGGCACCGACCCGGGCAAGATCATGGGCAGGCTGTGGGCGAACGCACCCGGTCCCCGGGTCAGCACCGCCCAGGCCATCGCGCTGGGCAGCCAGGTCCCCTCGGGCGCCCAGGTCAGCAACGCCGCCGACACCATCACCTTCACCACAAGCACGGTCCGGCTGACCATCCTGGCCAGCCCGTCGGGCGGGCCTGACGAGACATTCCGCGCCGCCGGCCTGGTCAACCCGCGCATCATCGTCCCGGCCGGAGCCCAGGTCACCATCCAGTTCGTCAACGCCGACTCCGACACCGCTCACGGCCTGATTATCACGGCAGGCGACGCGGCCGCCACGTGGATGCCGATGATGACCGTCCGGCCCGCCTTCACCGGCTCGGCCCTGTGGTTCCTCGGCAACCCCATCGCCTCTGGAATGCACGAAGGCACCCTGACCTTCACCGCCACCACCCCCGGCACCTACCAGTACCTGTGCCCGGTCCCCGGCCACGCCCAGAAAGGCATGACAGGCACCTTCACCGTCCGGTGAGACCGCGCGCCCCCAGTCCCCTGTACCGGTCACCCGGTTCAGGGGACTCGCGGCGTGGTTTCGCCGCTTCAGTCCGGATGATCTGGCGGCAGGCCCTGGCCATGGGGATCGTTTACATCGTCACCCTGCTGATGGCGTCCATGATTTCCGGACTCGTCCGAAGCTGACGGTCCGCGGCGCGAGCTGGCGGCAGGGCGCAGGCCGGCCAGGGTAACGTCGACGAGCCGCTGAACGGCGGCGTGCGACGGCAGGCCGGCGGCGGCGGTCAGGGCGTGCAGGCAGTAGAAGGCGAGCTCGCCGGGTGCGATGTCGTCGCGGATGTCGCCTGCCGCGGCGCCCTCGGCTATCAGGCTGGCGATGAAGTCGCGTAGCTGCTGCTGGGCGCGCACGATGTGCTCGCCCCGGTGCAGCAGCGCGGCGAG
>Ga0126381_100003553_pt1 | contig 16905 bp, 14 predicted proteins | sample PanSoiMetPlot_28_FD_96465 | JGI IMG/M metagenome (GOLD analysis project Ga0126381, IMG submission 96465) | Tropical forest soil microbial communities from Panama - MetaG Plot_28 | ecosystem: Environmental > Terrestrial > Soil > Tropical forest > Bulk soil | place: Panama | collected 2016-02-17 | reverse complement strand
TTCATCACACCGAACATCGGGCTCGCCGGTGATCTGCAGGGTTATGGCAGCTATACGCAGTGCACAAAGCCGGGTGCAACCATTCAGGGCTGCGCTTCGGGCAACTTGTTCACCTACATGTTCGGTCCGCAGTTGAAGGCTCGCATGGGCAAGTTGGAGCCGTTTGCGGAAGTGTTGTTGGGAGGCGCGCATTCGAACTTCTACGGGAATGCGTGCAGCAAGGTCACGGGTCTATGCGGGTCGAAGTCGCCCAGCAACAATGCGTTTTCGATGGCCATCGGCGGTGGCGTGGATTTTGCGGCGAGCGAGAAAATCACGATACGGATCGTGGACGCGGACTATGTGCTGACCCGCTTTGGCAACAACTTCACCGGCGGCAACAACAGCCAAAGCAACTTCCGCTTCCAGACGGGCGTGCAGTTCCGGTTTTAGCGACGGTCGGTCCGGCCGGTCACACCGAACCGGATGACAGGACTCGGGGAGACACACCCCCTTTTCCCGAGTCCTCCGGGCGGGAGAAGGCGGCAAACGCGAGGCAAAGTTGGAGTAAGGAAATGCGAACAGGCGGAAAAAGAAGATCGCTTACGAAACTTGTCGCGATCTTGTCTGGCACCGGAGCATTCGTGCTTCTCGAAAGGCTCTATTTTGTGCGCGAATTGCTGCTGTTCGTGGCTCTCGCCGTACTCCTGGTATTTCTTGCAGCCAACGTTGCCCTGCTTGGACTTCTCGTCCACGCGGCGATGCAGGGTATGTTCCGGTCGGTTCGAATGGCGAAAGCAAGACTTGTTTCGCAAGCAACATAGAAGGTGAGGAGCAACATGAAGCTGAAACTCTGGCCCCTAATCGCCTTTTGTATTGTCCTCGTCGGCGGGCTGCCGCTCGCAGCGCAGCAGAAGGGCCAATACATACCGGGCCAGGTCGGCCTCAACGCGGGAATTCTACCCAGTCCTGGATTCACCTACGTCAACATGGAACTCAACTACGACACAAGTACGATCAACGACGCCGCGGGAAACGCCATTTCTGCCAAGCCGAATCTGAATCTTTGGGTCATCGAAAATTTTTACTATTACGTGCCGAACACGAGGTTCCTCGGGGGCAATCTCGGATTCATGATGATAATCCCGACGATTGCCAACGGGTCACTGACCCTGGCGCAGGTCAACGTAAGCGGCAGTACCTATGGACTGGCAGACAGCTGGTTTCAGCCGTTCACCTTGGGATGGCATCTGAAGCGCGCGGACATTCAAATTGGCGACGCTTTCATGGTTCCCACCGGTCGCTACACTCCCGGCGCGCTAAACAATATTGGGTCCGGCTACTTCGGCAATCATGTGATCATGGGGACCACGGTTTACCTAACCAAAAACAAAGGCACCAGCGCGAATATCTTCGCCGACTGGGAAGTTCACGGACAAAAGCAGATTACCAACGGCCATGTCTACAAAAGGCCTGGCCAAGCCTTCACGGATGAATGGGGTGTAGGGCAGGTACTCCCGCTCCGCAAGGATCTCAGCAAGCTGATTCAGCTCGGCGTGATCGGTTACGACCAGTGGCAACTGACCAATGACCAGTTCACCGCGCCACTCGGCACTACTGTTCCGGGGCCGTCTCCTTATTACTCGGTCCACGCAGTTGGCGGGCAGGCCAACTTCATTATGCCGCCGAAGAACCTAGCTTTCTTTTTCAAGTATTTACACGAATACAAGTCCTACTCCCGTCCTCTCGGAGACACTATCGTTTTCGGCGGGTCATGGACGCTGCGTATTCCTGAGCACTGACATAGATGACGTACGGAGGACGCAAATGCGATTGCCAACCTTTTGCCTCGTAGCTTGCGCTTTGATGCTATCGGCCACTCGAGCGCAAGCGCCTGCCGAGGTTCCTGTGCTCAAGATCACGCCGTTGCAAAGCACGATCGACTTCGGAGTTAAAGCATCGGTGCCAATCAAAGGAAATTTTAACAAGTGGGATGCCACGCTGACCTTTACATCAACGGATCCATCGACTGGGATCTTTGACATCAAGATCGATGCAGCCAGCGTGGATACGGGGAGTGGAATGAAGGACGACAAGCTCAAGAGCAAAGATTTCTTCAATGCAAAGGATGATCCCTACATCACCTTTCATTCAACAAAGATTGTCCAGACCGGCGGAGACACCTTTGAAGTGGATGGCAACTTCACGATACGGGGAGTGACCAAGCCTGAAAAGCTGGAACTGAAGGTCTCTGGTGCAGGGACAGGCGCGGGCACTATTCAGGGCACGATGGCGTTCGACCGTAAGGACTACGGGATGAACAGCGGGATACCGTTCATCAAGATTGCCGACCGCGTCGAGGTGACCGTCGCGCTAAAGGGGGAACGCATCAGCGGTCCTCCTATGGTGCTTAAGAAGTACTAAGCAGCCCTCCTGGCCTTCGCTCGATGGAACTTCTGATTCGGCGGCGCCGGCTTGAAGCGCATAGGGATGGTTGTTCGAGCCTGAAGGTAGAGGTGAACGCAAATGAAAACGACACTGGTGCCCCCTCAACCACGACTGTTGGTGGCAATTGTTCTCGTTGTCGCTTTTGCGGCGGCATTGGGCTCATTTGTGCACAGCAAGACCGTACAGATATTGATACGTCAAGCAACAGACAAGCCGGCGGTAGTGTCCGAGCCCTCGGGTGGTGGCCGATGAGTTTGCCTGTGGTGAACATGCGGCATGGAAACGACGAGTGGCATTCACCGAACGGAATCGCGATCCATTTATCCGGACTCACCAATCTCGGCGCAACCGAACTAGATAAAAGAGTGTGTATCCGAAATCGCACAGGCATTTCACAAACGCAAATAGACAGCTGCAAAAAACGCAAGCTTGGGGCGAGAAGTTGTTGTCATGCGAATGGTGTGGTGTTGAGTTTCCTGCGTATCGCCATCGACGCGGCAGTGCCTGCGGTTTTTGAGGGAAGGAGGTTGATCAAGATGAATGTTCGTTACGAATCGTTCAGTGGTGGTGCGGGAATAAGAAGCCAATATATCGCCCGGATACGGAGAATTGTGCTTACGGGGGTATCGTTGGCCACGATCGCGGCGAGCGGCGCGTTCGCACAAGAACCAGCGTCTGAGCCCTGCTCGCCGGCTGGCTTGCAATCGCTCAAATCGGAAAGGCAGCTGCCTCCGCAACCGGAACCGTTCGGGGGAGTGATCAAACGTGATGCGCGCGAATCGAAGCCGTGCTGGGCTCCGCGAATTGTTCCGCCAAAGGGTGCACCGAACGTTCTGTTGATCATGACCGATGACGCGGGCTTCGGTGTGTCCAGCACCTTTGGCGGTGTTATCCCGACGCCTGCGCTGGACCGCATCGCGAAAAACGGTTTGCGTTATACGAACTTCAATTCGACCGCGCTTTGCTCTCCCACGCGAGCGGCCCTTATTACTGGCCGCAACCATCACTCTGTTGGGTTCGGCGTGATCTCCGAGCAGGCTACGGGTTATCCGGGCTATAACAGCATCATACCCAAAGATAAAGCGACGATTGGACGCATTCTGAAGGAGAACGGATACTCGACCTCCTGGTTTGGCAAGAACCATAACACGCCTGCGTTTGCTGCCAGTCAGGCTGGGCCGTTTGATCAGTGGCCGGTCGGGATGGGTTTCGATTACTTCTACGGGTTTGTCGGCGGCGATGCGAATCAGTGGGCACCCAACCTGTTCCGAAACACGTCAGAGATTTATCCGTATGTTGGTAAGCCGGGTTGGAATCTGACGACCGCGACGGCGGACGACGCTATCGAATACATGAAGCGCATTAATGCCGTGAATCCCAGCCAGCCTTTCTTGCTGTATTACGCGCCCGGTGGCACACATGCACCTCATCAACCGACACCCGAATGGATCAAGAAGATCAGCGACATGCACCTGTTCGATAAGGGCTGGGACGACCTGCGCGAACAGATATTCGCAAACCAGAAAAAGCTAGGTGTTATCCCCCAAGACGCCGAGCTGACACCATGGCCGGCGGACCTTCTCAAGCATTGGGATCAACTCAATGCCGACGAAAAGAAAATGTTCCTGCGCCAAGTGGATGTATTCGCCGCTTACGTTGCCTATACCGATCATGAAATCGGGCGCGTGATTCAGGAGGTCGAAGACGAAGGCAAACTCGATAACACACTCATCATTTACATCGAAGGCGACAACGGCACCAGCTCCGAGGGGACACTCCTCGGAACACCAAACGAGGTGGCCATGTTCAACCAGGTCATGGTGCCCGTAGAAGCTCAGCTGAAATACTTCTATGACGCCTGGGGAACGGAGAAAACTTATGCGCACATGGCCGTGCCTTGGGCGTGGGCTTTCGACACTCCTTTTACCTGGACCAAGCAGGTCTCCTCGCACTTCGGGGGCGTGCGCCAGGGCATGGCCATTTCCTGGCCGGGCCATATCGACGATCCGGGGGGCATTCGCAACCAGTTCCATCACATGATCGACATCGTGCCCACCATCCTTGAGGCGGCACGTGTTGAAGCTCCCGAAAATATCGATGGGATCAAGCAGAAGCCCATCGAAGGCGTCAGCATGACGTACACCTTCAAAAAGGCGAACGCCAACGCGCCTTCCACTCACCGCACGCAGTACTTCGAGATGATGGGTGACCATGCGCTCTATCACGACGGATGGATCGCCAGCACCAAGGTCATGCGGCCACCCTGGGAAACCGGCGCGATTATCAACGAGAATCCTGCCGACTATCCGTGGGAACTCTATGATGTCAGCAAAGACTGGACACAGTGTGACAACGTTGTGTCCAAGTACCCGGACAAGCTGAAAGAACTCGAGGACATGTTCTGGCAAGAGGCTGAGAAATACCAGGTCCTGCCGCTTGATAACTCTGTGGTGGCCAGGCTTCTCACGCCAAAGCCCAGTCTAAGCGCGGGTCGCACCGTTTTTACATACTCCGGGGTCGTGACGGGCACGCCCAATGGCGACGCGCCGAGCATTCTGAATTCCTCCTACAACTTCAAGGCCGACGTCGAAATTCCGCAGGGCGGCGGCGAAGGCATGCTGGTAACTCAAGGCGGCCGCTTCGGTGGATATGGGTTTTACCTCATCAAGGGCAAGCCCGTTTTCCTGTGGAACCTGGTCGACCTGAAGCGTATCCGCTGGGAAGGCTCAGCCGTAATTCCTCCGGGCAAGCACACCCTCGAATTCGACTTCAAATATGAAGGGCTCGGCATGGGAACGCTTGCCTTCGGCAGCCCCAGCGGAATCGGACGCGGCGGGACGGGCGTTCTGAAAGTCGACGGTAAAGCCGTCGCCACGCAGAACATGGAGCACACCATACCGTTCATCCTGCAATGGGACGAAAACTTCGATGTCGGTGCCGACACCGGGACGCCCGTGGATGAGGAGTACCAAGTGCCGTTCGAGTTCAACGGCAAAATCGTCAAGCTGACACTCACGATCAACCGTCCGCAACTTACGCCGGGAGATATTGAAAAACTGAAAGAGGCCCAACGGAACAATAAGGTCAGTGAATAACCGGCGCCCCGCCGCCAAAATGCTGGGCGGAATACCGTCACACTCCGCCCAGCACGCCTCGAGGAGGTCCAGGATGGGAACAAGTTTCGAATTCCGGAATTTCACCACGGAGGAGCTATGAAAGCGCCGTTGAAGAACAGAAAGCTCAAGGAGGTCGTGTGCTCGGTCGTCCTGGCAGGGGCGGTGCTCCTATTGGTCGGCTGCCAGAAGGCGGAAGAAAAGGTCAAAGAGGAAGCGGCCTACCTTGTCGGGATGGAAGAGTATGTCTACGGCTATCCGCTGGTAATGATGGACGTCACACGGGAAATGACGACAGCCACCACGAAGAGTGGTGAGTACAGCGCTCCGATTAACCAGTTCGCCCGCATCCGCACATATGTGAGCCCCGATTTTAAGAATGTCGTCAGGATCAGCGTGAATTCATTGTGGTCGTTCGGCTTCGTCGATCTCGACACCGAGCCGATGATCGTCTCGTTGCCTGACATGGACGGCCGCTACATCGTTATGCAGGCGCTGAACATGTGGACGGACGACTTCGGTACGGCAGGCACCCGCACGAACGGCGGTAAGGCAGCGAACTATCTGATTGCCGGACCAAAGTGGAACGCCTCGGCACCCAAGGGCGTCGATCAGGTGTTCCGGTGTACCACGCGTTATGCCTGGGTGTTGGTCCAGATGGCGGCTGCCAGCCCTGCCGATTTCCCTGCGGTCCATTTGAAACAGGACCAATTAAAGATCACGCCCCTAAATTCCTGGGGGAAGCCCTACACTCCGCCCACGAACGTATCGGTGAACCCGAACGTTGATCTCACGGCAACGCCGTTCGACCAGGTGCGCCTGATGACAGGGGCGGTGTTTTTTGGCCGGCTCGCGAAACTGCTGGCAGAAAACCCTCCTTATCCGGCGGATGACAAGATGACCGAACGGCTGAAGCGCCTGGGCGTCGAAGCCGGCAAACCGTTCGATTCTACAAAGCTCGATCCCGCGATTTTAAACGGCATCAATGAAGCTCCTGCGGAGGTGAACAAGAAGTTCGTGACCGGACCGTATGAGATGAAGGGTGCTAATGGCTGGATCAACATGTTGAATCTTGGCCACTACGGCACGGACTATTCTACGCGGGCCTTCATAGCAAACGTGGGACTAGGAGCGTTGCCGAAAGAGGACGCCGTGTATCCGAGTGCCTTCGTGGACTCGACCGGGACGGCACTGGATGGAAACCACAAATATGTCATGCACTTTGCCCAAGACCAGTTGCCTCCATCGGCCGCGAACGTTTGGTCGATTTCACCGTATCGCGACAACTTCTACGTGAAGAACGCGCTGAATCGTTACGGGATCCTTTCCTCGATGCCGCTGAAATACAGCCCCGACGGTTCCCTCGACGTGTACTTGCAGAAGGATTCGCCAGGTGAGGACAAGGAGTCGAACTGGCTGCCGATCCCGCCATCCGGGTCATACAACGTCACCGTGCGGGTGTACCAGCCCAAACAGTCGTTCATCGACGGCACCTATCATTTGCCGCCCATAACAAGAGTCGACTAGCAAGTGCCACCGCAGGGGCGGCCCGGAAGGCGCGGGGAATGACGAGTTGCATGAGGAGGAAACATGAAACCCCGAACTAGATACAAAGGTTTCGCGAGAACGGCGTCGTTCCTGGCTGTCATCGCAGGCGTAGCGCTGCCGATTGTCAGTTGCAAGAAGGCAGAAGAAGAAGTCAAGCAGGGAGCGGCCTACCTTGTCGGGATGGAAGAGTATGTCTACGGCTTTCCTCTGGTGATCATGGACGCGACCAGGCAAGTTGTTACTGCTGTGCCAAAGGCCGGCGAATACTACGCTCCGATCAACCAACTGCTGAAAATGAGGTCCTATGTGGACCCGGATTACAAGGTGGTAGTGCGCATCAGCCGAAACAGCTTGTGGTCGGGCGGTGTTATGGATGTTGGCACCGAGCCGATGATCGTTTCTATTCCGGATTGCAAGGATGTTCCACTCGCGGTGCGCTGGCTGAACCATTGGACGGACGTTTTCGCTACAACAGGCAGCCGCACGGGGGAGCCCTATGCTGGGGATTACCTGGTGGTCGGACCGGGCTGGAACGGGACACCCCCGGCAAATATGAAGAAGGTCTTGCCGTCCTCGACGAGGTACGCCTGGGTTCTCTTCGAGATGGCAGCCAAGGGGCCACAGGATTTCCCCACAATTCATGCACTGCAGGATCAGCTGAAAATTACGCCACTGAGTGCCTGGGGCAAGCCCTATACGCCGCCGTCGAATGTGCCTATCGATCCCACCGTGGATAGAACGGCCAGCCCCTACGATCAAGTACGCCTGATGACCGGCGAGATGTTCTTCAAGAAGCTGGCCATGCTGTTGAAGGACAACCCTCCCTACCCGGCCGACACAAAGATGCTCGAGCTACTCAAGAGAATTGGCATCGAGCCGGGCAAGGAATTCGATCCCAGCAAACTCGATCCGGCAATTCGCAAGGGAATCAACCAAGCGCCGGCAGAGGTCTGGAAGAAATTCGTGACTGGGCCGTTCGAGATGAATGCTCCAAACGGTTGGATCAACGTACTGGACATCGCCCGTTTTGGTACGGACTACCAGACCCGCGCGTTCGTTGCCTATTTTGGCCTTTTGGCGGGAGTGAAAGAAGACATCATCTATCTGTCGGCGATGGTCGACGGCAATGGATGGGCACTGGATGGCGACCACAAGTACGTCATGCATTGGGAGAAGGCGGACCTAGGTGCTTCACAGAACGGCGTGTGGTCCATCTCGCAATATCGCGAGAACTTCTATGTGCACAATCCGCTCGAACGCTACCAGATCGGCTCCGGCATGCCGCTAAAATACAACCCCGACGGCTCGCTCGATGTGTACATCCAGGCGAATTCGCCGGGTCTGGATAAAGAGTCCAACTGGCTGCCAATTCCGCCGAGCGGTTTGGTCAACCTGACAATTCGAATCTACAACCCAAAGCCCGAAACGTTTGACGCGAACTACAAGTTTCCTCCCGTGAAGAGGATCGGTTGAGTACGCGTTCGCGCTGGTAGCAGCGACCGTCACTGCTCCCACCACCAAAGAGTGGCTCGATGAAATTGAGGGCTTCGCCAAGCCCCAGCCTAGGACTAGCAGAAGGAGGATCAATGAAAGACAAGACCAAACTCTTTGACATTGTTCTGATCGCCATCATCGTACTCGCGGTGCTTTTCGTCTTTCGGGTTGCGTCCCCGCACTCTCTGGCGGCTTCCTCTAAGCCTGCCGCAACCAGTGCGCCCGCTCCCCAGCAGTATCCAGTCATGGATGCCATTGCCAACAAAATCGTCCAAAAGTATCAGTCCTCGACTTGTGAACAGTTGTGGCAAGAAAGGGCCCAGGCCAAGAACAAGCCCAAGTCCACCCAGGAACAGGAGGCCATCGGTATCCTTCGTAACGATGCAGAAATGCGCGCGGCATTCATCAACAAAATCGCAGCACCAATCGCCAACAAGATGTTCGAATGCGGAATGATTCCATGAGTTCGACCGCCAAACGACTGTGAGGTGTACCATGCGTCGAGATAGATTGCTTCTCCTGATTGCATCCGTTGTGACGACAGGCGTCTTCGTCTCACCTGTTGCCTTGCGTGCGCAGACCGCGGCAACTTCTCCGCCTGCGCAAAAGCAAGCTCCTGCATCTGACGCCAAAACGAAAGCGGTATCACGCAAGACTGCTCCGCCACCTCCTCTCGAGCTCGAGCCCAAGGCCATTGAAATCCTGAAGGCCACCAGCAACAAACTGGCCGCAGCTCACACGCTGTCCTTCACCGCGATCGAAACATTTGAGAGTCTCAGCCGTCAAGGCGCGCCCCTCGTCTACGGGAATAAATTCGAAACGGTTTTGCAGCGGCCCAATAAGCTTCGCGTACTTCTGGAAGGTGATGGCCCAGCCTCAGAGTTCTACTACGACGGCAAAATCGTAATGGCTTACGCGCCAGCGGAAAATCTTGTCGCCATTGCTGACGCCCCCTCCACCATCGATAAGACCCTGGAAGCGGTTTTCCATTCTGCGGGGATCTACTTTCCCTTTACCGACATAATCGTCACCGATCCGTACGGGGACATGGCCCCCGGGTTGAAGCATGCCTACTACGTCGGCCAGTCCCATATCGTCGGAGGCACTACTACCGACATCGTAGCCTTCGCCGGCGATGGAGTCTTTGCGGAGATATGGATCGACGCGGAAGACAAATTGCCCCGTGTAATCCACGCGATTTATCTCGACGACCCCGATCATCTGCGTCACAACCTGATGCTCTCTGATTGGAAGCTTGACTCTTCCGTTTCTGATGATTTCTTTACAACCTCCCGTGCCTCAACCGCAAAACACATAGAATTCGCGCATCCCCATCCTGAGACAGGACCCGGCGCGAAACCAACAACAAAGACTCCAGCTCCGACAAAAGATCCAGCTCCAGCAAAGACCAATCCCGCACAACCACAGCAATAGTGAGAAGGAGATAGAACACACCATGGGAAAAATAATTGTTGGACTTTCGGCTTTACTGTTCGCGCTGTTCACCTGCAGTTCGGCCTCAGCATACGGGCACGCGAACGCCTGGGGTGGCGGTTCTACTACACACTCGGGGAACACCACCACGCGCACCAACGCGTATGGCGGCACCGCAACTCACACCGCGGGGCAGGGGACCTCGGCTTCCAACGCCTACGGCGGGTCGGCCTACCACGCTGAAGGTTCTGGAACGACTACCGCCAGCAACGCCTATGGTGGCAGCGCGACCCACACCGCGGGGCAGGGAACCTCGGCCACCAATGCTTATGGGGGATCGGCCTATCACGCTGAAGGTTCTGGAACGACCACCGCAACTAATGCCTATGGTGGCAGCGCCACGCACTACCAAGGTTACGGTACCGTCGGTACGACTTCTTCCGGTCAGACCGTTTACGCTAGCAGCCACTATGGCACCACGACGGCCTACTACGGCTATCATCCACCGACGACCGTCGCTGTTTATGGATCTTCGTGCTACAACTGCACTAGTGGTTGGAGCGCTGCCGGCGCCGCTGTGGCAGGAGCTGTGGTTGGTGCGACTGTAGCTACCGCTGTTGCTAATTCGAATAACGCGGCAGCGACGAATAACGCTTATGCCCAAGGCTACAACGCAGGCGCGACTAACGCCAATGCTGCTAACGTCGTAGCCGTTGCGAATGCCAATGCTGCTGCAGCCAACGCCAACGCAGCCGCAGCCAACGCGAACATAGCCGCAGCTAATGCGGCCGGAGTAACTGCCGCTGCAGTCAACTACCCGATGGGCTCAATCGTTGGCGTGCTTCCTGCTGGGTGCATCGCGCCAAACGTCAATGGCAAAGCCTACTACTTGTGTGGCAACACATGGTTTAGCGCCGCCTACGGCGCAAATGGCGTTTATTACACCGTCGTTCCTACGCCTTGAGGGGCGCAGGAGGGGTAAACCTGTCTACTGGCTGGGTGCAAGCGACGGACGGACCGCTTGTACGTGTCGGTAAGGTATGTGCCTTATGCGCTCGTCGATATGGTTTGACGTCGATCTTTTGCCGAGGCAGGTGCGACTCTTCTCGGCAGGATTGAACCCGTGTGCTGTTGAAACACTCACGCCGCGATCTAGACGATTTCGTTATGCACATACTGAAACGTCCTTTGCACGGCGACGGCATCCGTTTTTCTTCAGGCCCATCGATTCACTCGCTGTATCGGGTTGGTTTAACACTCAGATTCACAACACTCCCCAAAACAGTTCGGCCATCCTCAACACGACGAATCCTCGACCGCATCCTCTTGGGGATTTCGGACGATGGCCACGTTGCGAAGGGAGCATTCGGAGGTGTCTAAATGTCTCAAACGAATAATTCTGTTAGCAGGTTGAGCCGCTTCTTTGTTGGCGGTTCAATGGTTGTTGTATTGCTTACTCTAGGAGTTCTGCCGTTCTTTTCCCGGGATCATGTGAAACCAGAAACGATTGAAGCCAGCGCAATGGGCACCGGCACCCAGCTCGGTCAGGTCGTCGGCGTTTCACTCGAGATTTACGAATACTCAACTCCCCAGGACCACCAGGTTCTTGTTGAGGCCTTCGAAAAGGGGCAGAACCAGGGCTTGGTCAACGCCTTGACCAAAATGCGCGCCGTCGGTCACTGCTCCATCACCGGAACCTTAGGCTATGACGTTAGTTTTATCCGTATGATCCCTACTCCCACCGGTCGCAAAATCCGCTTTGTTACCAATCGTCAGATTCGCTTTGGTGAGGCCTTTTTTGATTCGCAGAGCCAGGCATTCAATCTGACCGCTGGGGAATTCGATCTCAATGATCAGGAAAAACACAAAAGCACTGGCCTCCTCTACCCGGCCGCCCAACTCGTCATCGACAAGGAAGGCAAGCTCCAGTTTCAGCTGAGTCAGAATGCCTGGAATCTCGTTGATGTCATCGACTGGAAAGGCACACAGGGCGTCAACTGAGGTGCATAGCAATCAAAGCCCATATGCTGTTCGTGAAATCAATCTGAGGTGTCCCATAAAATCTGCGCGCTCTTTGGTTTTACCGGTAGTCCTTCTTGTGTTGATTACCGCCCTTCTTGCGCGGGGCGACAAAGCAAAATTCTCCTGCTCCGCGTCCAATCCACAGGGTATCCGCAATGCTGCCGCCACCTGTGGCTCGGCATCTGCGCCGTGCAAGATAGACATCAGGCGCAGCAGTTCAACAGAGGCCACGGCCACACCCGATATTCCTGATGCCAAGCCCAACAAGCCTTTCTGTCTCAAGGCCGGCACTCCCGTCACTTTCTACACTTCATCGAAAAATACCGGCTTTGTGATCGATTTTGGGCCCAATTCGCCATTCGACAACGAGGGCGCGATAATGGGCGGCGCCGATCGCTCGATTACCGTCATTGCAAAGCGTCCAGGATGCTACCGATACTCCGTCGGTGCCTGCACCGCGGGTGCCATATATGGCATGTGCGGCAATATTGATACTGAACTCGTGGTGTCCGCCGCCAATTAAGGGAAACGCATCAGCGGTGCTCCTATGGTGCTGGGGACGTTCTAACCAGGCTGTCTCACCTTGCGGAAAAGGCACGTTGGCTCAAGTGAGGGTGCGAGAATGTCAGGGGAAACAAAACGCAGCTGGAAAGACAGAATTCTCGTAGAACTCCGAACACTCTCGTTAACGGTACTCTATCTTTGGATCTTATTGAGTGTTTTTGCGCTCCACCGCGAGATCATTCTTGCTCATTTCGAGATCAGTTATTCGGAAAAGTTTGGACTTGCTCTGCTCAACGCATTGATCCTAGCAAAATTCATGTGGCTAGCAGACTTGCTGCACGCTGGAAAGAAAGCAGCCGGTAGACCTCTCGCGCATCAGGTAGTCTGGAACTCCGCCATCTTTTCCGCCATTTTAGTGGCCTGCCACATTCTGGAGGAGCTTCTGATCGGGCTATGGCATGGACGCTCTGCAGTGCAGAGTCTTCCGTGGAATAACGGGACGACCATGCACGAAATATTCGCGACGGGGATCGTGATGTTTGTCGTGTTAATTCCGTTTTTCTTTACCAGAGGCCTGATCGAGATGTTGGGAAAGGATGAGGTGAAAAAGCTCCTGTTGAACCCAGTACCGAAGAGCGCCGCGCTTCCTGCAAAGAGTTAGCGAGTTGGCTTCCCGCGCAGTATTGAACGCTACGGTTTGGGTTCCTGGCACCTTGAAGCCAGTGCATCTTCCTCCTAACGAAGTAGCGCCTTGATTATGCCCAGCCCTTCCACCAAAGGGCGCGGCAATTACCATCCGCCGGATGGCCGGTGAGTATGGCCGTTGTGGAATGCAAAAAGAGACTTGCTGCAAGGTGCATATCTGTGCTCCTGTTCCGGATCAGTCCCTTTTGCGTGCTTCGTGCTCAAAGCCGTCCGGGCATCTCGGAAAACGTAGTGATGAGTTCTGACTTGACTTCGGCGAGAACTTTTGAGGAGCATCCGCCATGAGGAAATACGAATTCACACGACGCGACGCGCTGAAGCTGATCGGCGCGGCGCAAGTCGGCATGCCGACGGCAAGCCTTGTTGGCTCTGCTTGGCAGCGTGAGACCAGCCGGCGGGACTGCGCCGACCCATCGCCGGCAACGGCGTTTCCGGAAGGATTCTACTGGGGCGTCGCTACGTCGGCATACCAAATCGAGGGCGCATGGAACGATGATGGCAAGGGTCCTTCGATCTGGGACACGTACGCTCACACGCCGGGCAAGATCAAAAACGGCGACACCGGCAACGTCGCCAACGACCATTACCGCCGCTACAATGAAGATGTTGCGCTGATGAAGTCAATCGGCGCGAAAGCCTACAGATTCTCCATCTCCTGGCCGCGCATTTTCCCGCAAGGCACTGGTGCCCCGAATCCCAAGGGGCTCGACTTCTACAACCGGCTGGTGGACGAGCTGGTCGTGGCTGGCATCGCGCCATTCCCCACGCTCTACCATTGGGACCTGCCACAATCCCTGCAGGACAAAGGCGGCTGGCAGAACCGTGATACGGCCAAGGCGTTCGGCGACTACGCCGGTTACACGGCCGAGAAGCTCTCCGATCGCGTGCATCACTTCTTCACGATCAACGAGTTTCGATCGTTCGTGGACATGGGCCATCACGGCATGGACGTCCCGGTCCCGGGCGGCACGATGACCATCGAACTCGCTCCCGGCCTGAAGCTTGGGCCGGGCCAGCTTAACCAGGTTAGGCATCACGCAGTTCTCGCGCACGGCCTAGCGGTGGAGGCGATCCGCGCCAAAGGGAAGGCGGGAACCAAAGTCGGGCCGGCCGAGGTCATCGAAGTCTTCGTGCCGTTGATCGAGGTCCCCGAGCACATCAAGGCCGCGCAGACCGCGACGCTCGAAGCTAACGCGCCCTTCCTGACCGTCATGCTCGAAGGCAAGTACACCGACGCCTATCTCAGGGATGCAGGTAAGGATGCGCCGAAGTTCACTGACGACGACCTGAAGATCATCGGTTCGCCCTTGGACTTCGTCGGGATCAATGTCTATCGTCCGATCGCGTACGTGCTGGCGTCCGACCAGGCGCCCGGCTGGCGCGAGATCCCCTTCGCCAAGGCGCACCCGAAGATGTTCAACTCTTGGCTCACGCTCGGTCCGGAGGCCATGTACTGGGCCCCGAAGTTCGTGCAGTCGCTGTGGGGCGCGAAGGAGATCTTCATCACCGAGAACGGGTGCGCCAGCGACGACGTTATGGCGGACGATGGCAACATATACGATACCGACCGCATCCTGTTCCTACGCGCCTATTTGACGCAACTCCAGCGGGCGACCGCCGACGGCGTGCTGGTGAAGGGCTACTTCCAGTGGAGCCTGATGGACAACTTCGAGTGGAACAACGGATACGGCGACCGGTTCTGGCTGGTGTACGTGGACTTCAAGACGCAGAAACGGACGCCCAAGCTGAGCGCCGCGTGGTTCCGCGAGGCGGCGCGGCACAACTCGGTCGTGTGAGAAAGATCGACCATGCGAGTGACAAGACACCCGGCGCTCGTTTTGCGGCTAGGAGTGTCCCGCAGGGAGTTTGTTGCTTGCCACTACGGAAAGGATGAAATGAAGAAGCGCCTCCTATTGGCGTCTTACAAACCGGACCTATGAGAATTGGCGGGAGCGACGGGACTCGAACCCGCGACCTCAGGCGTGACAGGCAGGCGTTCTAACCAGCTGAACTACGCCCCCGCATACAATACTCGTCTGATACTTTCCGGTTTCCTGCGATGCCCTCTCACGCCCTTTCATTCCATGTGGCCGTGCCGTGACAGGGCAGCATTTTTGCGGTAACTAGTTGTAATTTCACGGCGCCGATCGCCACTTCTGGCGCTCTAAGTAATCCTCAGGAAGTCTTATTGCACCCTAATTGCACCCAGATTTTCCCCCAATAGATCAGTTCAAAGTTCAACGAAAAGCTGAGTATTCGCGAAGAACCGAAGAACGATAACCTCTGCGGAGTATAGCGAGAAAATTGCTACGGTCCAGTACCCAACTTACCGGTTTCCCGTCAAACCGGGCACTACTTCCGAGTTGCTTGTGATACGCTCGCAATCGGTGAAAGTTCAGGCGGACCATAGAATCCAAGACGAGACCTTTAGTTTGTGCGTTTGTCGAGGGCAGGCATGAAGAATCGCATGACCCCAATTGTCAGACGATACGGGTTGAAGCCTTGGTCGTTGGTGAGGAGTATTACGGTCAAGCCGACATCGGCCAGGTGAGCGTACTCGACCATGCCCGCACCGATGTGAAAAACCACGCGGTGTCCATTCAAATCGTCAGTGTCCCAGCCGCCTGCAAACTCAGCCTCACGCCCGTTGTTCAAGCGAAAGGGAGTCCACATAAGTTCCAGAGTTCGACGGTCGAGCACTTGGCCGTCACTGAGGCCCAGGTCAAACGTGGCGAGGTCCTTGGCGTTCATGTTCAGGCCAACACCACCATGCTGATACTCGGGATAGAGGAAGTTGATATCGTTCCACAGCTTGCCATCAGGGGATGGCAAAGCGTTGCCGTCGGGCTGACGCTCAACGTGGAAGCGATCGGCTTGTGGAACGAAGTTCATGTAAAGTGCCACGCGCTTCGGAACAATGTCGATCGAGTCTCCAAAACGCGCAGATGTCATGCCGAGGGGGGCGAAGATGCGTTTGTCTAGAAACTCCTCCAGAGGCATACGGGACGCTTTTTCGACAATCATCTTCAGCAACAACAATTCCGTCTGGTTGTAGATCGATTTCTCCCCTGGTTTGTACAGCAGCGGCTTGGCGGCGAGCTTTTTGAGCGCTTCTTCCTGCGTGGCGGCAGCGATCCAATCGGCTGGGGCAGCCGCTGGCGACCCAGGGAAAATGTCTGCGAGACCACTTGAGTGCGTAAGACAGTTCAAGACTGTGATCTCGTTCCAGGCGTCAGGCAGTCCTGGCACGAGATTAGTGACCTTTTCTTCCAAGCGAATTTTTTCCTCTTGAACAAGCAAGTATACAGCCGTCGAGGTGAATACCTTTGATACGGAAGCAAGGGGAAATACGCTATCCAAGCTCGTTGGCACACCTAGTTCTACATTGGCCAGACCGTAGGCTTGTTGCTTAATCGCTTTTCCATCCTTCAACACAACAAGCACGACTCCGGGAATGTGCTGGCGGTTCATCTGTTCGCGAACATAGTCATCAACGCCATCTGCAAATAGATGGTTGCCAGTAAGCAGTTGAAAAACACTGAACACAAAGAGATGGAGGAGGCGTTGGCAAGTCAAAGGAGTATTCTTTTGCATGTCCGGCGTTTAACGGAGGAAATTAACATCCTTAGCCGTATGGCACAAGCAGAGGCGAGGTTCC
>Ga0126381_100003552_pt1 | contig 16905 bp, 13 predicted proteins | sample PanSoiMetPlot_28_FD_96465 | JGI IMG/M metagenome (GOLD analysis project Ga0126381, IMG submission 96465) | Tropical forest soil microbial communities from Panama - MetaG Plot_28 | ecosystem: Environmental > Terrestrial > Soil > Tropical forest > Bulk soil | place: Panama | collected 2016-02-17 | reverse complement strand
TACCGCCTTGCGGCATGGCATCGCGCGCGTTGAGGGAGAGATTCATCAGCACCTGGTGGAATGAGCTGGCGTCGATGCGGACTGACCCTGCCGACGCGTCGAGACTGGTCATGAGGCGAACCTGGTCGCCAATCAGTCTTTGCAGCATCTGTCCGGAGTCCTGGATGATGGCATTGAGGCTGAGGACCTCGGGCCGGAGCGCCTGGCGGCGGCCGAAGGCCAGCAAGCGATTGGTCAGGTCGGCGCCCTTGGTCGCCGCTTTTCGAATTTCGTCCAGGGCGGAATAGCTGGCGGGATCCAGACGGTCCCAATCTTCCAGCAGACGCGTGCTATACCCCAGGATCACGGTGAGCAGGTGGTTGAAGTCGTGGGCCAGGCCGCCCGACACCTTCCCGATCGTTGCCAGTTTCTGCGCCTGGTGCAGTTGCGCTTCGATCGCCTTGTGCCGCGTGACGTCGCGCCCGATATTGGCCCAGGCGACAATGCGCCCCTCGGCGTCGCGCAGCGATGTGCGATCCCAGTCGAAGTCCCAACGCTGATCTTGCGGCCCGAGAAGTGGGCTTTCAAAATGGACCGGAGTTTCCGGCCGGGCGCGGGCGCGGTCGAATATGGCGCGCAGCTTCTTCTGTTCGCTAGTGGGCGCCATCCGTTCCACCCACGACCGTCCGATGACGTCGGCAGGACGCCATCCGGTAATTCGATGGAACTCGCGGTTGCAGTGAGTAATCGAGCCCTCCGGATTTTCGATTACCACAACGAGCTTCATGGTCTCGATCAGATCGACCATTCGCTGCTCGGAAGCATCGAGCGCCTGCTCGGATCGCTTCAGGTCGGTAACATCGCGACTGGTGCCCCAGACTCGCTCCAGCTTGCCGTCCTCCACAACTCCCCACTGGCTGCGCACCAGGTGGCGGAGGTTGCCAGAAGCATCACGCCGTTTGATTTCGTGAGTGGTGAAGTCGTAACCGTTGCGGATGGCGTCGAGGTTCGCCTGGTGCATGCTCGGGTCGCTCTGGGGAGCGATATCCTGCAGGCGAGTTCCGATCATTTGTTCCGCCTTCTTCAGGCCGAACATTCCGGCGGCGGCATCGTTGCACTCAGCCACGTAGCCGTACTTATACATGTTGGTAATCTGGTCCTCGGCACTAAGGCGCACGTCGATCGGCTGCTCGAATTCGACCCGCCACATGGCATCCGCATTCTTGGCGATGAAGGCACGATACCTTTCGCTCTGCTCGCGAAGCTCGTCTTCTTCGCGCTTGCGGCTCAACTCCGCGGCGGCGCGGTCGGAAAAAAACTGCAGCATCTCCTTGGCGACGGTGAAGCTGACCATCGGGTGGCGATAGAGCACCATGATCAGTCCAATGGCTCGGCCTTGCGGGTCCAGTAGCGGAAGCCCGAGCAGCGCCTGCGGCTTGACCGCGGAGATCAGCTTGTCGTCTGGGAAGCGGTTTTGCGCGTCCGAGCGGCATTGGCACGGTTTGCCGAACACCAGGCTCGATGACGCGCTGCCTGCCAATTCGAAGTCGAATGTCGCGGGCTTGCCATCCATATAGGCGCCGAGCGTCCGAACACTCTCCATCTGCCCGCCTGCGAATTCGCCGATTAGAACGCAGTCGGCCGCCAGCAATCGGGTCAGGTGTTTGGCAATGGCCTGGAAGAACTCCGCTCCAATCGTCGCCGCCACCTTCCTGGCAATCTGGAACACTCGCCGCGAGCGGTTTTCGCTCTGGTTGGCTTCGGAAGTTCTGCCCTTCAGATTTTTGACCATTGACGTAAGCCGGTATGCCGGGCCGCACACCGAAGGAGACAACGATCACTGGCAGATTACAGGCGTTCGGCCCGGCGTATCATGAGTGATGCGGAAGCCCGTTCCCGGATACAAGAAATTAATTTCTCGATTTATGCCGGAGCACGGCGACGGCGAAAGGCACGCCGGCAGCGGTTAACCGATGGCTGAGGATCTTTTCAGTTTCGGCACGCCGCGTTCGACACTCGCTTCACTGCTGCGCGATCTCGGCAGCGTCAGCGTGAAGGCGGGATTGACGGCGCTCTTCTGCACACGGACCGCCCCGCCGTGTCCCTCAATGATCAGCCGCACCGCGCAAAGCGTCAGTGTGCTCGCCTCCTGCGATCCGCGCCTGGAGAATCCGTTGGAATCCGGCTTCGGCACAGTTGCTCCAGGAGCCACGTGGCTGCCCGCGATTACCACCCGCTTCGGGCGCGCGGTGACATCCAGTTCGATCCGCCCCCAGGGCGGCGAGCAGCGAACTACATTAGCAAGCAGTGCATTCAGCGCCTGCGTGATCTTCGCCGGATCCAGATCGATCGAGGGAACCGCCCCATTTCGCCTGACCGTCAATTGGACGTTCTTCGCCTCCGCAATCGGCTGATAGAAAGCAGCGCTTTGATCGACGAGCCGTATCACGTCGGTGGGGCGAAGACGGAGCCGGGACTTGACAGTTGCAGCCTGCGCGACCTCCAACATATCTTCGATCAATCGCAGCATCAAATCGCTCGAAGATTCGATCGATCGCAGCAGAGTCATTTGCTGGCTGTCGAGCAAGCTGGAAGCGTCTTCTATCAGGCACTGACTGGCGGCCAGAATCCCACTGATCGGGTTGCGCAAATCATGGGCGAGCACTCGGATCAGACGGCTCGGGCCACGTCGGGTGGTTTTCGGTGCCGGCATATGGATATCTCGAAAATCGCGATATTCGAGTGATCTTTCGTTTCCGCGAAGTGGCACGGACTCCGCCACGGAGCGTTCCTGCCAGCTGCCCTGAGGACACCATAACCGCGCCAACCGCTATCGAACTATCACCGTGCCATCGAAGAGTGAGTATACAGATTCCGAGGTCGAACGTGCACTCTATCGAGCCGTATGGCTGGCCGCCGCCAGTCCCCCAGGAGCCCTTGCACACTACCAATACAGTAGCTGCTTAGATCTTATCGCGATCCCCTGCGACGCTTCGATGGTACTTCTGGCGCCAACTAGGTATTTTGCCTAGCATATTATCACGTTACGGCGACTTGCATACAGATATGCTATCCAATCCGCGCAACTACGTCCAATAACGAACATTTCTGCCGTATCTGAACAACCGGCCGGCGCTGGCAATACTCGTCTTAATTCCGTTACAACGAATGGCTATGTATGACAGGATACATTTATGCGCCGCCGGGTACTTAGCCCGCGCGAGTGTATGCAGTCTGGGAATAGCGCGCCATCTGAATGAGGGTGCCCGCGCCCTTGCGGCCGCAATGCTTCATGATGCGGGAACGCAGTTCCATACGGGCTCGCATGAGCCTGGACTTGGCGGCGGGAATGGAGAGTCCCAGCCGGCCAGCCACATCGGGCATCGGCATCTGATCGAGGTCGCGCAGAAGCATCACGTGCCGCAATAGGGGCGGGATTCGAGAAATCTCGCGGCGCAGGAGTTTGACGACCTCCTCCCTGCCTACCTGGTCTTCGGGATCGGCCGACTGGCCCACCAGCTCGATTCTGAGGCTGGAATCGTTGGATTCGTCCAGATATTCGAAGCGCGCATTGCGCGCCTCGCGAATCCGCATCAGACACTGGTTCTCGACAATCCGCCCCAACCATGCCGCAAAGGTACCTTCAGCCCGGAACTGATCGAGCCGCTGGAACGCCTTCCAAAAGGCATTCTGCACCTCATCCTCGGCATCGCTGCGATTGCGGATCATGGTAGTGGCGCGCTTGAGGCAGGTTTTCCGGTGCCGTTCGATCAACTCACCGAATGCCTCCGCGTCCCCGTTTTTTGCCGCCAGGATCAGAGCCTCCTCGCTTGTGAAAGGTCCCACGCCGTCAGCTGGAACTGACTCACCCGAATCGGCGCCGGCCCTTTCGCAGGTTTCTCTAAAATGAAAACTTGACTTCCCCTCTCTGACTAACATGCTTTACGCGAGGGCATGTGAACGTCCACGGCCGTGCCCTTGGATATCGCTGTGGAATCAACAGCTTAAACTGTTATATTCCTGATGATTTCCTGTGAGTTGCTCACATTTGTGCAAAACACCGGGCGGTGGCTGCACACTTTGGTGCAGGCGCCGCGACCGGAAACGCAACCGTCCACCGAGATTTTGCGTCGCGAAAAGTTCCGATCTGAGTTTGACGGGCAACACCGGGCCTCAGCTAACTGGTGAGCAGCGGCGTTGCTGGTACCAGCGGCGTTGGTGTGGAGTGATCCCGCGGCGGTCTGCGCGCACCGAATCATACGATCGGCAGAGCATCGCAGACTTCGCAGTCGATTTACGGGAGGAAGCGGACGGGCCGGTAACGGAACGTCAAAAACAGCGATGGAATTCCTTCGAGCGGTTGCAACCTAACTTGCGCCGTACTTGAGAGCCTTCAGTTTGTCGCCGTAAACTCCGTATTTTTCCAAACGATAGGCCAGCGCACGCCGGCTCATGCCGAGTTGGCGCGCGGCATGGGTCTGATTGCCGCCGCACTGCTTGAGCGCCTGGAGGATCATCTGCTTCTCCATTGCCTCCAGGCTCATGCTGTGCTCCGACAGAGTGAAGGTGGTGCCCTCACCACTCTCGAGCGGGCTTGGATGGAGAAAATCGGGAAGGTCCGCGGCAGTCAGTTCGGATCCCCTTGCCAGCAGAACCATGCGCTCCACGGCATTTTCCAGTTCGCGCACATTGCCCGGCCAGTTGTATTCCACGAAATAGTTCATTAACTCCTGCTTCATCGCCAGCTCCTGCCGTCCATACTTCGCGCGGCTTCTGACGAAGAAATGCTGCACCAGATTTTCGATATCGCCGGTTCGTTCGCGCAGCGCCGGCAGCTTGATGGGGACCACCAAAAGCCGGTAATACAGGTCTTCGCGAAAAGAGCCCTGCTTCACCATCGTGGCCAGGTTCCGATGGGTGGCAGCGATAATCCGTACGTCCACCTTCGTGGCGGTGGTGGCGCCGATCTTCTCAATCTCGCGCTCCTGAATCAGGCGCAGGATGCGCACCTGAAGATCGAGAGGCATCTCGCCGATTTCGTCCAGGAGAACGGTGCCGCCGTCCGCCGTCTCCACTTTACCTTTCTTATGCGTAAGTGCGCCGGTGAACGATCCCCTGACGTGTCCGAAAAGTTCCGACTCCAGCAGCTCCCGCGGAATGGCGCCGCAGTTAATGGTGACGAAGGGGCGGTCGCGCCGGTTGCTGCGCAGGTGAATGGCTTTCGCCACCAGCTCCTTGCCGGTGCCGGTCTCGCCGGAAATCAGCAGCGTGGCATCGGTGGCGGCCATGCGCGCGGCCACGTCGAGCGCCGCCAGGAAGGGCTCGGACGAACCGATGATCTCCTCGAATCCATACTTTCGATCGAGCGCGCTGCGGAGGCACTGAACCTCCTGCAGCAGGCGCTGGTGCCCCAGCGCCCGCTTTACGATCGCCTTCAGTTCATACGGGTGGATCGGCTTGGCGATGTAATCGTAAGCCCCGGCCTTCATGGCTTCCACCGCGGTCTTCACAGTTCCGAACGCGGTCACGACGACCACCGCCGTCTCCGGATACTCCACGCGAATGCGCTTGAGCAGATCCATCCCGGAGATGCCGGGAAGGTGCAGATCTACGATGGCGAGCTGGTGCAGCGATTCTTCAAGGAGAGGGATGGCCAATTCGGCCGAAAGGGCTGAGCTGGTCTCATAACCCTCGCGTTCCAATTGCACCTGAGTAATCTGCCTCAGGCCGTCATCGTCCTCTACGATCAGTATCCGGTCCTTTGACATAAAGGCGCTTTTCCAGGTCTTTGATTTTTACACTCTACCGGAGAAGGCAGTCCGGGTCCAGTTTAAATTCGGCCACTTGCTTCCCGCTCCGTTCATAAGCCTGCGGAAAGCGGCCGGGTCAATCATTCTACCGTTTCGTTCACGCTGGATCATGCAGAGTCCGGACATTCAGGGCCGCCGCCGTACGGAAACCAACAACTCGAAGAATTCACCGGGCGGGTACGGCGCCGAAGCCCTGCGGATCACCGTGACCGTTGTGGTGGCCACACCACTCGTGCGATTGTCTGAAGCGGTGGCCGTGATCTTTACCGCCTTGCGCTGCTCGGTATGCACGGACGGATCGAACCCGACTCCGGTGGAATCGAACTGGCTGTCGCGCACTGTGCCTTCCGATGCGGAGAAGACAGGCGCCTCAATCGGGCCGCCGCATTGTCCCTCGAAGGCGGCCACCAGCGTCGACTGCTCGCCCTCGTAGATCTCCGCGGGATTGGCTTGCACAGCGCCGGCCGGCGGCCGGTATTCCAGAACCGTAATCTGCGCCTCCGCAGACGCCGGGCGATACGGCGCCCCGCTCCCAGTGACGGCGATGCGGTAGGCTCCCGGCTCGAGTCCGCTGCCGCCGAACTGCAACTGCGTATCCTGGCTGACGGGCTGCCCGTTCAGCAACCAACGATATTGCACACCTGCCCGATTGGAACCGGTCACCGGCGTGAGCGAAACCGTCTCGCCCTGGCAGATCTCGGTACGTTCGGCATGCAGCTGGAGTGACAGCTCGATACTGGAGCAGGGAGCGGCAGAACCATCAGGGCACATTCGGGTGGCCTTCCCCTGCAGCGCCGGCCTTTCGCCGCCGAACAGAAAGACCGCGCCCGCCGACGCCCGCAGATTGTTCTGATTTCGTACATCGAACACGGGATTGCGCTGGCGCGTCAGGAAGTAACTTACTTCGGCCGGCCGAATGGAAATGCGCCTGCCGACATTGACGTTGAAACCGCCGCCGGCGAGCATGGCAAACCCTGTTTCCGCGTCGGCGAACCGCGCGGCTGCGCTTGTCCGAATAGCTCCAACCAGCGCCTGGACGTACGGGCTGACGGTCTTCTTCTTGCGAATGGAGACGCGCGGACCGGCCTGGAAATTGGCCGAATTGCTGTCGATGGCGATTCCGCCCGCCTTACCGGCATGATAGACACCGACGTCGCCCACCAATCCGACCCGCGGATTGAAGTTATAGATGAACTGAGCGGTGCCGCCATTAGCGTTGAAATCCGGAAAGTCTCCGGCGGGCCTGAAGCGGATGTACGAATATCCGAGGTAAGTCTCAAACCTGGGGACGGGCTGCGACGACGCCGGGACGCCGGCGGTCAGCAACAACACGAGTCCTGTCGCTGCGCGCTTCCTCATAAAGACTGTCCCTCAGGGCCGGTTTCAGGTAGCTCGATGAACTCGCCTGCCTCTGGATTCAATGTTTTCTCCGCTTTCCGCATACGGCCTCAAGGCCGCAACTCGCCCAGCATCGCCTTGGCATTCTCGCGTTCCCGATCGTCCTGCGGCGCTGCCCGGAGATAATCCTGGACGTGGCGGGCTGCTTCGTCGCGTTTGCCGCGCCGCACCAGGAGCTGCGCGGCTACCAGATGCGCGCGCGGAACTTCGCCGGCCGATCGCTCCAGGTTGTCGAGCACTTCGTCGCTATCGCCAGAGGTCATCAGCAGGCTGGTCGCAAGTATAAAGTGCAGCGTCCCGGAGGCCGGCATCACACGCAAAGCGGTGCGCGCTGCGTCCGACGCTTCGTCGAAGCGGCGCAGCTTGGCCAGCACGATGCTCACGTTGGAGAGCGCCATGCCATGGTCAGGCACTACCGCGACGGCCTTCCGGTAGTCTTCCAACGCATGTTCGAAATCTCCCTGCTTCGCCTCCATCGCGCCCAGCTCATTGAAGGCGTCGGCATACTCGGGATCGATCGACGCGGCCTGCCGGAAGAAGTCGGCCGCCGCCTGGTATCGTCCCTTACTCTCGGCCTGCGCACCCTTATCGAAGGCCTTGCGGGCCGGGGCCGGCACCTTATGGGAGAGCTGCCGCATTGAGATAGTGCCGTTCGCGGAACGGTTGGCGGAAGTGGAATCGGGGAGCCGGACGGACAGCGACTGATTGGAGCCCGTCAGTATCACCGTCTCCTGGTGCAGGACCACCCCGCCCGACGTGACTACGCTCAGCTCAAAAGTGCCGCGAGGCGTGGAGCGAAATTCGAAACTTCCGTCCGGACCGACACGCGCGCTTTCGGACGCCACCACACCGTTGCCGGAGAGTTCCACAGTTAGCGAGCTCCCTCCCGGCGGCAGGGGAAAGACCTCGCCGCGAACGCGCGAGTTTGCACCGAAATCGGCTCCTTGCGGCAGCAGCGCGGCTGCAGCCAACACACCGATACCGATCGCGCGAAAGCAGCTGTTCATATTATTCCCCCCAAAAGTGCGGCCCGGTTGCGGGCGGCCTGACTGTGGAGATGAGAGCTTCTTTGAGGCGTCGCAGTTCTTGGGGTTTCGGGACGCCGCAGCGTGCCCACGCGCGGCGAGTGTTCGGTTGGAAACTGGCGGACCGCGGCAATTTGAATCACGTTAAAGAGGACCGCGTCAAGCCCAGCATTGGGGTCCTACTGGTTGGCGCGCTTGGAGGAAATCGAGGAAGTGATCCATGGCAGCAGTCGTTTTGCCTCCCCCGCCGGCGCACCGTTCGGCGCGCACGGAATCCAGGTTCGCCTTACGGCTACTGGAGCCCAGAGTCCGCATTCTTTCGGTCAGCGCGCATCTGGCCGATCACAGGGCGCTCGAGCAAATGATCGACAGTTCCCGGTGGCAGATCGTTCGCGCCAGAACATGCGGCGAGGCGGTGCGGGAATTGTGGACGCATGGCGCGCGTGTCGTCTTCTCGGAGCGCACGCTGCCGGATGGCGAGTGGAGCGACATACTCGAACGGATCGCGGATCTGGACGAACCGCCCCGCTTCGTCGTCGTATCGCAACTCACCGACGAATCCCTCTGGTTCGAAGTGCTCCAGCTCGGTGGCTACGATGTTCTGTCGAAACCGTTGGTCGAAGATGAAGTACGGAGCGTGCTCGGCTCGGTGCCGGCGCGTTCTGTGCGTCCGGTCCGGCGCGCCGCTCGCCTCTTTGTGGTGCGTACCAGGACGGAGTTTTGAAATCGTAGAACCGGGATCCGGCCCAGCGCATCTTCTCTACAGGCCATCCCATGAGAACTCTCGGAATTGCTGCGGCGACGCTTCTTTGCGCGTCGATGTTCGGAGATGACGCTCACCTCTCGCCGCGGTTTCGCACCGTCTATATCCTCTCGATGTCCAACGCGCTTGACCAGCACCTGGCCAGCCGGTTGTCGATCGGACACGTGCTCTGGGTGGTGCTGGACCCGGCCGGCGCGGATGCGGTGCTGACGGACTCGCTCGACGAAGCGTTCTGGACCTGGCTGCAGCGGACCTACCCGGGGGCCAATGGCTCTGCGTTCGGCGACCGTCCCCGGTCCACCCTTCATGACACGCCGCCGAGCGCGCCTTACCGCGGCACGATCTTTCTAGTGGACCCGCGCAAGCGGCTGGTTCTCTGGTCGGCGTACGAGCTTCCGAAAGACGTGACGCCGGCGGACATGGATCGCGCCGCCATCCGCATTACGAACCAGTTGAAGACGGCGTTCGGCAGAAGGTGAGAGCCGGCGCGCGCTCAATCCGAGGCGGCCTCGGCAACCTCGGGCAGGCCGGCGCCAGGCATCGAGTTCCGCAAGACTTCCAGCAACTCGGCGATTCGATACGGCTTCCGAAGAAAGATCACTCCGGGTTCCACCGGATGGCTGAAGGCTTCCGGCATGGTGCCGGTAAACACCGCCGGCACGCCCCTCCTCAACCGGCGCATTTGGCGGAGTGTCTCGAAGCCGGAACCGCCGCGCATCGGGACATCGAGCACCACCACGTCGATCTCTCTGGCATGATCGCGGAAGATGTCCAGCGCCGAACGGTCGTCTGCCGCAGACAACATGGAGAAGCCCCGCCGGCGCAGTGCCTTGGCCACCGAGATTCGCAGGTGGTCTTCCTTTTCCACCAGCAGCACCGTCCTCGAACCGCTGTTCACGGAGTCGGGGGCGATGGCGGGAGCGATACGGGGCACGCGCCCAACCAGACCGCCGGCAGTGGGCAGCAGTACCTCGAAGGTGGTGCCATGGCCCAGCGCGCTGGTCACATTGACCACGCCGCCATGGGAGCGCACGATGCCCTGCACCGTCGCCAGACCCATGCCGTGACCTCGGGCTTTGGTGGTGAAGGAGCGCTCGAAGACGCGACGCCGGGCTTCCTCCGTCATGCCGCTGCCGGTATCGGCGATCTCGAGGCGCACATAGTCGCCCTCGGCCGGCCCCACTGCCGGGTTGCCGGAAGTCTCATCCGTTACCGTCGCCCTCGAAGTGGCGATGCGGATGGTTCCGTCCTTATCGCCGATGGCCTCGGACGCGTTGATGACCAGGTTCATCACCACCTGGCGGATTTGCGTGGTATTGGCCAGTACGGCGGGAAGGTCGCTCGCCAAATCCGTTCCCAGGCGGGCGTGCTTGGAAATCGAGACTCGCAGCAACTCCATCATCTCGTCGATGACACGGGACACATTGACGGGCTCCAGAGTCGCCTTGTCCTCACCCGAATAAACCATGAGCTCGCGGACGATCTCGCCGGCGCGCGACGCCACTCCGCGGAGGCGGTGAATCGCGGCCTCCGGGCTCCCGTCGCCGGCAATTTCCATCTCCACCAGTTCGGCCTGAACCTGGATCGCGCTCATCAGGTTGTTCAGGTCATGGGCGATCCCACCGACCAACAGGCGCATGCCCTCCAGCTTCTGTCTGTCGAACGCATCGCCCTGTGCGAGCTTCAGGTCCGTGATGTCGATGCAGGATGCAATGTAGCCGGCAAACACGCCGTCCGCCGACCAGCGCGGCACACCGCTGCAGGCGATCCAGCGGTACTCTCCATCGGCACGGCGAAGTCGATACTCGAGATGGCAGTTGCGATGCGCGTCGAAGCATGCCGAATAGGCGCTCACGGCACGCTCCACGTCGTCGGGGTGGAGTCCCTCGGTCCAGCCGTTCCCCAGTTCCTGATCCAGTCTCCGGCCGGTAAACGCCAGCCAAGCGTGGTTGAAGTAAGTGGCGAGCTGGTCCGGTCCGGAGGCGCAAATCATCATGGGCGCGGCATCGGCCATGTTGCGAAACCGCTCTTCCGTACGGGCCTCGGCCGCCTCCGCCAAGCGGGCGCGCGTCGTATCGGAGACTACGCCGATGTACCGTTCCGCCTCGCCCGAACGGTCGAAGAATCCCCGAACGACTGAATGTAGATGAACGATTCTGCCGTCGGGCCGCAACAGGCGGTAATCGTGTTCGCAGGTATCGTAATCCCGCGTCAGTCCCTGGATCCGCCGCAGGAATCCCTCGCGGTCGTCGGGATGGACGCGCTCGATGCAATCGGCCCATTTGCCGCGGGTGCCGTCGCTCGCCAGACCGATGAAGTCGGCGCCATCGGAAGAGTAAGTCACGTCACCGGTCCGCGGACTCCACTCGAACGCGCACGTTCGCCCCACCTGCATCGCAAGCAGAGTGAGGGCCTCGCTTTTTCGCATCGCGGCTTCGAGGCGGCGCCGCTCTCCCGCTTCGGTCAATAAGCGGTCGAGCGCCGTATGCAGATCCGCGGCGGTGCGCATCAGCCGCTCTTCTGTGTCCAACCGCACGCGGGCCAGGTGCGCGTGGGTCTTTACACGCACCAATAATTCCGCGCTATTCGTTTCGTTGCCGATGAAATCGACGGCGCCCAGTGCGAGCCCCTGAATGCGCTCCTCCACTGTTGCAGAGGTGCTGGTAAAGATGACCGGAATATCACGGGCAGCCCCGTTCGCCCGGAGCAAACGGAAGACTTCGAAACCGCCGATGTCCGGCAACCCAACGCACAACAGGATCAGGCAGGGCGACCGCGCGTCTACGGCGGCCAAAGCCTGCTCACCGCTGTATGCCGCGTCCACTGCATAGCCGGCCGCAGCCAGCACTTCTGAAAAACCCCTCAGACGCTCGCGGTCGGGATCGACGAGAAGGAGAGTTCGGCCGTCCGATTTCATACCAGCGGTCTTCGCATGCAGTGATTTGCCTCTCGTGTTCGATGCAACGCACCGCGTTGCGGCTCAATACTTTTCACCTGGTGAAGGACGGATGGAGTTTTACGGATGTCAGAGCAAACGTTCTGCTGCAGCCGTAACGAGTCCCCGATTCGGCGAATTCCGCCCGTAACACGGGCGCGGAGAACCATATAAATGGGACGAATCGAAAAACGTCCGCATCCAGGACAATGTGAACGAAGATCTAACATCCGCGCAAGAACCGAATGAAGGGGAGTCGCCGGAGGTCCATGGCCTGCCCGAAGGAGTAACTTCGGCAGATATCTGGAATGCGGTGGAATCCATCCGCCGCAGCCCCGGTATGAGCGGCTGCAACCGCCTGACTCAGCTTCTCGACTTCGTGGTGGCTTCCACCTTGCGGGGAGAGGCCACGCACCTGAAGGAGACCACCATCGGGGTTTACGTATTCGGACGAAGCCCGGATTACGACCCAAAGGTGGACACCATCGTTCGCAGCCAGGCCTGGCGCCTGCGCGCCAAGCTCCGGAAGTATTACGAGTCGGAGGGCGCGAACGCTCCCATCGTCATCGAAATTCCGATCGGCCACTACATCCCGGTCTTTCACGTGCGCACGGCACTCGAAACGTGCCGGTGAGACCGTGGCCAATGATTCATAACGGTCCCTCCTTAAAAACCCGCAAATATACCTTCATAAATCCCGCAAGTGTCCCAACTGCTTGGGAGCTGTCTGAGCGCCTCAGCGGCCCGGTCGCAATGTCCGGGCGCCGACCGGTTCAGCCCGAACCGGGGAGACTGACGCTAGTCGATGTTCAAGCGTGAAGCGCTGCGCTTCGCTTTGCTGGCCGCGGCCGCATTGCCGGCCGCCGCTCAGGATACGCGGCGGGAGTTCCGGCCCGAGTTCAACCTTTACATGCAGGCGGACGATCGGACCAGAGTCCTGTTTCGCGGCGATCTGCAGCAGGGCGAGAACGTGAATTACTCACAAGGTAGCGTTCTCGCAGCGGTCGACTTCGCGCTCCGTCCTCTCTTCCGGCGGGATTTAAGGCAGCGTGGGAATGTATTCCGCAGCCGCTATCTCAGCTTCCGTATCGGGTATCAATACCGTGGCAGCTTCGTGACTGGAGGTTCCGCTCCCGAACACCGCGGCATCGCGGAGTTAACGGGCCGATATCCGCTGCCGGGCCATATCGTGATCATCGACCGCAATCGCGGCGATTTCCGGTTCGTGAAAGGCCAGGCCTACTCGTCGCGCTATCGCAATCGTCTGTGGGTCGAGCGCGATTTGAAGGTGCGGGGGATCGTGTTCACACCGTACATCTTCGGCGAACTCTTCTTCGATACGCGGTTCGACGCCTGGAGCACTCGCCGTTTCGCCTTGGGAGGGCAGATTCAGACCGGCCCGCACGTCGTGCTGGAGCCGTATGCGATGCGGCAGGTGAACACCCGAAGCACGCCCCGCCTGACAGAGGCTCTGGGATTCAAGCTCAACCTCTTCTTCTGACGGGGCGTGAACGGAATCAATTAACCGGAGCGAAATATCCGCTGCGGAAGGAGACCCGCAAGGGCGGGCCGCCCTTGGCGCGCACGAGCTTCACCTGGACGCGATGATACTTTCCGTCGCGCATTCCCGCCGTAGGAACATACCCCAGGACATACTGATTGCGCAGCGCAGCGCTCACCCGCACAGCGATGCCGGGCAGTTCGTCCGGATCGCCGACCTCGAACAGTTGCCCGCCGGTCTGCTGGGCGATATTCGCGAGCAGCGCCGCGCCTTCGGCCTCCTCGGGCGACCGCATCCGGAAGGCGAGCGGCTCCATAATGCCGATGGAATAGACCTGGACGTCCATCTCGCGCAATCGCGCCTTGATCTCCTTGGTTGTATAGCGGCTGTTGTTGTCGCCACCATCGGAGAGGATCAGGATGGCCTTGCGGCTGTGTTTCGCATGCCGCATCTCGTTGAGCGAGAGAGCGATCGCATCCAGCAGCGCGGTGCGCCCCTTGGATCCGATGAACATCAGGCGATTCTGAATCTCTTCGATGCGGTCGGTGAACCCTTGCAGGAGCAGGGCCCGGTCGTTCACCTGCACCAGCGAGAATTCGTCCGCCGGATTGGCGGTTTTGAGAAACTGCATGACCCCCGCTTGGGCCTTCTTGAGCTTGGGCCCCATGCTGCCGCTGGAATCGAACACGAGGCCGACGGAGACCGGAACGTCCTCCGCGGTAAAGTGCGAAATCGTCTGTTCGGACCGGTCATCCAAAAGACGGAAATGCTCGCGCTCGAGACCGGTCACGGGCCGGTCCGCCGCGTCTGTGACGAGGACCGGTATCAGCACCAGATTTGCATCCACGCGCAGATTTGGGGCAGCGCGGTCCGCGCTGCCAGTAGCGGCGGATGGCGGCGGCGTTCGCGGCTGAATAATTACATTAGGCTCCTGGGCCGGAAGAATCAGGACAATAGAAAGTGGAATAAGACGACGCGCAAAACTGAGATTGCACCCCATATCGCCGTTGATGCGGCGGACCGCTATTGGGAGCACTTCTTGAGGCTGCCAGGTGGTTTAACCACCGCCCGAGGTCTCACCGAAGTTAGACGGCGCGCAAGTAGCCGGAGAGTGACTTATCGGCCCATCGGAGCAACGAACTGGTGACGCGGTTTTCGTCTCCCCAAGATGTGCAGCGGCTCGCACCACGCGGAATCTCCCATAGCAAGAGGGTGACTCAGGGGCGCGGGAGGCGAGGTAGCGGAAATGGTGCCATTGAATTCGATTATCGCCGTTTACGAGACCCAGCGGGATGCCGAAACCGGAGTGCGAGACTTGCAGCTTGCGGGTTCCGACTTAAAGAAGGTGTCGATCCTCGGCAGAGAGCACGAATCCGTGGAACACGTGGCCGGCATCTACAACATCGGCGGCCGCATGAAATACTGGGGCGCCCGCGGGAGCTTTTGGAACGAGCTGTGGCGATTGCTGGCTGGGGCCGCGGCGTTCGCCATTCCCGGTATCGGCCGCGTGCTGATCGCCGGACCCCTGACGGTCTGGGTGGTCACCGCGCTCGAAGATCCGGCGGCCGAGTCACTGAGCGCCGTGGGCGCGGGCCTGCACACGATCAGCGTCCCGAGAGCGAGCATCCGCCGCTACGAATCGGCCATCAAGATGCACAAACTGCTTCTGATCGCGCATGGCAGCGTGCAGGAGATTTTGAAGTCGCGGGACGTTCTCCGCGGCAGCCGCCCGGAAGAGATCGACGTCCACTTCGTAGATGAGGAAACTCGCAGCGCGGCTTAGGAATGTATCAACGGACGCGCGCGAGCGACCTGCTGCCGGACGTGACATACTCGGTCCGGCCGCCGTCGCCGGTCATGACATACTCCGCGCCGCCTTCCGCGGCGTAGCGCGTTTCCGATCGCTTGACGAGCGCTACCTCGCCGCCATTGGTGCGCTTCAGAAACAGCTTGCCCTCGCGTCCTACGATTTCGATGGATTGATCGCCATTGCGATAGACGCCGGCGTGGCGGGCTGCGTCCTGCGGCGTGACCGCGAGCGATTTCAACGCCGGTGTGCGACGTTCCTGGAGCGGCAGGAGCAACTCCATGGCCTTGTCGAGGGTGGCGGGCAGGGTGGCGCCACTGCGGTTCGTCTCGATGATTACTGCCACCCGCCGCTCCGGCGCCATGCGGATGAACGAGCCGTAGCCCATACGCGATCCGCCGTGCTCCAGCACGTGGACCCCGCGGTACTCGCGAATGCTCAATCCATAGCCATAGGATTCGTCGGACCCGGGATAGCGGGCGTGCGGCGCGGAGAGCAATGCGATCGTTTTGGGATCGATCAGGCGTTTACCCTCGAGCGTGCCGTCGCCGAGGAACGCGATCACGAAGCGCGTCAGGTCGTCGACGTTCGAAAAGATGGAGCCGGCCGGCCAGGATGCGGCATTGTCCGCGGCCGGGCGCGCCACGCGCGGCGCGGATGTTCCCGCTGCGTCGTGGCCCTGCGCCAGCGGCCAGGTCATAGCCAGCAGCGGACGCAGCGTGGTGTGCTGCATCCCGAGCGGCTGGAACAGACGCGCGTCCATGGCGTCGGCATACGGCTTCCCGCTCAGCACCTCGACCAGGTATCCAGCCAGCCAATAACCGGGATTCGAATACGAGAAGATTTTGCCGGGCGCCGTAAACAACCAGTCGTCGGTCCAGGAGCGGATGCCCGCGCCCAAAGCCGAATCGTCGTGGGAGCCGTACATGGGCGCCTCATCGTGAATCCCGGCGGTATGGCTGAGAAGCTGACCGGCGGTGACCCGCGAAAGGCGCGGCGGCAGTCCTGCGATGTACTTGCCGATGGGCGCGTCGAGATCGATGCGGCCTTCCACCGCGAGACCGGCCAGCGCGGCGGCGGTAAACATCTTTGTAGTAGAGCCCAAACGGAAGACCATGTCCGGGCGCACCGGCTCGTTGGTCTCGACGTTGGCGATACCCACGCCTTTTGCCCATACGACGCGATCGCCGCGCACGAGCGCGATGGACGCGCCGGGTACGTGCAGCCGTGCCAGTTCGTCGCGGGCGGATTGCTCGAGTGCGGTGAAGTCCTGCGCGAAAGCGCGGACGGATAGCAGGGCGATCCACAAGTAGCGCACACGGGCATTATCGCCGATTCGTGGAAAGGGCTAAGGTATTAAGAGCATGAAGCCGCTGCTGCTGTTCCTGCTGACGCTGGGCTGTGCCGCTCAGACGCCATTCCGCGTGGATGTCCATCTGGTGAACGTGGGCTTCTCGGTGCGGGATGCCGCCGGCAAAATGGTGGACAACCTGGGTGCGGACGATTTCGAAGTGCTGGAGGACGGCGCACCGCAGAAGATCGCGTTCTTCGCGCGCAGCACCGATGTGGCGCTGAATCTGGGGCTGGTAGTGGACGTGAGCGGCAGCCAGGAGCCCTTCGTGCGGTCGCACCAGAAGGACCTGAAGATCTTTCTCGACCGCTTCCTGACGCCGCGCGACCAGGCATT
>Ga0126381_100003551_pt1 | contig 16906 bp, 28 predicted proteins | sample PanSoiMetPlot_28_FD_96465 | JGI IMG/M metagenome (GOLD analysis project Ga0126381, IMG submission 96465) | Tropical forest soil microbial communities from Panama - MetaG Plot_28 | ecosystem: Environmental > Terrestrial > Soil > Tropical forest > Bulk soil | place: Panama | collected 2016-02-17 | reverse complement strand
TGTATGCTACTCCTTTGTTGCTGCTTTATCTAGTAAATCACTGATATATTGTTGTCAAGATGTTGCAATAGTTACCCCACAAAAAATTTTGGGTCTGAGTTTGTGAGTGTAAGGCTTTGGAATCCGGGAGAGGGGGGAGGGGTCGAGCGATACCCGAGTTTCAGTATTGTAGTACCTAAAAGGAGGGTCCAGCGCGCCACCAGGGCCGCCGAAAGCGCTGCAGCCGACGCCGCTAACCCGCTGCAATCACTAAGGAATCTAATAGAAGCGCAGAGGCCGCTATGGCTACTAATACTACTAATAGCGCCTCGTATTAGTTGTTTGGTTAGTTTGCGGTTAAGCGCAATGCTTTGAAAACATTGAAGAATCCCATTAGAAATTTTTTATATAATATAATAATTGTAGGTATCTATATATATTATAATAATAGCAAACACATTTATATTCTTTGAAAAATATTCAGATCGTAAATCCAGTTCTTAGACCCCCCTATTGACTATGGGGTCTGATTTCGCGTATTTCTTTAATAGTTCAAACCTTTTCAAGGAGCTAGCATGTCAAACGAAACCACTAGCAACACCTTACTTCAACTTAGTTTATGTTCTTTCGAGAATAAACGCGAATTTCACGCCTGGTGCGTCGCTGTCGCCTGGCCGGCCTTCTACAAACGTGCCGACGAACGCGCCGGCAGGGATCGCGCTAAGAGACTGAAAAACAACCCATTTAGCAACGACAGATCACCTTACAGAAGCCACGCGGGCGGGCCGCGAATGACCTACAAGCAGCTGGATCGTCACGCGGCAGCAGGTATCAACGTCGTAGAAGCGGCCACCGGGCGCGAAATGCGATACAGCCCGGCCTCCAACCGCTGGATTCCGGTTTGACGCACCAGCGACCGCCTATCGAAGCTGGCGAGGCTATCCACCAGACAACGAAAATCGGCCGGACGAGCGCACTGCCCTTCCGGCCGATTACTTTATGAACGACTGTTAATGTACCTGGTGCGCGTGAAACCCTCGCAATCGACTTAGGTCCGGTTACCCTTTCGAAGGCCGGAAGGGTTGCGCCAGCAATGCGGCCATGTCGTCGTTGTCCTTGCGCTCTTGACGGCTTGGCGTCTTGGCGGCGACCGCTTTGAGCAGTTCACCGTCGGACATCTCGTTGAGAAGGAATATGGCCTTCTCCTTGAGCATTGCGCCACCGCCCGAACCGTCGATTACTGACGATCCGAACCGCGTGACGATCTGCGAGGTGTTGCCACCGTTGCGCACCGACCGGTTATGATCCGCCCAACGCGTGACCGCTTGCAGGGCAGCCCAGCCCGTGCGCGGCTCCAGGCCTTCGCGCCTGGTGCCGACATGGTAGGCGCCTACAAGTTCGTCGAACTTGTTCGACGCGCGTTTGCTCATCTCGTCTCGCGTTGCCTTGGGATCGATATCGAGCGTCAGCTTGAAGAAATTCGACAGCTCTTTGTCGGTCAAGTGCTGCGCGGCCATTGCATCGCCCAACGCCTTGAAGCGGTCGAACGACTGCGCCAGTTTTGCCAGCTCCTTGCCGACGGCGTCGGCATTGAATTTGGTGCTGTGGCGAGTGCGGACCATGCCGCCTTCGCGTTCGCCCAGTGCCGCTTCTATCGTGTTCTGACAGATCGCCCTGGTAACACATGCCCGGTTGATCGTCGAACCCGTGCCGTCGAATGTGGTGGTCATCAAGAGACGTCTTGTGTGTCTCTCGCCGGCAACCGTTCCGGACCCGTTGCCGTCGTCGTAGACGGCCGTTGCCCAAATCATCGCCCCGCCCCACATCGTGCCCGCAACGTCAAGCTTGAACCGCGGATCAACACCTACGTACTGTTCGAACCAACGGAACAGATCAGCAGGCTGCACCAGCTCATAGCGTTCGCTGACGGCGTTTGGCGACAAGACGTTGCCGTTGTCGTTGCGGACTATGAAATAGCGCTCGTTGACACGCTGCGCCCACCCATCGCCACCCATCGGCTTCCAGCCTTGCGAGCCGAAACCGTTGCCTAGCGTGGACATATCCGCAAGCGCTGGCACTTTCACTGCTTCCCAGTTGTTGCCACTTTCGCGGCGCCAATCGTCGATAGACCAACCCGGCTGCACTGCCGTGCCAACTCGATGCCAGATTGCGTCACGGGAACCGGTGAAAACCATCGTGGTAGGAATTGCACCCATAACTCTACACTCCTAAGTCCAGCTTCCATCTGGAAGCCTGATCGCAGCGACAGCGCTGCAGTGTGCGCGCCATGCCCGGACCTGCCCGAAGGGAGGAGCGTCGGGGCGTCGCGGTGCGCTAGGCGCGCACGCTGCAAAGCTGCCGTTGCGAGGGTTTCACGATGTCAAAGAACCTGTCCGACTAGGGAGCCGAACAGGCTGAACATAGCGAACCTGGCGAACAGTGTCAACGCCTATTTATAAACCGTAGGCGCGCCTCTGTAAGAACGGCGAAGCGAAATCCCATTGCCTGGTAGCTAAAGTTGTCGCCTTGGTCGTGCGCGGCGAACAGCTGCTCGGTCGTGATGTCCAAGAGCATGTCGAGCAACCCAGTTATGTCACGGCGATTAAGGATCGCACGCAATGCTTCCGCGTCTTTCAGCTTGTCATTCATTAGGGTGTCTCCTATTAATTGCTAACAGTTCACAATGCGCCGAATGCGGTTATTTGGCAAGTGCGAAATGGTTGACACCATTCGCCGGGTTCGCCATACTGCTGTGGTCAACAAAGGAGGATAGAATGACAAGCTCCGAAGCGCTAGCAATGATCCACAAAGTGCTGGACGGAAACGAGTGGTCGTCCGATACGCTTGACGAAATTGCTGACATCGTGCGCGCTGCCGGTTACACGATCAACGACTGCAACGAGGAACAGGACCAATGAAATATTTCCTCATCATGCACGGCATGCGCGGATGCTATATGCCCGACAGTGATCCTTTCATTGTCGCGGTCAAAACGCGTAGAGAACTGCGCGCCATCGTCAAAGCCGAATGCGATCAAATCGACTCCGGCAAAACGATCGGGTTCTCGAAAGACAAGATCAGCGCATTCGTTGCCGAGTGCTGGCGCGAAGCGCACAAGAAAGCGCCGGCAGTGCTACCCTATTGCCTGCCTTACAAGGAACCCGGGCAGAGCTGTTTCTATAACGGCGTCCATGTCAGCATCGCCACCAGAGCTGAATTCAAGGAACAGGGTAAGAACGACGCGGACGAAAGTTACGGACGCTGAACAAAGCAGGGAACCGTCAACGGTATCGGGGAAAGGACAGCACAATGTATATATTCACCGCGTCCGGCTACTATGTGGGAACAGAACAGCGTTGCAGGCGTGGCGCTTTCCTGCTGTTGCTGCAGCCGAGGATCGCAGAGGGCGAATGCGCTGATCGCGGCGAACGCATGCGTCGCGAAACAGGTCCCTCTAACACCTATGCGTGTGTCAGAAAGGTTGCTTTGCAGCAGTGCGGGCATTTTATGATGGGTCGTGTCAACCTATGCGGGACCTGGCACACAGTGTCGGGAGGATACGGCAATGACGGACTACCAATGGACATCGAGAAATTGCCCAAGGATGCTAAGCTGCTTCCGGCGGAGCTGTATGAAGCTTGGAAGCACGGCAAGGGTTGGAATGGTCCGGGCAATGAGGCGAGAGCGCTGCGGCAATGGGCACGTGAAACCTTCTGCGCCCCGCGAGCCTGACTATCACGCCACCAGGCTGGCGCCGCTTGTCTACCACATAGACGGCGCTGGCTTCTGCTGGTTTTCTTACGTGGTCTATCCGAGGAGTGCACGGCAATGCGCACGGTAACCAGAACGACTTTCGGAACACCCTATTTCGTAAACCGCGCAGCTGCGATCAGCTACTACAAGTCACAAGCCTACGACGACGCTGCGGCGGCCGTTGACGCCATGCTTGCCGCGGGGGAAATCCATCTAGGTGTCCCGCCAAACGTCAATCTGTTCGACCTTGTCCTGCTTGACAGTGGGCGCCGCTGGGGAATCAGGATAGAAGCTGCTTGACATAGTGTCGGGAACCGTACAAATGTGGCGAACAGGGTTACAGCTATGCGTGTGACCCTTATTGTCTTACTGTTCACAGCCTGTCTGCTCTACCAGAGCAGCTGCACAATCTCGTTGAGTCCGATCCATGTCCCGCACGTCTCGCGTTTCTCCCTGGCTGCTCCCTGTCGACCCGGCACCGCTGACACCAACGCAGGCGTTGGACACGGTAGACGTTGTAGCGCAGGACATCCTTGACCACATTGGCGACTTTCCCACGGGCGTCGCTGTCAATGCCCTGGTGCGCGCGCTGGCTGCTCTGTCGATGCAGGGCATTGCGCCGGACCAACGCAGAACAGCTACCCATTTCATACTGAAAAGCCTGCAAGTCCAGATGGCGCTGCAAGCGGCACCGCAAGGGAACCCGCATGCCTGAGCCTATCGGAATTGATTTCGAGACCTATTTCGATGACGATTACACTCTCAAAAAGTTAACTACTGAGGAGTATATACGATCCAATTATTTCGATCCATTTGGCGCGGCTGTTCTGGAGCAATCGGATTGCACCTGGGAATCTCCGGTGGGGCTCCATGAGCGTTGCGAGGTGTGGAAACGGCGCCAACAGGCCGGCGAGCAGTTTGTCTTTTACGCGCACCATGCTCATTTCGACGGCTTGATCCTCTCACACCACTTTGATTTCTTTCCCGATTTCTGGATGGACACCTTGTCGATGGGCAGGGTCTGCTTCGACTCCGGCGTGAAGCTTGGCCTCGAGGACCTGGCCGCCCGGCTGGGCCTCCAGCCCAAGTCGGTGCCCTACCAGAAATTCAAAGGCTATCACTGGCACCAGCTGTCGAACGAGGTGCAGCGCGAGGTGGCCGAAGGCGCATGCCATGACATCCGGCTGACGTATGCCGCCATGCAGCGCATGATTACCGGTGGATCGCCTGCGGTGCCCTATGCCTTCCCCAACAGCGAGCTGGCCGTCATCGACATGACGGTGAAGATGTTCACCGAGCCATGCCTGGTGGGCGACCTGGCGCTGCTAGGCGAGGCCTGGACGCAGGAGAACGCCGACCGCAAGGAGCTGTTTACCCGCCTGGCCGACGTCGTGGGAGAGCCTGTGACGCCGGAGCTGCTGCGCAAGGATGACCAGTTCGCCCGGCTACTCAAATACCTGGGAGTTGAGCCGGAGACTAAGATCACGGCCAAGGGCAACGAGAAATACGCCTTTGCCAAGTCCGACTATTTCATGCAGGACCTGGCTACCGATGAGGATCCCGACATTGCGCTGTTGGCAGAAGCCAGGCTCAAGGCGCATTCGTCGATCTACCTGACCCGGGCAGAGCGATTCGGCTTCATTGCGACGCGTGGTCCCATCCCGATCTATCTTGCCTATTCGCGTGCCCACACACGCCGGTGGGGCGGCGGCGACAAGCAGAACGCGCAGAATCTGCCGCGGCCGAATCCGGCGCAACCGAGGAAAGGCGCCCTGCGCAGGGCGATCAAGGCACCATGAGATGCCAGTTTATAAAATAGGCAACGTTGATCTTTCACAGATTGAGTGCCGCGTGCTCAATACGTTAGCGGGGCAGTGGGATGTGTGCGACAAATTCAGAGCCGAGGTGGACCTTTACAGCGAGCTGGCCTCTACATTTTACGGATTCCCTGTCGATAAGTCTAAGCCTGCTGAACGAGGAACTGGCAAGCAGCTTGAACTGTCTTGCGGATATGGCGCCGGAGGCCGCACAATCGTTCGTACAGCACGGGCAGGAACGTATGGCCCGCCTGTCTATCTCACTGACGAGCAGGGGGTTGCGGCGCGTGATCTCTATCGAGGAACCCACCCCTTCGTTACAGCCCTTTGGGAGCGAGCAAGTCAAATCCTCTGGTCTCTCCATGACGGACACACCTTCGACTGGGGCTACCCCGGACAATCAGCCGACTGTATGCGCGTTCATGATCACAGAATATTCCACATCGACTCGGGACTCTGGCTCGACTACAGCTCGCTGGAGCGCGTTAAGGTCGACACTGGCGAGCGTGTGGAGGAGATATGGCGACACCGGGTCGCCAACGGATGGCGCAAGACCTACGGCGCGCGGCTCATTGAGAACGTGGTGCAGTGGCTTGCTCGGCTGGTGATCTCGCAGGCGGCGGTGCGCGTCAAATATCAGATGGGTTACAGAATCCCGTTGACTGTGCACGATAACATTTATACGTTGATTCCGGTGAATGGGGGTGATCCTGCCGAGCAGCTTGAGCGCATCCGCCAGGAGGTTGCGCGCCCGGTGCCATGGCTGATCGACTGCCCGATCAACGCAGACGCTGAGCTGTTGGAGGCGTTGGCATGAAACACGCGAACGACATAACGGCGCCAAAGAACCCCTCACCTTGGCCCGATCCTACTCCAGAAATGATGTTATCGCCTGCCTTTGAAGCGGTATGGCAATGTATTAAAACATGGGACATCAATGTTCCGTCAGTCTATGGCGGGTACTGTGGTGCCACGGGCAATCACGTTCGCGCAATTCTTGATGCTTTGAAGGCGCCGCCTCCGCCAAAGGACTAACCATGCCCACCCTCCCGGACCTGGTTGACAAGGACGGCAAGCCGATCGTTCTCAGCTTCCTGCAGCTCAACGACTATATAACCTGTCCAAAGCGGTTCGGGCACCGCCACTATTTTCATGATGCATACGAGCGCAAGAGCAAGCAGCAGACCAGCGGCATCGGCCTGCACGACATGGTCAAGCGCAGGCTCAAGCTGAGCGAGCCGCTGCCGGAGGAGTATGCACACCTCGAACCGGTGTGTCAGCATGTGGTGAACAGAGGGGACCACTACGATGTGGAGTTGGCGTTGGGATCGACTGTCGACGGCAGACCTTGTGGTTTTTTTGATGATAGTTGCCGTCTACGTACTCGTGTTGATTTACTGCTTACACCGGCATCTGGTACTGCCCCGACAGTGGCGTGTCTCATCGACTGGAAGGAAGGCCGACCCTGGGAAGACCCGCTGGAACTTAAGCTTCAGGCGCTTCTTCTCAAGATTCACAAACCGCAATTAGAGTCTGTCACCGGCTTTTATTTCTGGATCAAGGAGCTGCGTCCGGGCAACCTTTACAGACTCGATGATTTTGAAAAGACCTGGGCAAATCTTTACCGGTGGATGACCGGCATAAAGTTCAGGATCGAAGGTAACGACTGGCCGCCCGACGAAGGTCCGTTGTGCGGCTGGTGTCCGGTGACCAAGCAGCAGTGCGCATTCAAGAGGGACAGAAAGCAATGAGAGTTCTTCGAATCTACTTGAAGCATCACAACGGATTGTACGTCGATATGCCCCTGCCCGACGGTGTCGGACTCGACCTGGTCTTGAACAATTTCAAGATCGACGGCGTGCTGAGCAATCTCACCGCGGTTGTGCCGATCGCCGTTCCCTATGATGGCTGGTCATTCATGGCCGTGATCACGGTGGCAGCGCTGACACCGCCGAACTGGGTCATGAGTCCCGAGCAAAAGCCGAATTGAAGATCGCCCGCACGAGCGTTACCGTGCAGAAAGGAAGGAGTATGCGTAAACTGTTTATTATTGCATTTGTGTTAGCCGGGGGGATTACTTTGGGGGGCTGCTTTGCAGGTCCTTATGGTGCCATTGGCTACACAGCTGTGGGTCCGGTCAGCCTGGCCGACTGCCCGCAGCAGCGCTACATTGATCCAGGCAGAATCGACAAGCCGTGTGATCGTGTGAAGGGTACGCCCTTTCAGTGAGTGGTGAACGGGGGGAGAACCGATGAGTGCGGCGCCCCCCGCCTCCAAAGGAGGAAACGAAATGACTTGCCGACACATGGAATGCTCGGAATATGTTCGCCTGCGCGCGGAGAACGAACGGCTGAAGGCCATGCGCGAGCTAAACATCGAAGACAATGTTGAGGTTATCAAGGCGCGAGCCCGCGTGGCGGAACTAGAGGCAGTTGGCATGGAAATTGACGATTGGGCGCGCATCAATGCCGCCGATGGCCGCGTAACATATACTGAGGCGCTGCAAGAGCCGCTGCGAAAACTGCGCACCATTCTCGCCGCCAAGCCAGAGGATGAAGCATGACCGCCGCAGGTGTAATCCCACACGATGAATTCACCGCTCCGCAGCGCGTATCGAAAGAACGCCTGGAGGAACTGAAGGCCATGGATGACGATCCAGAGGCGATTATGCAAGCACTGCGCGAGCAGGTGAAAGATCATGGCAAAGACACCTGAAGGCATCACGAAAAACGAAATCAAGGGGCTACTCGATTCCTACGGCGACAAGCTTTACTATTTCATGCCCGTGCAGATGGGGTACGGCCGGCGCACGGTCGATTTCCTGATCTGCTTTCGCGGCCTGTTCATTGCGATCGAAGCCAAGCGCAGAGGTGCGGGCGCGCGCAAGTTTCAGCTTCGCCTGCTCGACCAGGTGCGCGGCGCCGGTGGCACTGCACGGTGCATCGACTGGGTGCAAGAGCTGCGCGAGCTGCTGCGCTTTATCGAGATGCACCCGATCGACAGAGTAATAGATACGCTGCAGCGACTAGGCTGATGTGGTACGACCCGACCAACAACGTGATCGTGTACGAGCGCCCTGACCCGAGGCTCTTGCAGTTTGCCGAGCAGGCCGCGCCTATCAACGGCAGCATGGTGGCGATGCGCGCGACGTATCCCAACCTGCAGCTCGCACGCCTGCTTGATCTCCCTGTAATTCGCCCGCTGCAGCAGTTCAGCTACGACTACCCGCGCGGGCCGCACATCAAAGACCCGTTTCATGCACAGACCGAAACGGCCAATTTCCTCGCGGTCAATCCCCGAGCTTTTGTTCTGTCAGACATGGGCACTGGCAAAACGCTGTCTGCGCTGTGGGCAGCTGATTGCCTTATGCGAGATGCGAAGGCCAGAGGTGAGCTGCCCTTACGCGCCATCATCGCTGCCCCGCTATCAACCTTGCAAACAGTGTGGGCAGACACAATTTTCGCCAATTTTCTCGGGCGACGAAAGGCGGTAATCGTCCATGGTCCGAAGCGGCTTGAACAGCTCAACAGCGATGCAGATTTCTACATCACTAACCACGATAGTCTCAAAAACGGTGCCCGTCTCATTCAGTCCGGGCGTCGGTCCAAGGTACAGCTCGGCGGCTTTATCGCTGCTGTTTCGGATCGGCAGGACATACGGCTTGCTATCGTTGACGAAGCAGGTGCCTTCCGCGATCATCGTACATTGCGGTCAAGAGCAGCGGCCGCTTTTTTATCCACACGCCACTACGCTTGGGCGATGACGGGCACGCCGACTCCGAACGGACCCCTAGACGCCTACGGCATATCGCGACTGCTCAACCGCCACAAAGGCGAGGTATTCACCAGTTTCAAAAACCGGATCATGATGCAGATGGACCGCTTCAAGTGGCTGCCGCGCCGCGGCGCCAATGAGGAGGCCTACAAAATCATGCAGCCGGCGATACGGTTCTCGATCGACGACTGTCAGGACCTGCCGGAGCTGACGATCCAGGATCGAGAGGTTGAGCTGTCGGCAGAACAGACCAAGTGGATGCGCGAGCTGCGCAATCAGTTTCTGCTCGAGCTGAAGAAGGGCACCGTGACGGCCGTCAACGAGGCAGCGCTGCGCAGCAAGCTCTTGCAGATTGCATCCGGTGTCGTCTACGACGAGAACCACAACGAGCACAAGGTTGACTGCCGGCCGCGGCTTGCCGTGCTACGCGAGCTGATCGACCAGGAGGCGGCGAAAGTGGTTATCTTTGCCTCATTTATTTCTGCGGTGAACATGCTGAATGCGGGGTTGACAGAATACAGTAGAGCTGTAATATATGGCGCAGTTCCACACAAGGAGCGCACCGACATCATAAGGGCGTTTCAGAATGAACGGGACCCACGGATACTCATTTCCCATCCGGAAACAATTGCGGAAGGGCAGACGCTCACGGCGGCCGCGACCATTGTATGGTGGTCACCGACTGACAAGACAAGGCTTTATCTGCAGGGGAACAAGCGCATTCACCGGCCTGGTCAGTCCAGAGCTTGTACTGTGGTTAACCTGGCGGGGTCGAAGGTAGAGCGCGAGATTTACAGGCGAACTGCGGCGAACGAGGATATGCAGGGCGCGCTGCTGCGAATGGTAGAAGGTGGACTGTGATGATAACCGCTTATGGATTCGTAAAGTTCGCATGCTGCGTCGTCAGCGGTTTTCTTTTGGGTAGTGACGCTTCGCACCAGATTGGCATCGCGCTGGGTCTGTATGCAATAACACCTGTGACGTACTGGGAGAATTCATGATGTGGCGTGTGGTGGCAGTTTGCTTGCTTCTGGTCTCTGGTGCGTCGGCGCAGCAGTATGACCCCTACTATCCGCCGCCCGGCGCTGTCATGCCGGTCCCGCCGAATCAGGGAGGCTATGGACCGCCGCCTCGAGGTGCACCGCTGGCACCGATACAACGCCGGCCGCCTCTCAACTGTGAGCACCCGAGAGACGCATACGACGCCTTTATTTGCTTTGGCGGTCACCAGCGGCCAATGTGTCAACTCATGGACGGGAGAGTAGCTCCTTGCGACTAGCAGTTGGCGCCGCGCTGATCCTGCTGCTGGCTCTGGTCTGGTTTGAGCGTAGCGTTTGGCGCTACTGTGATGACAAGTCCATCAGCCTGCTCTGGCGCGGCTACTGCATGAAGGTGTTAAAATGACCGATCTGGCTCAGCTCCCGTTCTCCATCAAGTGCGCTGTCTGCGGTGTCGTGCACACTGCGACCAGCACCGACACCTGGACTTACATCGCGGCCCGGCAGGCTGAAGGCTGGATCGTTCCTCTGGCAACCGACAACAAGCCAATTCTGTGCCCGACACACGCTAAGCAGTAAAGCTGTGGAGTTGTAATTGTGGAGTACACTGCGGATCAGATTGTAAAAAAGTATATCGAGCTGCGCGACTACATCAAAGCGCGGACGAAGGAATTCAACGAGACCGGCGCAACCGTGGAGGATTGCGTCCTGATTGACACCCTGCGCAACGCCAATATGGTGGAGATTGTAAACGTGGCGCCGATTATTGCGGCCCGCCTGGAGCAGCTGCTAACGCCGATGAAGGCCTTCAGGGACGGCATGGAGCTGCTGGAGGGTTTGGCGGCCGCGCAGCTCAAGGAGACCCGGCAGACAGCGCTGAACACAGAGTACGGGACTGCCTTTCCGGTCACCAAGTATCGCACCACGGTGGCAGACCCCGAAACCTTCCATGCCTGGGTGCGGGCTACGCACGCCTGGCAGTTCCTGACTAACCATGTGTCGGCGGATGCGGTTGACGAGTGGATGGAGAAAAACAAAGGTGTTCCGCCTCCCGGCGTCTCCGTCGAGGGTTATACAGCTATACAATTCCGCAAGGTGTAAGGAGAAAAATAAATGAGTGTGTTCGGTCGCCAGTCAATGCAGAACCGGCAGGTGTCGGTCGCGGTCACGTCCGATCTCGGTCCGGGCATGCACCCGCGCATCTCGATCCGCGGCGGTCAGTTCGGCCTGCTTGATGCTGGAGGCCAGCGCTATGGCGCCCCGGTCATCCTGCAGAACACGCCGCAAGGGCAGCAGGTCATCCTGCGCGTGATCATCATCGGATCGAATCCGAAAAAGTCCCGCATTTTCTTCGATCAGCCCTACGACCCGGATAACCCGGGCCCGCCCGACTGCTTCAGCGACAACGGCCTTGCCCCGTCAGTGAATGCGGCAACGCCGATGGCGCGCACCTGCGCGGAATGCCGATTCTCCCAGTGGGGTAGCGATACCTCTCAAGTCACCGGGAAAAAGACCAAGGCCTGCGACGAGAAAAAGAAACTGGCCGTGCTGGTTGTCGGCGACACCACGCGGATGGCCTACGAGCTGCAGGTTCCGCCGGCCACGCTCAAGAACATGGCCAAGTATGCCAACATGCTGGCCGGTCAGAACGCGCCGGGCACCAACCGTAAAGCCGACGTGTCCGATTTCGTGACCGCCATGTTCTTCGTGCCCGGGTCGACCGGCGTGCTCGATTTTACCCCTTACGCGTGGCTGACGTCGTCCTACATCGGCCAAAGCGGCGCGATAGAGGTTGCCGTTGATGCGCAGCTCCAGCCCCTCATGGCGCCCCAGGGCGGCGAGGATGTGGGCGCGCTGATCGACGACATCTGGCAGACCAACGAGCTGGACGAGCTGCTTGGCCTGCGCGACCAGGCCTGGCAAGCTCCAGCGCTATCGTCGCCCCTTCCTGGCATGACTGGCTATATCGCCCACCAGGTCGGCCACGCGGCTGTGGAGGCCGCCGTTGCACCGCCATACCCGCACGGCGGCGCGCCCCAGTCTGCCCCGGTGCCAGGGATGCCGGCCGTGCATACGGCAGCCCAGCCTATGTCGGCAGTTCCTGGGGCGCCTGTCGCGCCGCTGTCGCCCTATGGGCACGGCACACCCCAGCATCAGGCGCAGCAACCCGTGCGCGCCTTCGTACCGCCAGCCCTGCCGGTGGGTCAGCCGCAGGCCGGCGCAGCTCCCGCCCCCTCCCATGCTCCGGTAACAGCCCCCCAACCCGCCGGAGCAACCCCGCAAGCGGGAGGAGGGCGGGGGCGACGTCGCAAGTCCGATGGGCCGGCACCGCCCGGCAATGTGACTCAGTTCGTGCCGCCAGGAGCTGCACCGACTGCACCAACTGCACCGGCGATCGGTCATATGGAGATCATTCCGCCGCAGCAACCGCAAGTTCCACCGGCGATGCCGGGCGCTGCTCCGCAGCAGGAGGAGATTCCGCCTTTCTTGCGGCGCAATAATGGTTCCCAACCTATCCCTGCGGCACAAGGTCACACCCCTGGTGCTCCCGCATTCGGGATGGCGAACCCGCCAGCACCCGCAACAGGGGTGCAGGGGGCGATCGATGCGGCCTTCAATTTGCCAACAGGCAGGCGAGGTTAGATGGACAAGTTTACCAAACGACTAAAGGCGTGCATGCGGGCCGGAGTGCTCACGGTCAGCGACATGGCCCGCCTGTTTGACCGCGAGCGAAGAACGGTGTCGGATTGGGTACACAATGGCAGAATTCCGACGGGTGTTCGTGCGGTTGAGACCCTTAGACGGCTATCACAGCTAGAACGGCAAATTGAGCGCGGGGAGGGTTTCCCCGTGCCTCTCCGGCTCAGCAAACGCGCCCGCACAGAGTACATCCGCCTACTGTCAGGGGGAAAAATTGGAAGGGCACGCATTCTTGCAGGCGGTTCTACCACCCGAAGGAGAGGGGTGGTACGTAGGATTCGCACAGAAAAAAGTGCCGGATCACGCGGAACCGATTCGAAGGCAGCAGTCGTATAGAACCATCGGGCAACTGCTCGGATTCCTTCAAGCGTGGGACAATCAGGGTTTCGACACCTATTACGCCTGTTCAGCGTTTGAGCATGAGAAAGTGTGGGGGGCGGACCAGAAATGGCACCGCCGCTCACTGGCGAACACGCCGATAACGTGTGATCTGTGGGCCGACATAGACACACGAGAGAGTAAACCCGATGCGCCTTATGCAAACGTTGAAGACGCGTTTCTCGCAGTGTGTGCTTTCTGCCGCGCTCATTCGCTACCGCTGCCCATCTGTGTGGCCTCAGGTGGTGGTCTACATATCCACTGGCCGCTGGCAGAAATACTGGATCATTCCGATTGGCTTGCCTATGCGAGCGGACTCAAACAAGCTCTTTTCAATTCGGGTGTTAAAATTGATCCCGCGCGTACAGCTGACGCTTGTTCCATTCTGCGAGTCCCAGGCTTCCACCACGTCAAAACAGGCCGAGTAGTACAGGCATCCGCCGGACCCGGCGAATGTGAGTTAACACTGTTTGAACAATTCCGAGGGATATCCACACATGCTCAGTTTACACGACCAAGTTCTACAGTTGGCCTCGTCAACTCACCACTTGCGGCAGCGATGGTTGGAGGCCTATTCGATGAACCAAGCGATCCAGAGCTTATCGCAAGTCGCTGCCGACAGATTGAACAGTTTAAATTACAGCCTGGAGAGTTTGGAGAACCTGTGCACCGTCTTGTTGCAGGCCTCTGCAAAGTCGCAGGACACGGCGACCGATATATTTCATGGCTGCACGACGAGTGGCGAGCCGAAGGGCAGCGGAAGCTGGACGGATGGGGAATCGCAGGAGCACCATACTGCACAAGCTTCGAATCGCACCGACCAGACCTCTGCGCCGGCTGCCCCCACCGCGGTCAAATCACCTCCCCAATCGTCCTTGGCAGAGGCTATGGTAACGATATTTCCAGAGGTAACCACACCGCGTCGGTCTCGCCGCTTCAAGGGGCGATCCAAATCCCTCCGCTCCCTGGCAGCAGCGCAGGCGGGCCGCAAGACCTTAACGGGTTCCCGTTCCTCCCAGCGCCGTGGGCGTTGACGCCTGACACCGACGGGCACCTTCGCCTGGTTCAGCAGTTTGAGAGCAAACAGGGCAAACCGGACGAGACCGTAGTGTCAGGTCATCCCATCTACCTCGAGGGCATTTATGTCGGTGAAGCGCAGCAAGACACGAGCTACACCTTCAACCACTACCTGCCCAAGGAGGGATGGAAACGAATCAGCGTGCCCGCGGCATCAATGCACGACGGGCGCGGAATTCCGGAACTGGCACGCGGCGGTGTCGTTGTTCGGGACAGACAGCTGCTCGCAAAATACATTCACGAGCAAGCGGAGAAATTGAACGTGGCTAATGCCAGGAGCATTCGTTATGAACAGTGCGGTTGGAAAAGGGACGACACAGAATTTGTGCTCGGAACGCTGCTTTTCCGCGGCGATGGCACTGTGGTGGCAATTGTCGCCTCAGATGAGATTATCGCTCGATCACGGCTGGGCCTCATTGCCACGCCTGGCGGCTCTGCGCGAGACTGGCTGTCACTCTCCAATCTCCTGTTTGCACCGGATCACTTGTGCGCTTGGGGATGTATTGGGGCCTCGTTCGGTAGTGTGTTCTCGCCGTGGCATTCCCGCAGTGACGGCGGCACAGCTCTACACCTGTTTTCCCCCGAGTCCGGACTTGGAAAATCGGTCATCATGGAGCAAGCTATCGGCATTTGGGGCAAATGGCACGCACTCGCCATCAAAGACCATGACACCCTTGCTTCGCACGGACTCATACTCACCGCGCTCGGCAATCTCCCCTGTTATATCGACGAAATAGGTCACTTTGCCAAAGACAAGACCTTTGGCATTCTCAAGCTGCGCAACTTGATTGACATATGGGCAAGCGGCACTGACAAGCACCGCGCGCTGCAGCATGGGACAGGCCTGCGCCACCAGCTCGGTCAGTGGGGCAACCACCTGATGACAACGGGCAATGAGTCCATTGTCGATATGATCGAGGTGGCAGGAAACATCGTCAACGCGCCGGCAATGCGCGTGTGCGAGCAGCGCATGCCGATCGTCGACCAGGACCAGTATCTTGGCAACTCGCTGCGCAACAAAATCCTGGATCAGAGCGGCCACGCCGGACCGGAGTTTATCAAGTATCTCCTAAAGCCCGACGTGCTCGCCATGGCGCCGAGAATGCTCACCGAGTGGACAAACGCGATTTGGCGCAACTCGGGGCTTCCGCAAGATCATCGCTTCCGTGCACGCCTTATCGGCAGCACTGCAGTCGGCATGCACATCGCCAAGGAAGCCAGCCTGTTCCCCACAGCCGTTGACCAGGCGGCCGTCATACAGTGGCAGGTGGAGCAGCTGCGCACCTACGCGCGCGAGGTGGGCATTCCGGTCGGCTTGACCAAGTACGGCCTGCAGGCGCTTGACGCGTTCCTGAAGGAAAACACGTCGAACACGCTGAAGGTGCAGCACCCCTACAAGCACGGGGTCATGCAGATGCCGCTGGCCAAGCCGCAAAAGCTCTTTATCAGGCACGAGACCGCAAACAACCGCGTGATCTTCGGCCGCAAGATGTTCCGAGAATTCGTGGTCAAGAATGGTTACTCATTCAACGATGTCATGAAGGAGCTTGCTGACATCGGGGTGCTCAAGAGTGACAAGCGACTGGTAACGCTCGGTGCGGGCACGGAGTTCGCAACCGCGCAGGTGCTGTGTATCGAGTGCGAGGTGCAACACCCTGCACTGCGTAGCGTGGAGAGTCCACATGTTGAAAATTTTAACCAGGCCCAAGTTTGACGAGGATCAGTTCATGTCCGACCTGGAGAAGCAGCTTAAGCAGTCAGCAAACGGACCGCCGGCAGCCTGCGTGTCCGAGCGGCTAGGTGCACAGACGGCACGAAGCAGCTACGAGTCATATCGACCAATCGACTCGCTTGATCGACTGCGCAACACCATGCTCGACATGACTGAAACCGAATGGGTTGAGTTCGGACGGCAGTTCGGCACGTTTCCCAAACGCATGCCGACCCGTGCGCATTTCATTGCCGCGCTCAAGCTATGGGCGATCGACGCGTTCAAAGATCAAGTGCAGGGTCAGCTGCCTTCGCCGCACGAATCTTCTCCAGAAGCTTCGGCAGCGAGTCAATCTCTCGCCGACGCAAGGACGTCTCATCAACCCGTAATTTGGCCGCCAGGATATACGCTCCCGTCCGAATCTTCGCCCGGAGCCACATAGGCCATTCAGCTGCCGGGCGCATGTGCAGGGGGACCGACATGATGGTGTGGTACTCGTTCATCGTCAGGTCGGTAAGACGATTCAGCTGGTCGGCTAGTCCGAGAAATTCAAACCTTTGGCGTAACCCATCCTCTGCAGCTCCGTGAGCTGTGTCGACAGGCGCATGCCTATGTCTGTCCGGAACATCGGTGACCCGGGCATGCTCTTTTTCACCTTCTCCAGGCGCCGGTAGACCTTGCGCCTTGCTCCCTGAACTGTGTCGTCCAAGGCTGTCATC
>Ga0126381_100003550_pt1 | contig 16906 bp, 19 predicted proteins | sample PanSoiMetPlot_28_FD_96465 | JGI IMG/M metagenome (GOLD analysis project Ga0126381, IMG submission 96465) | Tropical forest soil microbial communities from Panama - MetaG Plot_28 | ecosystem: Environmental > Terrestrial > Soil > Tropical forest > Bulk soil | place: Panama | collected 2016-02-17 | reverse complement strand
CGATGTCGATGGACGCGCACTTTCGACAGCCGATGGTCACGTCACCGTATTGGCCCTAACTACAAAGGAAGATTTAGCACACGCGCGCGCAGTCGGCGACAACATTCCCGACTATTGTCTCGGCAATGAAAAATACCGGATGATCACTGTGCTCCGGCTTACAAAAAGACGCACACAACTAGGCCGCATGGTAGCAATGATGCTGATGCGACGTCGGGTCGATGAAGCCGCAAAGCGATTGCAGGTGCGATACGACGAAAAGAAAATTTCGCGCCCCGCTCGCGGAGACGTCTATTGCGTGGCCGATTTTGACGGAGCCATCGCGGCGGAGCTGGGCACACAACCGGACGAGATCCGATTTCACGTCTTCATTTTCGGCCCCGACGGAGAATTGCTTCAGCAGTGGGGCGATGTCCCGAGCGCAGAAGAGTTTGCCGCCGCGCTCAAGTAGCCGTCAGTTGAACGTGTCGTGGTTAGTACTTTGGCACGCTGGGATCAATCTGGTCCGACCATGCGTCGATTCCCCCCTCAAGATTGTAAATATTCGCGAAGCCGCGCTGCCGCAACAATCGCACCGCTTGAGCGCTGCGTTGCCCGCTGTGGCAGTGCACAACGATCATCCGCTCACGTGGCAACTCGTCCGTCCGGTCGGCGATTTCTCCGAGCGGAATTAGCTTTGCGCCATTGATCCGCGCAATCTCATATTCGAACACTTCCCGCACATCGATTAACTCACAGGGCTCGCAAGCATCGATCTTTCGCTTCAATTCGCGTGCAGATATCGCTGGCACCGCCTCCTCACGCGCTCCGCAGAACTGTTCATAGTCGATAGGCGAGAAAATGGTCGGATTTTCTCCACAAACGGGACAATGAGAATCGGGCCGCAGATTCAGCTCTCGAAATTTTACCTTAAGCGCGTCGAAGTGAAGAAGGCGTCCAATTAAAGGTTCACCGATTCCAATAATCAGTTTGATCGCTTCAATTGCCTGTAACATGCCGATAATTCCTGGCAAAACGCCGAGCACTCCAGCTTGCGCGCAGTTCGGCACTGAATCAGGTGGAGGCGGTTCCGGGAAAAGACAACGATAACAAGGCCCACCCAGGTGCGGTGCGAACACGGTCGCCTGCCCCTCAAAGCGAAATACCGAGCCATATACATTTGCCTTTCGCGCGAACACGCAGACGTCATTCGACAGATATCGCGTGGCGAAATTATCCGACCCGTCTACAACGACGTCATATGCGGACACGATTTGGGAAGCGTTCTGACTGGAGAAACGGCAGTTGTGCAGTTCGATTTCGATCTCAGGATTCACGTCGCACAGCCTGTCGCGCGCCGATTCGAGTTTACTTCGACCGATGTCCTTCGTTCCATGTAAAATTTGCCGTTGCAGATTCGAAAGCTCAACATCGTCAAAATCGACAATTCCGATTGTCCCAACTCCCGCCGCGGCAAGATAGAGAGCAGCAGGCGACCCGAGTCCTCCGGCGCCGATGCAAAGCACCCGCGCTGCCTTTAATCGTCGCTGTCCATCAAGAGTAACTTCCGGCATGATAAGATGCCGCGAATAACGTTGCAGTTCTCCGGTACCCAACTGCGCTGCTCTGGCGCGTTTTTCGTCAATGACGCTTGCTTTCATGCTGTCATGTTATTCTACCACAAAACTTTGCAGTTGTAGCCGGGATTGCCGATCCCGGCACAGAGGAGCGCAGCGATGCCGGCTACAGCTATTCGGCTACAGTGACCGGAGTTCCCACCGGGGCGTTCTCGAAGAAGGTTCTCGCCATCCCCTTCGGGATGCGGATGCAACCATGCGATGCGGCAAAGGGTGGAACATATCCCTGATGCATCGCGTAACCGCTTCTGAAAAACATCGCATACGGCATTTCAGCGCCATCGAAATGTCCGCCTGGCGGCCGACGATCTTTTCGTGCGTCAATATTTGATCTCATCACGTTGCCGTAATCATCTATATAGTCGCCGAATACGGTCGAAACGTGGTTTATGTCTTTTGATAGCACGGTGTAGTGACCTGGCGGTGTGGAAAAACCAGGTTTGCCTGTTGAGACAGTCGTTTCACCGACCAAGCGTTTGCCTTTGTAAAAGAAAGCTTTTTGTTCGCCAATATGGACGACGATTTTCGCCGAACCGGACGCCCCTTCGTCATTCCACCACCCTACGGGAGTAGCGCGCGGAAATGGGCCGGTTGGGAGTTCTTCGCAGCTGCAAACAACCAGTGCTGCCAGCACAGCGCCTGTAATTTGAAGCAACAGTCGGCCGCTTTTCATGGAGCGGCGAATAGTATTAGTTAGGGTAGTCGTGCGTTCAACCCCTAATCGTGGCCGCGAATAGGCGTGCATCTCGCTTTACGTTGTTTGACGCTTCACACGTGCTCAAATACGCTCACAGTATGACCACAGTCCAACCGCCAATTAATCTGAAAGACTGGATTGATGAGAACGCCGACAAGTTCAAACCGCCGGTGAGCAACCGTTATCTCTACGATGGCCGGGATTTTTTCGTGATGGTAATTAAGGGACCAAACGCGCGGAGCGATTTTCATCTGGTCGATTCGGAGGAATACTTTTACCAGCTCAAGGGCGACATCAAGGTGCGTATCCGCGAAGGCGACCGCATCGTTAATAATATTGTCCGCGAAGGTGAAACGTTCTTCATCCCGCCAAATGTGCCGCACTCGCCGCAGCGGCCACCGAACACGATTGGTGTCGTAGTTGAGCGTCGTCGTCCTCCGGGAGAAAAAGAACATGTCATTTTCTATTGCGAGAACTGCGGAGCGTTGGTGGAAGACATTCATTTCGACTGCGCAGATATCGTGGAGCACTTCAGCCGGGCGATGCTCGATTTCTGGAACAATGATGCGCGCCGGACGTGTAAGAAGTGCGGGAAAAAGGTCGAAAAGCCGCAGCCGATGAAATCCCTGTAGGGTAGGGACATCGCAGTGCGGCGTCCCTGTACCACAAACGATGAAGATCGATCTTCACACCCATATCCTGCCTGGCGACTGGCCCGATCTTGACGCGAAATATGGTTACTCCGGCTTCGTTCGGCTTGATCACTATAAGCCGTGCTGTGCGAGGATGATGATTGGGGATCGCGTTTTTCGGGAGATCACAGACAACGTCTGGGATCCCGAACGCAGGCTCGAAGAGTGCGACCGCGATGGCGTTTCCGTGCAGGTGCTTTCAACTGTACCCGTGATGTTCAGCTACTGGGCGAAGCCAGCCGATGCGCTCGATCTTTCCCGGCGACTAAATGATCATGTTGGCGAGGTCGTTCGTGAGCATCCACGCCGATTCGCGGGCCTGGCGACCATTCCAATGCAAGATCCAGATCTCGCAGCGGCCGAACTGGAACGATGCGTCCGCGAGTTAGGCCTACGGGGGGCGCAGATTGGCACTCACGTAGATGCGAATCCACACTCGGGACGTATCGACGCGTTAAACCTCGACAATACCTCTCTTCAGCCCGTGTGGAGCGCTGCCGAGGAAGTCGGTGCAGCCATTTTCGTGCACCCATGGGATATGCTCGGCAAAGAGCGCATGCCGAAATACTGGCTGCCTTGGCTTGTTGGCATGCCCGCCGAAACCTGCCTGGCAATCTGCTCGATGATTTTTGGCGGCGTGTTCGAAAGGTTCCCAAAGCTCCGCGTAGCGTTCGCCCACGGTGGCGGCGCTTTTCCATTTTCTTTCGGCCGCATCGAGCACGCCTTTCATGTGCGTCCGGATTTGGTTGCCACAGACAACGATACCAGTCCGGGAAAGTATCTCGCGCGTCTGGATGATCGCGGGAGCGTTGTCCCCGCACGATTTTATGTGGACTCACTTGTCCACGATGCGGATGCGCTGAAGATGCTGCTCAGATTATTTGGACCAGAGCGCGTCGCGTTTGGTTCCGATTATCCCTTTCCCCTTGGAGAAGCGCATCCCGGCAGACTCATCGAATCCATGAATGAGCTCTCGGCAGAAGAAAAAACGCGGCTTCTCTCGGGAACCGCACACGAATTTCTCGGGTTGTGACTTTCGAATATTCGAAATTCCTGATTTCTGATTTGTCGGGCCGCGCCGCTAGATTTCATGCCTGATCGCCCACAGGTCGTGAAACACAGGTTTGAATAGTGACTCTTTTAGAAACGGGACACCCGGCGATCCACCAGTGCCTTTTTTTGCGCCGATGGTTCGCTCGACCAATTTGATGTGCCGATAGCGCCACTCCTGCAACCCCTCATCGAAATCGGTCATTAATTCGAAAAGTATCGAGCATTCCGGCGACTCCTGGTAAAGCCGCAGAATTTCCTTCTGCACGCCTTCGTCGGGGCCATTCGACTGCGTCACATCCCGGTTCTTGAGCTCCGGTGGAATTCGTGCGCCGCGTGTGGCAAGAAAATCGTAAAAGTGATCCACGACACTTCGTTCGTGGATCAACCGTGCAAGCCGATCGTAACCCGGAAAATCCGGCTTCAGATAATTGACAGTCGAGGCGCGCTTGTATCCAAGCGCGAACTCGATCTCCCGGAACTGCACGGACTGAAATCCCGATGCTGTCTCCAGCCGGTCGCGAAAACTAGAGAACGACGAGGGCGTCATGGTCTCGAGAATATCTACCTGCGCGACTAGCACCTTCATGATCGTACGCACCCTTTTGAACGTGTGAATCGCACCGAAAAGATCGCCCGCGGAAAAATCTCCCTTTATTTTTTCGAACTCATGGAGCAATTGCTTGAACCAAAGCTCGTACGTCTGATGAATGATGATGAAAAGCGTCTCGTCGTGCTCGGGCGGGCTCGAGCGCGGTTTCTGCAGCGTAAGGAGTTTCTCCAGATCCAGGTAACCCGCGTAAGTGAGTGGCGGCATATCGATTCTGGATACTAGATGCTTGATACTGGATGACAACGAGCGATTCCGCGATCTAGAGAGCGCTCACCGCACCGAGACGAACTTGTATCTGAATCCGACGTTAGGTGTTGGATGGTGAACGTTAGACGTTTCGGGTACGTCAGCGCATCCGCCGCAAGTAATAATTGTCCCACGCCGCTGGAATTGATTCCCTCGACGAGTACGGTCCCGGCTGATACGCGCGGGAGTTGATTCCTTGCTGGCTCAATTCGCAGACATGCCAGTCCTGTTTGTTCGTGACGTCCCAAAACTCGATTGCATCTTCCGGTTTGAAATTCTCTCGGCCAAACGCCTCTGGATGAAAGAACCAATCGCAGTAGATTAATGTCCGATCTGGCGACTGCGGTTGAAGCTGGTGCACCATAACGTAATCCGGATGCAGGCTCAGAAGCATGTTCGGGAAAATAGAGTAATAGAACACCCGGTGAAAATTTTCGGCACCCATATCGCCAACGGGTAGCGCACAGGCATTGCCGCTCCTCGTCAGGCTATTGCCTTTTGCGATGCGCATGAACCCACCGAGGAATGGTCCTTCGGTTAGGTCATTCTCGGCCGAATCGTACGGTGAAATTTTCTGCAACTGCGGATGCACCCCCGGGCAATGATAACACTCAGAATAATTCTCAAAGATCAGTTTCCAATTGGCGCACACATCATACTCGACCCGTTTCGCCGAGCGCAATTTCGGCAGGTTCCAGTGTAAAAATTTTCCCGCTAACGGTGCGAACCATTCCTCCTGTGACCTGTAGCCACCTCGCTGTCTCGCGGCGCCCGCAAGATTTACAAAGACGAATCCTTCCCACAACATGAGATTTACCGGGTGCAACGAGTAATCAGCCTTATCGAATTCCCGAACATCTTCCATGTGCGGCGCGCCAATCAGTCGCCCCTCGAGCGCGTACGTCCACGAGTGATACGGACACTGGATTGCTGTGGACAAGTGCCCGTTTCTATCCTCAATCAGTCGCGTTCCGCGGTGGCGGCACACGTTGTAGAACCCATGGATTTCTTCACTTTTATCCCGAACGATGATCAAACTTTCACCGGCGACCCACGCGACGAAATAATCACCCTGCCTCGCAATCTGGCTTTGTTGGCCGACCACCACCCAGTCCCTCGAAAAAATCTTCTCCTGCTCCTCAGCAAAAATCTCCGGCGAAACAAAATAATGCTGTCCCAGCGTCTTCGCTCCGGCCACGGGCGTTTCAGTTGTTCTGCGAAATGTAAGCGAGGCGTTCGTCTGTGTAGCGGGCATTTTTGAAACTCCATGTCCCTTGCTCCCGCGTCAATTCGGGGGCACACGCGGCTCGCGTGTTGACGATGGCGGTTCGCCATCGCGCACTTTTCTAATCTGGCTGCTTTTCTGAGTTCCTGTTTGCTGATTCGCCTAGGCCAGCACCGCTTGGTGAAACTCGTACCAATCGTCGAGATTGTTAAGATTCACTGCATCTTTCGGCGCTTTGGCGTCATCGGCTAAGCCGCATGCGCCCAGGATCCCTTTGCGGGTTCCGTCATCGTGAATGTAACCGCGCACGGCGGCGTTGTGCCTCTCGACGGCGTCTCGTGTAAGGGACTTTGCGTTCTTCTTTACCCACGCTTCAAATTGCGGGTAAGTCGGTTTGCTTTGTTTGATGTAATCTCTCACCGCCTGCTCTTCGAGACCGAGTGCGGCAAGCGTCATTGCGTCGAAACCCTTGCCAACTCCCGGATAACCCGATGCAAGTCTGCCTTTCTCTTCCAGAGAGACTTTCTGCCAAAGCCGGGGGAGGTGGATAACGCCAAGTGGCCCGGCAACGCCGGAACTGATCAGTGGAACGTATGTATCGCTCATAATGATGGTTCGATTTGATGGTTTTATTTAGCCTGCGAGAGCAGGGTTAATCAAAGTCCACGCGCCGCCGGCGTTCGTCAACGCGCGATCAAACGAAGTAGCAGGGCGATCAACAGGGCCGAGAGGGACATGAGACTGCCGTAAACGATTTGATCCTGAACAAGCGCGCGGCGGGCGGCTTTGGAATACGGAATACGCGTAAACGTGACCATCGTATAAAGCGGGAGATAGATTCCGGGCAGCGCGGCTTCGAGCAAATGATCGAGTTTCTTTTTCGCACGGAATGCTTTCGACGCGGTTTTATCTCGCATCTCGATGAAGTTGCCGATCGCCAGATCGGCGAGCGCGTCAGCATTTTCCTTTCGGTGCTCGAAATATTCGGCAAACGCACGCTCGCGGTCATTGGGAAATTTTTGCAGGCATTCAGCGAGTACGACACAGTCTTCGAACGCAGCGTTCATACCTTGGCCATAAAACGGGACCACCGCGTGGGCGGCGTCGCCGACTAGGCAAACCTTGTCGCGGTAATACCACGGTGCACACCGGATGGTCACAAGTGAGCCGGTCGGATTTTGGCGGAAATCTTCCTGCAGCGTCGGCATGAGCGGCACCGCATCGGGAAATTCCTCATTAAAGAATCGTCGAACATCGTCGTCAGTCTTGGTCGTTGCAAAGCTGCGGGCCCCTTCGAATTCCCAGAAGAGCGTGCATGTGAAGGAGCCATCGGGGTTCGGCAGCGCGATCATCATGAAACTTTTCCGCGGCCAGATGTGGAGAGCGTTCTTTTCCATTTGCCATGAACTACCGGTGCCGGGAGGAATGGTTAGTTCCTTGTAGCCGTGGGCGAGATAGCTCTCGTCGTACTCGAAGCCATCGATCTGCATCTGCATCGAGCCGCGCACCGCGGAAAACGCGCCATCAACACCGATTACGGCATCGCCATGGGCGGCGAGCGCACCGTTTGCCGTTTCCAAATGCGCAACTGCGCAGTCAAGATCGATATGAGTACACTTGTGATTGAAATGCACTCGCACATTTGGATAACGCTGCGCTGCTTCAATAACCGTGGTGTTAAGCGCGGCACGTCCGATCGAGTTAATGCACTTCTTTGGATCGACATCATACGGCGTGAAATGCAGTTCGCCGGATTTGTCGTGAATCATTCGCCCGCGCATCGGAATCGCATGTCGCAACCCTTCGTCGGCGATCCCGACTTGCTCCAGCGCGTGAATCCCTCGCGTCGAGATCGCCAGATTAATCGAGCGTCCACCGACAATGTTGCCCTCGCGCGGATCGGCACGCCGCTCGTAAAGATCGATTTCGTGTCTACGCCGTCCTAAATGCGCCGCAAGCAGTCCACCCGCCAACCCGCTACCGATCAGGACAAATTTTGCCACGCAGTAAGAATCTACGAATCAGGAAAGCAGGAAAGCAGGAAAAGAGAAGCGCTGCTACAATTCATTCCGTAGGCCAGTGCGAGACAATCTGATAGATTCTGTGCAAATGAACTCCTCCTTATTTGGTTTAGTAATCGCAATGGCTGCTGTTTTGGCAGTCGTCCAACCATTACCGGCGCAGGAATCTCAGCCCGAAAAGCCAAAGCAATTCATCTATGTGCTGCATCTGGTGCCGCGGTTGTATGGAGACGCGAATTGGACTGCTGAAGACAAGAAGGTGCTGCAGCGCCACTTTGTTCGATTTCAAGACGCGATCAAAACACGTCAACTGATTCTCGCTGGACGCACGTCCGAATCGGGCGATAAGACGTTCGGCATTGCCATATTTGAAGCGAAAGATGAAGCTGCGGCACGGAAGTTTATGGAGGAAGATCCTGCGGTCGCCGGAGGCTTAATGACAGCGGAGTTGCACCCGTTCGCCGTGGCGCTTCAGCGGAACAACTTCTGATTGGCTCGTCGAAGGTCGCCAGATTAAAAGAATCTGCTGAAGCAGGAAAGCAGGAAGAACCGCGGATTAATAACGATCCACGTGACGAGGTCGGCCAATCAATGATCCCCAGTCAGGATTTTCGCGAAACTCCAGACTTCGTGAAATGTGTTGTAGAGCGGCGTGGGTGCGACGCGGACGACATTTGGCTCGCGGAAATCGCACTTTACTCCCGCAGCAGCTAGTTTTTCGTGCAACCGCTTCGGATGCTGGTGCGCCAGGATCGACAACTGGCAGCCGCGTGCGTCTGGTCCACGTGGCGTGATAACATTAAACTTCTTCGACCCAATCTCAGTCAGCAGGAATTCGAGGTAGCCCGTCAGCTTGGTCGATTTCGCCCGGAGCGGCCTGGTTCCTCCAGCTTCCTCGAAGATCGCGAGTGAAGCACGCAACGGCGCCATCGAAAGGATCGGGGGATTACTGATCTGCCAACCGTCAGCAGATGGAACGGGGATGAATTCCGGTTCGAGGTGCAGTTGGAAACGCGTGTTTGGATCGTTACCGAACCAGCCGGCCAAGCGCGGTAATTTCGTGTTGGTTGCATGTTGCTGGTGCACGAAGGCGCCCCCGATCGCACCTGGACCGGCGTTAAGGTATTTGTAGGAACACCACACGGCGAAATCGACGTTCCAATCGTGTAGTGCCAGCGGCACGTTTCCGATTGCATGGGCGAGATCGAACCCTGCAATGATCCCGTGCTTTTGTGCGGCTTTCGTGATCGTCGAGATTTCGAACAATTGTCCAGTGAAAAAATTTATGCCGGCAAACATCACTACCGCGAGTCTATCGGCATGCTTTTCGATTACGTCGAGAATGTCTTCTGTTCGGATTGTGAAGTCGCCTTTGTGCGGTCGCACGAGAATAAGTGCTTCTTTCGGATCGAAGCCGCGATGAACAATCTGCGTTTTGACTGCGTAGGTGTCGGAAGGAAAGGCTGGTTCCTCCATCAGGATTTTGAAGCGAGACTTGGTTGGCCGATAAAACGTGGCCATCATCAGGTGTAGATTCACCGTGAGACTGTTCATGCAGATGACTTCAATCGGCTTTGCGCCGATGAGTCGCGCTATCGGCTCGCGTAATGCCTCGTGATACGAATACCACGGCGTCCCAGCCTCATGGTGGGCATCGACGCCAAGCTTTGCCCAGTTGTCCAATTCCTCTTCGACGATTTGCCTCGCCGATTTCGGCATCAGACCCAGCGAATTGCCGGTAAAATAAATCACCGGTTTTCCCTCTCTGCCGAGTGGGAGATGAAATTTGTCTCGAAGAGTGCGAAGCGGATCCTCCGCATCCATTTGGCATGCAAATCTTTCGTCGACAGAGAGCATCGTGTTCAACTACTGCGATTTCTGACGCACGTCCAATGATCGGTCGCAAGGCGCGATTCGATATTTAGCAATCGCCTGACACAATTCGCACTCGACATGGCGCCATCGATTTGAGATTACGACAACAAGTTAACGATAGGATTGCGCGCAATGCGATTCGTTAGGCTAATTCCCGGCGTCCTGGCTGCCTTCACGCTCTGTGCCGCCGCGGAACAGAATCCCATAGCTGCGTCCGCACAAAAGAAGCGCCTTGTCATCGGCGCGGGTATGCTGCTCGACGGACTTGGCCATGTCTTACGCGACACACGCATCGTAGTCGAAGACTCGAAGATTGTCGCGCTCGACCCAAAGGCCTCGCCGGTCGACTATGATCTGCGGAGCTTCACAGTCCTGCCCGGTTGGATCGATTTGCACGTTCACATTAGCTGGAGCTTCGGCGCGAACGGCAAGAACGCGGGTCAGGACGAGACGACACAGTTCGCTGCGTATCAAGCGGCGTCCAATGCCTGGCTTACGCTGATGGCGGGCTTCACGACCGTGCAAAGCGTTGGGTCACCGATAGACGCGCCGCTGCGCGACGCGATCGCCAAAGGGGTGATTCCGGGTCCACGGATCCTCACAGCTATCCAACCGCTTGAAGGGCAGGGCGAGAAAACCGGCACGCCCGATGAGATTCGCGCGTTTGTTCGCAAGCAGAAAGACGCGGGCGCAGATCTTATCAAAATCTTCGCGTCGCAGTCCATACGTCAGGGCGGCGGCATGACGCTCTCGCAAGATCAAATCAACGCCGCGTGCGACGAAGCGAATAAACAGGGGTTGCGCACGCTCGTTCATGCCTACAAAGGCGCCGTGCGCGCCGCCACGCTCGCCGGCTGCACCGAAGTCGAGCACGGAACGATGGCGACCGATGACGACCTCAAACTCATGGCTGGGCGCGGCACATACTTCGATCCGCAAGCTGGACTCGTGATCGAGAATTACCTCGCGAACAAGGCGCGGTTCCTCGGCACGCCGGGCTACACCGAAGAGGGCTTCGCGGCGATGGAGCGGGTCCTGTCGCTCGACCGCGATATCGTCCGCCGTGCTGTGAAGACTCCCAGGCTCAAAGTCGTCTTCGGATCGGACGCGGTCGCGGGCGCGCATGGTCGAAATGCCGAGGAGCTCATTGATCGCGTGCGCGATGCGAGAGTTGACCCGATGAGCGCGATGGTTTCCGCAAACTCCCTCGCTGCCGAAGCGATTCGTATGGGCAACCGTATTGGCTCCATCGCACCTGGCTACGAAGCTGACATTATCGCACTCGATGGCGATCCTCTCAAAGACATCACGGCGGTGCGCCGGGTTACTTTCGTGATGAAAGGCGGCGTTGTTTACAAGAACGCCGCACGCGGGGCGATTCCGACCTATGCAGGTGTCCAGCCCTGACACCCTTCTCGACATTCAACTTAAGAACTATCAACCGCTCTAATGGGTGGCTGCATGAACTCGATCGTCGTACCGTCAGCATCGCGCACATAGACAACACGCTTTCTGGCGTTGGGCCCGGTTTGCAACGTTTGTGGTTTTCCAGCCGCTTTCCATCCGCACGCGGCAACTCTGTTCAAAACAGCATCAAGATTATCCACGATGAGCGCAACGTGTACTGACCCGACATCGCATGGCCTTGGGATGAACCGTTTTCGGTCAGGTGGAGCGAGATATTCAAGCAACTCGATCTTATGTCCGTAACCTTTAAGAACGGCGAGCGTGATTTCTGCACCCGGGACACCGGTAGCTTCGCTCGCTAGATCACCGGTGTGATGTGCGCGATGAGAGAGTTCAAACCCGAGAACGTCTCGCCAGAACGGCAGGGATCGCTCGAGGTTCGACACGGTGATACCGGTGTGATCAGCTGAAATAACACGAAAAGGCTTGTTCGTGGTCATGTTTTTTCGTGCCTGTGCATTTAGTAGAAGCTTGACCCGAGGCGCCTGGGCGCTCGGGATCACCCTACCGCCGCGATTACCTTTAGCTCAATCGCAATCGGGGTGGGTAGCGCCACGACCTCAACCGTCGTGCGCGTCGGGTTCGGTTTGCCTGGTCCCGCAAAATATTCTGCGTAAAGCCGATTATAGAACGGAAAATCTTTCTTCATGTCGGTGAGAAACACCGTGACATCGATGATGTCCTGCCATGTCGCGCCAGCGTCTTCCAGTACAAGCCGTACGTTTTCGAATACGGCGCGACACTGCGTTTCGATATCGTAGTTCACAACATTGCCTTTAGAATCGAGCGTGATTCCCGGGATTTCTTTACTGCCACGCTGGCGTGGCCCGATTCCGGATAAGAACAAAAACTCGCCCACGCGTTTCGCGTGCGGAAACGCGCCTACCGGTTCCGGCGCACGTGGACTTTCGATTGCTTCGCTCATCGCCCCATTTGTAACCACGGATTTATGCAGATGAAAACGGATTTTGTTCTCTTTTCAGCAGATTCCACAGATTAACACGGATTTCCTTCTGCAGTTTTAATCTGCGAGAATCTGTGAATAATTCGGAACCGGCTGCTACTTCGCGATGCAAACGTTTTTTGCTTCAGTGAAGAAGCGCAGGGCTTCTTCGCCGCCTTCGCGCCCGACGCCGCTCTGTTTCATTCCACCAAAAGGGACGCGAAGGTCGCGCAGTAACCAGCAATTCACCCAGACTGTGCCGGTGTTAATTTGCTCGGCCACGCGATGCGCTCGGCTCAAGTTTTGGGTCCAGACGCTTGCGGCGAGGCCGTAGTCGCAATCATTCGCGTAATTGATCACTTCTTCTTCGTTGTCGAAAGGTGTGAGCGTGACCACTGGCCCGAAGATTTCTTCGCGATTGGTTCGGCATGAAACAGGCAGACCAGTGATGACGGTCGGCGGAAAGAAATATCCTTCTCGGCAGCGTTCGTTGGGCGGATCGGGGACAGAACCGCCGAGGCCAAGTTTGCCGCCTTCCTTTTGGGCGAGATCGACGTAGAATTTGATTTTCTCGAGCTGCGTCTTGTTCACGATCGCGCCTTGCTCCGTTTTTTCGTCGAGCGGGTCGCCCATCTTCAGTTGAGACGCCTTGTTGATGAATCTATCAACGAAATCTTTGTAAGCAGAGCGCTCGACGAATACACGCGAACCACACAGGCAAACCTGTCCCTGGTTTGCAAACGAAGAACGTACGCTGCCCGCGATTGCAGCGTCGAGGTCGGCATCGGCGAAGATGACGTTCGGATTTTTACCGCCGAGTTCGAGCGAAACCCTTTTGAAGAACGGTGCGCATGCCTCGGCAACTTTTCGCCCAGTCATCGTTCCGCCAGTGAATGAAATGGTATTGATTTTCGGATGGGCGGTAATCGCGGCGCCGACCGTTGGCCCGGTTCCTTGCACGATGTTGAGGACGCCACTAGGGAGACCGACTTCGCGTGCGATCTCGCACAGCATGTGAGCAGTCATCGGCGTCAGTTCGCTCGGCTTGGCGATGGCCGTGTTTCCAACTGCGATGGCCGGCGCAATTTTCCAGCTCAACAAATAAAGGGGAAGATTCCACGGCGAAATTAACCCGGCGATACCGCGCGCCTGACGGAGCGTGTAGTTGAACGCCACGTTGTCGGTAACGTGCGCTTCCGATTCCGTGTGCAGGATTGCGGTGCCGAAGAATCGGAAATTTGCGATCGCCCGCGGAATATCGAGTGTGCGAGCGAGTGTGATTGGCTTACCGCTATCAATCGATTCCGCGCGCGCGAACTTCTCGAGATCGCGCTCGATCAAGTCGGCAATGCATAGCAGAAAGCGCGAGCGTTCGGCTACTGGTCTTGTTGACCAATCCGGGAATGCTTTTTCCGCTGCGGCTACGGCAAGGTCGACGTCTCGCGCATCGCTGTCGGCAACGTGCGAATAGGATTTGCCAGTCGCTGGTTCAATATTATCGAGATACTTGCCGGTGGTCGGCTCGACGAATTCGCCGTCGGTGAAATTAGGGATCTGGATTGGCTCAGTACGCACGCGGTTCACTAAATTCTAAGCTCCGGATCGCCGACGTCCAACCTCGAAGATTCATGACGGTTTATGGAGGGCGTTACGTGCGGCGACTCACCCTGGCTATGTCTTTTCCCGACGCACGCGTAAATTGCTCGGCCGGCCCATTTTTTCCTGTTAGTTTTCTCGTCGTTTCAGTAGCCTCAAACGCATGAACACTAAATTTCTTATCTTGTTACTAGTCGTTGGCATTGCAGGCACATCTGTGGTCAGCGCGCAATCGCCGTCGCCGGCTGAATCGCCGACAGCGGCTAAACATCGGACTCACAAGAAGAAAGCTGCGAGCGAAGCTGCTGCTCCCGAAACCGCTGGCTCTCCAGCAGCAACAACTGAAGCGTCGCCTTCGTCAGCTGAGAAGCATAGGCGTAAGAGCAAGGCTTCGACTGCTGCCTCGCCGACGGTAACGCCGTCGGCCTCACCCGCAAAGAAGACACTGGCTGACTTCTTTAAGCCGAAAGCGTCCCCAAGCCCCGTGTCTTCTGCTGCGCCTGGCACACCGACCTCGACTGGGACTAAAGCCGCGACTGCTGCTACAGCCACTCCAGCAGCAGGCGGGGGGCATGGTCTCGTCTGGGTTAACATCGAGACGCACGTGTATCACAAAGAAGGGTCTCGTTTTTACGGCAAGACTAAGAAAGGCAAGTACGTGAGTGAGGCTGACGCAATTAAGGAAGGAGACAGGGCAGCTAAGGGAGGAGAATAGCGCGCACGATGCAGTAAGTGATGAACCGATAGCATGGCTTGCTCGGGAACGGCCAAAAAAGCCGGCGACGAACGGCCAGCTCGCCGCCGGTCCGCTCAATGTCGATCTGGAATAGTGACGACCGTCAAGTCTTGCCGCCACCAAACAGACCGCCGAGCTTGCCTTTCAGCATATCACCGGCCTCGCCCGCAAGAGCGCTCATCCCGCCGCTAAGAAAAGAGTCGATGTGACTGGAGATCGGCCCTGGCAACCTGGTCTTCAGCTCATTCATGATCACCTCAACCGCCTTTCTTGCGTCGTCCTGACTGATACCGGTTTTCTGTACTACGAGGTTAACTAGTTCATCCATACTTTAAGCGAGGATAACTTGGCTTGCTAATAGACAGCAAGCGCAATCGCAACCAACGGGCCCCTGCAAAAGCTTGCACGAAAGGCGACGATTTTGTCTAATCGAGCTCATGATGAAACCGATTACATTCTTCAGCGTAGTGGCGGCTGGAACACTTGCTCTTAGTAGCATCACTCTGGCAGCTGGATCTAAAACCTATCAAGTCACAGGACCCGTTCTGGAAATGAACGACACCATGATTGCGGTCCAGAAGGGAAAGGACCGTTGGGAAATCGCACGTGATTCCAATACGAAAGTAAATGGCGACCTGAAAGTCGGCGCCAAAGTTACGATCACCTACACGATGAGCGCGAACGAGGTAGAAGTGAAACCCGAGAAAGCAGCAAAGTCAGAGGGAAAGAAAAAACCATAATTCTCAACAGCTATTTTCCGAAATCCGAGCCCGCGGTGGTTGCGGTCTGCCGCGGGTTTGTCCTTCAAAAATCGAACATCCAGAATGAAAAATCTGTGGCGGTGAGGGTGGGATTCGAACCCTCGGAACGAACTTGATTGTCGTGCTCGGGCACCAACGCTGCGGGGCGGTTTCCGCCGCTGTTTCAGGAGCGACTGAGACAGGAGATATCCCGGATGTGTTAAAAGCGATCTTACCAGCAGTTGAAGAAACGAAAGGCCAGTCCGGCGACCCGATTGAAAATGCTGTTCGTGCGAACGCACGCGATATCGCAAAACGATTGCAGAGCACGGGGCCGATTATCGCTCCGGGCGTGCAGTCCGGAAAAGTGAAGATTGTCGCCGCATACTACAGTTTGGATACGGGGCAGGTTGAATTGCTCAAGTAACGAAAAGCGTCCTTGCCACTCCTTGACCTCGCCCTTGTGCTCGTGCGACTCGATCACGTTGCCAGCTTCATCATAAACGTGAATCACAGCGCGATGTGACTGGCTGTCGAACTTTGCGCAGCGGATTACATTGCTGATCGCATCCGGCCCGCTATACCAAAGTCGCGACCAATTTCGGTTTGTCTCGCTTTGCGGTGAGGCTAAGATCGGCATCGCCCTAACACCAGTGAGAACGAGGCGGCATGATGAAAATCATCGGACAGACAAATGACGAGCTGTTGTTATTCTGTCCCGCGACCGGCAGTCGATTCATGTGTGGCGTGATGATTGGAGTCGGCGGTCTCCTTTTCCTCCTGGGGCTAGCGCTCTGCCTCGCGTGTCTGGGAGTTCCGGTGGTAGCGAAGCCGGTCGGCGGATTTTGGACACAAGTCGGAGGCATAGCCTTCCTAGTAATCATAGGCTTGGCGTTCGGTATACCAGGGGCGGTGATGATGTCGCGTCTTGCTGACCTGACGTTCCATTTTCAAGGCACCACCGGCCAGTTGTTCGTGCGCTCGAAGCGCGGCGATGAAGTCTTTCCGTTGTCGAATATCCTCGGCGCAGAAGTTGTCGAGGACTCAGATGAAGGGACCGACGTTTACGGATTGTGTCTGGTATTGGGTGATTCACCACGCCGGTTGCAGTGCACAGATTTTCTAACTCCGGAACGCCGTTCCAAAGCGGAACTGGCGGACCAGATCAACCTATTTCTTTCGAGAAATAGAGGATAGGAGAGATCAACTCAGCTTCGATGGCAAACGGGGCATCGCCGCTAATGGACTAACCCAAAGAATGCTTCGCGGGCGACGACGGAAAGCGTTTCGTTGTGAATGCGGGGTGAAACGAGTGGTTAGGCGTGGCCTGCTGCCCCGGCCTTGGAAGCCATGTAGTCCCATAGCGATTCACCTTTAATTTCGCCGTAT